>Ga0068853_100002867_pt1 | contig 13082 bp, 14 predicted proteins | sample KBSCornC32_FD_65655 | JGI IMG/M metagenome (GOLD analysis project Ga0068853, IMG submission 65655) | Corn rhizosphere microbial communities from Kellogg Biological Station, Michigan, USA - KBS Corn C3-2 | ecosystem: Host-associated > Plants > Roots > Rhizosphere > Soil ... | reverse complement strand
GAAGGAACCGATTCCCAATTCATTTTTTCCAGCATGCTGAATACGATTTATTTTCCCGTAACATATTTATAGACCAGCAAAGAAATATTTGCCATCGTTTGGATGGTCGCCTTTTCATCTTCCCAGTCTTTCGATAGCAGGACCAAAACATATTTTCTTCCATCCGCGAGAATGACAATACCTGAATCATGATGCACATGAGTAATTGAGCCTGTCTTATGTGCAACTTTTACATCAGGAGGAAGAAGTGCCGGTATGATGTCGTTGAATTTCTGATCTAGTAAAATATTGATCATGGCTTGCGAGGCTTCAGCGTTCACGGCCTCCCCTTTTGCTATTTTTTCGAAGATCACCATCAGGTCGTGCGCAGTAGTAGTATTGATCAATCCTTTTTCAAATGCTTTATCATCTTCCACTCCTCGTAATACCTGTATGTCTTGTGCACCTAACTGTCGCATGGAATTAGTAACATTTTCTGCTCCGACCTTTTGAATGATAAGATTTGTTGCAAAATTGCTACTCACGATGATCATTTGATAAAGCAATGCACTAATCGTTCTTTTTTCGCCGATATGTTTGTATAGATCATACTCGCTGTCATCGGCAGAATCAAGGGTAAATGGACTTCCATCAACAATACTTTTAAATTCATTCTTTAATTCAATGGAATCACTTAGGGAAAATTTCCCTTCAGCAGCCTGCTTATACACTTCGATCATTACAGGAGTCTTCATTGTACTGGCTGCATGAAACGTTTCGTTATCGTTTATTTTTATTTCACGGCCAGTTTTCAGATCCTTAAATGCAACAGCAAATGTTCCTTTCTTTCCGGAAAGTTCTTTTTCTATATCCGACCGGAGTGTCTTCAATGCTTTCTTTGATGAGGTGCAGGAAGAAATTGATAAAATAGTGATGGCTAAAATAGCAGGTAGTTTCACGTTCATGAAATGAAGCTAGTGAAAATCCTATAACCGTAGATCAAATTGGCAAATGATATGAGACGTACAACAAAGGCCCAAATGAATTAGCGAATTATGAATTGTTGATTGAAATGTAGAATAGAATTACCGAACGTACAAGTATGCGACGCAACGATCGCTTAATAGTAGTGCTGGCGCTTAGTACATAAATTATGTTCCTCGTCAATCAGATTCCTCGCTCTGCTCGGAATAATAAACTAGCTATCCACGCTGAGAAAGAAGATGCTTCGCTACGCTCGCAATGACGTGTAGTCTAGATCTGGCCACTCATCACTCATTACACATAATTACACATAACTCATAACCCTCACCACCCTATCCCATAATCTTCTCCATTATTGCTGCTGCCGCCCCAGATAGTTCCGTGTTTCCAGTCAAAATACATGGCATTGATGGGACCCGAAGTTCGTTCACCAAAGGTTAATTTGTAACCCATCGCTTTTAATTCCTTTCTTGTAAAATCAGGAGTATTGATGTCGAGCAAAATACTTCCTGGTTTTGGTTTGCGGTCATCGGTTTTTGTTCCACCGAGCGACAACCATAGTTGGTCAGTGTTGATGTTTGGTGCTTCAACCGCTTCCTGCACGGTCATTCCGAATTCGACAACATTTAAAAAGAATTGAAGAAGATTTTGATCCTGCGTATCGCCGCCCTGTACAGCAAATGCTAAAAAAGGTTTGCCATCTTTCATGGCAAGTGATGGAGTCAAGGTCACTCTTGGACGTTTACCTGGTTCAACAACATTGAAAGGATCGATCGATGGATCGAGAACAAAACTTTGCATACGCTGGCTCATGCCCACACCCGTATGACCTGCAATACAGGAAGGCACCCACCCCCCGCTGGGCGTTACACTCACCACCCAACCAACCTTATCGGCCGCTTCAATTGAAGTTGTACCTCGATGCAAGGCATCTAAATAATTTTCATCAATGGGCGTATTATTATACGCTACAAATCCACGCTGCTTCATTACATCTCTGTAAGGATTAGTTTTTCCTTCGTAAGGATAGGGATCACCGGGACCAATCTTTGGATCGTTCTTATCCCAGTTAATCAGCTTTGCTCTTTCTTTTGCATAGTCTTTTGAAAGCAATCCATGGATGGGTTCATCGGGAGCGAAATAAGGATCACCATAATAAAAGTCACGGTCCGCAAATGCGAGGCTCATGCTTTGATAAATGGTATGGATATAGCGCGTGGAATTATACCCCATACTCTTGAGATCGAAATTCTCGAGTATGTTCAAAGCCTGCAACATGGCCGGCCCTTGCGACCATTGTTGCAATTTGTAAACATCGATGCCTTTATAGGTAGTTTTCAACGGCTCTTCCTGTATGGGTTTCCATTTTGCAAGATCTTCAAGAGTTATTAAACCACCTTGCTCCTGGCAACCACGAACAAACTCTTTTGCAATATCTCCTCTATAAAATCTGTCATACGCAGCATAGATGGCTTCTCTCCTGTTTTTTCCTTTTTTTAATGCTTCCTGCTCAGCATCTACCATTTTTTGCAAGGTTTGTAAGAGATCTTGTTGATGAAATATTTCTCCTGCCTCGGGTGCTTCCCACTGTTGGCCCGCATGTGGCAAGAAAACTGCTTTTGAATAAGGCCATTGTTTGATTCGTTCTTTATTTCGTTCGATGCTGCGCGCTGTTTCATCTTCCATTGGGTAACCATCTGCCATTTGCATGGCGGGTGCAAGCACTTGTTTCAGACTCATGGTTCCATATTCTGCCAACATGAAACATAAACCTCCTGGAGTGCCGGGAGTAACAGCAGCAAGAGGACCATATTCGGGAGGATAGTCGTATCCTTTGCTTTTAAAGAACTCTGCAGTGGCTCCCGTTGGTGCAACACCCAATGCATTTATGGAAATGACTTTTTTTGTCGTAGGATTATAGATGATCGCTTGCGTTTCACCGCCCCAACTTAACACATCCCACATGGTACAGCCTGCAGCCAACATCGCGCAAGCGGCATCAATAGCATTGCCGCCCTGAGTAAATATCATAGCGCCTGCATTGGCTGAAAGTGGTTTACCCGTGATCGCCATCCAGTTCCTGGCATGCAGAGGAGGCTTTTGTGTTTTTTGTGCCATGATGGAAAGAGTTATGAGTGAGAAGAAGAGAAGGGAAAGGATCCTCATAAAAAATAGTTTAGTATTTAAAGGTAATGTAGTTTCAAATAAGCCAATCTCTGTGTTTCTCTGTATTATTCTCTGTGGCTCCCTGTTTTTTTTGCCACGGATAAACGGAGGGCACTAAGATGCACCGAGGACTATTCAACCAGTTTCGCAGTTTTTAGCAATCAAAAAAGTAGCAATCCTCGGGGGCAATTGAGGAGTTCTTGGGAATACTACGCGAATGAAAAAAATAGTGGCACTACAACCACCCTGTTATTGGCCATCCATCCTTTTTATTTTTAACTTTAGTAACATCAATCCGGTCTATGAAAACGAAACACCTGCTCCTGGCTCCAGTGATTCTTTTACCATTTACTTTTTCCTGTAAAGAAAAAGAAATCAAATTCTCCCCCGTTCATTTTTACCTCATGGATAGCCCCAGCAATTTTGATTCGGTAAATATTCACATCAAAAGGATCGAAGCGAATGTGATCTCCGACAGCGCAGTGTGGGTGCCCGTAAACACAAAGGATACCATCGTGAATGTTTATCATCTTCAGGATAGCATCAGCATGCAGGTGGCTCATGACAACGTGCCGACGGGTGTGTTAAAACAGATAAGGTTCATTTTGGGTGATGACAATTCAGTGGTGATAGGCGGCATCTCCTATCCTTTGCAGTTACCCGAAACAGGATCGCCCGCGCTCCTCATTGACATTGATAAAAAACTAAATGAAGTATTCAATGGGTTCATCCTTGATTTTGATGCATCGCGGTCGATTGTTGGAGATAGCGGCAGTTATAGGTTAGAGCCTGTGATCAAGTTGGTACGTTAGCTGATGATACCCGCCTGGCGTCAGGCAGGGATGACAACGAAAATAATTTTTCTAACGCCTGAAAATTTGGAAAGTCCCTTCATGAAAACCTGGAAAATTTTAAGAAACAACCTTCGCTGGTGCATGATAATGTTAGTTTGCTTTTTGGTACAAGGTCTCATTCCACCCAACGCTATCGCAAGCCATGATCTGAAGTTTTTTGCAACGCTATTGTTACCCAAAAGATCCGTGCTGGTTTTGAAAAATCAATTGCGAATTTTGTTGATCCAGCTTAACCTGCTCTTCTTTTCAAAGAAAAAATAAATGGTGATTACACGTTACTCAATATTCAATCACTACACATTCACTATTCACTACTCGCTACTCACCACTCACCCTCAATGCTTAAGAAACTGCCAAAAAAGTCTGCCTAATTTTCAGTAAACTATTTTTTTAGTCCTAGGCTGTGGTTTCCACTTTATTAAACATTGTTCGTAGATTCCCTTGTTGTAAATGCTTAGGATGGTCACGCTATGAAGAGTATTTTTGGAGTCGTTCTTTTAATTAGCAAGCAAGAGTTCCGTAAGAAAATGAAAAGCCCAAACGTCCGCACCCACGGTAACTTGTAAGTTAATTTCCTCTCCAATTTCCTTTTGTAAATCCTCTCCTTTTTTCCTATGCTTAATCGGTAAGAATCCAAACCCTTAGGGTCGGCATTGTTTTAACCTTGAAAAGTAAAAACGATGTTGAAGAGTAAACTGGTGAAAGCAGGTTTGTTTGGTTTTAGTATCGTTCCTATTATCGCCTCTGTGAATGGAGCCAACCAACAATTTGCCGAAACTACAACCACAACTGTAGCGGTTGACCCCGTCATCCGTGAACTGCAAGACTTCGATTCATCATTCATTGAATTGAGCGGCTTGCCTTCTGCTTACTTAAACGATGTTCCAAAAATTCGATTGAACTCCCATGTTGTAAAATTTGTCCGGGACTACAACAATGGGAACGAAGACGACCTGGAAATGATCAGGGGAAGAGGTGACCGTTATTTCCCGATAATGGATTCTGTCTTCACGCGATATCATTTGCCGACAGAGTTGAAATACCTGGCTGTCGTGGAATCTGAATTAAAGGCAACCGCCGTATCACGCGTAGGTGCTGTGGGCCCATGGCAATTGATGGCTTCCACTGCCCGTGATCTTTCATTGAAAGTAAAAGCGAATTACGACGAACGCAAGAATTATTACAAGAGCACTGTTGCTGCAGCAAAATACCTGCGGGACCTTTACAACCAATTTGGGGACTGGCTGTTGGTGATTGCCTCTTACAATAGCGGTCCTGGAAAAGTGTTGACGGCAATTAAAAATTCAGGAAGCCGTAATTTCTGGGTGTTGCAAAATTACTTGCCTGCTGAAACGAGGGGCCACGTAAAAAGATTTATTGCTACCCATTATTATTTTGAAGGTTATGGAAGCATCACTACGTTAACAAAAGCCGAAGTGATCGCGTATAAAAAAACGGTGAGCAGCTTTATCGCGAAACAAAAAACAGAATTGGCCAAGGTTGAAGAAGCAAAAATTGAAGCAACAAAAAACTTCAATGATGTAAGTATAAATACAAAGAAATAAAAAAACCGTCCCGATAAGTCGGGACGGCCTCTTTTTGTTAATTGTTATTTAGAACCTACTATCGCGGTCGCCTCTGCCATAACCATGATCATGGCCACGATCACTGTCCGTTCCAAAGTCATGACCATTCCAGTCACGGCGAAATCTTGATTCACTGATCTGTAATTGCCCCGAGCGGTCAACATTGATCTTTACGTCGCTGTTTCTTAACTGGAAACTTGAAGAAGCTACTAGTCTTTTCGTGTTCATAAAGAAACCGCGTTTCATTTTGTACACCTTTATGTCATGGCGACCGTTAAACAGGCTCGAAATGTTGATGGTATTGCCACCATTCGTGAAGTATTGTTTACCATCGATAACGATTGCATACCTTCTGGCAGAGGTAACGGTAACACTAGGTCTTCGGTCAGCAGCGAACATCGCTACTGTAAACATTAAACCTAAAACGAGAGTAAAAATTTTTTTCATCTTATTTAAATTTAGTTTTTCCTCGCCCGGCCGGAATGAGCTTCGGAGTTTATTGTTTTTAATTTCCGGTTGCCTCTATTTATTCAAAGCAGATGCCATCATGCCAAAAAATTGAGAAGGAATCGTTAAGGCCATTGTTATTTAAGGTTAATAGAGAGTTCCATATCGTGATAGCGCTGAGGCGTGCCATAGCTTCTTGGCATATCTTTTTCTTTATAGTAGAAAAAGCGTATGAAAACAAATCAAAGAGCGAAGCGAACCCCAAAAGTGGAAGTAAAGCGGCCACCAGAGACAATTGAGGAAAGAGTTCACCGGCATATAAGCGATATAAATAGTAAGATCACGGACGATGATATAAAAAGTGTAAAAACGGAATTAGACATCAGGAAAGCTCCTGCTGCCCAGCCAGGCGAGGAAAATAATGCCAATAAAAAGCAAAGAAAGAATTCCAGGCGGAATAAAGATGATGGCCAAAATGGCCAAGAGAAACGTACAAACCCGTTGGACCCCCTAAACGAGGGACATGAATAGAACTTTAACTAAACATGTAAAGAAACTGTGCATAACTTGAGACAACCATGATTGTTTTTAATACGTTGCTTTATTAAATTGCGTAAGCCAAAAAAATCCTACCGACGATGCGATCAGACAAAAATATGCACAGTACGTTCAAGAATGTCCAATTCTCAAAACTGGTAAAAACTGAAGGAAGATTAAGAGAATTCAATTTTAGAAAATCAAGTCCTGGTGGCAGTATTTTATTTTTTGTAGATGTTACAGACGATCGCAGTAATCGCATTATTTTCCAAATGCACAAGGATAATGAGTCGTGGAAGATCCAGCCGCAGTTGTTGCCTGATTGGATCGTAAAGAATGAAAATAAATTTCATGAATTAATTGAGGATGAACTGAAGTATATCTCCTGATCGTTCAGCCTTCCAGTGTCAGCAATTTTTCCCCGCTGTTTCTGCCGTAAAAACTGATGGAGTCGACACGAGTACTGTTAATTTCTATACGCAATTCTTTTTCTTCTGCAAAGGCCGTATCAGGATCCATGATAAAGCATCCGTTGTCTTTGTAAATACTAAAAGGGATCAACGCACGGCGGTCAATATGGATTGAATTATTAGCAAAGCTGAATTTTCTTGTGCCGCCCTTTTCGTAATACGCCCGGCTCTCTAAGAGAACGTACATTTCTTCAAGCGTCATATACTGTGTTTTAAGTTCAGAATCTGGCTCTAAACAAAAAGGAGTCTTTTGACCCCTTTTAATTATTTACCAGCGATTATTTGAGAATGACCGGTTATTTGTTTTTTCTTTTGGCCTGGCGACATTCACCTTAATGGAACGACCATCCACAGTGGCACCATCCAATTCCTGGATAGCTTTTTGGCCAGCCGCCTCATCAGGCATTTCAACAAAAGCAAAACCACGGCTGCGATTGGTAAATTTATCCGTGATCACTTTTGCGGATGCAACTTCGCCATACTCGGCAAAAAATTCTCTCAAGTCTTCATCCTTTACGGCGAAGCTCAAATTCGAAACATAAATGTTCATACTTGTAATTTAAAATTTAAAAACATCTGAGAAAAAAAGCAAGAGGTAAAGAAGACTAACTATTAGCAGATTGCGTAGCAGAAAAGACATTCACTTACACGATGCTGAAAAACTCAAATTATCGCTGCGAAGCTACGTTTTAAATTCCAAACTGGCCGTTTTATTTTTGTTAAGACACCTATCACTCGCAGAGATTTATCTGATCAGTTGCCTTTGTGCTAAACCGGATCATTCGAACTTTTGAAGCAGAATTATAATAAAGGATTAAACACCCATACTGAGTATCATATGCATCCCAGTTGGGATCTTTTATCTTGGGATTTCCGAGCATTTTGAAGAAACTGCCGCGTTTTCCTCCCATCAATGGCAAAGAAAGTTTTCCTTTAAACTTCGGGCCGATCTCGACATATTCCTTGCCGGTGAAAAAGACGACATCCCTGTCTTTGTAGTAAATAGCACCACCACATTTCGAAGTGGCAGGCTCCTCGGTTGTAAAACAAGGCAGCCTGGTTTTTATTAGTGCCGGGTTGAAATCAGGATGCACGCCATTTACTTTTCCGTCAAGAACATCAACAACGAAATCTGCACATATGGGTTTCGTCTTAAGTTGTGCATTTACCGACAGAAAAACCGCGAACGATAATAGTGTCAAAAGAGAGTTTTTCATAATCGTGAGTTCAGGCGCTTATCATTAGCAAAATTCTTGCTAAACTATGGATGGAGGTAATAATAAGCACCTAGTTGCGTAAAAATTCCAGTGAGATAACCAAGTAAAATCTGACCGATTGTATGTGCTCCAAGTAACCAACGTACCATGCCCACAATTATTGCGATCAGTGATGCAAATATCAATGGTGCTATCCCCATTTTTTCACTTATCATCAGCACAACGCAAATACCGGGGAGAATTGCCGCTGCTGTGGTGTGAACACTCACTTTGTAAAAATTTGTAACGATGAAAAGAATGAAAATTGAAAGACAGCTACCAAAAAGCAATGAGTGAATGTAAATCGGGAGGCTTCGTGCGAGCAACCAGTAAGCCAAGGTATAAAGAACAAGAGCAGTCAAAAGAGGATAGATGCGATCGCCTGGTTTATGCATTTTGGCATCGGAGATTAAATTCAACTTTCGAAACAAGAACACGGATAAAAATGGCAATAAGATCGTAAACAATGACAGCTTCGCTATAAAGATTTTAAATGCTGCAGAAGAATAATTATGAAATTTCAAGGGAACTAATTTATACAGCGCAAAAGCTGCAATACTTGTCATGAAGAAAGGGTGAAAAACAAAAGACGCTATGCGCGAAAAAACGATGAGTCCTCGCGATCGCGTTCTGGGCTTAGGCATTGTATGCTGGTGTCGCTTCATAATTGCCAACAGACGAAAATTACCCAACCAAAGAGGGTGTCTCAAAAAGTCGTTGCTTCACTGCTCCTGATAGCTGTTGATATCTGTCGGGAGCAGTGATCACGTTTAAGACAGTCTCTCAAAATAAGTTTTTGGGATATCAAATTTCGATCTCTCCTTTCATATAAAAAACACATTGGCCGGCGATCGTTACTCGGTCGCCTGCATAACTTACCCATAATTCTCCCCCGCGTGGCGATAATTGTCTTGCGTGCATTTCTTTTTTGTTCAATCTTTCGGCCCAGAAAGGGATAAGTTGTGAATGTGCAGAGCCGGTCACAGGATCTTCATCAATGCCGACTGAGGGTGCAAAAAAACGGGAAACAAAATCAACATCGCCATTTCCCGGAGCGGTTATGATCACTTTTTCATTCCATTTCTTTATAGCTGTAAAATTTGGTTTTGCATCTTTCACGTTTTTTTCACTTTCCAAAAGAACCAGCAGGTCACGCTGTTTATAGATCGCAAGGATTTCATTCACTCCAACACCGTCACGCAAATTCCCCGGATAATTGTAGATGCGCTCGGGTTTCCAGGCAGGGAAATCCATAACATAGATCTCCCCCTTTTTTTCTACTTCCAATTTGCCACTCTTCGAATGAAAAATAATTTTTTCTTTCTTAAACTTTAAAAAATTATAAAGTACGAAGGCCGAAGCCAACGTGGCGTGCCCGCAAAGATTGATTTCAGCGTTAGGAGTAAACCAGCGGATATCATAGTCTTCACCCGTCGCAACGAAAAAGACCGTTTCACTTAAATTATTTTCCAACGCAAGTTTCTGCATTAGATCGTCTGCAATCCAGTTTTCCAATGGAATAACGGCAGCAGGATTGCCTCCGAACAATTTATTGGCAAAGGCGTCAACCTGGTAGAGAGTTAGCTTCATTTGTGAATTGTGAATTGTCAATTGTCAATCGTAAACAGCAAATTTAGTAAGAGTTCTTATTCACCATTCACCATTCACAATTCACCATTCACAACACTACTTTTTCTTCAACACAATCTTCGCCTGGCTAAACTTGTACGCAGGTTCAAGGAAGGCAATGTAATTGGGCCAGGCTTCTTTTTTATCAAAATTTTTTTTGTACAATTTCTTAGTACTGATCAGCAATTTGTCGTTTTCGACTTTCGCGGAAGAGATAAAAGCTCCGCTTTCATTGTCCACGTTAACATTCAACTCCTGCAGACCATCTACAGTATAACCAGCAGGAATAGTAATGCTAATATTATTTTCGATAGTTCTTGCGTGGGGCAGCCAGATATCAACTTGTCTTCCCGCCAATTCGGTTTGCTCTAGTTTGATCTGGTCTCCAATGAGCTTACCAACGTCAAAAATGTAATTCTTGCCGGCTTTGCTCACCAATTTCTTCAACGTAAATTTTTCTTTAAACTGCAGCATTGCCGTGTCGCCATATCTGCCGTCCTGTAGTAGTTCGAAGTCATCATATTTGTCAACATCCAGCTCTTCTTTCAAATTCTTCTCAAAAATCTCTTTACGCTCTTTTATATGTTCGTCCTTGTCGGGATCATCATATTTTGTTGGGTCACCCTCTGTTACTGTCTCTGGCTGTTTATCTTTTTTCTTTTTGCTTTTGTCCTTTGCCGGATCTACATAATACTTTGCAAAATCATAATTAAGATAGCTGCGATCGAGATTTGCACTACCAATCAACGAACCCTTTTCATCCCCGAGATACGAGCTTAGCCTTTCCGTTTTTACAAGATCCATCGCATCGTTAAAGTTTATTGTGTAGTCTTCCTTTTCAACATTATCATTATAAGTGGATGCCGGGATAGTAGAACGATAATAACGATTGGCCTCATCATAAGCAATGCTGTAGCCCTCCGCTCCTTCCAAATATTGGTACGGCGTTCCGAAGGCATCGAAATTGTTGAAAGCTTCTAAAAAATAATAGCGGCGTTTATTTTTTACTTTCAAAACAAAGTCGAGTTCATCCATGAAAATGGCATCCCTCCACGCTCCCAGCGACCTCGGTATATATACCTGCAATTCGGCGGGAATATTCTGAGCCGCTAACGCCAAGCGCAAGGCAGTCGCAAATGTGACACTGCTGATGCGTATCTCATCTTCACGCTCCTCTTTCTCGGGTCCGTTTTTCTTTTCCTGTGCCAATATCTTTTTATAAAGCTTCTTACCCGTCATATATTTTTCGAGATCCGAGTGCACGGGGCCTTTGTAATACATTTCTAGGAAGACTTTTCGCATACAGTAATAACACTCTCGGATAATATCATCGTCTGTCTTTAAAACGCCTTCTTCCTTTTTATTGATAATATATTGAGTGGTATATCCTACCAGGCTTGTTACTGTTGGTGTTATGTAGGCAGCGGCGCCCGCATATCGTTTATAGACGTCGTCAGGATTAAGTCCCGCCCGGTCTACCGTTGCTTCACCAAGGCTCCTTGAAGATGGATCATTATCGGCCAAAAAAACGACTCTGAATTTTACACTCGGAGTAGTTCGCAATTCATAGTTCCATCTCACGTCATTCGATTTGTCTCTGTCCTTGTCTAAAAAATAATATGATAGATACGATTCTTTGTCGCCATAGACTGAGGCCTTCGCGTCAAAACGAAGATTAGGAGCGCCATTAAAGTTGCGATACTGCACCTTCATCCCATTTACCATCGTAAAACGGTACTGCTGGTACATGGTGGGATAGTTATTCGTCAAGGAAAAGATAAACGGTTTAAACCCGACTCCGTCTGTTTTCATGTCCCAATTAATGGTGGACCGTAATGTATAATCAATGATATCGCCTACTTCCAGGTCAGGAACAGCGATCTTTTGCGATTTAATATTTAGGCTGTAAAAAATCGGTTTGTAAACAGGATCAATGTCTTTATCATCCTCAACCGCCGTCTTCATATCGACCGTCTCTTCTTTTCCATTCGCCTTTATGATCTTGTATTCGGCGCTCCCGTCTTTACCGATAGTGACATAATTGAATGTCGAAAATTTTTCCAGGGCATTTTTGTCCTGCAGCTTGATACGTTTATGAATATATTCATTGATACGGACGACCGTAGAATAGCTCCTCCCCGAGGTCAATCTCGTAAAAAGATATTCTGTTTTTTGACCAATGATCACTGCACTCTCATTTTTCCATTTATCAGGAACAGCGATAGCTTTAAATTCATCTTCGATGTTGACACCTAACTGGGGCGCCTGTGAATAAACACGCGAAGTAAAAAGAAAAAAGTAAAAGATAAAAAGTGAGAGCTTGTTCATTGATGCGTTGATTAGATTATTGATTATTGATTACCTTACGATCCCTATTATTCCACTCACCACTCACCACTCACCACTCACCACTCACCACTCACCACTCACCACTCACTTCTTCAAGACAACCTGGTCGTTGTAAAATTTGTTGATGTCTTTCACAAAACTGTTCCAATCGGCAAATTCTGATTTGCGAATGATGGGTTTGTTAATGATGATCGTTTTTGAATAAGTGATCGTTTTTCCGTTGTTCAAGTAAGCGCCTTCAAAAGAATAATCAGGAGAAATTTTCTTGAAAGAGGCAGGCACATAGTCCACTTTGTATCCGTCAGGGATGGCCAGTTCTGTTTGCGTAGAGATATAATACTTATGATCGAATTCATAGTCATTCTTCCTGTCGCTGTCAAATTCAAGACCTGAAAACTCTTTGTCCCAATCCATTACCACGTAGATCTCATTGCCCGCCCTTGTCACTTCATTATTAGCTCTAAAATCGTAGCTTATTTTCAGAGCTTTCTGCCTGTCCGTGAAATCCGGTGTTTTGATGTTTGATACTTCAACGTTGTTGTTATCACTCTTCAGAAAAGTCGTTAAAGCGTCCGTCTTGTTTTCGCTGCGAACAGAAGCGTAAGCCATCTGCGTAAAGATTTTTGCCTCGCCGTTGTATTCAACTGTGCTATTCCCTTTTAATGAATCGCCATCAATACTCATTTTCGTCACTTCCCTGATCTTATTTCTTTCCGCCGGGAAAACGGGGATGCGGTCAAGAATATAATTGTTCCCATCTTCAATAAGTACTTGCTTTCCCTGCAAGCGCTGAGCATAATCGTTTAACGCGATGTACTCCTCGGT
>Ga0068853_100002860_pt1 | contig 13091 bp, 8 predicted proteins | sample KBSCornC32_FD_65655 | JGI IMG/M metagenome (GOLD analysis project Ga0068853, IMG submission 65655) | Corn rhizosphere microbial communities from Kellogg Biological Station, Michigan, USA - KBS Corn C3-2 | ecosystem: Host-associated > Plants > Roots > Rhizosphere > Soil ... | reverse complement strand
ACTGGATGGACGTGAATGGCGACGGACTCGAGGACTTCGTCATCGCGCGCCCCAGCCAGGGCGTCTGGCAGCTGCGGCTCAACAAGGGCGGCACCTTGGGTAGCGTCATCACGACAACCGGTCTTGGCAGCAATGCCGGCCTGCAGAGCTATCCCAGCTCGATTGTCGGCCGCAGCGTCTTCAAGTACGCGAATCGGGTTCCGCTGTTGGATGTCGACGGCGACGGAAAACCGGAACTGACGGTCGTGTCAACAACAAGAAAATTCGCCGTCAAGATTTGCACGCTCAATTTGGTCAACCCTGCTGCGATCGGTGCGGACACTCCCTGCCCTGGGCTCAACGATCCAGTCCCGACCCCAGGCGGAACCAAATGTGCTTTGTATGCCTGCCCACAGGATCCCGATACCGGCGAACTCAACATGCCGGGCATGGGGACATTCCGCCTTTGGAACAACCACACCGTGTACGGTGCCTATGGTGATCAAACCGGGCCCAACGATTACCAGATCCCTGATTCAGCGGCGAGCGATGCAAGCGCTTACCATCTCGCCGCCATCAAGTTCGTGCAGACCGCGGCAGGCAGTTTCGAAGCGAGGCTGCAGGAGACCGAACTCGTTTCCTCGCTCACCCAAGGCGTGCAGGTCCCGACGAGCAGCGACTTGTTCGGCGACGGATTGAACGATCTGTTCGGCCCGATCGGATGTCAGAGAGACGCCGTCAATGCGGGCCATCCGGGCTGCCAGGTAATCAACGACGGTACCCACGGCCCTGCCGTCTTGACCGTCTACTCGAATCCGAACGCGACGACTACAGTCGATATCGCGACGTCGACATTCGAACCATCGAGCCAGTTTCTCTTGAACGAGAACGTCGGTTCCAATGGTCCGCATTCCCTTGCGTCACTTGCCGAACTCTCGTTGAACAACCCGTCATCGAGCGGCGTACGCACTGCGGACGTCCATGTCGGGATGCCCGAGATGCTCCAGAGCGTCGTGGATGGCGTCGGCGATTCCACGTCCTGGGCGTTCACGACGCTCTCCAATCCCGAAAGCACGACGGACGATGTCACCGGAACCAGCCTGCCCGTTTATTCCTTTCCTGCCATCGGTGGTTACACGGATACGCGGCACTTCTACTTCACGAGCACGATGCCCGTCGTCGTCGGCATGCTGGGCATCAATGGCGCGGGTGGTGTGTCGGGCTTCCGCTCTGCCGCATACGGCTACTCGGAAGCGATGTACAACCATCTCGGTCGCGGCTTCCAGGGATTCCACAAGATCACGACGTGGGTGCTCGACGAGACCCGCAATCGCCAGACGCAGACGATCGCGACTTACAACCAGAAATTCCCGTTGACGGGCAAGCTGGATTCACTCGATACCGTCATACCCCCGCCAGCCGGGCAAACAGTGGGACAAACGATCCAGCATGAGACCTACAGCTGGATTTGCGGCCTCGCCACTCGCCAGTTCTGCCCGCAAGGCGATACGCTGCCGGCATCGCCCAGTGGCACGGGCGGTACGGTGTATGCCCCGGTCCTGGACAGCAAGCACGCCGATGCGCGCGATCTCTCCACCGGTGCCCTTGTCAGTCACACCGACACGATCAATGCGGCGGCGGCGGCGTCGCCTTCGTCGGGCTGGGATACGTACGGCAACCTGAAGAACCAGATTGTCACGAGTGCCGACAATGGTGGCTTCATCTCCAGTCATACCGTGTCGACGACGAACCTGTACCCGGCCGACGGCACGTTCACGAACTGCCTGACCGATACCGCCAACTGGCGCATCGCGGACCTTTGCAAGAGTACGGTGACGACGTCGATCGCCTATTCGAGCAGCCACACCCTCCCCTCGGTCGCCACTGCGCCTTCGCGAACGGCGGTGACGACATACCAATGGAACGCGGACCGCACGCCGAAATCACAGACGGTGCAGCCGGATGACCCGACCCACGCCCAGACGCTGACGACGACGTGGACCTACCCGGCGACGAGCTACGGCCTCCCGAGCAGTATCGCCGTCAGCGGGCCGACGCTCGTCCCCTCTCCACGAACGACGCAGTTCACCTATACGAAGGATGGCACCGCCGTTGCCGCCGATGGCTACTTCGTACTCACCACGACCAACCCGGCGCTGCAGGCGACGACGACGGAACATGCGACGCGCGATGGCCAGGTGACGAAGACGACCGACCCGAACAACCTGAAGACCATTGCCAGTTACGACGTGTTCGGGCGCATGACCGGCACGCAGTACCAGGACGCTTCCGTAGGCAGCGCGGCCTTGTTGCCTCCAGCGACGATCAGCTACACACGCTGCACGGGCGGTGATCCAAGTACGTGCCCGAGCGGGTTCGGCGAGGACGCGAACCAGGATTGGGCCGCGTGGCGTGTTACTCGCGTGCAAAGTGGATTTCCGACGACGGTGGACTGGTTCGACGTGCTCGGCCGCAAGGTCAAGCACGCCGAGCGCGCGTTCGGAGGCCAGTTTGTCGCGAACGTCACCGACTACGACGACATGAACACGCCCGCACAGACGAGTACGCCGTACTTCGTCGGCGGTGCGGCGCCGTATCTCACGGGTTGGACTTACGACCGCCTGAGCCGTCCCAAGCAGAAGCTCTCGCCGGGAGCAGAACTCGACGCCTCCCACGGCGATGTACAAACCGACTACACCTACAGCGGCAACAAGACCACGATCAAGGTGCGCGGTACGAGCGTCTCGGCGACCTGTTCGGCGGGCACGAATCTGTGCATGGACATGAGCCGCACCTACGATGTACTCGGCCGCCTCGAGCAGACGACCCAGAACAATGGCGCCACCGCGAACTACGCGGTGACGAACTACTGGTACGACGGCGCAGGCAATGCGGTCGCGCTGAAGGATGCGGAAAACAACGTCATCACGGCAAGCTACGACGACCTCGGCCGGCGCACGCAGGTGGTCGATCCGGATGCGGGCACGAAGACGTTCACGTATGACGCGCTGGGTGAATTGCAGACCCAGACCGATGCACGCGGCGTGCAGACCGGCCATGTCTACGATGTGCTCGGCCGGCTGACCCAACGGACCGCAACAGACGCGACGGCCCTTGCACCGCTGCCCAAGGTGATCCGGGACACCTGGACATTCGACCCCACCGGCACGACGGGAGGCGCTGGCCTGCTGGGCACGGCGCAACGGCAGAGCGGTGCGAGCGTGGGCACACTGAGCACGATCTGGCAGGAGAGCAACACCTACGAAACGGCGACCAAGCGCCTTTCCTCCCAGTTGAGCCAGCCGGACAATCAACCGCAACCCTGGACCACGGACCATACGTACGACGCGAACGGCCGCGAGCAGACGACCACTTACCCGAATGGTGTGGTGGTCAAGCGCGGTTACACCACATACGGCGAGCTGAACCAACTGAGCGACAACCCGACGGCCACGGTATGGTGGTCGGCGACTTCGAAAGACGCGTGGGGCAACATCACCGGAGAGACGTATCCGAACGGCATCGTCGGCGTTCATCAGAGCTACGCGAGCACCGGCCAGCTCAAGCAACAGCAATGGACGAATGGCATCACCGTGCTGGAGAAGCTTGCGTACGGCTATGACAGCTTCGGAAACGTGACGGTGCAGTCGGTCACGCAGGGAACGTCGACAACGAGCGAGGCCTACACCTACGACGGATTGCAGCGACTGACGCAGGCGAGCCGGAGCGGGTTCCCCACGGCGCTGCCGGCGGTGACATACGCGTACACGCCGAACGGCAACCTGAGCTACAAGAGCGACATGAGTATTGCGTCGGCGGGCGGCTACAACTACGGCGCGAACGGCTGCGGCCCGCACGGGGTGAGCCAGGTGACGGTGGCGGTCGGGGTGTTGACCACGTACCAGTGCGACGCGAACGGCAACATCGTTGGCGGCAGTACGCTCGCGGGCCGATACGACTTCGAAAACCGGCCTTGGTACGTGCAGCGAGGTGGAGCAAGCACCGCGACGTACGGTTACGACAGCGCCGGAAACCGGTACAAGGAATCGACGGTCAACGGAGCGACGACGATGAACGTCTCTTACGGACCGTTTGGTTACGAACAGGAAGGCGCGTGGCAGACGGGACGCTCTCGAATCGAGCTGGGTCCTGTCACGGTGGAGCGGCAATTCCAGCCCGTCGACCTGTTCTCGGCCCAGGGGAACCTGCGCGACCGCTTGGGCTCGACGGTGGCGCTGGCGCTCAACGGCACGTTGAAGAGCACGCGGGAGTACGACGCGTTCGGCGCAGTGAGAGCCGGAAACCAGGGTGACAGCAAGGGCGTACTGGACCTTTGGCCGGATACCCTGCGCGGTTTCACGGGCCACGAACATGTGGATGCGGTGCAGCTGATCCACATGAACGGACGTATGTACGACCCGGCGCTGGGGCGGTTCCTGAGCGTGGATCCGGTGATTCAGTTTCCGAGCAACAGCCAGAGTCTGAATCCCTACAGCTACATCCTCAACAATCCGTTGTCAGGGCGGGATCCAAGCGGTTATGCCGTTTGCCGTACGACCGATAACAGCTCGTGTCTGCTTGGTGATGGAGGCGTCAATACCGTTGTTGACGGCAGTGGCAAAACAGTTTCCACGGTCATCGCCACCAACAAGGGCGCTGGATTGAATTTCAGTTTTTCCAATGGCGGTTCTCTCGCAGCGACCTTCACAGGTAAGTCGGGAGAAATCACGCGAGTTCTTGGCGGGCCACCTTCAGAGATAGGCAGTATCAGCAAGCGGACAAATGGAACGCTCGAAGGCACCGCCGCGACGTACGCGCTAGCACCGGACAAACAATTCACATCCGTTGATCTCTTTGCCCAACATCTGCAGGAACAGCGCGTAGCAGAATGGAATGCTTACCGAGAATGGACTTTTGCGCATGAGGGATTGGAACAAGTTGGATTCGCTGGCTTCGACAATTTCGCAATTGATGCTGCTCACCTAGGGCAAACGATCCAGCAGAACGGATTTGTTTCGAGCGCAGCTGCTATAGGACTATTGGGTGTCGCGATTGATGCCGCTACCTTTGGCAAAGGCGGCGCGGTAACCGAGAGTCTAGGGAAGAGTTTGGTTGACGATGCTGTCGCAAAGCTGCGCCGACCGTACATACGTCGAGGAGTTCGAGCAGATGTAGAAGGCATTGCGCCGAGAGCTGCGGATGGTCGTTTTATCGACCCCAATACTTTGCTGCCCATCGAAGGGAAGTACGATTTGGGCCATAAGGCTGGCAACGAGTTTCGAAGAGAAGAGGCGAGGGCGCGCGCCGATGGTCTAACTCAGAAGGAGTTTAACGAGCGAATGAACGATCCACGTCACTATCAGATTGAGGATCCGAGTTCAAATAGGAGTAGGCGCTATGAACAGAAAGACTGATGACACAATGGCGCGTTATCACGCCCTGGTCGCTGGCAGCGAGCCAGAGGAGTGTGACGTCGATGTTTTAGATGATGCCGGTCGAACATTTCTCATGCACGCGACTATTGATCGGCACCATGGGTTAGTACGCAGGTTGCTGCTATCGGGGATTGATGCGAACCGCCGCGATAGCCAAGGATGGGCGGCCTTGCACTTTGCGGCTCAAAATTCGGACACGGAGGCTATCGCTCAGTTGATTGATTCAGGAGCGCTTGTCGACTTGACAGACAATCACGGCAACTCCCCCTTGTCTCGTGCTGTTTTTTCGTCGGCCGGAAATTTCGATGCTATTCGCATGCTGCTTAGCGCGGGTGCGGACCCGGATCGAGCGAACAACTATGGGCAAACACCCCGTGGGCTGGCCCAGACAATTAGCAACTACGATATCAAGCAGGTCTTCGCGCAAAAATAACACGACCGTGTTCTTGTTCATGTCGAGCAGGCCGGCCACCATGCGGTAGCCGAAGGAAGGTTCCGCCTCGATCAGCGCCTTGATCGGCTCGGCCAGTTCCGCTTTCACGTTCGCCGGCGCCCGGAAATTTCATGAAACCGGACTTTGAAGGGATTCGTACCGGGAGCTTCTCAAAGAAGGCCTCCCTTCTTCAAGTTCAAATTGCGCTTCCTGAAACGCCTCCGGCCGATATTGATGCAGATCTCAGAGCAAGCGCTAATGAAGCCTTGAATGAGGCGGAGCGTTGGGCGCGGAAAGAGAAGATCGCGAGTGACCTAACGCAACTTAGACGGCTGGTAATCTGATATCCGACTCCGGAAGCTGCTCAGCGAGAGGCCTCGCATGCTGTGCGAGAAGACTTCAAAGGTGGCGAGTCTCGGCAGGCTCATTCCACCAATTGTTGTCGCGACCATTCGCGTACTTGACCGGCGCGGCAAGGAGCTCTTCAGGCGTTGCATTGTCGAGTGAAGCGAGTTGGACGGACACGTAGTGACCGCCGATCTGCTCGATGTAGCCGCGACCGAAGGGATGTATACCGCAGTGCCGGCAGAACAGATGGTGTCCGCTCATGGTGCCGAACTGATAGTCGCCGAGAACCTCCTCGCCCGCGAGGAGCCGGAAGGCGTCCGGCTTGACGATGACCGACCAATTCCTGCTCTTCGTGCAGATCGAACAGTTGCACTTGCCGGTGCCGGCGCTCAAATCGATGTCGGCTTCGAAGCGAACGGCGCCGCAGTGGCAACTACCTGTGTATGTCTTGAGCATGCGTGGGAGCCTTCGAATATTGAGCCGCGCCGCGAAGCGGCGTCCGCTTGAAAAAATTGTCATGTGCCCAGCTCGCTGGATACATGGTCGGCCAGTTCCCTGGTGTTTCTGACAAACTCCGCCTCCAGATCAATCCCGCACTTGTTTGCAAGGACGATGATCGACCATAGGCAGTCCGACAATTCGTGACCGAGTTTCGCCTTGCAGTCATCGATATCCCGGATGCCAGCGTTTGCCTGGATCAGCTTTGCGAGGTCGCCTACGTCCCCCACGAAACCAAGCGCGAGCTCTTCCGTGGTCCAGCCGCGCCCATACCTCTTGATCTCGAGCTGTTCGTAGAGCGCATTCAGCTGTAGTGCGGATTTTTCAAGATCACTGAATGTCATGTTGGTTCCATCGAAGCCGAATTGCCCGCCCCCGTCGCGCGAACCGCGATTTGCAGCATCCCGTCGTCGTCAGGCGGACTTGAGTTCCACACGCGGCATTGATCGTGATGCCCACCAGATACACCAGGGAACCGGAGTGACATCTATCGTGCGCGAACCATCCGGATATGGTCAATTAAGATTAACAGCATCAGTCCCACGCATGCGTACTACACCGATGCAGTGCGCTGGAGCGAGAGCTGGTTGAAAGCCAATGGGTATTGATAATGAAGGAATCAGTCATCACCAATCTGCAGATTCTCACACCCTCGCGCAAGGCGCCGAAGGCGGGCGACATATTCGTGTGCCGCCCTATAGGGCGCGGCTACTTCTTCGGCCGCGTGGTCGCAACGGATGCCTGCATCGTGACGATGAAGAACTGCATTATGTTGTACGTGTTCGGCATTGAGTCGAACACAAAGCAGCCTCCCGAGAGACTTTCGGTGATGCAGCTATTGATTCCACCCCTGATGACGAATCGGTTGCCGTGGTCGCACGGCTACTTCGAAACCATCGAGCATCGGGCTTTCGAGCCAGGCGAACGGTTGCCCGTGCATTGTTTCGAAGAGCCCATGCGTCAGCCCGTGCGTTACTGGGACGAGTACAACCATGAGCTTCCCGGAAGGCGTGAGCCCTGCGGTATTCACGCCCTCAAGAGCTATCGCACGATCGATGACGCGATCAGCGATGCTCTGCATATTTCTCGGGTGCCGGACTTGGTGAAGTAGTTCCTGACACTGTGCTTGGCGGGCCGGTCAACGCGCAGCCAGTACTGCGTCGGCACCGGACGGACGGAGCAGCGCCTCGGTTGACGACCCGGCGGTGACCGATCACCACGCCGGAGTCACCGATGACCGCTGCACGGTGATCGATCACCGGAATCCCGTCATCGACGCTACCTCAGGATGCGCTCGTCACCGAAATCCGGTGATCGATCACCGCGCGATGGTGATCGCAGCGTGCTTCGACCATGATCGATGACCGCCGGGCACACACGGATGCCCGGCAATCGGTCGCTGGCGAGCGCGAGGTGGTGATCCGGCACCAGAATCCGGTCGCCGGTCTCGCCGGTTCGGGCATACGGTCAGGCGGGATGTGCGTGGGTGTCCGGAAATCGATGGTACGCATCGTCAAGTCTTGCGGCGATGGATCGAACCCGGAGACGAGGCAACAAAAAAGCCGCATCGCTGCGGCTCGGAAGGTTTTGCGAAACGGAAAACCGGTGAGCGGTCAGGCCGCCTTGGTCTCCGGTCGCCGTGATGTCTTCGCGAACCTCGACCCGAGTTCCCTGCGCATCGCCTGCAGGCCTTCCGAACGACCGGTGAGCTTGATCAGCCCGTATGCCTGCAATGCCACGCTCATGACATCGCTGCCGAGCGCGATGTCGGTATCCGCGACGCGCTCGCTCAGCCGCGACAGGCGCACCATGCGCGGACGCAGCGCATCCAGCGTGGCCAGGTCCGCCACCGCATCGGCGAGGGCGAGGTTCGAAGGCACCATCTGCGGATTGTGCTCGAGCACGCGCAGGGCCTGGCGGCAGAACGCCTCCGACTTCTCGCCCATCTTCTTGAGCGAGCGTTTCTGCTCGATCGGCAGGGCGATCAATCCGGACAGCTGGGTTTCCAGCTCGGTCAGGGCCGCGTCCACGGCCGTCAGCTGGGCATCGGTGAGGTTCAGCGAAACGATATTCTGCGACATGTACTCTTCTCCATTCCAGGAATTGAAAACCGGCCGGTACCCCGATGGCGCCGACCGGGCGTGCCTCATGGCACAGGGGTATTGGAACAGGGGCGGGTCTCATATCCTGAGACCCGCCGGCCCGCGTCTGCCGCGAGGCGAGGGATTTTCCCCGGCCGCCGCGTGATCCCTCCCCCACCCCTCCCCCGTATGCAAGGCCGAGCGCTCATTCCGATGCGCACGAGGGAGTCAATGCCATGATCGCCACCAAGATGATCTGCCGCACGCTGCTGGCTTGCGGACTGCTGCAGGCCGGCTTCGCCGCCGCCGAAGGCGCACTCGACAGCAACTGGGGCCTCGCCGGCACTGGCAAGTCGTCGATCTCGTTCGATTTCGGCGGCACCCAGGCCGACATCGCTTCCGGCAGCGTGATCGGGCCGGACGGCTCGATGTACGTCTCGGGCACCGTGTTCGACGCCGGCGGCGTTTCGCGCATGGGCGTCACCAAGCTCCTGCCCAACGGCCTCATCGACACGAATTTCGGCACCGACGGCCGCGTGTTGACGCAGAGCTCGCAGGGCGAGCTGTTCAATACAGCGGGTATCGTGATGAAGGGCAGCAGCGTGCTGGTCGGCGGCTACAAGAAGAAGACCGCGGACAACTGGGACTTCGTGCTGTGCGCATTCTCGACCGGCGGCGTCCCGCTGCTGTTCAATTCGACGCTGACGCCGTGCGTGAGCGCGTCGTTCGATCCGGGTCCGTCGCTGAGCCGCGACATCCCGCGCGCGATGGCGGTGCAGGCGGACGGCAAGGTCGTCATGGCCGGCACGACGGCGGTCGCCAGCGTGACCGACACCTATGCCGCGTTCGCACGCTTCAAGACCGACGGCGCGCTCGACAACACGTTCGGCCTCAGCAATTCGGGCATCCAGCTGATGCGCACGTCGAACTTCCTGCGCCACCAGATCAATGCGGTCGCGATCGCGTCGAACGGCAAGATCGTCGGCGTCGGCAAGACCGACATCGTCGGCGGCAACGACAGCTCCGCGCTGATCGTGCGCCTCGACACCGACGGCATCGTCGAGCAGCTTTCACAGAGCAACGAATGCACGTTCGAAGTCGACGGCAGCAATTCGCGCGACACGGAACTGCTCGGCCTGACCATGGTGCCGAACGGCGGCGGGCTGGAGGACGACTTCGTCACGGTCGGCTACGCACAGATGTCCGGCAGCGTGCACAGCGGACTCATCGCAAAGCGCCGCGGCGCGACCTGCGCGTACGACTCGAGCTTCAGCGGCGGTGACGGCACCAGCGGCTACGCGGTCGTCACCGCGGGCGATTCGATGACGTTCGAAAGCGTCGCCACGCAACCGAACATCGGCTACGTCATCGCAGCGACCTACACGTCGAGCGGCGGCGACCCCGACTGGCTGGTCGGCCGCTACCGCCCGGACGGCAGCAGCGATTCGCTGCTGACCCCGATCGACTTCGGCGTCATCCACCAGACCGACGTGGTCGCCGACGTGCACGTGTTCCACGACGGTATCTATGTCGCAGGCAGCTGGCAGAAGACGGGCGCGAACTACGACTTCGGTGCGGCGCGCCTGCTGCTCGACCAGATCTTCGCGGACGGCTTCAACCACTGAGTGTGCGGTTCCCCTCTCCCGCTCGCGGGAGAGGGGCGGGGTGAGGGCCGGCGGAGCATCGCGCTTCGTTCTCCTCACCCCGTTTTCTTGGAAGCGCGACACGAGCAACAAGAGCATCGCGGCTTCCGTCGCTACCGCACTTCTCCGTAGGAGCGCACCCTGTGTGCGATCGCTGCGTCCGGACAGCCTCGCGAGGCGGTCGCCCACAGGGTGGGCTCCTACGGGGAATCGTGCCTCCGCAGCCCGATGCGGGATAATCACGCGACCACGACCCCGGATGGATCGCGAACCATGAACCCCGAATGGGATGGCCTGCTGCTCGACTGCCGCCTCGCGACGATGACGGCGACGGGCGCGCCGTACGGCCTGGTCGAGGCCGGTGCGCTCGGCTGGAAAGACGGCACGATCGCCTACGTCGGCGCGCGGGCGGCTTTGCCGGATGCACCGGAACGTCTCGCCGCACGCGTCGTGCATGCGAACGGCGCACTGGTCACCCCGGGACTGATCGACTGCCATACCCACCTCGTGTTCGGCGGCGATCGCGCGAACGAGTTCGAGCAGCGCCTCAACGGCGCGAGCTACGAGGAGATCGCGCGTGCCGGCGGCGGCATCGCATCGAGCGTGCGCGCGACACGCGCTGCCGATGAAGGAGCGCTGCTCGGCCAGTCGCTGCCACGCGCGCGCTCCCTTCTCGCCGACGGCGTCACCACGATCGAGATCAAGTCCGGCTACGGCCTCGACCGCGACAGCGAGCTGCGCATGCTGCGCGTCGCGCGTCGCATCGGCGTGACGCTCGGCATCGGCGTGCGTACGACCCTGCTTTCCGCGCACGCGCTGCCACCCGAATACGCCGGGCGCGCCGACGACTACATCGACCTGGTGTGCGAACAGATCGTGCCGATCGCGGCGCAGTCGGGACTCGCCGATGCGGTCGACGCGTTCTGCGAGAAGATCGCGTTCACGCCGGCGCAGACGCGCCGCGTATTCGAGGCCGCACGCGCGCATGGCCTGCGCGTGAAGCTGCACGCGGACCAGCTCTCCGACCTGCACGGCGCCGCGCTCGCGGCGGAATTCGGTGCCTTGTCCGCCGATCACCTCGAATGGACCGGCGACGACGGCGTGCGGGCGATGGCGGCGGCGGGGACCGTCGCGGTGCTGCTGCCGGGCGCCTACTACGCGCTGCGCGAGACGAAGCTGCCGCCGATCGACGCGCTGCGCGTCGCGGGCGTGCCGATCGCGGTCGCGACCGACCTCAATCCCGGCACGTCTCCCCTGCTCTCGCTGCGCCTCGCGATGGGCATGGCCTGCACGCTGTTCCGCCTGACGCCGGAAGAAGCGCTGCGCGGCGCGACCGTGCATGCCGCGCGCGCGCTCGGCCTCGACGACCGCGGCCTGCTCGCGGTCGGCCGACGTGCGGACTTCGTCGTGTGGGACGCCGAACGACCCGCCGACCTGTGCTACTGGATCGGCGGCAACCTCGCCCGCGACGTCTACATCGGCGGCCGCCGCGCAGGTTGAATCCGCTTCGTGCAGGAGCGCTGCAAGCGCGACCGCTGCTTCAGAGCGATGAGTCGATCGGTCGCGGCTGCGCCGCTCCTGCGGATACGCAGCGGCTGGGCCCGCGCTAGGTCAGGTGCTGGTTGCTCCGGAATTCGCGCGGTTCGCCATTGTGCGGATCGACGAACGCAAGGGACTTCGCGAGCAGCTTGAGCGGCCGCGCGTGATCGTCGGGCGGTCGCAACGCCGGATCTTCCGACAGAGGCCGCGGATAGAAGTCGTCGTTGAGGATCGGTGCGCCGAGCGCGGCCATGTGCACGCGCAACTGGTGCGTGCGGCCGGTCACCGGCTCCAGCGCGTAACGCCAGGTCGACGGCCCACGCTCCAGCACGTCGATGCGCGTGAGCGCATTCACCACACCCTCGACTTCGCGCATGTGGAAGAACGGTTCGCCACGCGCGATGCGCGTCGCCCGCTCGCATGGAAACGCGACCGCCGGCAACGGCGGCGCGAGCGCTTCGTAACGCTTCACGATGCGATGCGCGCGGAACAACGCCTGGTAGCGTGAACGCGTGCGCGGATTCGCCGAGAACAGCACGAGGCCCGCGGTCATGCGGTCGAGCCGGTGCAGCGGCACGAGTTCGGCATTGTCGAACCGGCGCACGAGGCGCGCGAGCAGGGTCTCGCTGACGTGGCCGCCGCCGGGCACCACCGGCAGGAAATGCGGCTTGTCCGCGACGACGAGGTCGGCGTCGGCATGCACGATGCCCTCGACGAAGGGCAACGACGCCTCGGCGGCGACCTCGCGGTAGTACTGGATTTCCATGCCGACGCGATACGGCGTGCGCACATCGATCGGCCGAGCCTGCGCGTCGGCGACGAGGCCGCGCTCGATGCGGTCGCTCCAGGTCTCGCGCGCGACCTTCGCGAAGTGCGCGCACAGGCAATCCAGCACCGTCGCCCAGTCGCCCGGGGGCAGTTGCAGGCAGCTCGCGCGCACGCCGTCGCGCGGCGGCAGGCGGATCATGGGCGGACAGGGGTGGGCATGGGCTGCATTGTCATCGAACGCCGCGACTGCGCCTACAATGCACGGTTCCCCGTCCCGAGATATCCGCATGGCGCTCAATGCGACCATCTACAAGGCCGAACTGCAGGTCAGCGACATGGACCGCCACTACTACGCGACGCATGCCCT
>Ga0068853_100002859_pt1 | contig 13092 bp, 12 predicted proteins | sample KBSCornC32_FD_65655 | JGI IMG/M metagenome (GOLD analysis project Ga0068853, IMG submission 65655) | Corn rhizosphere microbial communities from Kellogg Biological Station, Michigan, USA - KBS Corn C3-2 | ecosystem: Host-associated > Plants > Roots > Rhizosphere > Soil ... | reverse complement strand
CGCGAGACGAGGTCGCCGCGCATCGACGGGATGATGCAGAACGTGCAGCGGTGGTTGCAGCCTTCGGAAATCTTGAGGTACGCGTAGTGTTTGGGCGTGAGCTTCACGCCTTGCGGCGGCACGAGATCGAGGAACGGATCGTGCTTCGGCGGCAGCGCCGCATGCACCGCGCTCATCACGCTCGCGTAGTCCTGCGGACCGGAGATCGACAGCACGCCTGGGTGCGCCTCGCGGATCACCTCGGCGCGCTTGCCGAGGCACCCGGTGACGATGACCTTGCCGTTCTCCTCGAGCGCCTCGCCGATCGCGTCGAGCGATTCGGTCACGGCCGCGTCGATGAAACCGCAGGTGTTGACCACGACGACGTCGGCCGCGTCGTAGCTCGGCACGATGTCGTAACCCTCGACGCGCAGTTGGGTGAGGATGCGCTCGGAGTCGACGAGGGCTTTCGGGCAGCCGAGGCTGACGAAGCCGACCTTGGGATTGCGGCGTGACATGGAAAACCCGGCGGATGGCAGCCGGGTAGTCTACCAGCCGCGCCGCGGGCCGCGGCGGATCGCATCGCATGGAACGGGCCGCGACAGCCAGCAGCGACCGCGAAACACAAGTTTTGCTGCTTTTACAGCCGCACACCGGACTTTTTCCGTGGGCGCTCTGTAAGATGACGCCGCGGCCGCGAAGGGGGAACCTGCGCCGGCCCGGTTTGGATGACCGGAGAGAGTTGCGCGATGCACCCGGGGAACCCGTTGCCTCCCGACCGCCCATGGCGGCGGGCGCGCTCGCCCGCCCGCGCACTGCTCATCGCCCTGTCCGCCGTCGCGGCGGCGACCACCGCGGCGGCGGAATATCCACTCGCGCGCGTCGTCACCGGCAGCCGGCAGATCGCCGCGGCCGTCGACGCCACGCTCGCCGACGACACCACCGTGCGGCTCGCCGATGCGATTGGCGGCCCGTGGGCGCGCCAGCAGCTGCTCGCGACCGCCGGCGACATCTGTTCGGCGCTCGATCTTCCCGACGTCGCCAACCGCCTCTGGACGCGCGCGCTGCCGGCCGCGCAGCAACGCGGCGACACCGCGGCGACGATCATGCTGACCACGCTCGTCGCGCAGAGCTCGCTCGCGCTCGGCGACTACGAACGCTCGCGCGAACTCGCCGATCGCCTGCGCGTGCTCGCGCACCGCCACGGCGACGTCAGCGCCGAGGCGCAGGCGGAGAACGCGCTCGGCGTGCTCGAGCGCCGCAGCGGCCGCCTCGACGAAGCGGTCGCGCACCAGCAGCGTTCGCTCGACCTGTTCAAGTCCGCAGGCAACGGCATCGGCGCGATGCGCGCGCTGTCCGACCTCGGCACCATCTGGCGCGACCGCGGCGATTTCGCGCAGGCACTCGACGCGCAGCTCGAGTCCGTCACCGAACGCGAGCGCTCGGGCGATCGCCTGTCCAACGTCTATCGCAACCTCGCCCTGCTCTACCGCGAAATCGAGGACACCGCGGCATCGCGCGCGTATTTCGAACGCGCGACCGAGGCGGCGATCCGCAGCGGCGTGCCATCGATGTATTCCTCGGTGACCGGCGCGTATTCGAGCCTGCTCAACGACATCGAGGACTACGCCGGCGCGCGCAAGGCGGCCGAGGAAGCGCTCGCGATCGATACCGCACTCGGCGACCGGCCGCACCAGGGCTTCGAGCACCTCGAACTCGGGCGCGCGCTGCTCGGCGCGAAGCAAACCGTCGCCGCGGTCGAGCACTTCGATCGCGCGCTCTCGATCGGCCGCGAACTCGGCCAGCGCGAACTGGTCGCGCGTTCGCTGCTGCACCAGACCGAGATCGCGCTCTCCCAGCGCGAATACCTGCGCGCGCGCGGCCTCATCGACGAGGCGATCGCCGGCCTCGAGGCGACCCGCTTGCGACCGCAGCTCGCGCAGGCGTACACGCTTCGCGAGCAGCTCGCGCGCGCCGAGCACGACGACGCCGAAGCGCTGCGTTACGCGCACAAATCGGCGGCCGCGCGCGAGGAACTGATCGGCATCCGCGCAAGCCGGCAACTCTCCGCGCTCGAGGTGCGCCACGCGCGCTCGGACGCCGACCAACGCCTCGCCATGCTCGCCAAGGACAACGAGCTGCAATCCGCTCGCCTGCAGGCGCAGGCGGTACAGCGCCGCTTCGGCGCGATCGCACTCGCCGGCCTCGCGCTCGCCCTGCTCGCGCTGATCTGGCGCTATCGCGGCGTGCGCCGGCTCAACCGCGCGCTCGAGCTGCGCAGCGTCGAGATCGAGCGGCAGCGCGCCGCGCTCGGCGAGGCGAACACGCGGCTCGAACAGCAGGCCGCCGAGCTTTACCAGGCGGCGACCACCGACTGGCTCACCGGCGTGTCGAACCGCCGCGACGTGCTCGAGCGGATCGAACGCGCGCTGCGCGAGTCGCGCGCCGCCGGCGACGAGTTCGCCGTGCTGCTGGTCGACTTCGACCACTTCAAGCAGATCAACGACCTGCGCGGGCACCTGCTCGGCGATCGCGCGCTGACGATCGGCGCGCACGCGATGCGCGACTGCCTCGACGAGGGCGACCTGCTCGGCCGCTTCGGCGGCGAGGAGTTCATCGCCGCGATCCGCGCGCGCACGCCGGCGGACGTCATGGCCGCGGCCGAACGCATGCGCACCCACGTCGCCGGCCAGCTCGCCTGGCTCATGCCGGAACTGCGCGGGATCGCGACCGTGAGCATCGGCATCGCGTTCCTCTGCGACACCGGCAACGACAGCGACGTCGCCGCCTTGCTCGAAGCGGCCGATCGCGCGCTCTACGCCGCCAAGCACGACGGCCGCAACCGCGTGCACCGTTACGCGGCCTGAACACGCGCCACGCCGCCGGTTGTACACGCACCGCGGATCGAAATAACGTAGCGTCTTTCCGCACGCGGAGTCACCGCATGGGCCAATCGATCCAGCTCAACACCTCGCGCATGCAATGCATCGGCGCCTACCTGGCCCGACCCGAGGGCACGCCGAAGGGCGGCCTCGTCGTCGCGCAGGAGATCTTCGGCGTCAATGCCTACATGCGCGCAGTAGTCGACCGCTTCGCCGCGCACGGCTACGTCGCGATCGCGCCCGCGTTCTTCGACCACGTCGAGGCCGGCGTCGAACTCGGTTACGACGAGGAAGGCTACCGGCGCGGCCGCGAGCTCGTCGGCGAAGTCGGTCTCGACCTCGCCGTCGAAGACGTCGCGAGCGCGGCCGAGGCGATCGCGTCGGCCGGCCGCATCGGCTGCGTCGGCTACTGCTGGGGCGGCACGGTCGCACTGCTCGCCGCGCAGCGCCTCGCGATGCCTGCGGTCAGCTACTACGGCGCGCGCAACGTGAACTATTTCGACTCGGCGCTCCGTGCGCCCGTGATGTTCCATTTCGGTGAACGCGACGCGTCGATCCCGGCCGAGACGATCGAACGCCATCGCGTCGCCTGGCCGCACGCCGAGGTATACACCTACCCGACCGGCCACGCGTTCGACCGCATGGTCGACCCGCGCGCATACGACGCGCCGAGCGCCACGCTAGCGCTCGAGCGAACGCTCGCGTTCTTCGATCGCCAGCTCGCGGGGCGCGCATGAGTTTCACGCTCGATCCACGCCTCGCCGCCGACACCCATCCGATCGGCGACGCGCCGCTGTCGCGCGTGCTGCTCATGGACGACACGCGCTTCCCCTGGCTGATCCTCGTGCCGCGCATCGCCGGCGCGCGCGAACTGTTCGACCTCGACGCGGCGGACCGCGCGACCCTGCTCGGCGAGCTCGACGCCGTCGGCCGCGCGCTCGAGTCGCTGCTGCGTCCCGACAAGATGAACATCGCGGCGCTCGGCAACGTCGTGCCGCAACTGCACGTGCACGTGATCGCGCGCTACACGACCGACGCCGCGTGGCCGCAACCGGTGTGGGGACGCGGCGCTGCCGCGCGCCACGAACCCGCCGCGCTGGCCGAACGCGTCGGCGCGCTGCGCGAAGCGCTGGGCGCGCTGCTCGCTTGACGCCGCCGCGCGCGCAGCCGCCTGCGTTCGACGTCGAACCCCTCGGCGAGTCCGCGCTGCTGTTGCGATTCGGCGAACGCATCGATGCCGCCTCGAACGCGCGCGTGCATGCCGCTGCGGGCGCGTTGCGCGCGGCCGCGCTGTCCGGTCTCGTCGACATCGTGCCTGCCTACGCGAGCCTCGCGCTGCACTACCTGCCAGCCGCGTGGAGCGCGGGCGGCGGCACGCCGTGGCGGCGCTTCGCCGATGCGGTGCGCGACGCGCTCGCGACGGCCGCGGATGCGCCGATGGCAGCGGCGACGCGCACGATCGATGTCCCGGTCTGCTACGGCGGCGAGCAAGGCCCCGATCTCGACGCCCTCGCGACCACGCTCGGACTCGACCCCGCCGGCGTCGCCGCGCGTCATGCGGGCGGCGACTACCGCGTCGCGATGCTCGGCTTCGCGCCGGGCTTCCCGTACCTGCTCGGCCTCGACGCCGCGCTGCATGCACCACGGCACGCGCGTCCGCGCACGCGCGTGCCGCGCGGCTCGGTCGCGATCGGCGGCGCGCAGACCGGCATCTATCCGTCCGAGCTGCCGGGCGGCTGGCAGCTGATCGGTCGCACGCCACTCGTGCTGTTCGACCCGCTGCGCGAACCCGCCTGCCTGCTCGCGCCCGGCGACGTCGTGCGCTTCCACGCGATCACGCCCGCGGCCTTCGAGGCGATCGAGCGCGAGGCTGCGCGATGAGCGTCGAAGTGATGCGCGCGGGTTTGCTGGCGACCGTGCAGGATCACGGTCGCCACGGCCATGCCGCGCTCGGGGTCGGCAGCGCGGGGCCGATGGATGCGCCTGCGCTGCGCCTCGCCAACGCGCTCGTCGGCAACGTGCCCGGCGATGCGGTGCTCGAGATCGGCCTGATCGGCCCGCGCCTGCGCTTCATCGAGACCGCGACGATCGCGCTGACGGGCGCGGAGTTCGATGCACGCGCCGCCACCGCGCCGGTGCCCGCCTGGCGGCCCGTGCACGTCGCAGCAGGCACGGTGCTCGATTTCGGCCGCGCGCGTCGCGGCGCATGGGCCTACATCGCGATCGCGGGCGGCATCGACGCAGCCCGCGTGCTCGGCAGCGCGTCGACCGACGTCAATGCGCGCCTCGGTCGCGCACCGCTGCGTGACGGCGACGTGCTGGGCGTCGCGCGCGCCGATCCGGCCGCGCGCTACAGCCGCTCGCACGCGGGCGCCGCGCTCCACGCGATCGGCACGTTCTCGCTCGACCCGCGGCCGTGGTTCGACCCCGATCCCTCGCGACCGATCCGGCTCGCGCCCGGACGGCACGCAGTCGCGCTCGACGCCGCGTCGCGCGACGCGCTGCACGCGCAGCCGTTCCGCGTGGCTGCGGATTCCAACCGCGTCGGCCTGCGCCTCGACGGGCCGCGCCTCGTGCTCGCCAAGGCGCTCGAGCTCGTCAGCGAGCCGGTCGCGGCAGGTACCCTGCAGCTGCCGCCCGGCGGCCAGCCGATCGCGCTGATGGCCGAACATCCGACCACCGGCGGCTATCCGCGCATCGGCCAGGTCGCCGCAATCGACCTCGCGCGCCTCGCGCAACGACGCCCCGGCGACACCGTGCGCTTCGCGGCGATCGACATCGACGATGCGCAAACGCGCTATCTTGCACGCGAGAACCAACTCGACCGGTTGTGCGCGGACATCGCCGCGCGGCTCGACGGAATCGCACGATGAAGCGCACGATCGACCTCAACTGCGACCTCGGCGAATCGTTCGGAGCCTGGCGCATGGGCGACGACGACGCCGTGATGCCGTACATCAGCTCGGCCAACATCGCCTGCGGTTACCACGCGGGCGATCCCGACACGATGCGCCGCACCGTCGCGCTCGCGCTGCGCGCGAAGGTCGCGATCGGCGCGCACGTGTCGCTGCCCGACCTCGCCGGCTTCGGCCGGCGCGAGATGCGCGTGTCGGCCGACGAGGCGCACGCGATGACGCTGTACCAGGTCGGCGCGCTCGCCGCTTTCGCGCGCGCGGCCGGCGCGCGACTCGCTCACGTGAAGCCGCACGGCGCGCTCTACAACATGGCCGCGCGCGACGCCGCGCTCGCCGACGCGATCGCGCGCGCCGTGCACGCGTTCGACCCTGCCCTGCAGCTCGTCGGGCTCGCCGGCAGCGAGCTGCCGCGCGCGGGCGAGCGAGCCGGCCTCGCGGTCGCGCACGAGGCGTTCGCCGATCGCCGCTACGAGGCGGACGGCTCGCTGGTGTCGCGTCGCGAAGCGGACGCGGTCATCCATGACGTCGACGCGGCCGTCGCGCAGGCACTCGCGCTCGCACGCGGCGAAGCAATCAGCGCGCGCAGCGGCGTTCCCTTGCGCGTGCGCGCCGACACGATCTGCGTGCACGGCGACCGCGCCGATGCCGGCGCGTTCGCCCATCGCCTGCACGCGGCCCTGCTCGGCGCCGACATCGCGATCGCGAACCCCGCGAGCGAGCGCATCGCATGAACGGGCGTGCCTCGTGAACTACTGGCCGTTGCTCGGCGTCGCCGTCGTCGTGCTCGGCTTCGCGCTGCGCCGCAATCCGGCACTCGTCGTCGTCGTCGCCGGCCTCGTCAGCGGCATCGCCGCGGGCAAGCCACCCGGCGAGCTGCTCGAACTGCTCGGCACCGCGTTCGTGAACAACCGGAACCTGCTGTTGTTCGTGCTGACGCTACCGGTCATCGGCCTGCTCGAACGCCATGGTCTGCGCGAGCGCGCGCGCGGCTGGATCGCCGGGTTCCGCTCGTTGACGCTGGCGCGCCTGCTCGTCGCCTATCTCGGCCTGCGCCAGTTGCTGTCGATGCTCGGGCTCTACGATCTCGCCGGGCACGCGCAGACGGTGCGGCCGCTGCTCGCGCCGATGAGCGAGGCCGCGGCCGCGCAGGACGAACCGCTCGACGAGCCCACGCGCGATCGCGTGCGCGCGCTCGCCGCAGCGACCGACAACATCGGCCGCTTCTTCGGTGAAGACGTGTTCCTCGCGTTCGCCGGCGTGCTGCTCATCCAGGGATTCTACGCGGGGCACGGGATCGCGCTCGAACCGTTGGCGATCGGACTGTGGGCACTGCCGACCGCGATCGCCGCGTTCGTCATCCATGCGATGCGCATCGCCTGGTTCCAGCGCCGCCTGCGGCGCGTCGCCGAACGGAGGCGCGATGCTGACGCTTGAGCCGGTCTACCTGTTGATCGGCGCGTTCCTGCTGCTTGCCGCCGCCCTGGACTTGCGCTCGCGCCGCCTTGCGATGGCCGCGTTCTGGGCGATCCTCTCGCTGCCGTTCCTCGCGGGCGAGGCGATCCTCGCCGCCGCCAGGCACGGCACGCACTGGCCCGCGCAAGCGATGGGCATCGGCGTGATCGCGCTCGGCGTGATGGCAGCCATCGGCGATCGACGCCCGTCCGGCGACGAGGCCGCGCTCGCGAACACGCGCGAGGCCGAAGCGATCCGGCTCGGCAACCGCCTGTTCGGCCCCGCGCTGCTCATCCCGCTGGTCACGCTGCTCGTCGCGCTCGCGGCCCAGTACGGACCGGCGCCGCTGCGCGCGCTCGTCGACGCCAAGCAATCGACGTTGATCGCGCTCGGCATTGCCAGCGTCGTCGCCCTGGCGGTCGCCCTGCGCGTGACCGGCGCACGCATCGGCGCGGGGCTACACGAAGGTCATCGCCTGCTCGACACGCTCGGCTGGGCCGCGCTGCTGCCGATGCTGCTCGCGACGCTCGGCAGCGTGTTCGCGGCGACCGGCGTCGGCGACGCGATCGCCGCGCTGGTCTCGGTGGTGATCCCGACCGACAGCCGCATCGCGTGCCTGCTCGCCTTCGCGTTCGGCATCGTGCTGTTCACCGCGATCATGGGCAACGCGTTCGCCGCGTTCCCCGTGCTCATGGCCGGCATCGGCCTGCCGTTGCTCGTGCAGCGGCACGGCGCGCATCCGGCCGTGCTCGGTTCGATCGGCATGCTCACCGGATACTGCGGCACCCTGCTGACGCCGATGGCGGCGAACTTCAACATCGTGCCGGTCGTGCTGCTCGAACTGCCGGACCAGTACGCGGTGATCCGTGCGCAACTGCCGACCGCGTTGGTGTTGTTCGTCGTCAATGTCGCGCTGCTGTGGCTGCTCGCGTTCTAGGCGAACGCACGCCGCGATCACGACCTTGCAGGAGCGCACCCTGTGCGCGACCGCGACGCCCGGCGCCGTCGCGGCGCGGGGCGCCTGCAGGGTGGGCCCTGCAGGCTGCTCGACCGCCACGCCACCTCAGACGAAACCGAGGTAGCGCGTGTTGAAGTTGCCGAGGTTGGGAAGGATCAGGTCGATGTCGCTGTCGCTGAGTTCGAACCATTTCGCGAGCGTCGCCGAATACTGCTCGACCGACGTGGTCGGGATCATCTGGCCGTAGCCGCCGTCGTTCGGGTTCTGGTCCGACGGCGCGAGGCTCGGCATCTGCGCCGATCCGGTACCTGCGAGGTTGTCCCCGTAGAACTTCTTGCCGGCCACCGCGCCGCCGACGACGAACTGGTGCGAAGCCCAGCCATGGTCGCTGCCGTCCTCGTTGTTCGACAGCGAGCGGCCGAAGTCCGACGCGGTGAACGCGGTCGCGCGATCGGCGAGGCTCACCGAGGTCAGCGCCGCGTGGAAACCCGACAGCGCCTTCGACAACTCGACCAGCAGGCCGCCCTGCGTCGCGAGCTGGTCGCTGTGCGTGTCGTAGCCGCCGCCGGTGACGAAGAACACCTGCCGCGAAAGCCCCGTGTAGCCGGGCACGTTGTTGTTCGCCGCCCAGATCAGCTTGACGACGGTCTCGAGCTGCTCGCCGATTTCGCCCGCGCCGGCGAAGTAGCCGTCGAAATTGGGCATGCCGGCGGCACCCAGCGTGGCCTGCAGCAAGGTCGCGGTCGCGACCGAATGGCGCATCGCGTTGCCGAACGTGCGCTCGAGCGCGTTCGCCTGTCCCTGCGCGTGCAACGCGTCGAACGCGCTGCGCAGCGCGTCGTCGCCGCTGAGCTCGTACGGGAAGTCGATCACGTTGGGCCCGTACGAATTCATCACGTAACCGGCGACGGATTCGCCGCGCACGAACGCGTCCTGGCCGCCGAGAGAGGTGAGGATCGGGATGTCGGGCGGATTCGCGCTCGCGACGAGGTCGGCGAGGCGACCGCCCCATCCCGTCACCGGTGCGTTCGACGGCGGCGACGACTGCCAGTAAGCCGCCTGGTCCGCGTGCGAGAACAACTGCGGCGGCAATACCGCCGAACCGCCCTGGTATTCCGTCTTGGTGGTCGGACGCACGAGCGAGCCGACATTGGCGACGATCGCCGCATGGTTCGCGTTGAACAGCGCGGCGAGCTCGGGCATCGAGGCATGCAAGCCATAGCTGCTGCCGTCGCCAGGACTGCCCGCGCCGCTCGCGGGCGCGTTCAGCGCGTGCAGGCCGGCCGTCGGCAAGGCGAGGTTCGGCCGCACGAGCTGGTAGTTCGTGCGCGCGGCGCCGGAGATCGGCACGATCGTATTGAAACTGTCGTTGCCGCCGTAGAGGAAGACGCACACGAGCGCCTTGTAGTTGGTGAAACCGTAGTCGTGGCGCGCTGCGGCCTGCAGCAGCTTCATGCCGCCGAACGCGGAGTACACGCTGGCACCGCCGAGTGCGGCGCAGATCGTTTCCCGGATGAACTTGCGACGATCGGGACGCATGGCGGCTCCTACTTCTGGACCATGTATTCAGGGGAATTGAAGACGAGATAGAGCGCAGTGTGGATGCGCCACAGCCGCCAGTCGGTCACGCCTTCGGTCCAGCTCGAATCGATGCGGTTGAGGTAGGCCAGCAGCGTCTGGCGCATGAACGGCGACATCTGGCCGGACATGAAGCGCTTGCTGTACGCGTCGACGAGGCGATCGGCCGGGTCGGCCGCGCCGCCGTTGCCGCTGCCCGCGAGCGCGAGATCCTTCGCGTGGTTGACCTTGACTTCGCCGAAGTCGTCGCCGGCGTCGCACACCTGCGCGACGTCGAAGTAGAACGCGCGTCCTTCGACGCTGTTCACGGTGTTCGCGATGACGCTCTCGGTCTGCAGCTGGAACTCCGGACCGACCAGGCCGTTCGCGGTCATCTCGCCCGGCGGCAGGTAGCTCGGCTTGAAGAAGTTGAACACCGAGAACGCATTCATCGGTGCCTGCGCGATGCCCGAACCGTACTGGTCGTCGTCGGTGCCCCAGCCGGTCACGTAGCCCGCGTAGCGGTACGGCTGGTTCGCGTAGTGGTTCTGCAGGCCGCCCTGGGTGAAGTCGCGGCCGCAGGTGTGACGCGCGTCCATCGCGCGCCAGAAATGCGTGAGCGCGAGCAGTGGTTCGCGCAGCTTGCCGTACTTGTCGCTGTAGACCTGGCCGTAGCGCGCTTCCGGATCGAGCAGGATCGCCTGCGCGACTGCACGCAGCTGGTTCGGGCTCGTGCGGTTCGCGTTGAACACGTCGGCGACGCGCTTGACGTAGGCCGGGCTCGGATTGCTCGTGACGAGGCGCTGGATCAGCTGCTTCGCGATGAACGGGCCGACGTTCGGATGGCCGTAGATGTTGTCGAGCGCGAACTGCAGGTCGCTCGCGGCGCTGCCGCCGTCGGCGAGCACGCCGCCGGCCTGGGCGCCGGGATAGGCGAGCAATTGCTTGGAATGCAGGTCGTTCGGACCGGTGCCGTTGTCGTGGTAGCTCGGATCGCCGTTGTTCGGCTGGTTCGGCTGGTCGTACGGCACCATCGGATGCAGCCAGTTCTCGCCGGTCGTGTAGTCCGGGCCGCAATCGGTGAAGTTGTCGAAGCCGTTGTCGTCGCAGTCGTACCAGTTCCAGCCGGTGAACACGTGCGCGAACGCGGAGATCGTCGCCTGCGAATAGGTCGGGATCGGATGGCCACCGCCGTCGAGCTGCGGCGTACCGTCGGCCTTCAGCATGACCAGGCCGACGCTGAACAGCTGGTTGATCTCGCGGGCGTAGTTCTCGTCCGGATGGATGTTGCGCGAAGGATCGGCACGCTGGTTGCCGCGCATGTTGAGGTAGGTGCCCATCGCCGGGCTCAACGTCACCTTCTCGAGCAGGGTGCGGTAGTTGCCGAACGCGTTCGCTACGAGGATGTCGTAGTAGTACGCGATGCTCGTCGGGAACTCGGCGAGCTGCGCGTTCTGGTCCGAGACGACGAGGATCTCGCTCAGCGCGAACGCGATGCGCTGGCGCAGCTGGTCGCTGTGGATCAGCGCGTTGTTGGCGGGATCCGGTCCGCCAAGCGCGCCGAGGAACCACGCCTCGCGCCGGTTCTGATGCCCGACCTGCTCGTGCAGCGTGTCGGCGACCCAGTCGAGGTAGGTCATCTCGAGGCTCTGGGGCGCGGCGAACTGCTCGTTCAGCCAGGCCTGGTAGCCGACCGCGCGCAGGTGCGCGATGTCGGCGTCGGTAGGTCCGAATGTCGCCTGCGCGAGGAAGCGCGACGCGTCGGCATCGGTCGCCGGCCCGGCGGCGGCGCCGTCGAAGCCGTCGTGGAGCATCGCGTCGGGTCTGTGCGATTGCGCGAGCGCCGACGCGCCGGATGCGGCGCACACGAGCATCACCGCGAGGCACAGGAGCCTGCGGACGTTCCTTGCTGGCAGCATGTGTTCTCCCTCCCCCAGGCCCCGCGCGAGAGCGTCGCGGTCGGCCGGTGGGACTGTAGCCCGTGGCCGGCGGGGCGAATGGTGCGCCAGGCCACACTCCGCGTGTCGACCCGCTCACAGGTCGTTTTCGGTGGATATCCGGTCGCCGGAGCGCCTGTTGGGGCCGGAATCGCCCGACGGACTCCCCCTGGGCAGTGGATTTCCGCGCATCAGTGAAAACGATTTCCGCATCGTGGCGAGCGCGTTTTCACGATTTAGCCCGTTGCGGATATGCTAGCCGCCGCAACGCTCCCTCCCCTGAGATTCAAAAATGCCCAATATCGCCACGTTCCTCAAAGCGGAAATCACCCGCCTCGCGCGCAAGGAAATCCGCGGTGAAATCGGTACGCTGCGCAAATCGAGCGCCGCGCATCGGCGCGACATCGCCGCGCTCAAACGCGAAATCGCGAACCTGCAGCGACAGAACAAGCAGCTCTCCCGGCGCGCCTCGAGCACTTCCGAAGCGGCTGCCGACGAGGGCGACGGCGAGGTCAGGAACCGCTTCTCGGCGAAGGGATTCAAGTCGCTGCGCGCGCGACTGGGCCTGTCCGCCGACCAGCTGGCAACCCTGCTCGGCGCGAGCATGCAATCGGTCTACAACTGGGAACACGGCAAGACCGTGCCGCGCGCGAACCAGGTCGCGGCGATCGCCGCGCTGCGCACGATCGGCAAGAAGGAAGCGATGCGCCGCCTCGAAGAGGCGCAGGCGCCGGCGAAGGGTTCGCGCAAGCGCTGAGGCGCGCACGGGCGCGACCCGTTCGTGATTCCCGCGACGGCGAGCGGGAACACGCTGCATCGGTTTCGATCGCACCAGGGCAACAGGGATTCCCGCTCGAGCGGGGATGACGACTCCGGATTCCGCTGAACCGCAGGCATCGAACCGCGGCACGCGTTGCGAGCGCATTCGAGTGGTGCCCGGACCCGGACTCGAACCGGGATGACCTTGCGGTCGAGGGATTTTAAGTCCCTTGCGGCTACCGATTTCGCCATCCGGGCGGCGCACGACGCGATGGTAGCGTCTGTGCGCGCGGATCGCGCGCCATCGTGGCGCGAGGGCCGCGCCATCGCGGGCAACCTCCGATGCTCCTTGCGCGGATCGCAGGCACAAAAAAACCCGCATCGCTGCGGGTTCTTTGGCCACCGGCATCGCGTGGCGCGATGCGAGTGGAGGCTTGGGTCGGAATCGAACCGGCGTACGCGGATTTGCAGTCCGCTGCATGACCACTCTGCCACCAAGCCGTGATGGTACGCATCACTCGCGCCGTGCATCTTGCGACGTCCGGCAGAAAAACGAAACCCCGGCGTGCCGGGGTTTCATCTGAATCTGGAGCGGGAAACGAGACTCGAACTCGCGACCCCGACCTTGGCAAGGTCGTGCTCTACCAACTGAG
>Ga0068853_100002855_pt1 | contig 13099 bp, 10 predicted proteins | sample KBSCornC32_FD_65655 | JGI IMG/M metagenome (GOLD analysis project Ga0068853, IMG submission 65655) | Corn rhizosphere microbial communities from Kellogg Biological Station, Michigan, USA - KBS Corn C3-2 | ecosystem: Host-associated > Plants > Roots > Rhizosphere > Soil ... | reverse complement strand
GATGATCGAGGTGATGATGCACATGCCGCCGACCACGAGCGGGAGCGACATCAGCGCCGTCAGTTCGGCGGTCGAGGTTTTAACGAGAAGCGCGATGGACACCATGGTCAAGCCCAGCGTGACCACATAGGTCTCGAACAGGTCCGCCGCCATGCCCGCGCAGTCGCCGACATTATCGCCGACATTGTCCGCGATCACCGCCGGGTTGCGGGGGTCGTCCTCCGGGATGCCGGCCTCGACCTTGCCGACCAGGTCCGCGCCGACATCCGCCGCCTTGGTGAAGATGCCGCCGCCGAGACGCGCGAAGATGGAGATGAGCGACGCGCCGAACGCCAGCGCCGTCAGCGCGGAAACGATGGTGCGATCGTCGGGCGCAAGACCCGCCGGCCCGGTCAGATACCAGAAGAGGCCCGCGATGGCGAGCAGGCCGAGGCCCGCCACCAGCATGCCGGTGACCGCGCCTGACCGGAAGGCGAGGGTCAGGCCGCCCTGCAAGGACGTGCGCGCCGCCTCCGCCGTGCGGACATTGGCGCGCACCGAAATATGCATGCCGATGAAGCCCGCCAGCCCCGAGAGGATCGCGCCGATGAGGAAGGAGACGGTCGACAGCGTGCCGAGCGTGAAAAAGAGGATGACCGCGACGGCGACGCCGACGATGGCGATGGTGCGATATTGCCGGGCCAGATAGGCCATCGCGCCTTCCTGGATAGCAGCGGCAATTTCCTGCATCTTTGCGGTGCCGGGCGACGCGCGCAGCACCTGCTGGCTGGTCACCACCCCGTATACGATAGCGAGCACGCCACATACTATGGCGATCAACACCAATGTCATGATTATCACTCTCCCCCATTTTTGTTTCGCGCGCCGCCATGGGACCCGATCGCGCGGGGTGGAGAGTATCTGTGGTCAGTCCGGCGTCAAGCGCTTTCGTTCAGGTTCCGGGACGCCGCCCGCGGGAAAAGGGGCGCCCCGGAATAGGGATATCAGGCGAATTTGAGGCGGGATGACGCCCCCACCGGGCGCGACAGCAGGTCGGTGACCATAATGTAGGTGGCCTGCGCGACGACCTGCGCGGGATCCTGCGCCGGAGCGACCGGCGTCTCCGCGTTGATCGCCTGCACATCGGCGGTGGCGGTGCCGGTGCTGGCCCTGTCCGCGCCCGCTTTCGCCAGCGAAGGATCGAAATAGACATTTGGAGACGAGAAGCGGGGAACGGGTTCCCAGGTCACCGAAGGCCCCGGATCGGACGGGCCAGAATCGGACGGGCCGGAATCGGACGGGAGCGCACCGACCGGACGGGAAGCAGGGAGAGGAAGGCGCATCGGCGTGGGGTTCGCTCGTGCGACGCTATCGATCAGGGACATGATACCGCTTCTCCAGACTGGATCATGCTATGGTCGCCGATATGTTTCATCTCCGAAACCAGCGAGGATTAGCGGGAATTTAACCTAGAGCGAACTGCGCTAATCGGGGTCACCGCTACTTCCGTTCGCCCTGAGCTTGTCGAAGGGCTGTTCTTCTTGAAGAAAGGACAAGGCTTCGACAAGCTCAGCCCGAACGGTTCTCATTTAAGGCTCGATGCTCTAGCCGTTCCCCATACCGGCATCATGTTCATAGCCGAGGCTGTCGGGCAGATCGATGCGCCGATCCTCGAAATACAGCAGGAGGCCCTGCCCGTCCTCCACGGCCCCTATAGCGGTTACTTCCGGACAGGCCGAAAACAGGCCCGGCGGCGCGGCAAACAAGAGTTCATAATCGTCGCCCCCCGTGGCCGCGAACAGCCGATCGTCCAGCCCCCCGCCCCGCGCGGCCCGATAGGCCTGCGACAGCGGCACATGATCGAGGTCGATGCGGATCGCGCAGCCGCTCGCCATCGCCATGCGCTGCGCGTCGATCAGGAGGCCGTCCGAAACATCCGCCATGGCGTGGACGTGGCGCGCCACGCTCGCCCCGAGCGCAAGGCGCGGCACAGGCCGGACATAGTGCTGGACAAGGCAATCAGCACCCTCCGCGCGGCCCTGCCGGATGGCGAGACCGAGCGCCGCGTCGCCGATCGTGCCCGAGACATAGAGGCTGTCCCCCGCCCGTGCGCCGGATCGCGCGGGCGCTCCACCCGCCGGCGCGCGGCCCAGCGCGGTCAGCCCCAGCGCGCGCGGCGCGCCCGCCGGCATCCGCACCGTGTCGCCGCCGAGCAGCGGCACGCCCAGCGTCCGCGCCGCCTCCCCCAGGCCGGTCGCGAACGCCGCGTCCCAGTCAGCTTCGTCGGTCATCGCATAGCCGAGCAGCACGCCCAGCGGCTCCGCACCCTTGGCGGCGAGGTCGGAGAGGTTTACGGCCAGCAGCTTCCACGCGACATCGGCGGGCGCGTCGTCGGCGAGATAGTGGACGCCTTCCACCAGCATGTCGTGGGTCAGAACGATGTCGCCGCCCGGCGATGGTAGCACCGCCGCGTCGTCCATCAGGCCGCGCGCGGCGGGATCGGTCGCCACCCCCCGCAGCGCCGCGATAAAGTCCGTTTCCCGGCTCAGGCCCGCACGACTTTCGCAATGGCGTCGAGCAGGCCGTTGACGAAGCCCGTCTCGCGCTTTTCGTAGAAGGCGTGGGCGACATCGACATATTCGGTGATGACGGTGCCGGTCGGCACATCGACCCGCGCGAGCAGTTCATAGGTGCCCGCGCGCAATATCTGCTTCATCGGCCGGTCGAGCCGCTCCAGTGTCCAGCCCGTGGCGAGCTTGGCGACAATATGGCCGTCGATCTCTTCGCTCCGCGCGTACACGCCCTTCACGATGTCGTCGAAGAAGGCGACCTCGGCGGGGGCGTAGGTGACATCCTCGATGGTCGCGCCAAGGCGATGCTGGTGGAACTCGTTGAGCAGGAGCGGCAGGGGCGTGCCCTCCATCTCCTTTTGATAGAGCGCCTGCACGGCGGCGAGCCGGGCGGCGGAGCGGGTCTGGGCACGATCTGTCATGATATACTCTCGATACACATTACCGTTCGTCCTGAGTAGCCATTGAGCTTGTCGAAATGGCGTATCGAAGGAAGGAAGCCTGGCGCATTTCCTTCGATACGGGCCTTCGACTGGCTCAGTCCCTACTCAGGACGAACGGATTGGGTTGGCTTTGGAGAAGCCGCCGCGCCACGCTTTCGGCATGGGCGGGCAACCCCTCCGCCCGCGCCAGCGCCACCGCCGCCGGGCCGATCGCCGCGATAGCCGCCGCGTCGAGGGACAGGAAACTGGTGCGCTTCACGAAGTCTAGCACGGAAAGGCCGGACGAAAAGCGCGCGCGGCGTCCGGTCGGGAGCACATGGTTCGGCCCCGCGACATAATCGCCGACCGCCTCGGGCGTCATCCGGCCAAGGAACACCGAGCCGGCATGCTTCACCCGCGCGAAGATCGGTTCGGGATCGGCGGTCGCGATCTCCAGATGCTCGGGCGCCAGCCGGTCCACCAGCGGCACCGCGTCCATCAGGTCGGCGACGAGGATGATCGCGCCATGGTCGTTCCAGCTCAGCCGTGCGCGCGGCCCGGTGGCGAGGCTATTGAGTTGCTCCTCCACCGCCGCCGCGACGGCATCGGCGAAGGCCGCGTCGTCGGTGATGAGGATGGACTGGCTGGTCGGATCATGCTCGGCCTGGCTGAGCAGGTCGGCCGCGGTCCAGTGCGGATCATTGTCGCCGTCCGCCACCACCACGATCTCGGACGGTCCCGCGACCATGTCGATGCCCACGACGCCATAAAGTTGCCGCTTGGCTTCCGCGACCCAGGCGTTGCCGGGGCCGACGATGACGTCGACGGGGGCGATCCGCCCCGTGCCATAGGCGAGCGCGGCGATGGCCTGCGCGCCCCCGATGCGCCAGATTTCCGCGACCCCCGCGATCTCCGCCGCCGCGAGGACGAGCGGATTGACGCGGCCGTCGGGGGTCGGCGTGACCATCGCGACGCGGTCCACCCCCGCGACCCGCGCGGGGATGGCGTTCATCAGCACGCTGGACGGATAGGCGGCATTGCCGCCCGGAACATACAGCCCCGCCGCATCCACCGGCCGCCAGCGCGCGCCGAGACGCACGCCCGCCGCATCGGTGGTGTCGCTGTCCGCCGGCTTCTGCTTCTCATGATAGGTGGCGATCCGGTCGGCGGCGAGTTCCAGCGCCGCCTTGAGTTCGGGATCGAGACCGGCAAGCGCGGCGTTGCGCTCGGCCTGCGTCACCTGCCAGCCGGTGACGTCGAGGTTGTGCCAGTCCAGCTTCGCCGTATAGTCGGCGAGCGCGGCGTCGCCCTCGCCCCGCACCCGCGCGATGATGCCGCGCACCGTGTCCGCGACATCGCTGTCGCTCTCTCGCCGGGCGTTGACCAGCGCATCGAAGGCGGCGGCGAAGCCCGCGTCGGCGGCGTCCAGCCTAAGCGGCATCGGGCAGGTCCACGATAGCACGGAACCGCTCGACCAGCGGCACCAGTTCGGCCGCGCGCATCTTCATCGCGGCGCGGTTGACCACGAGGCGGGAGGTGATCTGCATGATGATCGCCGTCTCGACCAGACCATTGGCCTTCAGCGTCGCGCCCGACGACACCAGATCGACGATCCGGCGCGAGAGGCCGAGCGACGGCGCAAGTTCCATCGCGCCGTTCAGCTTGACGCATTCGGCCTGAACGCCTCGCGCCTCATAATATTGGCGGGTCAGATGCGGATATTTGGTGGCGACGCGCACATGGCTGAGGCTCGCGGTCTCCTCCTCGGCCAGCCCTTCCGGCTCGGCGACCGACAGGCGGCAGGGACCGATGCCGAGGTCGACGGGCGCGTAAAGTTCCGAATAGTCGAACTCCGCGATCACGTCCGACCCGACGATGCCGATCTGCGCCGCGCCATGCGCGACGAAGGTGGCGACGTCGAAGGCGCGGACGCGGATGATCGACAGGCCCGGCACGTTGGTGGCGAATTTCAGCGCGCGGCTGCTCTTGGCATGAAAGTCCGCCTCCGGTTCGATACCGGCTCTGGCGAGGAGCGGCAACGCTTCGTCGAGGATGCGGCCCTTGGGGATGGCGAAGATCAGCGGCTGAGTCATGACCGGCGGCGTTTAGAGCCAGCGTGCGCAAAGGGCAACGCCCGGACGGGGCAAAAGCGGAACCAGTGCCGCGCCGGAACGTCTCTTCTCGGCAATATGCGAGACATGAAGGAGACGGATGATGGGCAAGGGACTGTTATTGTGGCTGGTCGGCGTGCCGATCCCCGTCATCATCGTGCTCTGGCTGATCTTCCACTAAGGCCTGTCGGGACGGCAGCCTGTCGGGTCAGGCCCATCAGCGCCGCTGGTGCGCCATATTCGGCGGGCCAGTCGGCGAAGGCCACGTCCGTCGGTCCGATGACATAGTCCCTGACCGCCCATCGCGCGCCGGTGCGCCGCAGCAGCACATAGGTCACATCGCCATCGAGAACGCCCGCTTCCAGCCGATCGGCATGTCGCGTCAGGCGAAAATCGATCGCCCCTCCCGCCGGGGTGCGCGGATGGACGATGCCGAAGGCCCAGCGCCCCTGCACGCGCAACGCGTCGACCGCGAAGATCACCGGTTGCGCCAGATCCTCCTCCGCGACGATCCGAAGCGCGTCGAGCAGCGTCTTGCGCAGCGGATCGCCGATCCTGACATCCTGCGGCCCGGCATCGGCGGGGGTGGCCTGCGCAGCCACCGGAACGGCCAGACATGCCGCCATCACCATCAGCCCGGCCCTGCCCATTTTCACCGCCTGTCTCCCAACATGGACGATGTGCCCTATATCATCGTCCGTGACTGAAACGCATCTCCCCGCCGCTATATCCGACTGGTTCTCACGGCGTGGATGGTGCGTCCGGTCGCATCAGGCGCAGATGCTGGACGCCGCGCGGGCCGGGCGACACGCGCTGCTGGTCGCTCCCACCGGCGCGGGTAAAACATTGGCGGGCTTCCTGCCGACACTCGCCGACCTGATCGACAACCCGCGCGAGGGGCTGCACAGCCTCTATGTCTCCCCGCTGAAGGCGCTGGCGGTGGACGTGCAGCGCAACCTCATTACCCCGATAGAGGAAATGGGCCTGCCCATCCGGGTCGAGACGCGCACCGGCGATACACCCTCCGACCGCAAGGCCAGGCAGCGCGCAAAACCGCCGCAGATGCTGCTGACCACGCCCGAGTCGCTCTCGCTGCTGCTGTCCTATCCGGACAGCTTCGGCTTCTTTCGCCATTTGCAGACGATCATCATCGATGAGGTCCACGCCTTCGCGGCGGAAAAGCGCGGCGATCTCCTCTCCCTCTCGATGTCGCGATTGCAGGCGATCAATCCCGCGCTGCGCCGCGTCGCCCTGTCCGCCACCGTCGCCGATCCGCATGCCTACCAACGCTGGCTGGCCCCCGATGGCCGGGCGCAGGATGTGACCCTGGTCGAGGGCGAGCCGGGCGCGCCGGCGGACCTGCGCATCCTGATCCCGGAGGATCGCGTGCCCTGGTCCGGTCATAGCGGCATCTACGCCGCGCGGCAGGTGATGGAGGAGATCGCCCGGAACAGGCTTACGCTCGTCTTCTGCAACACGCGCAGCCTCGCGGAACTGACCTTTCAGGAAATCTGGTCGGCCAATGACGACAATCTGCCGGTCGGCATCCACCATGGCAGCCTGTCGCGCGAAGCCCGGCGCAAGGTCGAGGCGGCGATGGCGGACGGGCGGCTGCGCGGCCTCGTCGCCACCGCCAGCCTCGACCTCGGCATCGACTGGGGCGATGTCGATTGCGTGATCCAGATGGGCGCGCCCAAGGGATCGTCGCGCCTGCTCCAGCGCATCGGCCGCGCCAACCATCGGCTTGACGAACCCAGCCGGGCGCTCATCATCCCCGGTAACCGCTTCGAATATCTGGAGGCGCGCGCCGCGCTGGACGCGGTGACGGAGGGCGCGCGCGACGCCGACACCTTCCGTCCCGGCACGCGCGATGTCCTCGCCCAGCATATCATGGCCTGCGCCTGCGCGGCCCCGATTGAGCCGGACTCCTTGCTGGCCGAGATACGGTCCGCCACGCCCTACGCCACTCTCGACCGCGCGGCGCTGGACCAGCAACTGGGCTTCATCGCGCATGGCGGCTATGCCCTGCGCGTCTACGACCGTTTCCAGCGGTTGACCGAACAGCCGGACGGGACATGGCGCATTTCGCACCCCAAATTTGCGTCGGCGCACCGCCTCAACGCCGGCATCATCGTCGATCAGCCCGCGCTCGACATCCGCTTCGCCAATGGCCGCAAGCTGGGCACGGTGGAGGAGAGTTTTGCCGCTACCCTGGCGCCGGGCGATAGTTTCTACTTCGCGGGCACCAGCCTGGAAGTGGTCAAGCAGGACCAGAGCGACCTGATCGTCCGCGCCTCGGCAAAACGCGCGCGCATCCCCAGTTGGGGCGGCACCCGCATGGCGATGACGACGCATCTCGCGGGGCGGGTCAGGCGCTTTCTCGCCAGCCCGCAGGAATGGCACCGCTTCCCGCAGGATGTCCACGAATGGCTGGACATGCAGCGCTATCGCTCCGTCCTGCCGCAGCCCGACCAGTTGCTGATCGAGACATTTCCGCACGACACGCTGCATTATATGCTGATCTACAGCTTCGAGGGGTGGAACGCGCACCAGTCGCTGGGGATGCTGCTCACCCGACGGATGGAGACGCAGGGGCTGATGCCGGTCAGCTTCGTGTCGAACGACTATGCGCTCGCCATCTCCTCCCGGCGGCCGGTGAAAGACCTCGCCGCGCTGTTTTCCGCGGACATTCTCGACAGCGAGTTCATCGACTGGGTGGAAAGCTCCAGCCTGCTGCGCCGCGCCTTTCGCGACGTGGCGGTGATCAGCGGCCTGATCGAACGCCAGCAGCCGGGCAAGCGCAAGACCGGGCGGCAGGTCAGTTTCTCGACAGACCTCATCTATGACGTGCTGCGCCGCTACGAGCCGGACCATCTCCTCCTCAAGGCGGCGTGGGCGGATGCGCGGGCGCGGATGACCGATGTCGGCCGGCTGGGCGACCTTATCGACCGGGCGGCGGGCACGATCCTGCATGTCGACCTGCCGCGCGTCAGCCCGCTGGCGGTGCCGGTGCTCATCATGATCGGCCGGGAGCATGTCGCGCAGGGCGACGCGGAGGATGATATCCTGATGGAGGCGGAGGAACTGGCGCGGATCGCGATGACGAAGGATTGACGGCCGGGGTGCAATGGCGCGCCGCCCCGCGCCATGCTACACTTCCGCCACAGGAGAGACGCCGTGGCGGACGGGCGTTTTACAAGTCGGATCATGGTGACACTCGCGGTTGCGGGCGCGCTGATCGCCGCGATCCCCGGCCGGGCGCAGGACGCCGCGCTCCCCGCCCCGATTACCTCCACGCCCGCGCTCGCCGAAGCCCCACCCGCCACAAGCGAGGTAATCCTCACCAGCGACACCGCCGATCGCATGACCCTGCCCGTCTATGTCGCCGGCAAGGGGCCATATCCCTTCCTGATCGACACGGGCTCGCAGCGAACGCTCCTCTCCACGGAACTGGCCAGCCTGCTGGCGCTGCAACCAGGCGCCGCCGTGCGCATCATCAGCCTGTCCGGACCGGCGATGCTGCCCACCGCGACCGTACCCCATCTTCGCTACGGCGAGGAGGAGGTGCGCGATCTCGCCACGCTGCTGGTCGCGCAGACGTATCTGGGCGGGCCGGGTATCCTCGGCCTCGACGGGCTGAAGGGCAAGAAGCTCGTGCTGAACTTCGCCACGCAGCGCATGGAGGTGCGTGACAGTGCGCCCCCCACCCCCCAGGAGCAGGACGACGGCACCATCGTCGTGCGGGCGCGCAACCGCATGGGCCAGCTCATTCTCGTCAACAGCGTGGTCGGCGGTCAGCGCACCAGCGTCATCCTCGACACCGGCGCGCAATATAGCATCGGCAACCTCGCCCTCCTCAACAAGCTGCGTGCGGACCGGCTCGCCCTGCCACCGACCAGCGTCCGCCTTGTCGGCGTCACCGGCGATGCCGTGGACGCGCAAATGGCGGTGGTGAAGGCGGTGACCGTGGACGAGGTGGTGGTGCACGACGTGCCGGTGATCTTCACCGACGCGGCGCCCTTTCGCGAGCTCCGGCTGTCGGACAAGCCGGCCATGTTCCTGGGGATGCAGATCCTGCGCCTGTTCGACCGGATCGCGATCGACTTCGGGCGCAAGCGCGTCGATCTCCAGATGCCGAAACCGGCGCGCGCGGAGGCGGGCCGGAACGGCGATGCGGGTTAAGCTAGAAAGCCATAAATAAGAACCGTTCGGGCTGAGCGAAGTCGAAGCCCTTGTTCGAGCGAAGCGAGAAAGCTTCGCCTCCGCTCAGCAGAGCCCTTCGACTTCGCTCAGGGTGAACGGTTCCTATAGAAAGCTCGATGCTCTTGCACCGGTTCAGCGACCGGACAGCCAAATCCTGCTAGACTGGATGTAACCAAGGAAAGGATCGATCGTCATGCGTTTTCTTCCTCTCACAATCGCGTTCGCCGCCGCCGGCCTGCTGGTCGCAGGCTCCGCGCAGGCCGCGCAGAAAACCCCGGCGGAGCGTCTCGCCAAAGCCCTCGAAGGCCGGACGGCGGGCGCGCCGGTGGATTGCATCACTCAGCACAACATCCAGTCTTCGCAGATCATCGACAATACCGCGATCCTCTACTCGGTCGGTCGCACGCTTTATGTGAACACGCCGGCCTCGGGCGCGAATTTCCTCGATTCGTCTGACATCATGGTGACCGACACCCACAGCCCGCAATTGTGCAGCATCGACATCGTCCGGCTGGTCGATTCCGGTTCGCGGATGCCGAGCGGCTCGGTCGGATTGGGTAAGTTCGTGCCCTACACCAAGCCGAAGGGCTGATGGATAATCCTCCCCGCAACGGGGAGGATTTTCTCCTGTCAGGCGGTGATGCCGCTTGCCGCGAGGACCGCCAGCGTCAGCAGATCGGCGGCAGTGGCGGACATGGTCGCGACCTGGATCGGGCGATCCATGCCGACCAGCATCGGGCCGATCACCGACCCCGCTTTCAACTCGCGCAGCAGCTTGGCCGATAGATTGGCGGACTGCAGGCCCGGCATCACCAGGACGTTCGCGGGCGCGGACAGACGGCTGAACGGGTAGTTTTTCATCACCGTCGGATTCATCGCGGCGTCCGGCGGCATCTCGCCCTCATATTCGAAGTCGATGTCGTCGCGGGTGTCGAGGATCTTCACCGCATCGCGGATATTGCTCAGGAAATTGCCGCCCGGATTGCCGAAGGTCGAGTAGGACATGAACGCCACGCGCGGCTCATATCCCATACGCTTCGCCACGGCCGCCGTACCGATCGCGATATCGGCCAGCTGGCGCGAGGTCGGCCGCTCGTTGACCGTGGTGTCCGCGATGAAAACGGTCTGGCTCTGGCTGACGACGATATGGACGCCGAACGGGGTGCGCTCCTCATCCTGGCCGATCACGCGGCGCACTTCGCGCATCGTCTGGGCATAGGTGCGGGTGACGCCGGTAATCATCGCGTCAGCCTCCCCCAGTTCGATCAGCAGCGCGCCGAAGATGTTGCGGTCACGGTTGACCATCCGCTCGCAATCACGGCGCAAATATCCGCGGCGCTGGAGCCGTTCGTAGAGTATATCCACCATGCGCGGCACCAGCGGCGAGTTGACGCTGTTGTGCACCTCATAGCTGTCGGCATCGGTAACGCCGAGCGCGCGCAGGCGATCGTAGACATCCTGGCGGCCGACCAGCACGGGCACGCCGCAGCCGCCATCGCGGAACTGGATCGCGGCGCGCAGCACGACTTCCTCCTCCGCTTCCGCGAAAACGACACGCTTGGGGTTCGCCTTTGCGCCCTCATAGGCGAGCGCCAGCACCGACGTGGCGGGGTTGAGCCGCGCTTTCAGGGACTGGCGATAGGCGTCCATGTCCGCGATCGGCTTTTGCGCGACGCCGCTATCCATCGCGGCCTGCGCCACGGCCGACGACACCACTTCCATCAGGCGCGGATCGAAGGGCGCGGGGATGATATAATCCACGCCGAAGCTGTGCGCCTTGCCATAGGCCATGGCGACTTCCTCCGGCACCTGTTCGCGCGCCAGTTCGGCGATGGCCTTGGCGCAGGCGACCTTCATCGCCTCGTTGATCGTCGTCGCGCGCACGTCCAGCGCGCCGCGGAAGATGAACGGGAAGCCCAGCACATTGTTGACCTGATTGGGATAGTCCGACCGGCCGGTGGCGACGATGGCGTCGGAGCGCACCGCCTTGGCGTCAGGCGGCGTGATTTCCGGGTCCGGGTTGGCCATGGCGAAGATGATCGGCTTGGGCGCCATGTCGAGCACCATGTCCGGCGTCACCGCACCCTTGACCGACAGGCCCAGGAACACGTCGGCGCCCTTCATCGCCTCCTTCAGCGTGCGGACGTCGGTATTCGCCGCATGCGCCGACTTCCATTGGTTCATGCCCTCGGTGCGGCCCTGGTAGATCACGCCCTTGCTGTCGCACATGATGACATTGTCATGCCGCACGCCGATCGCCTTGATCAGTTCGGTGCACGAGATGGAGGCCGCGCCCGCGCCGTTCACGACGACCTTCATGTCCTTGAGTTCGCGGCCGGTGATCATCGCCGCGTTGATGACGCCCGCCGCCGCGATGATCGCGGTGCCATGCTGGTCGTCATGGAAGACCGGGATGTTCATCCGCTCTTTCAGCGTCTGCTCGATGATGAAGCATTCCGGCGCCTTGATATCCTCAAGGTTGATCCCGCCGAAGGTCGGCTCCATCAGTTCGACGGCGGCGATAAACGCTTCGGGGTCTTCGGTCTTCAGCTCGATATCGATCGAATCGACGTCGGCGAAGCGTTTGAACAGGACCGCCTTGCCTTCCATCACCGGCTTGGACGCCAGCGCACCGAGATTGCCGAGGCCGAGGATCGCTGTGCCGTTGGTGATGACCGCGACCAGATTGCCCTTGGCGGTATAATCATAGGCGGTGGCGGGATCCTTCGCGATGGCGAGGACGGGGACCGCGACGCCCGGCGAATAGGCAAGGCTGAGATCGCGCTGGGTCGCCATGGGCTTGGACGCGATGATCTCGATCTTGCCCGGCCGGCCGGTGGAATGGAAGAACAAGGCTTCCCGCTCGGAAAACTGGACGCTCGCCTTCTCGGTCATGCCTTGCCCCTATCAATGCACCAATGCGATGCCCGTCGTGCGGACATGCTGTCGGGATCTGCCCTAGCGGCAATCCTGTTCCTGTCACAAGAGCCGATCACCGGAAACGCAGCCAGAAAGTCGCGAACCCGCGCCTCGTTGGATAAATTCGACATGGGTTTCGTGCTCATCCTCCCGGCGAATGGACACAGCCATTGCGACACCGACCGACCGACCGTAGGGACAAGCCATGGCCGCGCATTCCAGCGACACTCCAACGACGTCCGCCGTCACGCCGATGATGGCGCAATATATGACGCTGAAGGCAGAGGCGGGCGAATGTCTGCTCTTCTACCGCATGGGCGACTTCTTCGAACTGTTCTTCGACGACGCAAAGGCGGCCGCGCAGACGCTGGACATCGCGCTCACCACGCGCGGCGAGCATGGCGGCGCCCCCATCCCCATGTGCGGCGTGCCCGTGCACAGCAGCGAGGCCTATCTCGCGCGCCTGATCCGCGCGGGCCATCGCGTGGCCATTGCGGAGCAGACGGAAAGCCCCGCCGCCGCAAAGGCGCGCGGGGGCAAGGTGCTGGTCAACCGCGCCATCGTGCGTTTCGTGACCGCAGGCACGCTGACCGAGGAAAGCCTGCTCGACTCGCGCCGCGCCAATATATTGGCGGCGGTGGGCGAGGCGGCGGGGATGCTCGCTATCGCGGCCGTGGACATCTCCACCGGCCGCCTGACCGTGACGGGATGCGGCAACGGCGGACTGGACGCAGAGGTGGCGCGGCTCGACGCGACGGAGGTGGTGGCACGGCCAGTGATGGCGGAGCGGGTCGAGGGCGCGATCCCCTTCGATGCCGCCGATTTCCAGAGCGACCGGGCGGAGGCCCGGCTGAAGGCGCATTTCGGCGTCTCGACCCTGGACGGGTTCGGCGCG
>Ga0068853_100002850_pt1 | contig 13105 bp, 24 predicted proteins | sample KBSCornC32_FD_65655 | JGI IMG/M metagenome (GOLD analysis project Ga0068853, IMG submission 65655) | Corn rhizosphere microbial communities from Kellogg Biological Station, Michigan, USA - KBS Corn C3-2 | ecosystem: Host-associated > Plants > Roots > Rhizosphere > Soil ... | reverse complement strand
GGCGGCGAAGGCCGTTCGTCCGGCGGTCGCCACCCCTGTTCGCCCTGGGGCCAGCTCTCCAAGGGCCTCAAGACCCGCGAGAATCAGCGGACCGATCGCATGATCGTCAAGCGGCGCGGCAAGAAGTCCTAAACGACGAGAACGCGGAAGAGGAAGACATGGCTCGTTCAATCAAGAAAGGCCCGTTCGTGGACGCTCACCTCCTGAAGAAGGTGGCCGACATGCAGCGGCAGAAGTCCAAGAAGGTCCTCAAGACCTGGTCGCGCCGCTCGACCATCATCCCCGAGATGGTGGGTCTCACGTTCGCGGTCCACAACGGCAAGAAGTTCGTGCCGGTGTTCGTCAACGAGAACATGGTCGGCCACAAGCTGGGCGAGTTCTCGCCGACCCGCACTTTCCACGGCCACTCGGGCGACCGCAAGGCGGCCTCCGGACCGGGCGGCGGGGCTCCCGCGACTGGCGCGGGGCCGGCCAAGAAATAACCGGGAAAGGACACCGTACAAATGGCACGCGCCGTTCTTCGAGGTTTCTGGGAGTCGCCCCGCAAGGTGCGGGTGGTCGCGGACATGATCCGCGGCCGGCCCGTGGCGGAAGCGCAGTCGATCCTTCGCGCCCAGCAGCGCAAGGCCGCCACCATGCTGGTCAAGGTGCTGGACTCGGCCGTCGCCAACGCGGCCGAGAACGACAAGGCCGACGCCGATCAGCTTGTGGTCAAGAGCGTGGCCATCGACTGCGGCCCCATCCAGAAGCGATTCATGCCGCGCTCGATGGGGCGCTCGAACCGAATCAACAAGCGGACGTCCCACGTCACCGTGGTCGTCGACGTGGTCGAGTAACGAGGAAGAGGTCATTTAGATGGGACAGAAGACACATCCAGTTGGCTTTCGCCTCGGGGTCGTCCGCGGGTGGAGCTCGAAGTGGTACTCCGAGAAGGACTTCTCGCAGTGGCTGCACGAGGACGTGCGCCTCAAGAAGTTCGTCAAGCAGAAGCTGGGCCACGCCGGCGTCTCGGCGGTCGAGGTCGAGCGCGCCGCCAACAAGGTGAAGATCAACATCTTCACGGCCCGCCCCGGCATCGTGATCGGCAAGCGCGGCGCCGGCGTCGAGACCCTGAAGAAGGAAGTTCAGGAGCTGACGTCGAACGAGGTCTTCCTGAACATCCAGGAGGTCCGCAAGGCCGAGACCAACGCCCAGCTCGTGGCCGAGAACGTCGCCACCCAGCTCGAGCGCCGCGTGGCCTTCCGCCGCGCCATGAAGAAGGCGGTCCAGACCGCCATGAAGTTCGGCGCCAAGGGCATCCGCCTGGCGTGCTCGGGCCGCCTGGGCGGGGCCGAGATGGCTCGCTACGAGTGGTACCACGAGGGTCGCGTGCCGCTGCACACGCTGCGCGCCGACATCGAGTACGGCTTCACCGAGGCGCACACCACCTACGGCGCCATCGGCGTGAAGTGCTGGATCTTCCGCGGCGAGGTCCTTCCTCAGCGCGGCCAGCGGCTCGCCTAGTAGCTAAGACGATCAGAGAACGGATACGGATCAGGAGAAACCATGCTGGCCCCCAAGAAAGTCAAATGGCGCAAGCAGATGAAGGGCAAGATGCGCGGCCTCGCCAAGGGCGCGACCACCGTCGACTTCGGCGAGTACGGTCTGCAGGCGATGTCCTGCGGCTTCGTGACCGCTCGGCAGATCGAGGCGGCGCGCATCGCGATCTCCCGCCACGTCAAGCGCGGCGGCAAGCTCTACATCCGCATCTTCCCCGACAAGCCGCTCTCGAAGAAGCCGGCCGAGACCCGCATGGGTAAGGGCAAAGGTAACCCCGAGGAGTGGGTGGCCGTGGTTCGCCCCGGCCGCGTGATGTACGAGCTCGAAGGGGTGGACGAGACCCTGGCGCGCCAGGCGTTCCACCTGGCCGAGCACAAGCTGTCCGTCCAGACGCGCGTCGTCGCCCGGGAGCAGGTGCTATGAGCGATGCCATCACCGCCAAGGACCTGCGCGGCAACTCGCCGGAGGAGCTGCAGAGCACCATCAGCAAGCTGCGCGAGGACCTGTTCAAGAACCGCATGAAGCGGGTGACGAACCAGCTCGAGAACACGATGCTGATCCGCCACGCGCGCCGTGACATCGCGCGCGTCAACACCGTGCTCGCCGAGAAGCTGCGCGCGGCAGCCCCGGCTGCCGGCGCCGGTTCGAAGAAGGCGAAGTCGTCAAAGGCGAAGGAGAAGTGACCGTGGCCGACGCAGACAAGAATACGGAAGCCCAGGCGGGCGAGGAGGGGGGCCGCGGCGCCTCTCGCCGGCGCGAGCTGATCGGGGTGGTGACCAGCGACAAGATGCAGAAGACCCGCGTCGTCATGGTCGAGCGCCGCCTCTCGCACGCCAAGTACGGCAAGTTCATGACGAGCCGGAAGAAGTACAAGGCCCACGACGAGAAGAACGAGTACAAGGTCGGTGACCGGGTCCTCATCGTCGAGGCACGACCCCTTTCCCGCGAGAAGCGCTGGCGCGTGGAAAAGCTGATCGAGCGCCCCCAGGAGGCGTGAGCGAGTCGTCAGACTCCCCAGCTCACGGACGAACATGGTTCAGACGACGACGACCCTCGACGTAGCCGACAACTCGGGTGCCAAGAAGTTGATGTGCATCCGCGTTCTGGGCGGCACCAAGCGCAAGTATGCGTCGCTCGGCGACGTGATTGTGGTCTCCATCAAGGAAGCCATCCCGAACGCCAAGGTCAAGAAGGGCGATGTGGCCAAGGCGGTGATCGTGCGGACCCGCAAGGAGGTCTCGCGCCAGGACGGCTCCTACATCCGCTTCGACGTGAACTCGGCGGTGCTGGTCGACAAGGACAACGAGCCGATCGGAACCCGCATCTTCGGGCCGGTGGCCCGCGAGCTCCGCGCCAAGAAGTTCATGAAGATCATCTCGCTGGCTCCGGAGGTTCTGTGATGCACGTTCGTAAAGGCGATCAGGTGGTCGTCGTCTCGGGCCGCGAGAAGGGCAAGCGCGGCCGGGTGCTGCGGCTGCTCACCTCCAAGAACCGCGTGTTGATCGAGCGGATCAACATGGTCAAGCGTCACACCAAGCCGACCCAGCGCAGCCCGCGCGGCGGCATCGTCGAGAAGGAAGCAGGGCTTCCCGCCTCGAACGTGTCGCTCTGGTGCGGCAAGTGCGCGGCTCCGCGGCGCGCCAAGCACGAGATGGATGGCGACAAGAAGCGGCGCGCCTGCGTGAAGTGCGGGACCGCGTTCGAGACGTCGTGATTCGAAGATTGCAACAGCAGGCAAGACGGAAGAACTGACGGGAAGACGACATGGCCGAGCAAACCGACAAAGCCGACAAAGGCGAAAAGAAGCGCCCCACGCTGACCCCCGAGCAGGAGGCCGAGGCGGCCGCCAAGAAGGCGGCGCGCGCCGAGGGAAAGGCCAAGGGCGGCAAAGGTAAGGGCGGCGGCGCGGCTCACGCCGTGGCCGAAGACCGCGTGCACCGCGAGACGCCCCCTCGCCTGCGAAAGCTCTACGACGCCGAGATCCGCGGCAAGCTCAAGCAGGAGTTCGGGCTGGCCAACGTGATGGAGGTGCCTCGCCTCCAGAAGGTCACCATCAACATGGGCCTGGGCGAGGCGGTCACCAACCCCAAGGTGCTCGACACCGCCGTCGAGGAGCTGGCCGCCATCACCGGACAGAAGCCGGTCGTGACCAAGGCCAAGAAGTCCATCGCGGTCTTCAAGCTGCGCGCCGGCCAGAAGATCGGCGTCATGGTCACGCTCCGTCGCGACCAGATGTACGAGTTCGTCGATCGTCTGGTGAACTTCGCGCTGCCCCGCGTGCGCGACTTCAAGGGCGTCTCGCCCAAGGCCTTCGACGGCCGCGGCAATTACACCCTCGGCGTCAAGGAAGACATCATCTTCCCGGAGATCAACTACGATCGCCTCGAGAAGCCGAAGGGCATGAACATCACCTTCACCACCAACGCTCGCACCGACGAGCAGGGGCGTGCGTTGCTGCGCCACCTTGGAATGCCGTTCAGGACCTAATCATCATGGCAAAGACAGTCGACATGCACCGTCAGCCGCCGAAGTGGCGGGTCCGTCATCGCAACCGATGCAAGCAGTGCGGACGTTCGCGGGCTTTCCTGCGAAAGTTCGAGATGTGTCGCATCTGCTTCCGGAATCTGGCCCTGAAGGGCGACATCCCGGGCGTCATCAAATCGAGCTGGTAGGTGAGGAATCATGACTGACCCGATTGCAGATTTTCTTGCGCGCATTCGCAACGCGATCCTGGCCCGGCACGCCGAGGTGATCTCTCCCGCGTCGAAGCTGAAGGTTCACATTGCGGAGCTCCTGAAGCAGGAAGGCTTCATCAGCGGCTTCGACGTCCGCGAGACCGAGACCTTTCCGGAGCTGGTGGTGAAGTTGCGCTGGGCCAACCCGCGGACGAACGCCATCACCGAGATGCGCCGTCGCTCGCGCCCCGGGCAGCGGACCTACGTCGGCAAGGACGCGATCCCCAAGGTCCGCTCGGGCCTGGGCATCGCCATCCTGTCCACCTCCCGCGGGCTCATGACCGACCGCGCGGCCCGCAAGGCCGGCGTGGGCGGCGAGCTCCTCTGCGAAGTCTGGTAAGCAGACCGCAGCAGGCACGCCTCACAAGAACTCCAAGAGAAACCTGGTAAACGCCATGTCACGAATCGGAAAGAAGCCGCTGCCCCTGCCCAAGGGCGTCACCGTGTCGCCGAAGGCCGGCGTCGTCGGCGTGAAGGGCCCGAAGGGCGAGCTGTCGCGCGCGATCCCGACCGGGGTCTCCCTCAAGATCGACCCCTCCAAGGTGGTCGTCGAGCGGGCCGACGACTCGCGCGAGAACCGCGCCAAGCACGGCCTGATGCGCGCTCACCTGGCCAACATGGTCAAGGGCGTGACCGACGGCTGGACCCGCGAGCTGGAGATCAACGGCGTTGGTTACCGCGCCGAGGTGGCCGGCGACACCGTCACCATGGCGCTCGGCTACTCGCACCCGGTGGTCTTCAAGCTGCCGAAGGGCGTGGCCGCCAAGGTGGACAAGAACCGGCTGATCCTGACGGGCGCCGACCGCGACCTGCTGGGGCAGACCGCGGCCAAGGTCCGCGAGCTGCGCCCGCCCGAGCCGTACAAGGGCAAGGGCGTCAAATACGTGGAAGAGATCATCCAGCGCAAGGTCGGTAAGGCCGGCGCCACCAGCGGCGGCTAGCCGCGCCGGCACGAGGTCAGGGGAGCACGGACATGCTGAACAAGAAGGAAAGTCGGAAGAAGCGTCATCGCTCGCTGCGCAAGCGGGTGAACGGCACCAGCGAGCGCCCTCGGCTGGCGGTGTTCCGCAGCACGCGTCACATTTACGCGCAGGTGATCGACGACCTCGATCAGAAGACCCTGGTGTCGGCCGCCGACATCGAGGAGGCGCTGCGATCCGCCACGGCGAAGGCTCCCAAGAAGGAGCGGGCCAAGCAGGTGGGCGCTGCCATCGCCAAGAAGTGCCTGGAGAAGGGCATCGACAAGGTGGTCTTCGACCGCGCGGGCTACAAGTATCACGGCCGCATCTCGGCGCTGGCCGACGGTGCCCGCGAAGCCGGACTCAAGTTCTAGAACGCACGCACACGAGAGAGCATCTGAATGGCAATCAATTTCGAAGATATTGGCGAGCTGGTCGACAACGTGGTGTTCATCAACCGCGTCGCGAAGGTCGTGAAGGGCGGCCGGCGGTTCTCGTTCTCGGCGCTCGTGGTGGTGGGGGACCAGCGGGGGTACGTCGGCGCCGGCCTGGGTAAGGCCAACGAGGTGCCGGAGGCCATCCGCAAGGGGACCGAGCAGGCCAAGAAGAACATCTTCAAGATTCCGCTCGTGGGCGGGACGATCCCGCACGAGGTGCAGGGTCACTTTGGTTCGGGCTCGGTGCTGTTGCGCCCGGCCAGCGCCGGTACGGGCGTCATCGCGGGCGGCGCCGTGCGTCCCCTGCTCGAGGTGGCCGGGGTGCAGGACATCCTGACCAAGTGCATCGGGACCTCGAACCCCCACAACGTCATCCGCGCCACGGTCGATGCGCTCGAGCAGCTGCGCAGCGCCGAGGACTTCGCCAGCGCGCGCGGCAAGACGCTGGAAGAAATTCGCGCCTAAGCACTCCCGGCGCCCCTCGTCCCAGGTAAAGAGGAACCATCCCCATGGCCAAGAAGCTGAAAGTCACCCTCATCCGCAGCGGCATCAACCGCCCCGAGCCGCACAAGCGGACCATTCGGGCGCTGGGCCTGCACCGGATGTGGCAAACGTCGATTCTTCCGGACAACCTTTCGGTGCGCGGCATGATCCGCGAGGTGTCACACCTCGTGCGGGTCGACTCCGCTGAGTAGTCCGTCACATCACCACACCGAGCGAGCGAGAGCGAGAACCACGATGGGAACCACGCTGCACACTTTGAAGGGCCCGAAGGGCGCCACCCGCAACCGGAAGCGCATCGGCCGTGGCCCCGGATCGGGAACCGGCGAACAGTCCGGCAAAGGCGTCAAGGGCCAGAAGGCCCGCACCGGCCACCACGGCGCGCGACTCGGCTTCGAGGGCGGTCAGATGCCGATGCAGCGGCGCTTCCCGAAGAAGGGCTTCAAGAACCCCTTCCGCGTGGAGGTGTTCGCGGTGAACGTGGGCGATCTGGACGCGCGCTTCGAAGGGGGCACGGTTGATCTGGCGGCGCTGCAGGCGGCCGGCATGGTCCCGCGCCGCGAGAAGGCCGTGAAGATTCTGGGCGATGGCGACCTGACCAAGAAGATCACGGTCAAGGCGGCCAAGTTCTCGGCCTCGGCCAAGGAGAAGATCGAGAAGGCGGGCGGCGTGGTCGAGGTCATCGAGACCGTCAGGACCAGGGCCAAGGCGGCGCCGGCCGCGGCGGGCGGCTGACCATGGCGTCCGGATTCGGCAACATCGGCAAGATTCCGGAGCTCCGGAAGCGGATCCTCTATACGCTGACCCTGCTGGCCGTCTACCGGATCGGCGCCTTCGTGACCACGCCCGGCGTCAACCGGGCGATCATGGCCAAGATCGTGAACCAGGGCTCGGGCAGCTTCCTGGGTCTGTTCAACATGTTCTCGGGCGGCGCGCTCGAGCAGATGTCGATCTTCGCGCTCGGCATCATGCCGTACATCAGCGCGTCCATCATCCTGCAGCTCCTCACCGTCGTCGTGCCCAAGCTGGAGCAGATCCAGAAGGAAGGGCAGATGGGCCAGCGGCGGCTCAACCAGTACACGCGCTACGGGTGCGTGATCCTGTCGTTGATCCAGTCGTTCTTCATCGCCCGGTGGCTCGAGGGGAACAACCGCGCCTACGCGCAGTTCGGGCAGGTCGTCATCGATCCGGGCATTGGCTTCCGGATCATGACGATGATCTCCCTGACCACCGGCACGGCCTTCATCATGTGGCTGGGGGAGCAGATCACCGAGCGAGGCATAGGCAACGGCATCTCGCTGATCATATTCGCCGGCATCGTCACCGACATGCCGGACGCGGCGACGCGTATGTTCTCGAAGGCAAGGACCGGTGACATCACGGCCTTCGACCTGGCGGTGATAGGCCTGGTCATAGTCCTGGTGGTGGCGGCCATCATCTTCTTCGAACGGGGGCAGAGAAAGATCCCCGTCCAGTACGCGAAACGGCTGGTCGGGCGGAAGATGTTCGGCGGCCAGACCACCCACCTGCCGCTGAAGGTGAACACGGCCGGCGTCATTCCGCCCATCTTCGCCTCGTCGATCCTGATGTTCCCGCAGCAGATCGCCTCGTTCGTCCAGGCTCCCTGGATGAACCGGATCTCGGAGGCGCTGCACCCGGGGGACTGGCGGTACAACGTCCTTTACGTCGGGCTCATCTTCTTCTTCTGCTACTTCTACACGGCCGTCACCTTCAACCCGGTGGACGTGGCCGACAACATGAAGAAGTACGGTGGGTTCGTCCCGGGGATTCGACCGGGCAAGGCCACGGCGGCTTACATCGACAAGGTGCTGACCCGCATCACGTTCGGGGGCGCGTGTTACATCGCGACCATCTGCGTCCTGCCGTCTTTGCTTCACGAGAAGCTCAAGGTGCCGTTCTACTTCGGCGGAACCGGCCTCATGATCGTGGTCGGCGTCGCGCTGGACACGGTCCAGCAGATCGAGTCGCACCTCATCACCCGCAACTACGAGGGCTTCACCGGCCCGCGTGGCCCGAGGATTCGGGGCCGCGGCACCCGCGTCACGGGCGCAGCGACGTCTTCGTAGGCCCTCCGCTCGCTGGTCGGTCACCGTCAGACGCTGGATGGAGTCACGCGGGTTGACATGGGAGAGAAGCTCCTGCTGTTTGGGCCGCCGGGCGTGGGTAAAGGAACCCAGGCCGTCCGGCTGGCTGCGACGCTGCGGGTGCCTCATATCTCGACCGGCGAGATGCTTCGGGCGTCGCTCCAGTCCCGCACCCCGCTTGGCGACCAGGTCCGCCACTTCGTCGAGAGCGGCGAGCTGGTGCCCGATCGGACCATCGTCCAGGTCGTGCGGACCCGCCTGGCCGAGCGCGACGCCCGGGACGGATGGATCCTCGACGGGTTCCCGCGGACGGTCTCGCAGGCCGAAGCGCTGGCCGGCCTCGTGGGCGGGGCAGGTGCGCCCGTCGACGCGGTCGTGGTGCTCGAGGCGCCCCTCGATGCCCTGGTCGAGCGCCTCTCCGGGCGCCGCATCTGCCAGAGCTGTCAGGCCAGCTATCACCTCCGGGCCAACCCGCCCAAGGTCAGGGGGACCTGCGATCGGTGCGGCAGCGCCCTCATCCAGCGCAAGGACGACGCCGAGGAGACCGTGCGCTTCCGGCAGACCGACTACCTCGTCAAGACCCAGCCTGTCATCGAGTACTTCGTGCGCAGTGGCTGGCCGGTGCGGGCAATAGACGCCATGGGCGACGTCGAGCAGATATTCGGGCGGATCTACGCCGCCATATTCTGGGGAAATTGAGCGCGTAACCCGATGGCGATTCAGCTCAAGACCCCGGCTCAGATCGCGAAGCTCCGCGAGGCGAATCTGGTCGTGAACGACGTGCTCGACGCGCTGGAGGCGTTCGCGAAGCCGGGCGTCAGCACCTGGGAGCTGAACGAGCTGGCGGCCCGCCGCCTGAAGCAGCTCGGCGCGGACTCGGCCTTCCTGGGCTACCACGACTACCCGGCGGTGCTGTGCACCTCCGTCAACGAGGTGGTCGTCCATGGAATCCCGCGCAAGGACGTCGTCTTGAAAGAGGGCGACCTGCTGTCGATCGACTTCGGCGCGTTCAAAGACGGCTGGTGTGGGGACTCGGCCCGGACCCTGACCATCGGGAAGGTGACCCCGGAGGCCCAGCGGCTCGTCGACGCGACGCGCACGTCTCTGGAGAGGGCCATCCAGGCGTGCGTCCCGGGACAGCGCCTGGGTGACATCGGCTACGCGGTGCAATCCCACGTCGAGCCGCTCGGCTTCTCGGTGGTGCGGCAGTTCGTGGGGCACGGCATCGGGCGCAAGATGCACGAGGAGCCTCACGTCCCGAACTACGGGACCCAGGGGCGGGGGTTGCGGCTCTCGGCCGGTCTGGTGGTTGCCATCGAGCCCATGATCAACGCCGGGGGGGCCGAAGTCTTCACCGAAGAAGACGGCTGGACGGCTGTAACCAAAGATGGTAGCCTCTCGGCCCATTTTGAGCACAGCGTGGCCATCACTGAAAATGGTCCATTCGTGCTGTCGAGGCCCTGAGGCAGGGATAGAGGTTTTAGAGGGATTTCTCGACTGAATTGGCAATCACGCGCGGCATCCGGAGCGAAACATGAAGGTCAGAGCATCGGTCAAAAAGGTTTGTGAAAAGTGCAAGGTCATCCGCCGTCGCGGGGTCTTGCGCGTGATCTGCGAGAACTCCCGCCACAAGCAGCGGCAGGGCTGAACCAGCTCGGTTCAAGGAACAAGGAAAGGATTCACCTGATGGCACGCATCGCCGGCGTCGATCTCCCGCGCAACAAGCGGATGGAGATTGCCCTCACTTATCTGTACGGGATCGGCAAGGTCCTCTCGCGCCAGATCCTGGCGGCGGCCGAGGTCCCGCTCGACAAGCGGACCGACGATCTCGACGACAACGAAGCGCGCCGTATCCGCGAGACCATCGAGCAGCGCGGGCTGAAGGTGGAGGGCGATCTGCGTCGCGACGTGGGCCTCAGCATCAAGCGCCTGATGGACCTCGGCTGCTATCGTGGGCTCCGCCACCGCAAGGGCCTGCCGGCCCGCGGCCAGCGCACGCACACGAATGCTCGCACGCGCAAGGGACCGCGCAAGGGTCAGGCCATCAAGCGCAAAGAAGCGACCTAAGCGGGCGCTCCAGAACCACCCGGAGATAATCGAACATGGCGACTGCTACCGAAAACAAGCCGAAGTCCAAGGCCAAGAAGGTCAAGAAGAACATCCAGAGCGGCATCGCTCACATCACCGCCTCCTTCAACAACACGATCGTGACGATCACGGACGTGTCGGGGAACGTGGTGTCGTGGTCTTCGGCCGGCGTGAAGGGCTTCAAGGGCTCGCGCAAGTCGACCCCCTTCGCGGCGCAGCTGGCGGCCGAGGATGCCGGCCACAAGGCCATGGAGCACGGCATGCGTTCGCTGTCGGTCTTCGTGCGGGGTCCGGGCTCGGGCCGCGAGTCGGCGCTGCGCGCGCTGGCCGCCGCCGGCTTCAAGATCGCGCTCATCCGCGACCTGACGCCCATCCCCCACAACGGTTGCCGGCCGCCCAAGCGGCGCCGCGTTTGACGGTTGCCTGACGGCCTTCGTTTGGCTGTTTTTTCCCTGCGTTTCGTTCTGGCTCGGTTTTGAAAGGACACTGAAGAGAGATGGCGAACTATTCCGGACCGGTGTGCCGCCTCTGTCGGCGTGAGGACACCAAGCTGTTCCTGAAGGGCGACCGTTGCTACACCGACAAGTGCGGCTACGAGCGGCGCGCGTACGCGCCCGGTCAGCACGGCCAGGCGCGCCGCCGGAAGGTCTCGAACTACGGTGCCCAGCTGCGCGAGAAGCAGAAGGTGAAGCGCATCTACGGCCTCGCCGAGCGGCAGTTCCGCGGGTACTACTACAAGGCCATCCGCATGAAGGGCGTGGCCGGTGAGAACCTGCTGCAGCTCCTGGAGCGGCGGCTGGACAACGTCGTGTACCGCATGGGCTTCGCGTCCGATCACGCCGAGGCGCGCCAGCTGGTTCGCCACGGGCACTTCCGCGTGAACGGCCAGAAGGTGAATATCCCCTCCTTCCTGTGCAAGGCCAACGACGCGGTCGAGGTCAAGGAAGGCTCCAAGAAGGTGACGCGCATCCTGGAGAGCCTGGGTGCCGTCGATCGTCGGGGCGTCCCGCGCTGGATCGAGCTCGACAAGGAGGGCTTCAAGGCTCGCCTGACGTCGCTGCCGTCGCGCGAGGACCTGACGCTCCCGATTCGCGAGCAGCTCATCGTCGAGCTCTACTCGCGCTGAGGCGGGCCCGGCCCGATCTCGAACTGATTTTGATCCGGATCAAACGGATACGTAAGAGGAGAGCTGAATGGCTACGGCTGGAATCACAGGCAATCAGGGCTCGCAAAATTCCTTTGTGTCGCGCAACTGGCGCGATCTCATCCGCCCGCGCAAGCTCGAGGTCGACGCCGAGTCGCTGACCGCGACCTACGGGCGCTTCACCTGCGAGCCGCTCGAGCGCGGCTTCGGGACGACCCTGGGAAACGGCCTGCGCCGCATCCTGCTGTCGTCGCTGCAGGGCGTGGCCATCACGGCCGTCAAGATCGAGGGTGCGCTCCATGAGTTCACGTCGATCCCGAACGTCGTCGAGGACGTGACCGACATTGTCCTCAACCTGAAAGAGGTCCTGCTGAAGTCGGCCGACGCCAAGGCGCACGTGCTGCGCGTCGAGAAGGACGGCGAGGGGAAGGTCACCGCGGGTGATATCCAGGTCACCGGCGGCGTCGAGGTGCTGAACCCCGATCACGTCATTTGCACCTGCTCGAAGGGCGCGAAGTTGCGCATGGAGCTGTACGTGGGGACGGGCCGCGGCTACGTGCAGGCCGACCGCAACAAGTCGGCCACCACGCCGGTTGGCGTGGTCCCCATCGACTCGCTGTTCTCTCCGATCCGCAAGGTGAACTTCCAGGTCACCAACGCGCGCGTCGGACAGCAGACCGACTACGATCGCCTGGCGATCGACGTGTGGACGAACGGCGCGGTCCGCCCGGAGGACGCGGTGGCGTTCGCGGCGAAGATCCTGAAGGACCAGCTTTCGATCTTCATCAACTTCGAGGAGGGCGCCGAGCCGGCGCACGAGGCCCCGGTCTCGGAGGAGCAGGCCAAGCTCAACGAGAACCTCTGGAAGTCGGTGGATGAGCTGGAGCTGTCGGTGCGTTCGGCGAACTGTCTCCAGAACGCCAACATCCGGCACATCGGTGAGCTGGTGCAGAAGACCGAGTCCGAGATGCTGAAGACCAAGAACTTCGGCCGCAAGTCGCTGAAGGAGATCAAAGAGATCCTGGCCGAGATGGGGCTGTCGCTCGGCATGAAGCTCGAGGGCTGGCCGGGGGACGGACCGCCCAAGCGCGCGTAAAGCGGCGCAGGGGGGACTTCGTCCCCCCTACGAGACCCCCAAGATCAGAGCCGGACCCGGATCTCATTGGAGAGCGGTGTCTCCGGCGGGCAGAGCCCGCCTCCGATCAGTGGGCTGCAGTAGTCGGACGTTTAGTTTGAAATCGCAGGCATCCAGGAAAAAATCGTCATGAGACATCGTAGAGCGGGAGTTCATCTTTCTCGGCCGTCCGCGCACCGGAAGGCGCTGTTTTCGAACCTGGTGGCGGCGTTGTTGACCAACGAGCGCATCCAGACGACGGACGCGAAGGCCAAGGAGACGCGGCGGCTGGCCGAGCGCACCATTACCTGGGCGCGGCGGGTGGGAGATATCCTCACCAAGAAGGCCGATCGCCGAACCCCCGACGAGTCGGCCCGCGTCGTTCACGCGGTGCGTATGGCGCGGCGGATCGTTCGGGACCGGGGAGCCGTGTCCAAGCTGTTCGACGACCTGGCCCCGCGGTACCTGGATCGACGCGGTGGG
>Ga0068853_100002848_pt1 | contig 13108 bp, 8 predicted proteins | sample KBSCornC32_FD_65655 | JGI IMG/M metagenome (GOLD analysis project Ga0068853, IMG submission 65655) | Corn rhizosphere microbial communities from Kellogg Biological Station, Michigan, USA - KBS Corn C3-2 | ecosystem: Host-associated > Plants > Roots > Rhizosphere > Soil ... | reverse complement strand
ATACTTATGAGTGAGTACCGATTGGATTATCTTGAACAACTTGAGACAGAAAGCATACACATTTTTCGCGAAATAGCAGGTCAGTTTGAGCGACCTGTTTTATTATTTAGCGGTGGCAAGGATTCCATTACTCTTGTTCATCTTGCTAAGAAAGCATTTGCTCCCGGCAAGATCCCATTTCCACTTGTCCACATTGATACCGGGCATAATTTTCCTGAAGCTCTTGAATTCCGCGATTTGTTGGTGAACAAAGTTGGTGCGACATTGATAGTGCGCAAAGTAGAGGACACGATCAAACAAAAAAATCTTACGGAGCCAAAGGGAAAGTTCGCAAGCCGTAACTGGCTGCAGACATACACCTTGCTTGATGCAATTGAAGAATTAAGGTGTGACGCATGCATTGGCGGCGGAAGAAGGGACGAGGAAAAAGCGAGAGCCAAGGAGCGAATCTTTTCAGTGCGCGACGAATTTGGACAATGGAATCCAAAATTGCAGCGGCCGGAACTTTGGAATACTTATAACGGCCGGATACATAAAGGCGAAAATGTTCGCGCATTTCCAATAAGTAACTGGACCGAATTAGATGTTTGGAATTACATCCGCAAGGAAAATATCGCGCTGCCATCGATCTATTTTGCTCACGAACGTGAAGTGATAGCGCACGAAGGCCAATTGGTGGCTGTATCTCCTTTTATTCGTATTGACGATACAGATGTCATTATAAAAAGAAAAGTACGTTACAGAACGGTAGGTGATATGACATGTACTGCGGCCGTTGAATCCAATGCAGTAACGCTTGATGAAGTAGTGAACGAAATTATTTTAACCAGGATCAGTGAGAGAGGAGAAACGAGAATTGATGATAGAGTAACAGAGGCTGCGATGGAAGACAGGAAAAAGGGAGGATATTTTTGATTTAGGAAAGTCCAATTGGGAAATTGAGGATTTGTCGACGGAATTTCGAAATTTCCCAATCAAAAATTTCAAAATAAGAATAATGGATATTTTAAGATTTATAACAGCCGGGAGTGTTGATGACGGAAAGAGTACATTGATCGGTCGCTTGCTATACGACAGTAAAAATATTTTGATCGATCAATTGGAACAGCTCGAAAAGCAGAGTAAGAATAAGGAAGCAGGTGAAATCGACCTGGCCTACCTGACTGATGGGCTGCGTGCAGAAAGAGAACAAGGTATTACGATCGATGTGGCCTATCGTTATTTTTCTACACCAAAACGGAAATTCATTATTGCTGACGCGCCGGGTCATGTGCAATACACGAGAAACATGATAACAGGCGCATCGAATGCGAACCTGATCATTATTTTGATCGATGCAAGGCAGGGAGTGGTCGAGCAAACCCGCCGGCATTCCATTATTGCATCGTTATTAAATATTCCGCACGTGGTTGTTGCCATCAACAAAATGGATCTCGTCGATTATTCACGCGATGTGTTCAACAATATTGTGATCGATTATGCGGAAGTGGTAAACTCTTTGGGTTTGAAGGATGTCCATTATATACCTGTAAGTGCATTGAATGGAGATAATATCGTCGACAGGTCAGATAAAATGAATTGGTATGACGGCGAATCTCTTCTTCATTTCCTTGAAAATGTAGAGATACAGCAGGATGTAAATCTTACTGACGCGAGATTTCCTGTGCAATATGTTATTCGTCCGCAAACGGAAGACTTGCATGACTACAGGGGTTATGCAGGAAAGATCATTAGCGGTGTCTATAAAAAAGGGGACAAAGTAGTTGTGCTTCCATCAAGATTATCGAGTACCGTTAGATCCATTGAAATTGGAGGGCAAGAGGTTGAAGAAGCATTTGCTCCCCAAAGCGTGGTGATCCAGTTAGAAGATGACATTGACATCAGCCGGGGCGATTTGATCGTGAGGGAAAATGATATGCCTGAAATCAATAACGAATTCGAAGCGTTGTTGTGCTGGATGGACAATAAACCCCTTGCGGCTGGCAATAAATATTATTTGCAGTTGAATAGTCGCCTAGTAAGAAGTATTGTGAAAGGTGTCGAATACAAGTTAAACGTGAATACTCTTGAAAAGGAATATAATCCAGCCTCTGTCGGACTGAACGACATTGTGAAGGTAACGATCAAAACCGCATCTGAAATAGCCTTTGATCCATATAAGAGCTTACAATCGAATGGTGGTGTTATTTTAATTGATGAGACGAGTAATGTCACTGTCGGGGCATGTATGATACAGTAGAAGGGGAAAGAAGTATGATAAGCAAAATGGTGTGGATGTGTCAAAACAAAAGTCAAATAAAAATTTAACGCCTGGTCTCTCCCCTCTGTCGGAAAGGAGATCAAGATGTGAGGCCGATGATATGTCAAAACAAAAGTTGAATAAAGATTTAGAGCAAGGTGTTCCTCTTATTCGGAGGGGGATTGAGGGTGAGGTCTGGAATAACAACAAGGTCGTGATTGCCGGTGCCGGCCCCGGCGATGCAGAACTTATCACTTTGAAACTGCAGAAGCGTTTAAAGGAAGCGGATGTGATTATTACTGACCGGTTAGTCAACCCGGCCATCATTGAGGAGCATGCATCAAAAAATGCAGAAGTGATTCTTACCGGTAAGCAAGGTTATCATGACGGTTCCGTTTCGCAGGAAGAAATTAATGAGTTAATGGTTAGATATGCACTGGCCGGAAAAAAAGTCTTGCGATTGAAGGGTGGTGATGTTGCTTTTTTTAGCAATGTACTTGATGAGCTGAGGTGTTTAACTGTAAATGAAATTGAATTCGAAATTATTCCCGGCATTACAGCAGCATCGGGCGCATCAGCCTATGCGGGAATACCCTTAACGGCAAGAGGATTTTCAAGAGAAGTAAAGATCCTTACTCTTACGCAGTGTAAACATTACACTTCAGAAACATGGAAGCAGCTTGCTAATTCAACCGAGACACTGGTTTTTTACATGACGTCCAAACATCTTGACGATCTCGCTGAATTATTGCTAAGATATACACGCAAACCGAATACTCCTCTTGCAGTCATTGAGCAGGCCACTACGATTCATCAACGTGTACATGTTACTACTCTTAAGAACTGTCAAAAAGATTTCAGTGGCAAAGATTTTAGTTCTCCTTCGCTCGTCATTATCGGAAAGGTTGTAAATCTTTACGAACAATTCAATTGGTTTAAGAGTGGCGAGGAAGGAAGTGTGTTCAATGAACTGGTTGCTGCGAAATAGATTCAACTAAATTTTTTATAAGCTTTTTCCTTCCCGATGAGTCTCGCAAATAAGCTGGTGATTTAAGCTTGAACCCATTAGGGTAAATTCAGCGTGTATATCGATTTAAGCGCCGACTGATCGGTATAAAAGCTCCAACTTCCGTGTTTAATAACACATCTACTAACATTGATTTTTCTTTATTTTGCTAACATGTCCATTCACACTGTCATGGATAGATCAGAAATAAGAAATAAAATACGTTGAATCCCCCGGAGTCACCTTACGCGCGAAAACTCTGCGGGGACTCATCGGAGAAGGAGAGAAAAAAAAGTGTTTTGATCGGCACTATACATCCGGCAGAGCTTTTCTTATTCTTGAAAAGAGATGACTATAACCCACACGGTAATATTTACGTGGAGAACATCTAAAAACTTTTAAACAGCCTCTCTTTCTGCCGTCACCATCTGCTCACGATATTGTTTTGCATAGGCAACAAAATCCTTCGCCTTTTGTAAATAGCCATTTGCAAATTCTTCAGATGGTTCCGATTCATTCATCTGCAAAACCGTTTCTTTAAGGCTATTCGATTCTGTGTACAATCCATTTTGAGTAAAATGGATATCGAAGTCTTTTAAAATACCAGCCTGCGTATTGCATTGTACACCTTGTTGAAGCAACAAACCTTTGGCTGCATGCACAAATGCTGAGTAAGCATTATAAATGCCATCAGCATATGCTTTTCTCTCAATATTTTCCTGGCTCCATTCCACTTTTTCTTCTGCCTCGAGTAGAAGTGTTGCGATCAGGTCGATCATCACACCAGCGCATTCACCCACCCCAATGGCAGTAGAGTATTTTTCTTCCTGGCCCCAATCAATATAATCTTCCGCCTGGAGAGTTTCTAAGCTGGCAAAGGGTTTCAATAGATCATAAAAATATTTTTCACCAACGCGTTTTGTATACTGAAGATGTGTTTCATCATTTTGCCGGTTCGTTTTGTAATCATCGAGCAGACATCGCAAAACATCCGGACCACGTTTGCTCGGAATCTTGATCACTTTATCTGCAATGCTTCCATCGCCATGTCCCATAACTCCACCCCCCACCAGCACTTGCAATGCCGGGATTACCTGTCCCTTTGCTTTTAATGAGCTTCCATGAAAACCGATAGAAGCCATCCCGTGCTGTCCGCAAGAATTCATACAGCCGCTGATCTTGATCGCAATATCCTTGTTGTATAAAAGCTCGGGATATTCTTCGTCGATGACTTCTGATAGGACCTGGGCAATGCCTGTGCTGTTTGAGATACCAAGATTACACGTATCCGTTCCCGGGCAGGAAGTAACATCCGCCACACTTCCAAAACCTGCAGCGGCAAGACCTTCTTGTTGCAGGGCGCTATAGATATATTCAAGATGTTCAGCTTTCACAAAACGAAATTGTAAACCCTGGTTGATCGTTACTCTTACATCGTCAGCAATCACCGGTCTCAACTTTTCGATGAGCGTCCGGCTGCTCACAGAACTGATGTTGCCATTTAATATTCTTACATACACAGCAAAGTAACCTTCCTGTTTTTGGGGATACACATTTGTTTTCTTCCAGATCTCAAATTTGAACGGATCAATTGTCAGTTGTGTCCCGATAGCTATCGGGATGTCAATTGCCAAGGCTGGATTAGCTGGTTTATCACTGATCTTCAATTCACGGCTCACGTCAAATTGATAACTCTGGTACGTCAACGCTCTTTGCTGTTCCTTCACTAATTCATTGAATGCATCAATGCCAATTTTTTGGATCAGGAATTTTATACGGGCTTTGTGACGGCTCGCACGTTCGCCATGGCGGTCAAACACACGCAGCACACTTTCTATATATGGGATCAGCAGATCTTCTTCAAGAAATTCATGAGTGGTTATTGCAAGAAATGGTTGCGCGCCAAGCCCTCCACCCACCATCACTTTGAACCCTCTTTTCATTTCTCCATTGATCTCACGAACACGTGGGATAGCACCAAGATCATGCATAAATGTGAGAGCCGTATCTTTTTCACTGCTTGAAAATGCGATCTTGAATTTTCTTCCCATATCCTGGCATACCGGCTTTCTTAAGAAAAATTCAAAAGTACCGTGAGCATAAGGCGTTACATCAAACGGTTCATCAGGATCGATGCCCGCCTGGTCAGAAGCCGTTACATTTCTTACTGTATTCCCACAAGCCTCACGAATCGTAATACTATCTTGTTCAAGGAGACTCCATAATTCAGGTGTACGGTCCAGGCTTACAAAATGTATCTGTACGTCCTGCCGGGTGGTTAGGTGAAGATTTCCGGTTGCAAATTCATCCGATACATCAGCGATTCGCTTCCATTGAGCAAAGGTCATTTTACCGTACGGTAATTTGATTCGCACCATTTGTACCCCCGGCTGGCGCTGGCCATACACACCGCGGGCTAAGCGAAGACTGCGAAATTTTTCTTCGGGAATTTTTCCTTCTCTGAATTCATGGATCTTGCGGTCAAGCTCCATTATATCTCTTTCGACAATTGGGTTTTCTAATTCAGTACGAAAACTCTGCATGAATCTATATTTTAATAAAGGATGAGGCGGGGATTATCCTACCTGTTTAGTGGACTATAAAAGTAAGCATCAAATAGGGATTGGTCAAAAAAATTTAGGATAACGAATGTAAGTAAGTTAACTTGGAAGAAAATAATTTTTGCAATAGTCTACTAATTTGGTAGAGAGTACATATTTTTACAGCTCTTAAAGTTGGTATTGGTAAAATCGAATGGCGGAAAACCTACATGATATAGAGGAATTACCAGAAGTAGTTCATGAGCATAAAAATAGATTGTATCCAATCTTCTTAAAGTTGGACCAATTGGAAACACTTCTTGTGGGTGCAGGAAATGTGGGACTTGAAAAATTACAATCATTACTTTCAAATTCTCCCGAAGCAAAAATTACGGTTGTTGCACCAGAGATAAAAGACGAAGTGAGGCGCATTATCGGTGAGCATCCCTCTTGCCGGATCATCCAGGGGCCATTCAGGGAATATGACTTGGACAACAAGGACCTCGTGATTCTTGCAACCAAGAACCGTGATTTGCATGAAAACATAAAGGACCTCGCAAGACAAAAAGGTATCATCGTTAATGTTGCTGATACACCTGACCTTTGTGACTTTTACCTGGGAAGCATCGTTCAGAAAGGAAGTTTGAAAATAGCTATTTCAACGAATGGTCTTTCTCCAACTATTGCAAAGAGAATGAAAGAAGTGATCAGCGATATGATCCCTCATGAAATGGAAAATGTTTTGCAGGATCTGAGCAGTATTCGCCAAAACATGAACGGGGACTTTGAAGAAAAAGTGAAGAAGTTAAATGAGCTTACAAAATTACTCGTATCAAAGCAGGTATCGCTTTCAGATATAAACAAGCCAGAACAAAAAAGATGGCAAAAAATCGTGAAGTGGTGCCTGTTCGCATTTTGCTTTATGATCATTGGGCACACTATTCTTTCCTATGTTCCCTTTGGACGGATAATGACAAGTATAGAGTCGGTTTCGCGGTCAACAGAAACCAAAACTTTTCTTATGATGTTGTTCACCGGCTTTATTGCTCAAATGGTTGATGGTTCCCTTGGAATGGGATATGGTACAATATCTACAACATTTCTTTTAGCTATTGGGGTTAATCCTGCAATAGTGAGCAGTCGCGTACACTCAGCAAGAGTTTTTTCCAGTGGCGTTTCGGGATATAGTCATCATCGTTTTGGTAATATCAATAAAAAATTATTCCGGGCACTTGTGATCCCCGGTATTGCTGGTGCTATTGTCGGAGCGACGTTTGCTTTTTTTGCTCAGCAGTACTCGTCGTGGGTCAGGCTGCCACTTTCCCTTTACACTCTTTACCTGGGTTATTTTATCATGCGAAAAGCTTTTGCTAAGGCAAAATTCCACGCTAAAGTGAAGCGAGTTGGCTGGCTTGCTTCAGCGGGTGGCTTCATGGATTCATTCGCCGGCGGTGGATGGGGCACACTGGTGACAAGTACATTAATGTCAAAGAGACGAAGTCCACGCTATGTGATCGGTTCCGTATGTCTTGCTGAGTTTTTTGTTGTATTTGTCAGCTCGATTACATTTTTTATCCTTTTAAGGAGTATACCAATCATAGATGTGGCGGGATTGATCGTGGGAGGACTGATCGCTGCGCCTATTGCAGCGAGGTTAGTGGGTAAAGTGCCAATAAAAACAATGTTCATTGCAGTGGGAGCATTGATTATTTTAACGAGCTGTAATACATTTTGGAACTCATTATCGCAATTATTTCGATGAAATAAATTAAACTAAATTATCTCCGGGAGGAGTTTTTTTTAACCATATTAGTCTACAAATATTGTGGACTAATAAAACGAAAATCAACAGTTATGAGAATTTTACTGAAAGAAAGGTTTCAGGAAAAGAAAAGAAGGAACAGAAAAAGGCTCTTTTTAGTTCTGTTATCATTATCGGTATTGAATCTTGCCTACTCCCAAACGGGAACCTTGATTGAAATTTCAGGCAAGGTAACAGACCAGGAAAAAAATCTTCCATTGTCCGATGTAAGCATCCAAATTAAAGGAACGGTGACAGGTACGGTCACCAATTCGACAGGTGATTTTGTATTGAGAACAAAGAGGCAACTCCCTTTCACTCTCATTTTTTCTTCTATCGGCTTTCGGTCGCAGGAACTGGAAGTGAATACACTCGGCTCCAATTTCCAGGTCGCCCTCTCCACCCAAACTGTTATGGGAAACGAAGTAGTGGTCACCGCTTCGCGTGTAGCGGAGAGCATTTTGAAATCACCGGTAGCTATCGAAAAGTTAGATGTCAGGGCAATTAAAGAAACTCCGGCACCAAGCTTTTATGACGCACTGGAAAATGTAAAAGGCGTTCAAATGACTACGTCGAGTCTCACCTTTAAAGTTCCAAATACGAGAGGGTTTAACATTCCAAATAATTTTCGATTTATGCAATTGGTAGATGGAGTAGACATGCAGGCAGCGACGTTAGGTGTTCCCCTCGGAAACGCCATTGGACCCACTGAATTGGATATTCAAAGTGTAGAGATCACTCCCGGCGCCGCCTCAGCATTATATGGTATGAACGCCATAAATGGGATGGCAAATCTTATTACGAAGAACCCGTTTATGTCCCAGGGTCTAAGCGTTTATCAAAAAATTGGGATCAATCACGTAGACGGAATTGATCATGATCCCGCTATTTTAACTGAAACGGCTGTTCGCTATGCAAAGGCATTCAATAATAAATTCGCTTTCAAAGTAAACTTTGATTATTTACAAGGTACCGACTGGATATCAAACACAAGACTGGATCAGAACACAAATAATTTAAAAAGCGCAAATCCTGCATATCCTTTTCTGAATGGTGAGAATAACGTTGCATTTGATGGATGGAATAAATACGGCGATGATGCATTGGCCGGAAGCAATGTGGTATCGATCGGTGGGCTTACTATCGATGGACAAACAAACAAGACTTTACGCGTTGCAAGATCAGGTTATTGGGAGAATGAGCTGGTTGATCCGGAGGTTAAGAATATAAAATTCGACGCAGGATTACATTACCGTATCAAGGAGAAAACTGAATTGTCGTATGCGTATAGAGTAGGAACAATGGATGGCGTATTTCAGCGGGGTAATAAAATTAAGTTGGATGGTGTACGGGTTCAAAATCATTCAATACAGTTAAAAGGGAAAAACTTTACTATTCTTGGTTATGTTTCTCTTGAAAACACAGGCAATTCTTACAACGTAAAACCATTAGCGGATAATCTTGATCTCTATAGCGGAGGTGCTACGGATACAAAAACGCCGACAAGCTGGGGGACAAAATTTAAGGATGCATTGAATGCCTATGGAACTGCAAACGGCGGATTGACCTCAGGTAATCTTGCAGCTGCCACGCAGTATGCCCGTCAACAAGCTGATGCCAGTCGTGCTATGCCAGGCACTCCGTATTTTGATTCATTGGCCAATGTGATCCGTCATATCAACAATTGGGATATTAAATCAGCCTCGATACCTGATGCGCCTGAAACGGGTGGTGCTGCTCTTATTCAAAAGAGCCGGCTGTATCATACCGAAGCACAATGGGACCTTTCGGACAAAGTGAAAATTTTTGACTTGCTGATCGGCGGCGACGCACGGGTCTATGAAATTATTCCTGACGGAAATAATTTCGTCGATTTTTCCAGACCCATTGACGAACGCAACAAACCTGCAAAGGACGGAAGCTTTGGAGATAACGTCTATTACAAAAAGTTTGGCGCCTTTACACAGGTAACAAAAACCTTTTTTGATGAAAAATTAAAATTGTTTGGCTCACTGAGATTTGATTACAACCCCGAATTCGATCCGAAACTTACACCACGCCTTGCCGCTGTTTATACGATAAAGGAGAAGCACAACCTGCGGTTTACTTATCAGCAGGGTTATCGTTTCCCTGCTTTGTTTGAAGCCTTATCATATGTAAATAATGGAAGGGTAAAACGTGTAGGTAGTTTGCCGTACATAAACGAAGGACTTGGTTATCTTGAAAATAGTTATACTCAGGCTTCGGTTGTTAATTTCAATGGGGTTGTTAGTATTGTCGGTAATTCTGATTCGGCTGCATTAGCCAACAGGAATTTATTGAAGTGGGCAAATTTACCTAATGCACGCACTGAAAAGATCAATTCATTTGAAATAGGATACAGAAGCGTTTTGCTGAACAATAAACTGGTCATTGATTTTGATGCTTACAGTAACCTATATGATGGTTTTCTGGGACAAGTGCAGGTATTTGTACCGCGCGGTGAAACAATAGGAAGCGATGCAGCAGTGCTTGCGATGCTTGACAGGAACCGTGATGCAAATGCCGGTACGACCACAACGGCTCCCAGCCAGGGACAGGATCGTTATCGCGTTTATACAAACGCAAAGAACACCTATCACAATTTTGGTTCTGCATTAGGTGTTACTTATAATTTTTACAAAAAATATACCATCGCCACCAATGTAAGTTTCAATAAAATGAAGTCAAATAGTGGCAATGACATCTTTGTGACAGGCTTCAATACTCCGGAGTGGTCGACAAATCTTTCATTTAGCAACCGTGAAGTTGTGAAAAATATGGGATTCAATATTGTATGGAGATGGCAAGATAGTTTTCTTTGGGAAAGCCCTCTCGTAACCGGCGATATTTCTGCTTTTAATACTATCGATGCGCAGGTTAGCTTTCATTTCCCGAAACTAAAATCGTATTTGAAACTGGGAGGTACGGATCTTCTCAATCACAGGTACCTGCAATATGCGGGTGGACCTACCATCGGCGCATTGTATTATGCAGCGATCACAATTGACGGATTATTGAACAAGTAATTTATTTCTGTGTTTTTAGAATTTGCTAACCTTGTAAAAACCCAGGCTGGCAGACCCGAACTTGCATTTACTTGTGCGCATTTGTTCAATATTTTTTGGACCTTTCTATGGGCTTATTTATTGTTTAATGGAGTATTAATTTTCTGTACCTGATATAACATAATTTATGGCAAGAATACAACCCGTTTCGGAAAGCGAAAGAACGCAAGTGATCTGGAAAGCATTTGAAAAACACATTGACGAATACAATGCGAAGATCACGAACATGAAGGCTACACTTGCACATTCATTGCTGGCCTTTGATGTTTACATGCAATGGTATCCTTTATATGCTGAAGTGGAAAAGATCTTGGGTAAGCGATTAGCATACCTGTATGCTTACTCCATTTCCTATTCTGCTGATTGCCCGCTTTGCTCGACATTTTTTCGAAAAATAATTATTGACGCCGGTGAAAAACCGGAGAGTCTCGAATTAACCATTTCAGAACAAAAAGTCCTTGACTTTGGAAGCAGCATTGCTAAGCATCATGGTAATATCGCTGATCACGTGTATGATGCTGTTGCTTCTTTGTTTAATAAAAAAGAAGTGATCGTGCTGATCGCATTTGCCGGTCAAATGATTGCTACCAATATTTTTAATAATGTGGTCGAAACGGAGATCGATGGATATCTTTTTAATTATTTACCACCTGTGAAAAATGCATTAAGATGAGTAATGACCTTAAATATAAAACGGCGTTCATCACGGGCGCGGCACATGGACAGGGAAGGGCAACTGCTCTTGCACTGGCCAGGGAGGGTGTTAACATCGTAGCCTTCGACATAGCCCGAACACTTCAATACCCAGGTTATAAGCTGGGATCATCAAATGACCTTGAAACGCTAAAAAAAGAGTGTGAATCATTGGATGTAAAGTGCCTTTCCTTTGAAGGAGACGTGAGAAGTGATACGGATATTCTTAGTGCTGTGAAAACGACAGAAGAAAACCTTGGTAAAATTGATATCCTGTTTAACAATGCAGGCATTTGTGCTTATGGCCGTGCGCATGAACTCACCGAAGAAGACTGGGATGCAATGCTTGACATAAATCTGAAAGGTGCCTGGCTGGTGGCGAGAAGAATCATTCCCATTATGATCAGGCAGCGTTCAGGGGTTATCATCAATAATTCATCCATAGCCGGATTAAGAGGAATGAATCGGTTAAGTCACTATGCTGCATCGAAATGGGGATTGACGGGGCTTACAAAATCCTGGGCTATTGAACTGGCTCCTTACAATATCAGGGTCGTGTCTATTCATCCAACAGGGGTAAATACTCCTATGAATGATGGTTTAGCTGAGTTGGAAGGATTGACACCAAAAGAAATCGGAGAACGAAGTGCAGGCAACCTGATCAATGTACCGTGGGTTGAACCTGAAGATGTGGCAAATGCGGTCGTCTTCCTTGCCTCGGACAAATCAAGATTTGTGACAGGTTCTCAGTTTGTATTAGATGCAGGTCTTTTGAGCAAATAAAATTTTAATTTAAAGACTAAAAAATACAGATGGAAAAAACCTATTTGAGCGATGCCGGCCCGAAAGTGTCTCCGGCTATCTATGGCTTTTACAGGTGGGGCAGCGATGAGATCAATGGGAACAAAATGGAAAAAATCATCGATCTCTGCCTGGAAGTGGGCATTAACACATTTGATCACGCAGACATTTACGGTGGATATCAGTGCGAGGAAGTATTTGGTGAAATAATAAAAGACAAGAGAATTAAACGGGAAGATATCGTGCTCTTTACAAAATGCGGGTTAGTTATTCCTGATCCAAGCCGCCCGGACGTGAGAGTGAAATATTATGATACCTCAAAAGATCATATTACAAAGAGCGTTGAAAACTCATTGCGCAAATTGAGAACCGATTATATTGATATTTTTTTACTGAACCAGCTGGATCCTTTGTCGGATCTTGAGGAAACAGCGATAACCCTTCAAAAACTCCGCGATAGCGGAAAAGTAAAAAATATAGGCGTTGTTAATTTTTCGGTTTTTCAGCACCAGTTACTGAGTTCTTATTTCAGAGTGCCCATTGTCACGAATCACATTGAGTTGAATTTATTGAATACTTCTGCATTTGACAATGGCCAGATCGACTATCTCAAACAGAAATACATGCGCCCGCTTGCCACGGCTCCCCTTGCAGAAGGACAAATTGCAAATAGCATTGAAAAAAAACCATTACTGATAAGAAGGAAGTTGGAAGAGCTGGCGTCCAAATACAACGCGAACATTGAGTCCATTGCTGTGGCCTGGGTCGTAAAGTTGGGGGCACTGCCCTTGATCGGTACCACAGACGAACAGCGCATCCGGAATATTGTAGGCTCATTTGATATTAACCTCGGCCGCCAGGATTGGTATGAGTTATATGAAGCCTCCCGCGGAGGCATTTAAAGACTCACCTTAAGTTCTTTCCGTATGTTGAAGCAAAGCA
>Ga0068853_100002847_pt1 | contig 13108 bp, 12 predicted proteins | sample KBSCornC32_FD_65655 | JGI IMG/M metagenome (GOLD analysis project Ga0068853, IMG submission 65655) | Corn rhizosphere microbial communities from Kellogg Biological Station, Michigan, USA - KBS Corn C3-2 | ecosystem: Host-associated > Plants > Roots > Rhizosphere > Soil ... | reverse complement strand
CCGGATGAGGTCAGCCGCATCCTGGCTCTGACTCAGTGCAGCGGAGGAGCGGGCTTGATATTTGTTGCGGGCCGGGACGCCACTCCGTGGAACTTGCGCAGCGGGGATTCAAAGTCACAGGCGTTGACCGTTCTCCATTTCTGTTGGCAAAGGCGCGCGATCAGGCGACAGAATCAGGCTCTTCGGTCGAATGGGTCCAACAGGATATGAGAGAATTTGTTCGCCCCCCGCCAGCTTTGATCTAGCCTGCAGCCTCTTTACCTCGTTCGGCTACTTTGAAGACGAGCAGAATGATCTTCGCGTGCTGCGCAACATCCATCAAAGCCTGAAAGAAAACGGCGCCCTCATTATGGAAATGCTGGGCAAGGAACGGCTGGCGCGCGTCTGGAAAGATACGATGTGCAATGAGCTTGCGGACGGCTCCCTGATTTTCCAACGTCCTCAAATTCGCGACGATTGGGCCCGCATACGCTCCGAATGGACGCTCTCAATGCCACGCGGCTGATCGCTGTGGCACGCAAAATAACAGCCTTCTCCTGACCAGACGCTGCCGTATGATAGAGTTTTCGCGGCGAACGGGAGGCAGCCATGAACGTGGAAGCGCAGGTAACGTGGACGGATGGCGAGCGTTTTGTTGCTAACGCAAGCAGCGGTCACGCCATCGTGATTGACTCCGATCGCCAGCGCAACACCGCCGCGGGTCCCATGGAAATGGTCCTGATGGGACTGTGTGCCTGCACCGCCACAGATGTAGTGAGCATTCTGCGCAAGAAGCGCGAGCCGTTTGCTGGCGTGCACGTAAAGGCGGAGGCAGTGCGCGCCACGGAACCGCCCACGGTCTATACTTCCATCAAGCTCATCTATACGGTTTCCGGGCAGGTTTCACGCAAGTCAGTGGAAGACGCGGTCAGGTTGTCTGAACAAAAGTATTGCAGTGTTTCCGCGATGCTGAAGTGTACGGCAAAGATCGTTACTGAAGTGCATCTTTCTGGCACGGAAACAGTTGCTCCCGGCAAGAAATAAAAGAAACATTGCCGTAGCAGAAAGAATCTAATCCACACAAAGGGGGGAAGTTCTTTTCATGTCGCTAAAGAAAGTTGTGGTGTACAGCCAGCCCGGTTGACCGCCGTGCTCATGGGCTGAGTCCTACCTTTCGGAGAAAGGTATTGAGTTTCAAGTGAAAGACGTTAGTTCTGATCAGCAGGCGGTCTTTGAGCTGGTGCGCACCTACAACAGCCGTTCCACGCCGACGATTGTGGTGGGAGAAAAAGTTATGGTCGGCTTCGATCCTGAGCGCCTGGACGCAATGCTTGCCGAGTGAGTCCGCTGCGCAACAACCTCTAAGCCCCGCGCCGGAGCGTCAACATCCATGGCGGGGCTATTTCTTTGTGGCCACAGCGACATTTTGCTGGGGCGCTGCCGCGGTTGTGGGCAAGGCAATTTTTAACGGCAACCTCTTTGCCGGCCATGCCTTGATTTCCCCGGTGGTGCTCACGCAGGCCCGGACGACGTTCACTGTTCTAGTTTTTGGTCCCATTCTTTTGCTGCGATTCGGTCGTAGCATTTTTTCCATTTCTCGCCGCGACCTCGTCTTGTGTGCTCTGGTGGGAACGATGGGCGTGGCTTGCTCTAATTTTTTCTACTACTACGCAGTGCAGAAATCGACAGTTTCGCTGGCGATCACGGTGCAATACACCGCGCCGCTCTGGGTATTGATTTACATGGTCGCGCGGGGCAGGGAACAGGCGACTCTGCAGCGCAGTGCGGCCGCGTTGGTGGCGATGATCGGAACGGCCCTTGCGATCGGAGTCTTCCAGGCCGGAGTGAAATTCAGCTTCATCGCGGTATCGTCCGCGCTGCTGGCATCATTTGGATACGCCTTCTATAACGTCGCCGGGCAAGGCTTGGTGATGCGCAATCATCAGTTCACCGTTATGTTTTATCTGCTTCTTGGAGCCGCGATCATGTGGACGGTTGTCAACCCGCCCTGGAAACTGGTTGCACAGAACTTCAGCGGGCGGCAATGGGGATTCCTCTTCGCTTTTGCGTGCCTCTCCATGGCTCTGCCTTACATGCTCTATCTGAGCGGATTGAAATATCTTGATCCCACGCGCGCCGTTATCACCAGCTGTCTGGAGCCGGTATTCGCCATCGTGTTTGCGGTGCTTTTTATTGGGGAATCGCTGCGGATCATGCAGATAGCAGGGATCGTGGCCGTGCTGGTTGCCACCGTCATGGTCCAATTAAGGCGACGAATGGCCGTTCCTCCTGCACCGGCGGGCTAGGGTATAAACCGCTCTGGCTGTAAAATAGCAGCAGCCATGAATATCCAGCGCCTTTTCATTGTTTGCGTGCTTTCCGTGGTTTTTTCAGTGGCTGTGATTGCTAAGAAAAAACCGCCTGAGCCGGAGCTAAAGACTGCTTCCATCAATATGACCGTCATCAGAAATTCCAGCGGCAAGCCAGTAAAAAACGCTGAAGTAGTGATTCACCTCGTCGATAACCATGGCAAGCAGAAGCAGGAAGGGCTGGAACTGAAGACGCACGACGATGGCAAAGCGGAAGCCACAGGCATTCCTTACGGCAAAGTCCGCATTCAGGTGATTGCGCCGGGATTCAGGACATACGGAGAAGACTTCAGCATCGACCAGCCTACTCATGAGATCACCATCAAATTGCAAAAACCGGCTGAGCAGCTTTCCATTTACAAATGATTGATCGACGGCCACGCAAGCCGCCGTCCGCAAGTGAACCGCAAATTTCAGCATCACCAAGGCGTGTACCTGCTTGACATTACCGCGCGGGAATGTCATTTCTAGTAGCTTTACTTAACGCCCATTTTTTTGAAGAGCAGAGAAAGGTCTTTTGAAAGTCAGGGTCTTTTTTCACGGCAAATGTTTTGACGGGACGGCCTCCGCCGCGCTGTTTTCCCGCTTCTATCGCGAACGCATCCGGTCAGACGTGAATTTCCAGTTCACCGGCCTGGTGCATCGCGCGGGCGCGCTCTTCAATGTAGCCGATTTCGATGGCGACGAGAATGCCATCGTTGACTTCAAGTATTCCGCTTCTCCAAAAATTACCTGGTGGTTTGATCATCATCAGAGCGCGTTTCTCTCGCCGGAAGATGCGGAGTACTATCGCATTAGCGACAAGAGCCAGAAGTTTTTCAATCCTGAATATAAGTCCTGCACCAAGTTTCTAGCACATGTGGCGGAGCAGAAATTCGGCTTCGATCCGCGCCCGGTGGAAGAACTGATCCGCTGGGCCGATATTATTGATGGCGCACAGTTCCAGAGTCCGGAAGAAGCCGTAGAGATGGCCGAGCCCGCCATGAAACTCACCATGGCGATTGAGTCGACCAATGATACTGATTTTCTTCCTCGCCTTATCCCTTATCTGGTGAGCGAACCACTGGCTGACGTCCTTAAAGAGCCGTTTGTCGCCTCAGTTGTGCCGCCGTTGATGGCGCGCCATCGCCGGTCGATTGATATCTTGCGCCAGCGCTCAGAGTGCAAAGACGGAACCATTTATTTCGATATCAGCGATCAGGACCTGGAAGGCTACAACAAATTCGTTCCTTATTATCTGCATCGCGATTCGGTCTACAGCGTGGGATTGAGCAGCAGCAGCTTTCGCGTGAAAGTCTCTGTGGGATCGAATCCTTGGACTGACCGTCAGAACATGGTCAATCTTGCCAAAATCTGCGAACGCTATGGCGGTGGCGGTCATGCGCGCGTGGGCGCTATTTCATTTCCTCCGGATAAAGGCGATCTGGCGCGCACAGCAGCGGCCGAGATTGTGGCTGAGTTGCGGGCAGCTGAAACGGCTGTGGTTAAATAGACTCAGTTACGCGAAGAGATTTTATTTCTTTCCCCTCTAAGACAATCGCCTTTGGGATTAAGAAAGCTACTTAACCCTCATCTAATTCCCGTTTCTGGAATGTTACGCCGATTTATGCTTAATCATTGATGCAGAGTAGATGCTTGGTTACTCTCAGGAGAGTCATCACCGGCAGGTGAGCATCAAACCAAACTGGAGTTTAAGCGCAGTGCGGAACATACATAAGTTTCTGGCTGCTACGGTTGTCCTTGGTCTTTCTCTGACTGGGACGGCCCAACAGCAGAGCAATCCTAGCCTTAAGAGATCGGCGAAACCCCAGGCCAGCGCGTCTGCCGTTCCGGCAAAGCTTACGCGTGAGCAGAAGTTTGTTATCGATACGGTGAAGATGGCGGTTGCATTGCCCGAATCGGACCCGCAGGACAGGTTGCGCGTTCTCTCGACCGCTGCCGATGTGGTGTCTCCCATCGACAAGAAAATGGCCCGCATTTTTTGGCATGAAGGCGCTCGGATTGAGACTGATTTGGTGCGAATTGGGCAAACGCCCGCCGTGTCGATGATGTCCAGCGGGCTGGTGGATTGCACCGCCGCCCTGAGCTTTGTGGAGAACCTGCCAGATGCCGCAGTGCTGCGAGCGGAGCAGTCTTTGATTGGCGCTATTACCAGTTGCCCAAAGCAGACGTTAGACCCAGTTTCCCGCAAGCTGGATGCCGGACTGGAAAAGCGCATTGTGGCGTCGCGCGCGTTAATGGCAACCATGGCAGCGCAGGGTGAAGGTTCTGCATGGTCACAGCAGCATTTCGCAAAAATGTTTGATTCGCTGCCGGATCCCAAAGAAAATGCCCCGGAAGCGGAAAATCTTGCCGCAATGTACATGCAGATGTCCGGGTCTGTGAATAAAGATATTGCCGCTAAAAGCGGCTTGCAGCTTCTAACCTGGCTGGGAAAGATTGACGACTCGCCTCTGCGCACGCTCTCAATCACCATCACCACAGAGGCGATGCAGAAGGCTCTGGGCGCGGAAGGCTATAAGAAAGCGTTGGAGTCTGATGTTGCGGCCAACACCACGGTTCAAAATGCCGGTACACCGCGAGAAATCGAGCGGATGGAGCAGGAGGGCGTCTCAATTCTCTCTGCAATGGATAGCAAAGCCACCGACCAGACTGAACGCCTTCGCAGTCTTCCTGCAACGCAAAGAGCGCGCGAGGCGGCAGCCAATGGCTTTGCCACCGGTACAGGCGGCAACAAGCAGCAGGCCAGCAAATACTTTGATATGGCTTTTAGCGCCGCTGACGAAGTCTGGGATGCGCGAACCCCAGAGCAGAATGCCGCGGCCGTGGTGCAAGAAATTAGTGAAGCGGCGGCACAGGTTGACTCATTGAATGCTCTATCTCGGGCGCAGAAGCTGCGTGACAGCTCTGCCCAGGCCATCGCCATGCTGGCTGTGGCTCGAGTAGTTGCCAGCAATGGAGTCACCCGATAAAATGCATCCCTTTTGTAAGCAAAGCTAATTTGTAAGCAAAGCTAAATTTTTGAAAATAAAACGCAGGTAATATTGTCAGGCAGGTCACTACATTGATAGGCTATCAGCATCTCAAATCCATAGATCAGGGTCTCCAGTTGGTCCATATTGTTGATGTCCAGTGCCCCAAATGCATGCGTAAGTTCAGGACTGTTCCTTCAGTGGTGGAACACGCCGGCTGGGTAAATTGCTCGGTTTGTGGAACACGCATGATCATTTCTGACCCTAAGCCGGTCACCGCGTTATCCAAGGATCGCGCCGTCGCCAAGTAAGCCCTTGGCGTGCGCTCATTTCACAACTTAGGCAGGCAGCGCGCCCATCCATAGGCAGGTGATGGCGGTGGTTCCCAAGCCGCCGTTTATCATCCGGAAGCACATCAAGCGTTGGCCCAAAGTTACCTGCGTAAGGAGGTTTTGGCGTTGTCTATGGCCGGGATCATGCACTAAGCTTGCCTCAACAAGGTTACTGGAGAAATAAATGTTCCATCCCAGATTCCGGCTGGCAATCTGCTCCGCGCTTATTTTGGTGGGTCTCGCCTCGGGTGAACGCCATGCATCGCCTGATCAATCTCCGCGTCAGGCCCTGATTGAGATGCTTTCCGGAGGTGAAGCGTCGTTCAAGAAGCATTTGACCCTGGAGATGCAAAGCAAGCTTCAGAACATGATGAAGAGTTCGCCTGACAATGCTCCCAGCCCTATACAAGCCTTGATCGGCGCAAAATCCCCTGACACCACCCGCTTCCAGTCTTTCGATATCGGTCCCATCCTGTTCGCCTTCAGCAATCCTGAACAACATGAGCGCTATGAAGTAGAGATTGATAGCGACGAACAGCGCGGCGAAGAAGACACAATGGGGCTCTCTCTCCATCTGGTGCGCAGCGGAGTGGAGCGTGAGATCCCGGTAAGCCTGAGAATTCTGGCCAGACTCAAGCGTCAGGCAGGCATTTGGCGGTTAACCACGCTCACGATGACGACGACGCTGTCGGTCGGCGATCCGCACATTCTGGAAAAATCCTGGTGGGGGCCGACGCTTGCGGCCGTCGTCGGCGCGAGCGAAGAGACACAGGCCTCTTCAGCCGTGGTGATTGATGAGCGCCCGAAGATGAATCCTTTACGAGCGGTGCGGATGATCGGCATGGCGGAAAATCTGTACGCCCAAATGCATCCCGGCGCCGGCTATACGTGCAATATTTCCAACCTGGTGAACATCGGCAAAGGGATGGACGAAGAAGGCATGTACAAGTTTATGGATGCGGAATTTTCGGGTGGCCTTTATAACGGTTACAGGTTTACCATCACCGGTTGTGACCGGATGCCGTCAAGAACATTTCGGGTGATCGCCGAGCCGGTGGCAGGACACGGCAAGGCTTATTGTTCTGACAATACCAACAACCTGCGCGCCGCCGACGATGGTCGCGGAACCACCTGCCTTGCAGCCGGAAAAATCGCGCGAAAATAGACGGAAGCATAATTCCTCAGTCAGTCCTTTCATGCTAATCGCTGAGTCAGGATTTTTGAACCTGCAGCTTGTTATCTACGGAAAACACTCCGGGTACGCTATTGGCGCGAATATTGGCCTCGTTCTTGTCCGCCTCTGAATTTACGACGCCTTGCAGCGTGACATGACCGTTTTTCACAATAATGTGAATCGGCGGAACGGACCCCATGGAATAACGGAAGAGCCGCTCATCATTGAAAAGCGCCCGGGCCACTTCTCTGCGGATTCGGTCGTCATTTCCTGAAGCCGGCAAAATCTCTATCTGATTGTTCACGCTTTCAACGCCTTCAATGCTCTTTACGCGTTTTTCCGCGGAGTCTTTCAGGATTGCGTCCCGCACTTGTCCCATCAGCGTGACTTTGCTGCCGTCCACTTTGTATTGCAGGTTGTCAAAAATGGTGAGCTGGGGCAGTGTTACCAGTTCATGAAATACTTCGCGCGAGACTCGGTCCTGCATGCGTAGCGGTCCCGTAGCGTTTTGCACGCCGCCACTCGACTTTGCACTGGGCTCCTGGGCAACTCCGATTCCGAACACGCCAAGCCACATTGCACCGGCTAAGGCGCAAACTGACACTCTTTTAATCATTTACGTCCTCCAGGTTCGCCTGATATCGACTGCTGTAGTTTTGGATGCACGCGGAAACGCTGGTGTTTACACGCACTTCCATCCCAACTCTAGGTATCGAATTTGGCAGTTATTGGCGCACCTTAAGGCAATGTCGAGCATGGTTCCTAGGGTGAATCCCCAGTTGTGGCGGCTTCTGGCGTAAGTAGAATCTTAACAACTTCCCCCGGCCCAGATCCTCTCAAAATGCACTTTGCAGGACGCGCAGTAATGCGCGGATTACTGAAGTACCGTTGTCACAAAGTTAGAACACCTGAAGAATGAACACGTACGCAGGGCAGAAGGCTGTTGATTAGGATTGCCAGCCCAGTGATTTGAGTACGAGGAGAAGCTTAAAAATGAAAAAATACTTTACGATCTTCGCCCTGGGGATGATGGCACTCTCCACAGCGGCATTTGCCGGTACCACGGCGACCAATTCCAACACAGTGTCGCCGACGCTGCAGATTTCGGCGACCGTTCAGAGCGCCGTTCAATTGACGCTCAGCACCGGCACAGCCGCAGTGACGCATTGCGCTGTCACACCAACAGGCGGCACGCCGGATTACACCATGAATTTCGGCACGGTTGACGCACTCGGTATCAACGCTGGAAACTGCAACAAGTTTGCTCCGACAACTCCGGGAACCACTAACGCAATTTACTGGTCCGATTACAATCTGAACCCGGTTTTCACCAGCCAAACCACGACCAACAACACGATCACCGCTCAGGTGACGACTGATTTCGCCGCGCCGAACAATATCTTCATCGTGCGTGACTCAGCGAACTCCGCCACCGTCCCCGCCGCCGCTACGGATTTTACGGCTGTGAGCACGGCAACGCCTGACACTATCGTGACCAACGCGGCCAGCGGCTCCACACAGACGCGCTTCATCGGCGTGGCGGTAACGCCAGCTAACGGAGTCGGCGTGACGGGCGCGAAGTCAGCAACGGTTACCTTTACTTTGACAGTTCAGTAGTCTGCCAAGCTTCTTCGAGTTGCTGCAGTCACCCTGTCCTGCAATTAGGGATGATGAAAGTTTTAGAGCATGAAGACCTTCGACGCACACACCTCCCCGTCGTCAAGTCCGGCGGGAAGGTGTGTGGTGCGTCGATTATAAGGCCGCTTTCAGCGCTCATCATTCTGGCTGTTGCTGCAATTGCCCTTACCAAATCTGCCAGAGCCCAAAACGGGACGTTTACTGTCTCAGCGGCTCCTGGCGGCATTACCTTGGCTGCCGGTGGTGGCGGCACGCTATCTAGCCAATTCGGCACCATGAATGGGTTGGGTATAGGGACGCCCGGCGCGGGTGTTACAGTAATTCCTCTCACCAACGGCGCACTCTATCTCACACACTATCAAATAAATATTTCAGGACTACCCAACCCTCATCAGGGGGCGGTAACGGCGTTTGTAAATTCAAATTTCACGCATCCTACGGCCCTCATCATGCAGAGTTGTCCCAGCAGCTCAACCTGCAACGCGTCTGGGAATTTTTCTGCGATCTCACTCAATGCAGGGGCTCCCACCACGGTGATTGCTGCGCCAGGCATCAGCAATCAGACCGTTACGGTAGGTCTGGCAATTTTTGTTCCGGACAACAATGGCGCCGCGTCGTTTACCGGCGTTGATACGGCTCGTATCACCTTGACCGCGACGGACACGACGAACAACAAAAATTTTGCCACCTCGGAGATTCGTCTTGATACACCCGTTGGCGAAACTCTCCAAAGCGCCGTGCGGCTCACTTTGGCCACAGCGACAGGCGGACTGACAATTACGCCCAGCACAGATTTCTCAATGAACTTTGGCAATGTCAACGGCCTTGGTTTTGCTCCAGGCGCTGGATTGACGACCGTCGCCGCCACAGGCGGAGTGGTTTATTCCACGCCTTATGTCTTGCAGCCATCATTTAGTGCTTTCGGCTCGACTACGGCAACCATCAAGACATTTGTCAGCACAACCTTTGCTCACCCGACCGTTCTGATCTTGCGTGATGCCGCTGCCAGCGCTGGGCCTTACAACAATATTGGGACGACGGCCGGTACGGCAACGCAAATCACCGCCGCAGCTGCTGATCGCAGTTCTATCACGCGGTTTCTGGGCTTGTTTGTTTCCAACACCAACGGCGCAACGGCCTTTCGAGGAAGCGATTCCGCCACACTGACTTTTACCATGACGGTGCCATAAGCAATGATGACGATGAATCGAAGCCGCGAAATGATATGCCGCCTGCTGTGCGGGCTGGCCTGCCTGGCTGCTCTGGCGGGACATGCGCAAGCGCAGTCGCTGGGATTAGCGCCGGGCGAGGTGCGGGAAACCTTTAAGCCGGGCGTTCCTTTCCAGTTTGATCTTTCCACAGTGAATTCCGGCGATACCGCTGTGGATATGCACGTTGAGATCACCGATTTATGGTACGACGAGAAGAACGAGAAAGTTTTTTCCTCACCGGGGACCTCGCCGCACTCTGCCGCAAACTGGATTCAGTTTGTGCCCGATCATTTCGAGGTCGGTCCAAATGGCACGCAAAAGATGAAAGCCATTGTCACGCCTCCATCGGATGCAAAGGGCGGTTACTATGCAGTGCTCTTTGTCACATCCAAACCGCAGCTTTCGTTTCCTAAAAGTGACGGCAAAGGTGTTTTCACCAGCATGCGCATTGGCTGCCTTGTTCTGTTGCAGGCAGAAGGAACTGGCGATTACAAGATCGGACTGAGCAACGTAAAAGTGACTCCACCGGCGAATACGCAAGGGCTGAGCGTGGATTTTGATCTGTTAAACGCCAGCAATACGCATGTATTTCCCGTAGCTCGCGTCGCTGTGCTGGATGCCAGCCGCAAGTTTGTGGCAAAAGCTGAGAGTAAAGAAAAACGCTTTCTTCCCGGACAGAAAGACTCCATGCATGTGGAGTGGGCAGGGAAGTTGCCCGCTGGAAATTACACCGCCGTGCTGACGGTTGCGTACGGTGAAGACCGGATTGAAACGCAGCAGATTCCATTCAGTGTAACCGAGTAGGTTTTGAGATTTTGAAGTTGCAATGGTACATATCGGCGATCGCGGCGTTACTGAGCAGCCTGCTCTTGTCGTGTCTGCTTGCCCCTGTCGCTGCAGCACAATCCATCGATAGCAACGGTGTGCCTTCTCTGGTTGAGGTTTACTGGCAGTGGTCGCGCACGATTACTGTTCCGCCGCTGACCAATATGATTGTGCTCGACCAGGAAATTGCTCGCGTGGAAAGCACTGGTGATGGCATTCAGATTTTCGGTCTAGCGCGCGGTGAGACCGTGTTGCTCGGCTACCTGCATGACAAGCCGGTAAGCATCCGCTTGCGGATTGTTCCGCGCCCACAGGCTACAATTTCGCCGGCACAGCTTCGTCGCCAAAGTGAGATGGCGCAGGGAAGCTTTGGTTCCGGAGTGCAGATAGCAAACGCAGGCGGGCAGACCACGACTGCCGTCGTTAATGACTTTAACTGGACGCAACTCGCCGGCAGCCAGGGACGCCTCACCGTCTCAACCCAGGTTGAAGATAATGATATTCAGGGAGGCCATGCCTTCAATATCCGGCATGGAAGCATTGCCTACCGCAGCCCGGGAATTGACGTTAGCCTGCTCGATAATCTTGTGAGCCTTACTGATAACGGCTATGAGCGGCATCTGAGTCCTTTTGCATATTCAGACTCGGTGGAGTTGCGCGGGGCCGGCGTGACTGTGCGCCATGGCGACAACCAATACATGTTCTTTGGCGGGTCAACGATTCCATTTTACTTTCTTACGTTGGGCTCCACGCGTGATATCGGTGGTTTCTCTTTCCAGCGCAAGCAGACGAAAAAGCTCAATCTGTTTGCAACGACCAGCTACATCAACTCTCCTGTCGATTTCCTGAACCCCACAGGCGGACGGCAGGATGACTGGATGCAGACTGGCGGTTTTAACTATCAGGCCAGCGACAAATGGAATTTCCAATCCACGGGCGGCATAAGCACGCATGGCGGCATGGGACGCGGTGAAGTCGATTACATAAGCCACCGCTTTACATTCTTTGCTGCCGGGGGAGCGTCATCACTGCTGTTCCCGCTTAACCGGGTGCAGTCATTGTTTTCCGGCACAACTTCAGCCAAGGCCGGAGTCACGCTAAGCACCGGCGATCGCTTTACTGAGTCCGTCTATTATCAGCACACCATCACGCAGCCATTCGGCAATATTCTGCATGGCGGGAGCTCGGATTATCTTGCTCCAGCGATTTCGTGGCGCATCAATCCCAAAGACGACGTAAGTTTCAGCTACACATTCAGCCACAATGACGGCGGCTTTGCCAATCAGTCCACTGATGGAAACCGCTTTGATACCAACTGGCGCCATCAGTTTACGCCGCGCATCTCCAACGCCGCCCAGTTCACAGTGGGTTCAGTGCAGGATCCGTTGCAGCTTAGCTCGGAAGATGAGTTTGCGCTGCGCGATAACGTTACGTTCCTGATCAAGAGCGGAAGCATGACAGTGGGCTTTGAGCATGACCGCCGCAATCCGTCACTGGTAAAGAAGCTTGCATCTGAGTTGGAGCTGCTTTCTCCGGCGTTGCAGCAGCTCTTCTTGCAGGATCCGATTTCCTTCGTGCAGTCGAATGACGTGCCGCCTGAAGTCAAGGCACTGCTGAACTCGCAGGTCCCGATCAACACATCGATTTCCGCATCGGCGCAGTTGCGCATGGGGAAGAAGCTCAGCCTGAATCCTAACTTCGCTTTTGCCCGCGCCTCCAATGGCAAGACCGACTCGTGGACGCCGTATGTTGGATACTCTCTGGCTTATCAGGTGCGTCCATCGCTTGATTTCAATTCCGGCCTCACGAACATTTGGGTTGTCGGCAATACGGCCAACACCGTCCAGCGAACCACGTTAATGTATTTTGGTTTTACCAAGCGTTTCAGCGCCATGCCCGGAGCGATCATCCCTACGCGCCATGCCGGACGGCTTATTGAAGGCCGCGTTTTCCGTGATAACAACGTCAACGGCACGTTTAACTTCGGCGAACAAGGTTTGGTCGGCCTGCGCGTTCGGTTGGATGATGGAGAGGTCGCAGAGACGGACGAGCAGGGCCGGTATAAGTTTACTGACGTGAGCCAGGGTGAGCACACCGTGTCATTATCATTGACGCAGTTTTCCGAGCCCGTGCGCATGACCACCAAGAATCAGATGTCCGTCGGTCTGATCCGGCAGAAAATTGGCATGGTAAATTTTGGCATTGTGGATTTTGCCCGAGTCACGGGAAGCGTGTTCAACGACCTGAATCTTGATGGCATAAGAACGCCGGATGCAAAAGGCCTGTCCGGAGTCCACTTGACGCTGGATGATGGTAAGACGCACAGGAACATTGTGGCTCAGGACACGGGCGATTTTGAAGTTGACGACGTGCCTCCCGGCGATTACCGGATCACTGTGGATCCAAGCACGCTGCCGGCGAATTATTCACTGCCTGAAGAGAGTTTTACCTTGCACGTTACCCCGGTTTCTACCGTGGTCGAGAATATTCCTGCACGGGCAATGAGATCGATTGCGGGGCGAGTGTTTATGAAAGTGCTTGCGGAACCCACGGCGCAGCCCACTGATTCAGGCAAGCTGAAAATCGGCGGCATGCCTCCCGGATCAGT
>Ga0068853_100002842_pt1 | contig 13126 bp, 10 predicted proteins | sample KBSCornC32_FD_65655 | JGI IMG/M metagenome (GOLD analysis project Ga0068853, IMG submission 65655) | Corn rhizosphere microbial communities from Kellogg Biological Station, Michigan, USA - KBS Corn C3-2 | ecosystem: Host-associated > Plants > Roots > Rhizosphere > Soil ... | reverse complement strand
TCTTCGACGTTTCCAAAACGTCCCATCGGAGTTCGCATCAAAAATTCCTGCCCGCGCGGCGTCTCATCAAGAAGTTTTTCATTTAGTGCGGTGCGAAAAACGCCGGGCGCGATCGCGTTCACATTTACGCCGTGCTTTGCCCATTCGATGGCGAGCGATTTTGTCAGCGATGCCACCGCCGCCTTGCTCGCAGCATAGGCAGCAACTTCAAACAGCGAAACAAATGTCGAGAGAGACGCGATATTTATTATCCGGCCGTAACCATTTTCCAGCATGTGGCGGCCGAACACCTGACAGGACCGAAGCGTACCCGTCAGATTTGTTTCAAGGATAGCATTCCAATCCTCTTCGTTTACCTTAATGGTCGGTTCGCGCTTTGTTCGCCCTGCCGAGTTAACGAGTATGTCAACTTTGCCAAATTCTTTAATGCATCCATCAAGCAGATTTTCGAGTGATGCCCCGTTGGACACGTCCGAAACGCAACTAAGAGTTTTTCGTCCAAAAGCTTCGATTTCTTTCGCTGCCGCTTCCACCTGTTCTGCCCGTCGCGAGGTGCAGACAACATCCGCGCCTGCCTCCGCTAAGCCGTGGGCAATTGCGCGGCCAATGCCGGAGGTGCCGCCGATAACGACCGCAGTTCTATTTGTCAGATCTAATTTGGAATAGCCCATTTAGCAGAAAATATCGATTTTTGTTGAGTAATCCAAAAGGTTTTACCATTTGGTAACGGTAACAATAGTTTCGGGTAAATCAAAGCAAATTGTCAAGGATTGCAAACAGAACGCTTTTGCCTGACCATGACGGAATTTCTCAGATGCCGGAAAATTGTGATTTCGCAACAAAGTTTCGATCTCATACGGAATTGGTTTGACCAATTATTAGGTTAATTGTCTCACAGGTCTTTGTCTAAGCAAAAGCCAAAATATTAAAGCGCTGCGGGTTTCAATTTTGGGTGTAACAAATTGTATCATTGTAGAATTGTGGTTTTCACATTCTATGGCCGAATCAGTCGCGATAAAAAATAAACCCGGAAATAACGGCGTTAACAGCCAATCGTTTGCAAGGAAATCTAACCTTTTGCTGCGCCTGCTGCGCGCTTGCCAGCCGATCTCGCGGACCGATATAGCCGCACGGTTGAGCATAGACAAAAGCACGGTCACAGAAACTATCAAACCGATGATCGCTGCCGGGATCATTCAGGAATCGGCACCCGACGGGGTTACGCAGGGACGCCGTGCGAAAGTTTTGTCTTTCGCAGACAGGGACGAATGCTTTATCGGTGTTAATCTCGGCGTGCGGCGCTCGCAGGTTGGCCTCACTACTCTGAACCACGAGATCAAGGAAGAGCTGGAGTATGAGACGCCCCCGGACGCCGAGACGGCAATTAGAATGGCCCGCGAACGCATCAAGGAATTGTACGAAAAACGCGAAGGCCGAAAGTTAAGATTTATCGGCGTCAGTATTCCCGGTGTACCTGACGCGCGGCGGCGCAGCTTGATCTATGCTCCGAATCTGAATTGGCGAAACGTTGCAATTGCCGACGCATTCCAGATCGACAAGAGCATAAGCATAGTTGTCGAAAACGACTCGCGAGCGGCGGCGATGTATGAGGCGCGAATGCGAATAAGGGATTCTAACGACGACTGGATGACGAATTTTATTCTGGTACGCTCGGGAACCGGTATTGGCGTCGGTCTCGTCATCGGCAGCGAGGTGTATCGCGGAACCGGCCCGGGACGCGGAATTGCGGGGGAGTTCGGCCACATGACGATAGTCGCAGGCGGCAAACAATGCGTTTGCGGCAACCGCGGCTGCTGGGAAAAATATGCCTCGGCCGCCTCTGCGGCATCGCTCTATATGGGCGACAGGCCGTTGCGCCGGGGTGAAACTGTCCCGCGATTTGTTGAGATCGTAACCAAGGCCGAAAACGGCGAGATCCGTTCGAGAAAAACGCTGGAAATGATCGGCGATTATCTCGGTATCGGGATTGCGAACGTCATTATGGGCCTCGGCATTCCGCGCGTAATTGTAAGCGGACGCTTGGTTTACGGGTGGCAGTTTATAAAGGAGCCGCTTTACAATGCAATTCGGCGAAGCATTGTGGGCCGTATAGAAGGCTGGTCGGTCGAGGCCGGCGAGCCTGTCGGCGCCGCTATCGGCGGCGCACTCGAAGTCGCTGTCGATGAGTATATCAATACGCTGTAAGCCATTTATTTTCTGTAGTATATGATCCTCGATCAGTTCAAACTTGACGATAAAATTGCGCTTGTAACAGGCGCTTCGAGCGGCTTGGGACAGGCCATCGCCGTTGCGTTAGCGGAGGCGGGAGCGGACGTCGTATGCCATTGTCATTCGGAGGGCGGGGCAGATGAAACGTGCGATCGGATCAAGGCTCTTGGACGGAAAACCATTGAAATTGCAGGAGATCTGGCCGACAAAAATGTTCCTGCGACCCTGATCGGACAGGCTGTTTCGGAATTTGGACGTATCGATATTTTGATAAACAATGCGGGTACTATACGCCGCGCGCCGGCCGTCGATTACACCGAAAAAGATTGGGCCGACGTGATCGAGACCAACCTTTCATCGGTGTTCAGATTGTCCCAGGCTGCCGGCCGCAGTATGGTCGAGCAAGGGTCGGGAAAGATAGTAAATATCGCGTCTTTACTGTCTTTTCAGGGCGGAATAACGGTTCCGGCATATACTGCATCAAAGTCGGGAGTGGCAGGATTGACCAAAGCATTCGCGAACGAATGGGCGAAATTTAACGTCAATGTGAACGCCATTGCGCCGGGATATTTTGCAACCAGGAATACGGCGGCGCTCAGGGCCGACGAAACCCGCAACCGCCAGATATTGGAACGAATTCCGGCCGGGCGTTGGGGCGACCCACACGATATTTGCGGGGCTGCGGTGTTTTTATCGGCGGCGGCTAGCGATTATGTTCACGGGCATATCATGGTCGTGGACGGCGGATGGATGGGACGATAAATTCTCGCGTTATGACGATAGGTTTGTTATTTGAGCCTTTCCGTCTCACGAATTCGAGGTAAACTCTTGTAAAACCGGCGGCAGTTATCGAGGCATGACATTTTTCGCAATATTTTGCCGCGTTTAAAGGTGATGGACGGTAAGGCGCGACGAATATAAGCCTTTCTAATAAGATGGTATTTAGCTCTTAATAACCAAATCGGACGCGCTGAAAAAAATTTTTCGTTATAATGCAATTTGCTTTTGAGGATGGTGTGGCCGGCTGAGGAAGGCGGCCTGAAGTAATGTCGAACCAACAGATCCTGTTTGCTTTTGGACTCAATCATAAAACGTCCGGTGTTGACGTGAGGGAAAAGCTGTATATACAGGAAGCCGAGGTTCCTCTTCTGCTCGCCAAACTGAAAGAGCACCTGCCCGAATGTCTGATCGTTTCCACTTGCAACCGAACGGAAATTTACGGCGTTTGCGACCCGGCCGATTTTGATCCGGATTTTTACATCGATGCTGTTATCGATTTTAAGAATGCGCGCGGCGTCGTAAAACGCGAGCATTTTTTCACATCGGTTTCGTGCGCGGCGTGCCAGCAGCTTTTCAATGTTGCGGCAAGTATTGACAGCAAGATCATCGGCGACAGGCAAATCCTGAGCCAGCTAAGGGACGCATATTCTCTAGCTAAAATGCACGGCTCGACCGGCAAGATCCTAAACCAGCTTTCGCAGCGAGCATTGAAGATCGGCAAAAAAACGTTTACGGAAACCTCGATCCACAAAGGCGCGGTTTCTATAAGCATCGCGGCAGTAGGCCTTGCGGTCGAAACCCACGGCTCGCTTGCGGGCAAATCGGTCCTGGTGATAGGAGCTGGCGAAACCGCAAAAATGACGGCCGAAGCTCTGATAAACAAACATGTCGGCAAGATCGTTATTACGAACCGGACACGCTTGCATGCCGAGCAGATGCTCGATTCGCTTGCAAAAACATACAAGTTCAACGGTGAGATCATCGATTTTGACCATTTTAAAAATCATTTGTCAGAAACGGATATAGTTATCAGCTCAACAAGCTCACCGGAGCCGATAATCTCAAAAGATGATGTTGCCGGAATTCGCGACCGTATTTTGCTGATCGATATCGCGGTCCCGCGTGACGTCGATCCGTCTGTCACGGAAAATCCGAACGTTGTTCTGAAAAACATCGACGAAATACACACGATCATCGACGGCAATTATGAGCGGCGAATGAAGGATCTGCCGCAAGTGAAAAAGCTTGTTATGAACGAGATGGCCGATTTTTTGATGTGGTATTACTCACTGCCGCTGATGCCGCAGGCCGAAAAGACCAGGTCGAAAAGAAGCGTCGCCGCATCGCGCGAATTTCTCGAGGTCAAAAAATTTCTCGAACAGAACGTTTCCGAATTTCACAAGCTGGCGATGCAAAACACCGGTGATATCAAGACAGACCTTGCGAACCATACACGGCTGATCGACAGGCTCCAACTACTGAAAAGCCAGGCCTTTGAGGAATTTACCGCATGAACGGGCCGCTCACAATTGGCTCCCGCGGCAGTGACCTTGCACTCTGGCAAACAAATTTTGTAAAGAAAAAGCTAGAGGAAGCCCACCCCGCGCTCGGTTTCGAGATAAAGGTGATCACGACGACGGGCGACCGGATGCTGGACACGGCCTTGTCAAAGATCGGCGACAAAGGGCTGTTCACACGCCAGATCGAAAATGCACTTATTAGCGGCGAGATCGACCTCGCCGTTCATAGTCTTAAAGACCTGCAAACCGCACAGCCTGACGGATTGACGATAAGTGCCATTTCGAAACGCGAGACGCCGAACGACGTATTCCTGTCGCAAAAATACGACTCAATTGACAAATTACCGAACGGCGCGCGGGTTGCGACGGGCAGCCTTCGCCGTAGGAGCCAGCTTTTGCATTATCGGCCGGACATCGTAATTTCAGAGATAAGAGGAAACGTTCCGACGCGGATCAAGAAGCTGGACGAATCTGAACTGGATGGGATGATACTTGCTTATGCAGGTGTTCACCGGCTTGGCCTGAATGCAAGAATTCGACAAGAAATACCGTTTGATATAATGCTGCCGGCCGTCGGACAGGGAGCAATGGCCGTCGAAATACGATCTAATGATCTGAAGGTACAGGAAATCGTCTCCACCCTTGACGACACTGAAACACGGCATTGCATAACCGCGGAACGGGCGTTTTTGAGGCGGCTCGAAGGAGGCTGCCAGGTGCCGATAGGCGCGTTGGCTCGTATCGAAGGTAACAAAATTAACCTTGAAGGGGTTGTTGGAAATCTGGACGGCAGCAAAAACCTACGAAAGCAAATAAGCGGAAATATTTCTGATGCTAATGCTCTTGGAACGCGGCTTGCTGAACAGATGCTCGAAGAAGGCGCCGATAAAATTTTGGAACAGGTGCGTCTGGCAGTTGAAACTGAGGTAAATGCGGTGGTGCGATGAAAGAACGAGTAGTTCTAGTCGCAAGGCGCGATGACGAATTTAGCGATACGCTCCGCGAGAATGGCTGTGAGGTGATCAACCTCGAACTGATCAGAACCGAGCCGATTGAAAACTTGAGTGAGTTGGACGAACGGCTTGCGCGGCTTGAGGCATTCGATGGCGTATTTATCACGAGCCAGAATGCAGCGAAGATTTTTGCGGAAAGGTTCAGTGGGAGAAAGTTTCAAGGGAAAGTTTATTTACTCGGCGATCGGTCGCGGGCGGTGCTTGAAAACACTGGTCTGAACGCAGTGTTTCGCGAAGACGCAAATACGGTCAAAGAATTGATAGATCTGTTAGGCATCGCTGAATTTTCGGGCAAGAATCTACTTTTTGTTCGCGGCAACAGATCGATGCGAACTGTCCCGGAAATGCTTGGCAACATTGCAAATATTGACGAGGTCGAAGTTTACCGTACCTTTGAGGCGGATATTGACGAAACGCGTTTCGTCAATATCCGCGTCAAACTGGCAAGTCGCGAAATAGATTGGGTCTGTCTTTTTTCGCCGTCTGCGGTCGAGCGGTTCGTCAAATTATTTGATGCGGGTGACGTTAAAGTTGCAGTGATCGGAAAAACGACCGGCGACGCAGTTAAAAAAGCAGGTTTAAATTTACAGATGGTTTCGCCTAAGGCCACGAGCAAGGACTTTGCAGAGAGTTTAGCAATGCAGAAGCCCGCGCGTTAGCAAGGGTGAAACGTTCAACGTTGAATATATCGCCCTCGCTAACGCGCGGGCTTTCGCAAAATGAGTACCGAATCATTATTTATAAGAGCTTGCAGGCGAGAGGCGACAGAGCGGACGCCTGTTTGGATAATGCGGCAGGCGGGACGGTATCTCCCTGAATACCGCGCGATAAGAGAAAAAAGCGATTTTTTAACGCTTTGCAAAACACCCGAGCTTGCTAGCGAAGTAACCGTTCAACCAGTCGATATTATCGGCGTTGATGCGGCGATCTTGTTCTCGGATATTCTTGTCATTCCTGAAGCGATGGGAATGAAACTTGAAATTATCGAGTCGAAAGGACCGACGTTTGACGAGCCGCTGCGGTCGATCGACGATGTTCGCAAACTGAACACACAAGGCGTTACAGAGCGGCTACAGTATGTGATGGATGCGGTACGGCTTACAAAAGAAAAACTCGCGGGGCGTGTGCCGCTCATCGGCTTTTCGGGTGCACCGTGGACGCTGGCGACGTACATGGTCGAGGGCAAAGGCACGCGAAATTTTGACATCATAAAAAGTTTCATCTACAACGAACCGGCTGCTGCGCACGAGCTGCTGCAGACGCTGGCCGATGCGGTTGTGGATTATTTGAATGCAAAGATCGCTGCGGGCTGCGACGCGGTGCAGATATTCGACACGTGGGCGGGCGTGCTCTCGCCGACGGATGCCGAGGAATTTTCGCTGCAATATATACGTTATATTTGTGAAAATCTGAAGACAAGCGGCGCGCCGGTGATCGTATTCGCCAAAGGCGTGAATACGTTTGACAAATTGGCGGAGTTGAAATGCGACGTGATCGGGCTGGACTGGATGCAGGACATCGGAAAAGTTCGTGCGAAGATCGGCGGCAGGAAGGCTTTGCAGGGTAATCTTGATCCGTGTGTTTTGTTTGCGCCGAAGGAGACGATTCATCAAAAGGTTCAGGAGGTTTTGGACGGTTTTGGCGATGGACCTGGACATGTTTTTAATCTCGGTCATGGCATATTGCCGAATACGCCGGTTGAGAATGCGCGGTATCTGGTTGAGTGCGTGAAGGCGTTGAGTGGTCGGCTTTACCAAGACTCGGTCAAGGCATAGATTGAAAAATATTTAGTGCACACTGAAACCACTAAACAACACGAACAAAGACGAAGGCACAAAGAAAAGTGAAAATAGATTTTGAAGTATTAAAAAAATTTAACAAGCCGGGGCCGCGATACACGTCGTACCCGACGGCGCCGCTATTCTCACCGGAATTTACGGCGGAAGATTTTATCCGCGAGATAGTCGAAACGAACAAGGCCGCGACACAGGGCCTGTCGCTTTATTTCCACTTTCCTTTTTGCGAAAAGCTTTGCTATTTTTGCGGCTGCAATATGATGGTCACCCACGACCGCGCACGCATTTCGGAATACAACGAATACCTCAAAAAGGAGATCGACCTGCTGCGGCCGATGATCGCGCCGGATCGAAAAGCAGAACAGATGCACTGGGGCGGCGGCACTCCATCGTACCTGACACCTGCCGAAATTCGCGACATCGGCGGTTACATTAGGAACCGGTTCGAGTTTGACGACGACATCGAGGCAAGTGTCGAGATAGACCCACGCGGGCTTACACGCGAGCACATGGAAGCCTTTCGTGAGGTAGGATTTAACCGCACGAGTTTTGGCGTGCAGGATTTTAATTTGCAGGTGCAGGAAACGATAAATCGTGTCCAGTCAGAAGAAATAACGCGGCAGACGGTCGAGTGGGCACGTGAACTCGGGTTTCAGAGCATAAATCTCGACCTGATCTATGGCTTGCCGTATCAGACCGTGGACGCGTTCGCCGAGACGGTCGAAAAGGTCATAGATATATCGCCGAATCGCATCGCGGTGTTTAATTACGCGCACGTGCCGTGGTTGAAAAAACATCAGTCGGTGATGCCGGCCGAGGCGATGCCGGCGTCGGACGAGCGGCTTGCGATACTGCAAATGACGATCGAAAAATTGATCGCGGCGGGTTACATCTATATCGGCATGGATCATTTTGCAAAGCCGACAGACGAACTCGCCATTGCTCAAAAAAACAACACGCTGTATAGGAATTTTCAGGGGTACTCGACAAAATCGGGCTGCGATGTTTACGCATTTGGCTATTCGGCGATCAGCCAGTTTGAAAATATCTACGCGCAAAACCTGAAAAATCTGAAGGATTATTACTCGCGCATCGACAGCGGCGCGGCAGCAACAAATGTCGGCTACCGAATGACACCGGATGACCACATCCGCAAGGAAACGATCATGCAGTTGATGTGCAATCTTGAGATCGATAAGCGGCGCGTCGAGTCGAAATTCGGCATCGAGTTTGACGAATATTTTAAGAACGATATTGCGAAGTTGGATGTGTTTATCAACGACGGATTGCTTGAGAACGAGGCCGATAAGATAAGCGTGATCGGCTCCGGCATTTTGATCATCCGAAACATCGCGATGTGTTTTGACGCTTATCTCGAAAAAATGGCAAAGGAAAAGCCGGTGTTTTCGAAGACCGTGTAAGAGAATGGCAGAAACAATAGGAATTGTTCTACTAAACCTCGGCGGGCCTGATTCGCTCGATGCGGTAGAACCGTTTCTTTTTAACCTGTTCAGCGACCCTGATATTATCGATTTTCCGCTGAGCTTTTTGTTTCGCAAACGGCTGGCTAAATTGATCTCGACAAAACGGGCGCCGCGCGTGATCGAGCAATACAAAAAGATCGGCGGCAAGTCTCCGCTTAAAGAACACACGCTGAAACAGGCCGTGTTGCTTGAGGAAAAATTGAACGAAAAATTACCGGCGCAGGTTTTTGCAGCGATGCGTTACTGGCACCCGTCGACGGACGAAGCTTTGGATGCGATCGAACGCGAAGGCATAAAAAAAGCAATTTTACTGCCGCTGTATCCACAGTATTCCAAGGCGACTACGACTTCGAGTGTAGAGGAATGGGAACGGCGCGTAAAAGCTCGCGGAGCCGATTTGGATACTCAACTAATCGATTCGTATTACGATTTTCCGCCGTATATCGACGCGTTTGTAGAGCGGATAAATGAAGGCTTGGAACGATTTCCTGTGGAACGTCGCGAGAATGTTCACCTGGTTTTCAGTGCTCACGGTACGCCGATGAAATTGGTCAAACAGGGCGACCCGTATTCTGGACATATCCAAAAAACTGTTGCGGATGTGATGGGACGCGGGGGTTACAAGCAGGCACACAGTCTTTGCTACCAGTCAAAAGTCGGCCCAATGAAATGGCTAACACCCTCAACACCGGACACAGTAAGAGATCTTGCGGCGAAGGGAATAAAAGATATGCTGATCATTCCGATCGCGTTTACCTCGGACCATTTAGAAACACTTTTTGAGCTCGGCATTGAGTATCGTCATGTTGCAAAAGAGGCCGGCGTTGGCCAATACGAAGTAACGACCGGATTAAACGATTCGCCGACTTTTATAGACGCGTTGGCGCAACTTGTTTTTGACAAGATCGGCGTGGTCTCGAACGCTGCAGTGAATTGATGAGCAAGCGCGTTTGCATCATCGGCGGAGGGATTTCGGGTTTGTGTATCGCGTATGGGTTGCAGCGATCCGGTGTCGATGTAACGCTGTTTGAAAAAAGTGCTTCGGTCGGTGGAAATATTAAAACCGCACGCCGCGATGGATTTTTGATCGAACACGGTCCGAACAGCTTACTTGTCTCGCATGAACTTCTTGATCTGATCTCGCATCTTGGAATTTACAACCAAATTGCACAGGCAAAACCCGCAGCAAAAAAACGCTTTATCGTTCGAGATGGAAAATTGACGCCGCTGCCGATGGGATTGGTTGATCTGATCGGTAACCGCGCGTTTTCGGCTGGCGCGAAATTGCGGCTGCTAAAAGAGCCTTTTGTGCGAACCAGATCAAGCGCGTCGGAATCGGTTGCATCATTTTTTGAAAGGCGGTTGGGACGTGAGATAGTCGATTACGCGGTCGATCCGTTTATTTCGGGCATATTTGCCGGCGACCCTGGGAAATTAAGTATTAAGCATGCGTTTCCGAGCGTTTTCGTAATGGAACGCGAGCATGGCAGTTTGCTCGCCGGCGCGCTGTTTTCGCGAAACGGAGCGAAGCGGCCAAAAGGTATCACACGGACGATCTCATTCAAAGACGGAATGCAGACGCTGACGGATGCGCTGGCGGAAAGGTTGGGTGAGAAGGTCAGTTTAAATACTTCCATACGGTCGATTCAGAAAAGTGGTTCCGGGTTTGAGGTTGAGATTGTCGATGGTGGCAAAGAGATTTTCGATACCGTAGTTGTCAGCACTCCGGCGTGGGTTGCAGCGGAATTGATCAGAGAGTTGGACAACGATCTCGCCAGTTCTCTCACGGAAATTTACTACCCGCCGGTCGCTGTGGTTTATACGGCGTTCAAAAAGGAGGATGTGAAAGCTTCGGTCAAAGGATTCGGGTTTTTGGTTCCCGGCCGCGAGAGGATCAACATTCTGGGCAGTTTGTGGACATCGTCGGTTTTTGATAATCGGGCGCCGCAGGACTATCATTTATTTACAACATTTATCGGCGGCGCACGAAACGCGGAACTTGCGCAGAAGAATGAGAATGAGTTGATCAAGATTACTTTGAGCGAACTGAATGCGGTTCTTGGCCTGACAGGAAAGCCCGAATTGGTGAGCGTTAAGACATGGGAACACGCGATACCACAGTACAATGTTGGTTACGAAAAAGTGATTCGTGCGATCGAGAATTTTCAAGCGACACATCGAGGTATATTTTTTTGCAGCAATTTTTATCGCGGCATTTCTGTCGGCGATTGTATAAAAAACAGCATTGCGACAACCGAAGCGGTCGCGAATTTTATTAATGAGTAAATTACTAATTCAGCCGGGGTTTCCGGTGACGCGGCTGCGGCGATTGAGAAAAAACGCAGCGGTCCGCGAGATGTTTCGCGAAACGCATTTGCACAAATCAGATTTTATTTATCCGCTGTTCGTTGTCGAGGGCAGCGGCGTAAAAAGTGAGATCTCATCGATGCCGGGCCAGTTTCAGATGTCGATCGACAACATCGTACGGGAATGCGAAGAGTTGCAAGAGCTTGGGCTGAATTCGATCTTGTTGTTCGGGATTCCGGCTGAAAAAGATGAGGTCGGCTCGGGCGCGTACGACGAAAACGGCATTATTCAAAAAGCGCTGCGTTCTATAAAAAAAGAGTTTCCGGACATCGTCGTGATCACCGACGTCTGTCTTTGCGAATACACCTCACACGGACATTGCGGCGTTATCGAAAACGGCGATGTACAGAACGACGCAACGCTTGATCTGCTTGTAAAAGAAGTGCTGTCGCATACACGAGCCGGTGCGGACATGATCGCGCCGAGCGATATGATGGACGGGCGCGTTGGTGCGATACGCGCGGCGCTCAATAAAAACGGCTTTGCCGACACGCCGATCATGGCTTATTCGGCTAAATATTCATCAGCGTTTTATGGGCCGTTTCGCGAGGCGGCCGAATCGGCGCCGCAGTTTGGCGACCGCAAATCGTATCAGATGGATCCGCCGAATTCGGATGAAGCGATGCGCGAGATCGCGCTCGATATTCAAGAGGGAGCGGACATCGTTATGATCAAGCCGGCGCTGTCGTACCTCGATATCATCCGCGGGGTGAAAGATGAATTTAATATGCCGATCGCGGCGTATAACGTCAGCGGCGAATATTCGATGATAAAGGCTGCCGCAGCGAACGGATGGCTTGACGGCGAGCGAGTAATGCTGGAGGTTTTGACGTCGATAAAGCGTGCCGGCGCGGATGTGATCATCACATATTTTGCGAAAGAGGCGGCGAAGATTTGTAGTACTTATTCATGAACACAACAAAAAGCAGCCAATTATTTGCCGAGGCAAAAAAACACATTCCAGGCGGAGTAAATTCGCCCGTCCGTGCGTTCAAATCGATCGGCCGCGATCCGCTTTATATTCAGCGTGCGAAGGGCTCGAAGATCTACGACGTTGATGGTAACGAATTCATCGACTATATCGGTTCGTGGGGGCCGATGGTCCTCGGCCACGCGTTCGAGCCGGTGATCGAGGCCGTAAAGGCTGCAGCTGAGGACGGAACGAGTTTTGGAGCAAGCTGCGAAAAAGAGATCGAGCTTGCAAGGCTTGTAAAGGAATTTGTGCCGTCGATCGAGATCGTGCGGATGGTCAACTCCGGAACCGAAGCAACGATGAGCGCGACGCGGCTTGCTCGCGGATTTACTGGCCGTGAAAAGATCATTAAATTTGAGGGTTGTTATCACGGCCACGGCGATTCGTTTTTGAGCAAGGCAGGTTCGGGTGTTGCGACTTTGGGTTTGCCGGACAGCCCAGGCGTTACGAGATCGACGGCCAAAGACACACTCAATGCCAAATACAACGACATCAGATCGGTTCACGATCTGATCGAACAAAACAAAGGCGAGATCGCTGCCGTTTTCATCGAACCGATTGCTGGCAACATGGGCTGCGTCGCGGCGAATAAGGAATTTTTGCAGACACTGCGCGACGTGTGTACCGCCGAGGGCATTTTGTTGATTTTTGACGAAGTTATGTCGGGTTTTCGCGTCGCTCGCGGCGGTGCACAAGAGCTTTACGGCATCGCTCCCGACTTAACAACGTTCGGAAAAATTATCGGCGGCGGCCTTCCCGTTGGAGCGTACGGCGGGCGACGCGAGATCATGGAAATGATTGCCCCGGCGGGCCCGGTTTACCAGGCTGGAACGCTATCGGGAAATCCGCTTGCGATGACCGCCGGGATCGAGACGCTGAAGGCGATCGACGCCGATGCCGATTTTTACAACAATCTTGGCAAGTCGTGCAAGTATCTCTACAACGGACTGCAAAACAACCTCAA
>Ga0068853_100002840_pt1 | contig 13128 bp, 7 predicted proteins | sample KBSCornC32_FD_65655 | JGI IMG/M metagenome (GOLD analysis project Ga0068853, IMG submission 65655) | Corn rhizosphere microbial communities from Kellogg Biological Station, Michigan, USA - KBS Corn C3-2 | ecosystem: Host-associated > Plants > Roots > Rhizosphere > Soil ... | reverse complement strand
ACGCGCAGGGCAACCGGCGAAGTCTTGCCTACATTGAAAGTATATCCCAGCTGTATGTTCTGTATCCGCAGATAGGCGCCGCTCTCCACAAAAAAGGAATTGCTGACCTTGAACCAGCTCTGCCCCAGCGCATAAGCCGAAGGATAGGCATTGGTCGAACCCTGACCGGTCCAGAGACTGGTAGCAAATTTCTCGTCGATATTAAGTGAGGTCGAAGCCTTGTACAGCTTTCCGCGATTCAGGTTCAGTATCTTATTTCCGGAGACTCCCGCGAAAGCGACGGAAAAGTCAAAATTCTTATAGTCGAGCCCTACATTAAATCCATACGTAAACTTCGGCAGATAGCTTCCCATATTGATACGGTCCTTGTCATCGAGAATACCGTTCCCGTCCTGGTCCTTATAGATCGGAAATCCCGGCTTTATTTTCGAAACAGCCGTAGCATTGTAACCGGCAGCAATAGGGTCCTTGTCTATTTGGTCCTGAGTCTGATAAATGCCGGCAAACTGGTAGCCATAAAAATAGTTGATCGGCGAACCTACAGTGATACGATTGGGGAATTCAGCAGTCCACTCTGGAAAACCGCTGGTCGAACTGCTAAGCGAACCAATACTGGTGACTTTATTTTTCAAATAGGAAAGATTGGCTCCGATCTGATAGCCCAACTTGCCTACCCTGTCGCTCCAGTTCAGGACTACGTCAAAACCACTGTTCACCATATCGGCCCAGTTGCCGTAAATGGACGTATAAGTAAATGGGAACGGCCTGTTGAACGCAGCTCCGGTCGTTTTGCGGTTATAGTAGTCAACGGAACCTTTTAGCCTGCTATTCAATATTTCAAAGTCGATACCCCCGTCCCATTCCGTAGTAACCTCCCACGCCAGGTTCGTAAAAAATCTGTTAACCGTATAACCCGGAACATACGTGCCATTCGCCCCCGGTGTACTGCCAAATACGGCCGAGTAGTCCGAACCCTGGTTGATGATGGCATATCCCGCATTCGCATTGACACCGTCATTACCCAGCTTACCCCAGCTGCCCCTTAACTTTAAAAAATCGAAGATCCGCTGACTCTTCATAAAATCCTCCCTGCTGATAACCCAGCCCAGACCTACTGAGGGGAAATAGCCCCATTTGGTTTGGTATTTTGAGCTGCCGTCTGCGCGGAAGGTAGCCGTCAGCAGATACTTATTGTCAAAATCATAAGTGCCGCGGGTAAAGTACGACATGTTCGCATTGCGGGAGCCATTCTCATTATAATAGGAGGCATCGCGGGTGCCCTGACCCACATACCAGGCCTCTTCGATATCAGGCACGTTATCCGCAGCCACCGAGGTTTGCCTCCAACGGTCTTCCCTGGTAGACTGTCCCAACAACAGGCTCCAGTGATGCGGACCGGTACCATCTCTGTAAGTAAGCAGATTGTCTAAAATATAATTGGTATTTCGCTCCTGCGTAGAGATTAAATGCGAGACCGTAGTGTCCGTCCCCGGTCCCAGATTACGCATGGGGCTGTACTGAATTCTCGACAGCGAACTATACAGCTGGCTCAGTTGGGACCGAAAGGTTATTTTATTTTTCCAGAAGCTGGCTTCGATATAGATGGTCGGCAATACCTGAAATAGCTTATTCCTGTCGTAATTATAATAGGCAGAGGCTACAGGATTGGCATCATCCGGCCTGGCAATTACCGAAGCAGCCGTAAATTTTACCGGAAATGCGTTGACATTACTCGTATCATACACAGGGAACAAAGGCGACGATGAGTAAGCCTGCGCAAAAGCCGAATTGGCAGGATTGAACGTAGTGGAATTGTTGAGGTGTGCGGTAAAGCCTATTTTCAGCCACGAGTATGCTCTGGCCTCCATTTGAAGACGGATATTATACCTTTTAAAGTTGTTCAAAGCATCCATAATGCCGTTCTGATAAGTATAATTGAAGCCGGCAGAGTAGGTCACCTTGTCGCTGCCTCCCTGCACATCGACCCCATTATTGGTCATAAGGGCCTTGCTTCGCAACAGCTCGTCATACCAGTCGGTACTCGTAGTCGGATTAAGGCCGCTGCCCCCGAACTTCTGCGAAGACAGCGTGGCCGTACCACTGTCCTGGACGGACTGCCGCCCCAGCGAGAAGGTTGTATATTCCTTGCCATTGGCCATTTTAAGCCGGTGGGCAGGCGTCTGAAAACCGACATACCCGTTGTAGGTAACTCTGGTTTTCATATTGAGGCTTCCCTTTTTTGTCGTAATAAGCACAACCCCGTTGGCCGCACGAACGCCGTATATGGCTGCTCCCGATGCATCTTTAAGTACAGACATCTCCGCGATATCATTCGGATTGAGAAAGCCGATATCGTTGACAAACATTCCGTCAACTACATACAGGGGGCTTTCGTTGTTAAAGGAGCCCACTCCCCGGATCCGCACATTTGGCGAACTGCCCGGCGCTCCTGTGCTCACTACCTGCACGCCCGGAACACTACCCTGCAGCGCCTCCATAGGCGTGGCAGTTGTACGTTTGAGCATGTTCTCGGTATTTACCGTTGTGACAGGTGCGGTTAGATCCACCCTTTTTTGACTCCCATAACCGATGACAACTACTTCGTTCATTTGGCCGCGGGCAGGGGCCAGTCTGACCAGAACACCGTCTGTACCGGCAACGGTCTGAGTGGCAAAGCCAATGGCTGATACGATCAATGAATCCGTAGCTGAAGGGACAGAGAGACTGAATGTGCCGTTCACGGTTGTGGTAGTGCCTCTGGAACTGTTGTTTTTAGTTACAACAGACGCTCCGGCAAGCGGCTCGTCCTTGTCGTTTACTACCCTACCGTTGATTAGTCTGTTTTGCGCTTGTGTAGAAAAGGTTGTAACCCACAACAATGAGGTTACAAACACCTGGGTGAGTGTTTTTTTCATATGCTAGCTAGTTTCTCTTAATTTAACCATTAATTACCTCATAGCCAAAAATCATAACGTTCACAGTACCTATATCACCTCGCGGGCAATAGTCACTAAAAAACACTTCCTCCCCTTCCACACCTTTAATTCAAAAAAAAATCCGTAAAAAATTTGCGCAACCGATCTTTTGCGCATACATTTGCAAACAAACAGTTGCACATCCTTATGCATCGCGACATCTTCCACGCCATAGCAGACCCGACCCGCAGGAGCATTCTAATCTTGCTGGCCGCGCAGGCAATGACCCCAAACGCCATCGCCGAACACTTCGATACCACCCGCCAGGCCGTATCGAAACATATCCAGATCCTCGCCGAATGCGAAGCCATCACCCAGCAACGCACCGGCCGCGAGATCTACTACCACTTCAACCCAACAAAAATGAAAGAGATCGATCAATGGCTCGATACCTTCCGCAAACAATGGGAGGACCGCCTCAACCAACTCGACGAATTATTAAAGGACTTATAAACTTAACCAACATGAAACAAGCCATCATGAAACACGAAGCCCAAATCACCCAGGATCTGGCCGGAAAAAAGATCGTAGTTACCCGCGAATTCGATGCTCCGCTGGAAAAGATCTGGCGCGCCTTTACCCAGCGCGAGATCCTCGACAAATGGTGGGCTCCCAAACCCTGGACGCTCGAGACCATATCCCTCGACTTCAGACCTGGCGGATCCTGGCACTTTTCCATGGTCAGCCCCGACGGCCAACGCTACTGGTGGCGCGCCGATATCCTAACGATCGACACGCAACGCAGCTTCCTCTCCACCGGCGGTCCCTCCGACGAAAACGCCAACCTTACCGGCGGCCTCCCCACGATGCAACGCCTCACCGAATTCACGGCCACCCCGACAGGCACTATCGTCAGCATAACGATCAAATTCGAGAACGAAGCCGACCTCCGAACCATGGCCGAATCTGGAATGCTCGCAGGCACCACCGCGGTATTCAACAACCTCGAAGAGTTGCTCGAAGACTCCTCCCTCGCCATCTAACCACACAGTCCCCCGAAAGCACACAAGCCGGGCCCACACCCGGCTTTTTCTGTTCACCGCCCCCGGTCCCTCATCCCAGGTCCCCACTATTTTCCCCTCACCAACAACACCGCATCCGCCACAACCTTCCCATCCGCCCCCTTATTGCTGATCCCCACATAACCCTCCCCCTTCTCCAACTTATACTTCCCACACTCCACCCATTCCCCCGATGTCTGCCCTTCCACCTGCAACTTACCCGTAGGCACAGCAGCATCGACCCTTTTCCCACCCGTAACCACTGAAACACCAGTCACAGCACTCGCACCCTGGATCTTCGGAACATAAACATACAAGGCATACATCCCCGCATCAGCCACCGAAAACCCGAACTTCACCTCACCCGACGAAGACCCCGCCACCAAACGCGAGAACCCATAACTATCATGCTTCTCCCGAACCCATTCCCCTTCCACCCTCACCGAAGCGCTATCGTCATTGTCTACCAATATCTCCGGCGTACTTCCATCCGCCAGCGGGTCCCTGACCAACTCATTCCTGATCGCAGAAGCATCCACCTCCTGCACCGGAACACGACGATCGATAGCCATCGCCGCCGCAATCGCACAGGACTGCCCCAACTCCATAAACACCGGCTCCATACGGATCGACCCATACGCGATATGACTCGCCGAAAGACAGACCGGCACCAACAGATTGCGACACTCCGAAGCCCTGGGCACCAACGCCCGGTAAGCGATAGGATAAGGTGGAAAACCTCCGATCTGTACATCCCCCTCATTCTTCACCATCCCGTTGACAACCACACGCTGACAATTATGCGAATCCATCGTATAAGCCGCCAGACCGACGCCGTCGGCGACCGTCTCCTTCCCCTCACAGTTAGCCTGCGTCATCACATACTCCCCCTTCATCCTCCTCGCCTCCCGCACATACATCTGTGGGGTCCAGTGACCATCATTGACATACTCATCCTTCGGATACCCCCACTCCTGCATCAGATTTCGAAGATGCTCCGGCATCCGATGGTCATGCCCGATAAAATACAGCAACCCCTGGGTATATTTGGTATGCTCCTTTGCAATCCGCCGGCGAACGGCATAACTCGCCTCCGGATAGTCATAATTCATCCCGATCATATCCGTCGAAAAGGCGCCGTTGTTGTTGATATCCGTCTTATGATTCGGCAACAGATCAAACTTCAAAAAACCCCAAAGATTGCCCGACGGCCTGGCAGCAAGCAAACGCAGCAACAACTCATACCGCGTAGAATCATAACCCACAGGCCGCGTAACAGGGATGCGATTAGCCGGGTCATTCGTCAGACATATCCGGTAATTGTAGCTCTGTACCTTCTTATCCCCCGTTCCCTGCGAAGCCAGCGGAGCCCCGCTGATCCCCCACAAAAGCCCGCTCGTAGGATCACCAGCCTTCTTATAAGGATCGACGCCGTCCGGGAATTGGTGCTTGTCCCTCATCTGGACGCCATTATACGTCTCATTATACTGCGCATTGGCCTCACGCCCCACCGTATAGGACACCCCGGCACGCGCCATCAGATCACCTTCATAGCTGCAGTCGATAAACATCGAAGCCCGGACCACCAGCGAAGGCTCAAGCCGCACGGCAGAGATCACCCCGGAATTCTTCGTCACACCGACAATAGCATGACCAAACAACACTTTCACCTTCCCCTCTTGAATATACTGCTTAAAAACTCCCTCCGCCACACCCGGCTCGAAGATCCACTGCTCCAGCTTCCCATAATGCCGCCCCACCCGCCGGTAAAAATCCAGCGACAGCCCCTTGATCGCATACTTATTCCCGATATCCGTATACCCCAGCCCTCCCGAGCTCAGCCCCCCAAGCCGGTTCCCGGGCTCCACCAACACAACGGTCTTGTGCATCTTCGCCGCCGTATAAGCCGCAATAACACCGGCGGAAGTGCCGCCGTACACGCAAATGTCATAACCCGTCTGTGCAACGGCCATACCCCGGCCCGCAAGACAGAATAGCAGAATTGAAAGAATAGTTCTCATATGAATTAATATCCAGGATTCTGATCCTTTGCCGGATCGATAGCTTTGTTATAGTTATATTCGGTAGTCGGTATCGGCCAGAGCAAATGCTTATCCGCCACAGTGATACCCTTGATATTTTGTATCACCTGCTTCACAATACCCATGCGCTTGAGGTCCAGCCACCGCTTCCCTTCCGAACAATCCTCATAACCCCTTTCCTGCGCTACAAGCCCCAGGAACGCATCAGCACTGCCATAGGCAGCAAGCGAAAAATCCACCGTGACATCCGGCGTCGCCGGGTCCTTGCCATAAGCCCTCCTGTGCACCATATTCAGTTTCTCCATCCCATCCGCCGTAGGCCCGTTGTTGGCCCTGCACTCTGCCTCCGCATAGAACAACAGCAGATCCGCATACCGGTACATCGGATAGTCATTAGCCGCCGCCGTCACCGCCTGCCTGTCGGCAAACTTCCTGTTCAGCACCGTGGTCGCCCCCAGCCCAAACGTCTGACTATACCAGTTGTAGGTATAACGCAGGTCGCGCCTGTCCCAGTTCAGCAACACCTTGTTATTGACCGAATCGCTGTAGAACGTATAATAGCCCCCCGGCGGATAGTACCCGGAATTGGGATAGAACGCATATATCGGATACTGCCAGCCCTGACCAGGCGTACTCCGCGAGAACTTCAGATAAAATATCTCTTCAGCCGACGAGACGACATCCGGCCCGTACAACTTGTCGAAGTCCGCAACCGCCCCTACTTTCACCAGCGAGAACTTACCCGAAGAAACAACCGCTTTCGCTTCAGCATCCGCATCGCTGTACCGGCCAAGCCACAAATAGACCTCCGCCAGCACCGTTTTGGCCGACCATTTCGAAGGGGCGCCCACCAGCCTGCCCGCATCCGGCAGATTCGACTCGGCATACAACAGATCACTCACGACCAGCGCATATACATCCGCCGCCGCACTCCGCTTCACATTGATAGAATCCATATTCGCCTCCGTCCGTATCGGCACTCCCGCCCAGTTGCGGACAAGATAGAAATAATTCAATGCCCGCAAAAATCTCGCTTCCGCCAGATACCGCGCCTTATCAGCATCCCCGACCGAAGCAGCCAGCGGGATCTTCTGCACCATGATATTGGCATTCCGGATGGACAGATAAAAAAGATTCCACATGCCGGCTACCCGGCTGATATTGGTATTGTCCAAACCCGAATAGGTATTGAGGACAGCATGACTGCCCCGCCCATAAAAATAGTCGGCATAACATTCCAGCTGTGTCTGGTAAAGCGCCCCCAGGCCGCCCCCATCCCGTAAGGGTGTATAAACGGCGTTCAGCCCCGCCTCTACCTCCGCAGGCTTATTGTAAAAATTTTCCGCCGCGATCGATTCCGGATGTTCTTCCAGCGTCTTTCTGCAGGAACTGCCCATCACAGCTACGATCAGCAAAATATGTAGATATCGCATAAGTTAAAATTTAAGGATCAAAAACCGCAACGGATACCGAATGTCACCGACTTGTACGTCGGATAGGTATAATAGTCTATCCCCTGCATATACGAGCTGCTGCCGCCATAGGTATTGATATCCGGATCATACCACGAATACTTCGTCAGCGTGATCAGATTTTGACCGCTGGCATACAGCTGCAGGCTCCTGCACCACCCCATCCGCCGGTTGCTGACAGGCAGGTTGTAAGCCAGCTGTATATTTCGGAAACGCAGATAAGACCCGTTCTCGACAAACCGGTTGGAGATATTCCCCGAAAGACTCCTGCTGACCCTGGGATATTTTGCATTCGTATTGGTCGGTGTCCAGTGGTGATTGAATTGATCCTGCGTCAGATTAAGCCCCATACCAAGGTCCAGTGAGGAAGCCATATTCAGGTCGTAAGTATCGTTGCCCTGCGTTCCCTGAATGAATACCGTCAGCCCGAAACCCTTATAACTAAGTATCGAATTAAGACCATACGTGAATTTGGGATTGGGATCCCCGATATAGGTTTTGTCGTCCGGAGTGATCTTCCCGTCCTTATTGAGATCCGCGTACTGGATATCTCCCTTTGAAGTATATCCGTTCTCTTTATAGCCGTAAAAAACGCCGAATGGCTGTCCTTCCCGCAGCAGATTCACAAAATCACTCAGGCTGCCCGTATAGATCGTCCCTCCGTAAATATCCTGATGCTGGTACAGCCTGACCACTTTATTCCTGTTGAAGGAGATATTGCCGGAAACCGTCCACTTCACAGCCCCCTTAAAGATATCCGACTCCACGCCGATCTCAAGCCCCCTGTTCTGTATCTCACCGACATTCTGATACGTAGTGGTATAACCCATCGACGAAGGCAGGGTCACCCTGTTCAGCAGATTCTTTGTCTTCTTGACATACACATCGGCCGTCAGCCTCAGCCTGTTGCTCAGAAATCCCGCGTCGACACCCGCGTCCCATTCATCCGTTGTCTCCCATTTCAGCCTGCCCGGCAGTACCGTGCTCGGAGCATAGGTCGTATTCAGCGCATCCCCGAAAACGGTGTAGCCCGAGGACAGCTGATTCAGGGTCTGGTAGGGTGTGACCGCCGTACTGCCCGTCGCGCCATAGCTCACTCTCAGTTTAAGATCGGACACGACATTCGAACTCCTGAGGAACGGTTCGCTGGACATATGCCACGCAAGCGCGGCAGAAGGGAAATTGCTCCATTTATCACCCTCGGAATAACGCGAGGACCCGTCGCGCCGCCAACTCACCGTGGCAAGATATTTATCCGCATAGCTGTAGTTGATCCTGCCCAGCCAGGACAGCAAAGCCCATTTCTGATAACTGCTTCCCGGAATACCAGGCGTCGCCGCCGAGCTCAGACCGCCGGTTTGTATAACGTCGCTGAGGAAACCCGTGCCCGACCCGTTAAGGGTAGTGGTCACATAATCCTGATAGGTAAAACCGCCCGTGAAAGACAACCGGTGTTCACCAAACCCTTTGGAATAGGTGACAACATTCTCATTCAGCAGACTGGTCGTCTGCGTTGTACTGATATTGGCGCTGCCCGGCGAATTGGTGGTAGGCTCGATATTCGCATAATAGTCGCTCCGGCTGTTCTCATTCTGAATGCCGCCCGAGATACGGATCGAAAGGTCCTTAATGGGCCGGATGGTAAGAGCCGCATTCGAGAACACCTGATCGGACCTGCCATTATCCATGATCCTGTAGAGATTCACCAGCGGATTGACGATCACATTCGAGATGAAGGAATAGGCTGTATTGAGTCGCCGCAGCGAGCCATCAGACAGGTAGGGCGTAACCGTCGGAGGAGCCATCAGCATACCTGAAATAAGGTCCTGCCCCCTGTTACTCGATGACGAGTTCTGATGACGGCTGTCCAGCCGCGTAAGATACATGTTATAGGACACGTTGAAGACCTTGCTGATGTCATGGCTCAGCGTCCCCCGAAGAGTATACCGGTTATAATCGCTGTTCCGTATGATCCCGTCCTGCCGGAATACACCCGTCGACAGCGAGAACTTCGTCTTGTCGTTGCCTCCGCTGACATTCAGGCTGGTCGTCAGCATCGGGGCGTTGTGCATCACCAGTCGCTGCCAGTCCGTGTTCGGCCCCCTGGCAAAGGAGTCCACCTGCGCCTGCGTAAAATAGGGAGACACACCGTCGTTGGTCGCCTGCTCATTGTAGAACTGAGCATACTGCTGACCGTTCATGAGCTTGATATATTTCATGGGGGTCTGAACACTGTAACCCGTCTCGAGGTCTACAAGCGTCCTGCCCGACTTCCCGTTCTTCGTGGTGATGATGATGACCCCGTTCGCACCACGCGACCCATAGATCGCGATCGATGAAGCATCCTTCAGTATCTCGATGGACTCGATATCGCCATTCTGCAAAAAGACCGGATTGCCCGAATAAGGGAAACCGTCGATGACGTACAACGGCTCATTGCCCCCCAGTATCGAGTTGGTGCCGCGGATACGAACGCTGATCCCACCGCCCGGAGCGCCGTTATTCTGCTGAACAACGACACCCGTCGCTCTTCCCTGCAAAGCGTTCACTATATTATTCGTTGGATAGCTCGTGACCTCCGCCGGCTTCACCTGCGATACCGATCCCGTGAGGTCCCGCTTCCGCACCATGCCATAACCGATGACGACGATCTCATTCAGCGACCGCGGATTGATGGACAGCGCCAGACTGATCTCATTCCTTCCGCGCAGCGACACTTCTTCCGTCTTATATCCCGTGTAAGAAATGACCAGGACGGCATCTTTGGAAATACCCTTCAGCACAAAGCTCCCGTCAAGATTCGTTGCGACACTCTGCGAGCCCCCTTTCACCATTACAGTAGCTCCCTGAATGGGATTACCCTTCTCATCCCTGATGACCCCATTTACGTCCACAGGCGGCGGAGGCGACAGCTCCGGCTCAGCTATCGACGGAGGCGGCTGTGGCTTTTCCTTTACAACGATCATCTTGTTCAGGATCGACCAGGTATAAGCCTGATTCGAAAAACACACCGCCAGGGCCTGTTCCAGCGGCACGTTTCGCAGGCTGACCGTAATGGGCTGAGCCTTCTGCAAAAAGGTCTCCGTGTAAACGAACTTATAGCCCGTCTGCCTTTCAATAAGAGTAAAAACTTTTTCCGGCGGGGCATTGCGCTCCGATAACGATACTTTCTGGGCAAAGCCCCTGGCATTTACCTGTAAGATCGTACATACTAATAAAGCCGCAGTCAGTTTCATTTTCAAGCAATTTGTAAGTGGGTTGCCCCCTGCCCCTCGTGCTTGGCAAATAGCAATCAATACCATAACTTTGGATAGTTTGGGTTAATCAATCACTGCTCCGCTTCCGGCGGAGATCAGTATTAGACGTAAGTTGAATTAATCCGATTTTAGCCGGATCCTGATGGCGTCAGGGTCCGGTGTTTATTTAATAGGCTGGTCCTGCAGTGTACCTCCTTTTTATGATGAGTTATTATGGGTAGACAGTCACTGTTCTCTCCCCTGTCCTGAAATGCACTTTCCCCGTCAGCGACAGGGCCTTCAGCGCTTCCGACATAGGCACGCTCCGCGGTATCCGGGCATAAAACCGCTCCGCTATATCCTGACCTTCATAATCCACCTTTACATTATACCAGCGCGCCAGCTGCCGCATGACACTCCGGATATTCGCCTTCCTGAAATAGAATTCATCGTCCTTCCATGCCACGATCTCATCCGTATTGACGCCGCTCACTACTTTCATATCCTTACCGCTCACCTGCACCTGCTGTCCCGGGACCAACTGGCTTTGACTGCCGCCATTCAACACCTTCACAGCGCCTTCGACAAGGGTAGTGGCCACAACCGATTCGTCAGTATAAGCATTGACATTAAAGGACGTGCCCAGGACCTGGACCGTCATGTCGTTGTAATGGACCATAAAGGGGCGGCGGGCATCCGGAGCGATCTCAAAATAGGCCTCACCCGTGATGGCAACACTTCGCTCCCGGCTACCAAAGTTCACAGGGAATTTCACCGACGACTCCGCATTCAGCCATATGCGTGACCCATCCGGCAGTATCAGCCTGTACTGATTGCCCGCACTGGTAGAAAGAGTATTATAGGCCATTTCCCGCGACGAAGCAGCCGGGCCCGTAGCATTGTAAGCGAGCGCGCCTTTTAGATTGATAACCGTATTATTACCCTGCGTGCCAATAGTACCGCCACCCGTGCTGTCAAGCGCGATCTGCCGTCCGTCCGCCAGGGTAAGCAGGGCCGCTTTCCTGCCCGGAGCCTGGTCATACTTCAGGACCTCCCCCGCAGCCACCGGCAGCGAACGATCCGGAGCCCCGAAATAGCGGAACCTCACGAGAAGAAAGACCACAACCGCCGCAGCAGCGCTCCATCCGATCCATGCAGATATACGACGGACAGGACGCCTGACTGGCTTCGGTGCCCCAGCCTTAACTATGGTCGAAAATATCTCCTCCGCGCGGTCTTCACCCAGCGGATCCCCGCCAACCACTCCGGCGCCGCCGGAAATCGCCTCATCGATCAGCTGCTGTATATCCGCCTCATGCCCGCCGGCGTGAATGATCTCCATCAGCTCGCGGCGCTCCGCAGCCGTAGCCTCCCCTGCCTGATGACGCAGGAACAAGTATCTCAGTCGTTGCAAACTGGTGTCCATTTCCTACTAGACACGCGAAATAAAAAAAGGGGGTAGAAAAAATGATGATTAATTTAAAAAAAACAGCAGCAGGACCAGCTCCGGAGTATGCCTGAACCTCCGCAGCTGCAACCGAACCATACGCAGAGCATCCGAAACATGCTTTTTGACCGTTTCCCGGGATACATTCAGCTGCCGGGCAATGTCCTCATGCTTCAGACCCTCCATCCGGCTGAGCTCAAACACCCTCTTTTGCTGGGGCGTAAGCGTCGCGACGACTTTTTGCAGAGCCTCCCGCAGCTCCCGATAGGAAATATCGTCCAGCGCAGTACCCTTCAGAGAAGCCATCTGCAAAGAGAAAAGCCTTTCCAGCAACAACTCCTCATAGGCCTGCTTTCTCAGCGTATTATAAATATGGTTGCGGGTGATCGTATTCAGGTAGGCGCTGAAATTATTTATTTTCGGAAGGTTCTCCCTGCCGAGCCATATCTTGAGAAATACTTCCTGAAGAACATCCTCCGCAAGGCTGGCGGATTGCAGCAGTCGCAGCGCTATCGTGTAGACACGATCCCGATGATGGGAATACAGCGTGTGGAAGGCCGTCTCATCGCCCCCGGCAACGAGGACAACCAGGGCTTTCTCCTCATATGTGGAGTAATTCTTCACAAGCAATCTGCGTGGTTGTGAAGTAAAGATAATAAAAAATCATTCACCCATATCCCGCCCACGATCAGGCGTCTCCCTTTAAAAAGGATACCTCCTCAAACCTCTTCACCTACCTCACCCCGATCACCACCCCATCCCTTTTCTCTTCCAACCACCCGATCGGCCTGCAACACTCCTCCGCCAGTCCACTGCTCCTTAACAATCCTTCAAACTCCCGGGCCACCGTCTCCTCCACGGCTACCAGCAATCCCCCGCTGGTCTGCGGATCGGCCAGCACATTCCGCTGCACCTCCGTCACCTCCCCTATCTTATGTCCATAACTTTTCCAGTT
>Ga0068853_100002836_pt1 | contig 13136 bp, 16 predicted proteins | sample KBSCornC32_FD_65655 | JGI IMG/M metagenome (GOLD analysis project Ga0068853, IMG submission 65655) | Corn rhizosphere microbial communities from Kellogg Biological Station, Michigan, USA - KBS Corn C3-2 | ecosystem: Host-associated > Plants > Roots > Rhizosphere > Soil ... | reverse complement strand
CGTGCGGGCGACCGACGTGCACATCGACCCGGTTTCCCAGGACCAGTTCAAGGTACGGTTCCGTATCGACGGGCGGTTGGAGCAGTACTGCATTCTCGACCGCAGCGTCGCGTTGCCGCTCGTCATGCAATTGAAAGTCATGTCGAACCTGGATATTGCCCGTCCCTTCGAACCGAATGAAGGGCGCGTGCGACTGCCGGCCACCATGTCCGATACCGAAGTCCGCATTACGACGATCCCTGTGACCGGCGGCGATGCCGTGGCGCTGCGCCTGCTCAAGCACGAGGCGACGCCCCCCTCATTGAACGCACTGGGCTTTTCGACGCAGGCGCTGGAGTCGGTCAAAGGTATGTTGCACGACGGCGAGGGAATCGTGCTGGTGACCGGACCAACCGGATCGGGCAAGACGACCACTGTGCACGCCATGCTGCGCCTGCTCAATAACGGCACGCGCAACTTGATGTCGATCGAAGACCCCGTCGAGTACCATGTGCCGGCCATCCGCCAGATGAGCGTCGACGTCAAACACGGCCTGACGATGACGCGCGGTCTGCGGACGCTGTTGAGAATGGACCCCGACGTCGTGTTTATCGGCGAGGTCCGTGACGTCGAGGCCATGGAGATCGCACTCAGGGCGGCCAGCTCCGGGAAATACGTTTTCAGCACGCTGCACACGCGGGATGTGGCTTCCACCGTCACGGCCCTGCGCGACCTCAATGCCGATAATCTGTCGCTGGCAGGCAATCTCAAGGGCATCGTCTCGCAGCGCCTGATGCGTCGCGCCTGCCGCGAGTGCTGTGGCCGTTCGGAACCCAGCGATGCCGAACGAAACAGCTTTCTGGCCGAGCGAATCGAACCGCCGAAACTGCTGCCCCGACCCAACGGCTGCCCCGGTTGTCGAAACACGGGCTTCAAGGGACGGATCGGCGTGTTCGAGGCCGTGCCGACGCAGGGTCCGATTGCGGAAGCCATTCAAAACGGGGCCGCAGAGGGCGAACTGCGGCGGATGATCCGCGCCGCCGGCACGACCGGCCTGATGGCCGACGCCCTGGGAAAAGTACGCGACGGAATTACCAGCCTGGACGAAGCGTTGTCGATCAAATGGGCATAGGATCATCGTCAAGAATTAATCCGCAGGACTCAACATGCCACCAACTTATGAATCCCCCCTGGCCAACAAGCTCGTGCGGATCGCCGGGTTGAGCCGGTTTGGCTTCCTCGGTTTTCTGGGCTTCCTTGGATTTCTGGGTTTCGTTCCCGGGTGGGAACGCCTGTTTGGCCTCTCTGGCTTCTCCGGGTTCAGTGGGCTATTTGGTCTCGCAGGCTTTTACGGCTTGGCTCAAATCGTTGAACGCCGATATCGCGAACGGGCGAATCCAGTCGGCTGACGAAACGATTGCAGACCTGGGCCGGCCGCCGTGAATCACGGTTCAACCTCAGAGCCGGTTTACCCAGATTATTCACACCCTACGTAGTCGGGGCTTATGGTCGGGCGAGGTTGCGCGGCATTTCCTCGGCCAGCACTCCGCCCAGATCGCGGAGCTCTTCGGTCAGCAGGCTGAGGATGTCGTCGAGGGTGATCATTCCCACCAGTTTGCCCGACTCGTCGACGACCGGCAGCCGTCGGAAGGCGCCTTGCCGCATGATGCGTACCGCCTCTTCGATGGGGATCGCTTCAGGAACCGACCGGGCGGGGCGCGTCATGATTTCGGCGACGGGAGTCTGTACCGAATCCACCCCTTCCGCCAGCGCGCGGACCGTCAGGTCGCGGTCGGTGACGATGCCCAGCGGCTCATGTTTCTTATTGACCACGACCAGTGCCCCCACCTTGCGGTCATGCATGCGCCGCGCCGCCATTTGAACTGTATCGTGCGGTTCGACAACATCGACACTCCGTATGCAGATTCTTCCAGCAGACATGATTTTTCTCCCAGGGGCTGAAATTGGATGATGGCTGGATTGCCAGCTCAGGGCAGCGGAACAACATGGGTTTTGACGTCTCCCCGGAGTTCGCGAACGTAATCTTCAAGTTGCCGCCGCAGCGCCTTGAACGCGTCGCGAATGGCAACGTGCAAATCGACATGTTCTGCTTGGTCGCCCCGGTCACGATCGACGACCAGCTCGCGGTGCGGCACTGATAGCACGACCCGCACGCGATACAGGTTGCCATGCTTGTGATGCCGGTGCGGCGCTTCGACAACCACATGGCATGACGTAATCCGGTCGTAAAATTCCTCCAGTTTTGCGACGTAACCGCGAACATCCTGCTCGATCCATTCGGAACGATCCAGGTTCTGAAACGCAATCGTGACCGGTGTTTCCATGACAGGCTCCTTTTTTCATAGCTGAGCTCGCCAGAGCTCAGACGGGACTCGACAAAACCCTGAATTCTGGCGAATTCAGCGACCGTGCTGATTTGATGATTTCACGTCGGCCGCCCCGCGGCCGGCGCGAAAAAAAAGCCCCTCGCGTGCAGAGACCTGCACGGAGGGGCTCTCAAAGCCTTGACTAATCAACGGCCCGTCGCGGGCTGTCGATCGCTCCATATTACGAACCTGCCTAGCCGTAGTCAAACTCCTTTTCTTCCTCGGAATTTGAAAAATAACTGACCCGGGCCGGTAACGGTTGGGACTGCAAGACCGCGAATGCGTTCGCTTGCCCGGCCGTCGACAGATACAATTTAAGTTCAACTTAACCGGACAACGCGAAGCAAGCGCAGAATGTTTGCCACCGAGTTCAACGATTCACTCGTGAGTCGGCCCCTTGAACGAAACTTCCGCTTTCAACTTATCGATGAAAAGGTCTCCCATGAAACCCGTCCTTTGCTGGCTCGTCGTCGGACTGGGGCTGCTGACTCTGCCCGTCTCTGCTTCCGCCCAGAACACCGAACAGAAGGCTGCCGCAAAAAAGAAGGCAGAACCGCCGCCGCTGCCGGAACGGACTCTGACCGACGTCACCTATGGGAAGCATCCCAAGCAGGTGCTCGATTTCTGGAAAGCCGAGTCAGTGGAAGCAACGCCCCTGCTGTTCTTTATACACGGAGGCGGCTGGCAGGGAGGCGATCGGACCAGCGGATTGCCGGGTGTGTTGCCCTTGATGCTCAAGAACGGTATCTCGGTCGTGTCGATCGAATATCGTTTTATCCAGGAGGCCCGGGCCGAGAATGTCGAGCCCCCGGTCAAAGCCCCGCTCCACGATGCAGCGCGGGCCCTGCAATTTGTCCGCAGCAAATCCAAAGAATGGAACATCGACAAAACCCGGGTTGCGGCTTCGGGTGGCTCTGCCGGCGCCTGCACGAGCCTGTGGCTGGCATTTCATGATGATCTGGCCGACCCGAACAGTGACGATCCAATCGCTCGGGAATCAACGCGGCTGCTCTGTGCAGCCGTCAATGGTGCTCAGACGACGCTCGATCCGCAGCAGATGAAGGAATGGACCCCCAACAGCAAATACGGCGGCCACGCATTCGGGATCTTCAAGCATGTCAACGGCAAGGACGTGATGGATTTTGAAATGTTCCTGGCAAAGCGAGCGGAGATTCTCCCGTGGATTGAGGAGTATTCTCCCTACGCGCTGGTCACGAAAGACGACCCGCCGATCTATCTATTCTACGGTACACCGCCCAATTTAGGGCAAGACGAAAAGGACCCGACACACACGGCAAATTTCGGCGTGAAGCTGAAAGAAAAGCTCGACAGCGTCGGCGTCCCCTGCGAGCTGGTCTATCCGGCTGCCCCGGATGTGAAACATAAAAACACCGGAGCGTACCTGGTCGATAAGTTGAAGTCCCCGGTCGCGGAATAGACCGCACGGGGAATCGCAGATGAAAGAGTTTCGTCCACTCAAGCTGGGTGAAATCACCCTGGAAAAGGGGTCGGCTCCGCTCATCCTGCGGGCCCTTGAGATTCCGGGGCGGTCCGTTATGGACGTGCGGCGGATCACATTGACATTGCTGCCGTAACCGAGGCCCCTCTGCCATGAGCCCTGCCAGTACACCGGCCGAGGCAGGATGCCGGTCAAACGAGCAGTTCTCGAACTCCTGCTGGCAACACAGATTTGAGGCTCAACGATTCACCGCCGGAGACGTGCTTCTCCAGGACCGCCAGCACGGACATAGTGATGTCCCGCGGGTGGGTGCCCGACAAATCGAGAGCGAACGATTCGGAAACGTGGGCGACGAACTCGTCCCGGGTCCGCTCTCTGATCGGCTTGTGCGCGGGGTGCCAGCCTTCGAAGAAGATGCCCCGCACCAAGAGCGGCAATTGGGCCGAAAGCTGCGCGACTTCATCAACACTCAAATGGTCACGCAAGGTATGGAGCACGGCCCGCAAGGCGTGAAGGGCCCGATGCCGGTCATCCCAGCCCAATTCCTCCATAATGTCGTCAAGCCAGATATTGGTCGTCTGGATCGTCGTGTCGAAAACCTTCAAGCCCGTCGCACTCATGGTTGTTCCTTTCCTGGTGACGAATTTCTGCTGAGTTTTGTTGAGTTCGAACTTGAAATATTTCCCGACAATTGTGGCGACTTCTGGATCGTGTACCCTGCGGAGGTGGCCTTTCGTACCAGGCAGCGGACGGTTGCGGCGGCCTCCCCAGCCGGAGGCCGCCGAACAATACCGGCGCGGTACCGGCCTTCTCGTCAACTCACTTGCCGTTGGTCTTGACCTTGACCGTGCGGGTCTTGCTGGCCTCTGTTTTGGGAAGGGTGACCGTCAGCACGCCGTCGTGAAACTCGGCCTGGACGTTCTCGTCCTTCACGGCGCCGGGCAGCGTGACGATTTCCGAGAACTTCCCGCTGCGGCGTTCGACGCGGTGATACGTCTTGTTTTTCTCTTCTTTTTCCTCTTTGCGTTCTCCCGAGACGCGCACCGTGTCGCCGGTGACCTGCACGGTAATGTCGTCGGGCTTGATCCCCGGCACGTCCATGCGGAGCTGGTAAGCGTCGGCGGTTTCGGACAGGTCACAAGCGGCCTTGAATTCGCTGGTCATCCACTTGCCGTCCCAGTCGGTTGCCAGGCGCCCGAAGAGGTCATCGAACTCCTGGCGCAGCAATTCGAACGGCCGAAACAGTGTCTGAGTCTGGCGGGGACCTTGGGTCGTGATTGCGGTTGACATGATGCTACTCCTTTTTCAAATGGGTGGCGAAAGACAGAAACTTCATTTCAAACGGAAACGGGAATGTGCCGAATCGGGCGCGGTGAATCGTCGATTCTCGAACAGGCGATCGAAAGGCCCTCTTGCAAGCAGCGCGGCCAACCGGTCGCCTGTTCACTCACGCGGTCTTCCACGACCAGAATCGTCGTGACGACACGCGGCTGACCGGTGGCCACGGCCTGTTGGCAATTGCGAATGACCGACATCACCTCGTCCCACGAGCCTTCCACAGAGGCCCTGAGCGACTGGCGATCGTCGCAGCTCAATCGGTCCAGCGGTTCACCGGTGAAGGTCGCGTCCTGTTCCAGCGAAAGAGGTTGCACCGGGCGAATGCTGAATTGAACGAACATGGCGGTGATTCCTTTCCTCCTCGAAACAAGAAAAGCCCCGTCACTGTGCGTTCCGCACAGCCGGGGCTGCCATAGCCAAATAAAAAAGCCTCCGGCACCCGCGAGGTGCTGAAGGCTTGTCGTAGCCAGTAACGACCTGCCCGCCATGGACAAGTCAATGATGTTTGCACTCTAAATTTGTTGCAGGCGGATGTCAAGCGATTTTTCGAATAATCGGGCGTTGGGGCCGCACGTCATGGTGCAACGCCCCCTGCCGGCTCGTCCGGCAAGTGAAGAAGATTCCGCATGTACTCACAAGCCCGACAGACACCTCATTGCCGCCCAGCTACAATCAATCATCAGTCGCGGCGTCTGCGAGAAGTCATGAATCTTAACTGGCTGTTCCGCAAAATTGTATTCGTCCGAATTCCGAATGAATCCGACCTCCATCGCCGGTACCAGGAACTGCAGGCCTACGTCGGCTGGGGTGAAGACGATGCGACGCGCGTGCAGGCGGTCGCCGGCCTGCTCGAACCGGTACTGCCGGCACTGGTCGACGATTTCTATGACGAAATCGGCCGCCATCCCAAGGCCGGCGCGGTCATCACCGGCGGCCAGGCGCAGATCGACCGGCTCAAAGGGAGCCTGCTCAAGTGGCTGCAAGAGCTGCTGTCTGGCCCGTACGATCTCGACTACGTCGTGCGGCGCTGGCGCGTGGGGATGCGCCACGTGGAAATTGGCCTGGATCAGGTCTACACCAACGTGGCCCTCTCGCGCATGCGTGCCGGGCTGTTCCAGGCACTGGGCGAGAAGTGGCCGGGCAGCCGCGAAGATCTGGTGGCCACGCTTGTATCGCTGAACAAGCTGATCGATCTCGATCTGGCGAAAATCGAAGACGCTTATCAGGGCGAATATCTGGCCCGGCAGCAGCGCAGCGAGCGATTGGCCGCGATCGGGCAGGTGGCCGGCGGCGTCGCCCACGAGCTGCGCAATCCTCTCAACGTCGTGCAGACGTCGGTCTATTACCTGCTGAATGCACGTAACGCCAGTCCCGAAAAGACCGCCGAGCACCTGCGACGGATCTCACTGCAGGTGGGCGTCGCCAACGGCGTCATCACTACTCTTACGAATTTCGCCAGGATGCCTGTCCCGAACCTTGTCCGCATCTCGGTCGATCGGTGTGTTCAGGAGGCTCTGGACACGAACCCGGTCGGCGACAAGGTCGCCGTTACAAAGGACTTTGATCCAGCGCTGCCCAGGGCGCTGGGTGACCACGATCAACTGCGGATCGTATTTGCCAATTTGATTCGCAATGCTCGCGATGCAATGCCTCAAGGAGGGCAGTTGACGATTCGCGGTTCGTCTTCCGAAACCGGATTGGCCGTGTCTTTCGAGGACAGTGGCGTGGGCATCGATCCCGACAATCTGAACAGGATCATGGAGCCGCTCTATTCAACGAAAGCGCGCGGGCTGGGGCTGGGGTTGGCGCTGTCGCGGGCCATTCTCGACAAGAACAAGGGGTCGTTGCAGGCCACCAGTCAATTGGGAAACGGCAGCACGTTTACGGTGCGGCTGACCGCGGATGGATAATCGGGCGTGATCCGCCATGACAGCCAGCGATCCGTCGATCTTATTCGTACCGCAAAGCCGTTCGCGTCGAGGCGCGAGCCTTTCCAGGCCGGGTAAAACCGAACACGATTCCCACGCTCGCCGCTATGATCGCGCCGATCGACAGCTCGGTGGGCCAGTCCAGCAGCACGCGGACAAGGGCCGAGCCGCCGCGGCCCGCGGCGATGCCCACCGCCCCTCCCAGCAGGCACGGGACGAATGTCATGAACTTACCAGCAGCACGCCGGTTCCGTTAATGCGATCGTCCTTGAGATCCTGAAGCGCCGCATTGGCCTCGGCCAGTGGATAACAAGTCACATGCGGTCGTACTTTGGCGGCGGCGGCTTCGACGAGCAGATTGCGGCCGTCATCGCGCGTGTTGGCGGTCACCGAGCAGATGTTGCGTTCGTAAAACACGGTTTTCTCGTAATCGAGCGCAGGGATGGCTGTCATGTAAATGCCTGCCAGGGCCAGCGTACCTCCTTTGTCGAGCGCTTCCAGGGCAGGAGGCACGAGCTCGCCCGCGGGAGCAAAGATGATGGCGCTGTCGACTTTGACCGGCATGTCGTCGGCAGACTCTCCTACCCAGGTCGCGCCCAGGTCGCGCGCGAGCTGCCTGTGACGATCGCCGCGAGTGACGACAAAGACCTCACAGCCGCGATATCGGGCAATCTGCAGGACGATATGGGCGCTCGAACCAAAGCCGTAGAGTGCCAGCCGGCCGTTGCGCGGGAGGTTGCTGCGCTCCAAGGCCCGGTAGCCGATGATGCCAGCGCATAACAAAGGCGCCGCTTGCTGGTCATCGTACGAATCCGGAATGTCGTAGGCGAAGTCCTCGCGCACAACGGCCAGCGTGGCGTATCCACCATCGGCGTGATAGCCGGTGAAACGAGCAGCTTCGCAAAGATTCTCGCGGCCGGCCCGGCAAAATCTGCACGTACCGCAGGTCCCGCGCAACCAGGCGATACCAACGCGCTGTCCGATTTTCAGCCGCTGGCAACCGGGCCCCAGCGACTCCACCACGCCGACAACCTGATGCCCCGGAATGACCGGCCTCCTGGCCGGCGGCAACTCTCCCTCGATGACATGCAGGTCCGTCCGACAAATCCCGCAACAGCGCACGCGCACTCGCACTTCGCCCGTTGCCGGCACTGGGTCAGGACATTCGGTCATCTCCAGCGGAGACGAATGAACCTTCGAATATTCGGAAAGCAGCATGGCGCGCATGGAGACCCTTTCGCTGGCAGGTTCCGATCATTCTACTTGACGCGATCCGGCACTCGCCATAATGTTGACGGCGCCCCACGAATTCAAGGAATGGCCAAGATGTCTTTTCTGCGTTTCGATCAGACGATTTCCGATTGGGTGATTTTTGCGCCGTCACGCGCTAAGCGCCCGCATGAATTACGCAGTCAGGACGGCGCTGCCCCGGCAGCCGCGGCGTTCGAGGCACACTGCCCGTTCTGCCCCGGCAACGAGGCAACGACTCCGCGAGAAATCTCGGCGGTGCGTCCCACTGCTGCTGGCGTTTCGCAATGGCTTGTCCGCGTCGTCCCCAACAAATTTCCGGCCCTGACGATCGAAGAAGACAACACGCACCACGGCGACGGGTTTCGCTATATGGGAGGTTGCGGCGCCCATGAAGTGATTGTCGAATCCCCTGACCATAGCCGCACCCTGTCTGAGCAGCCTGTCGAGCAGATTGAACGCGTCCTGCGCATGGCGCAGTCGCGCTACGTCGACCTGATGCGCGACTCGCGCTTTCAAACGGTGGTGATTTTCAAGAATCACGGCGAATCGGCGGGCACCTCGCTCAAGCATCCGCACTGGCAGATTATCGCCACGCCGGTCGTGCCCCGCATGCTGCGTCTGAAGCATGCTGTCGCCACCGACTATTTCGATCTCACAGGCAACAGCCTCTATACCGATAAACTAAACAAGGAGTTGCTCGAAAAGAAGCGGATCCTGGGAGAGTGCGACGAATTCGTCGCCTTGCTTCCGTTTGCGTCGCACGTTCCGTTTGAAACTTGGATCCTGCCCCGCTGGCAACAGGCATCCTTCGGCCGGCTTGAGGCCAACCGGTTTGCTCCGCTGGCTGCAATGCTCAAAATGGTGCTGCTCAAACTGCATCGCGGCCTGGGGAATCCCGATTTCAATCTGACAATCGATACGGCAGGCCGTGGGGACGATGATAAGCCCTATTTCTCTTGGCATATCCGCATTCTACCGAGGCTGACCACGCCCGCCGGTTTCGAGCTGGGCAGCGGCATGTCAATCAATACGGTGCTTCCGGAAGAGGCCGCAAACTTCCTACGAAGGGTCGAACTGTAGCTTCGAATCCGTGAAATTCGTCTTGACGCGAACAGGCCAATTTGAGTATGTTCCCGCACACTGACTGCTCATGATGGGCGGTCACATCAGGGCAATGACAGCCCCTGTCGAAGAACCCTTTCTTCGACAGGGGTTTTTTTATCGCCTGCGCAGGCCCAAGACTGTTGCTGCGAGTGGAATGTCGACCCGCAGGAAAATGCTCGCCAAGTCACCTGTTTACTCAAAAAAAGAAATGGAGTTCAAACATGCATCGGTTATTGACACTTATGCTGTTCCTGGCCTGCGGCATGTCGGCTGCTCGTGCAGCGGCTGCCGGAAATCCGACGGACACGATTCGGAAGTCCGAACAGGTGCTCGCAGATCTCATGGCCATTCCTGCCAGACAGATTCCCCAGCACTTGTTGGCCGGGGCGACCGGGGTCGCGGTCATTCCGGACGTCACTAAGATCGGATTCATTGCCGGCGCTCGACGGGGGCATGGCGTGATTATGGTCCGTGATCCCGACGGAGAATGGAGCCTGCCTCAATTCATTACGTTAACCGGCGGCAGCGTCGGCTGGCAGGCAGGCGTTCAAGGGACGGACGTCGTCCTGATCTTCAAAACGCGCAAAGGCGTCGAAGGATTGATGAGCGGCAAATTCACGATCGGAGTGGATGCTTCCGTCAGCGCGGGCCCTGTCGGCCGCGATGCGGAAGCCGCCACCGATGCCTCACTCAAATCCGAGATCCTTTCGTATTCACGCAGCCGAGGATTGTTCCTGGGAGTATCGATCGACGGATCGGCACTGGAAATTGATCAATTGGCGCACGTCGAATTCTACGGATCACCCTCTGCCAAATTGCCGGTTCGCTTGCCTGAATCGGCGACTCAGTTTCGTCAGTATCTGGTCGAGCTGACCCAGCCGACTCCGGCGGCACCAGGCTCAATCACTCCGCCAGCGGCTTCTGAGAGAAAACTGGAAGTGCTGCGGCACTCACTGGTCCGCCATACCGGGCACTTGCACGCGACGTTAAGTCCCGACTGGAGGCGATACCTGGCAGTTCCCAAAGAGCTTCTGGATCCGACGGCCGAACCGAATCTGGAGGCCCTGGTGGCGCTTGAAAAGCGCTTTGCCAAGGTCGCCAGCGAGCCGCATTACAAGGGCCTGGCAGACCAGCACGAGTTTCAGATCAGTCATGAACTGTTGCGCGAATACATTCAAGCATTGTCGGCAACTGGTCCAATCTCGCACATCCCCCCGCCGCCGGTAAGATAGCCTGCGGGTCTTTGCGCCACAGGCTGACGCATTGTCCAGCATCATTGCGTTGACGCTGCAATCCAATTTCTGGTATATCGATTCAGAGTAACGGCTCCGCTCGCGACGGGTGGAGTTGTAAGGCTATGACAGCCCGGGAAACGCAGGTTTGCGTGTCCCGGGCTTTTCTCGTTTTTCGGCCACTGGCAGATCCGAAATTTCCAGACATTTAACATCACAAAGGAGAACCCCGATCATGCGTCGCCATTACAACATGCTGTTTTTGATCGCCCTCGCCCTTCTGGGAATGGCCTGGTTGTTCCGCACTACCCCGTCGCATGCCGATGACGAGGCGAAGCCCTCTAAAAATGCAACTAAGGAAGAAAAACCGGGAATCAAAGAAACCGTCGTTCGGGCCTTCATGCGGAAGAAGCTGGCAGCATCGGAAAAGATACTGGAAGGACTGGCGGTCGAAGACTTCGACCTGATCGCCGAGGGAGCCAAGCAGCTCAAAGCGACCGCCGGCGCCGCCGAATTCATGGCCTTTAACGACGCGGAATATGTTGAACACGCCGACGACTTCCGCAGAATAGTCAACAAATTGTCTGTGGCGGCCAAAGAAAAACGTCTGGATGGCGCCACTCTGGCATTTCTCGATGTCACCATGAGCTGTGTCGAGTGTCATAAGCACGTCCGCAGCGCCAAGCCAGGAGAATGACATGCAGCGAATTGCAGTCCTGACCAGCGGCGGCGACGCGCCGGGCATGAACGCCGCCATTCGGGCCGCCACGCGCACGGCGGTCGAACACGGCGCCCAGGTCGTGGGCGTCCGCCGTGGATACGCCGGGCTGATCGAGGGAGATTTCGTTCCCCTCACGGCCCGCGATGTGGCGGGCATCATCGAGCTGGGCGGGACAATCCTCGAAAGCGATCGGTGCCTGGAATTCAAGACGCCCGCGGGGCGCTCCAAGGCCGCGGCGGCCCTCAACCGCGCCGGCATCCAGGGACTCATCGTCATTGGCGGCGACGGTTCGCAGACGGGGGCACTGGAGTTCTCGAAAGAGGGGTTTGCCGTCAACGGCGTGGCCTCGACGATTGACAACGATCTGCATTGTTCCGACATCACGATCGGCGTCGATACGGCGCTCAACGTGGCGCTGGAAGCGATCGACCGGCTGCGCACGACTGCCTCGTCGCACCGGCGGCTGTTCGTGGTCGAAGTTATGGGGCGCCATTGCGGTTACCTGGCGCTGGCCGCCGGTCTGGCGGGCGGGGCTGAAGTGATCGTGGCCCCCGAGCGGGACATGTCGCCGGAGCAGGTGGTGCAACTGCTGCTCGAGGCTCGGCAGCGAGGCAAACGGCACGCAGTCGTCGTCGTCGCCGAAGGGGCGCAGACCAATGGCAACGTGCTGTTTCAATATCTCAAGGACAGGCATTTTTCCGATTATGACCCGCGGCTGACGATCCTGGGACACGCCCAGCGCGGCGGACGTCCGGGAGCATTCGACCGGCTGCTGGCGACGCGGCTGGCCGCCCGGGCCACCCAGATGCTGCTGCGTGGTGAAAGCGGGTACCTGATCGGCTTTTTGAATGGTGCGGCAACCCCCACTCCGCTGATCGACGTGATCGGCACGCCGAAGCCCTTGCCGGCCGAATTCCTCTCGCTCGCCGACACGATGCAATTATGACCATCCATTATGACTTTAATTCGACAGGGAGCTTTCATGTTTCAGCACATCCTCTTTCCTACCGACGGATCGGACGCCTCGCTGCAGGCCGCGCTGGCGATCAAGCGTCTGACGAATCCGCAGTCGCGGCTCAATGCAACAATTGCCGTCGTGATCTCGCCGCTTTCGGCCGAGCAGACTGATTGCCAGGCCGCGTTTCTCGATCAGCACAACGCCTGGCTGCGCAAAGAAGCGCAGCGCATGGCCGATCGCGCGGTCGAACAATTACGGGCATCGGGAGTGGTGTGTACCACGAAGGTCCTGGAGGGACGTCCGGTTTCGGCGGTCCTGGCGACAGAAGCGGCCAGCGGCAACTACGACCTGATCGTGATGAGCAACCGCGGCATGGGTCACCAGCAAGACTCGTTGCGGTACGTCGGTCGAGTGACCGAACATCTCATCCGCCGCGCCTCGATCCCCGTACTCGTCGTGCCGACGGAGGACGAGGATGACTGAATGGTTCATGAGCGCGGCCGTCTACCAGTATTTCTCGAAATGAATTGTGCCGGAATGCCCGTGCAGGTCGGCGTGAAATCCACGCTGTTCGAGCAATTCGACGAGACCGATCGGCTGGGGATAAATGTGACTGCCGTTGGCGCCGGAATGGGGGATGCCGATCATGGACGGATTTCCGCACAGAAAAAAGTGCGTCTCATCCGGACGAAACGGATGCCCCAGCTCGGCCTCGAGCCGGCCCTCCGTGATCAGTTGCTGCATGTACTGCTTTCCCACATAACCGGCCAGATGAGGAT
>Ga0068853_100002831_pt1 | contig 13147 bp, 10 predicted proteins | sample KBSCornC32_FD_65655 | JGI IMG/M metagenome (GOLD analysis project Ga0068853, IMG submission 65655) | Corn rhizosphere microbial communities from Kellogg Biological Station, Michigan, USA - KBS Corn C3-2 | ecosystem: Host-associated > Plants > Roots > Rhizosphere > Soil ... | reverse complement strand
GAGCGAACCTCAGCCAGATGCGGGCCGTAGAGATGAAGCGCGCCGCAGCCGAGGAATACTCCCGCTTCGGATTCGGCGATGTGGAAGTCCCGCACGTTCTCGCAGATCTCGGCATAACTGCGGCGCAGCAGCGTGCCGTCGCCCGAGAGCGAGTTCACCAGCTCGAAGATATTGACCGCATCCTGCAGCTTGGCCTGACGCACCACCGCGCCGCCAACGCGTGCACGCGTCGACGCTGTGGATTCACTGGCCGCAAGCAGCGAGGCAGGACCGCTCATCTAGATATTTTCCTCCAAGCGGGCCTTCGCCGCAGCAACTGCAGAGGCCACACGAGCGCGGGCGGTACCTCCAACGACATCATGGCAGTCGAGGGTAGCTTCCAGGGTGATCGCATCGAAAAAATCTTCTGCAAAGACTTGAGACAAACTCCGCAGCTCCTCCAGCTTTAGATGATTCAGCTCACGGCCGGTTTCAAGCCCCAGACGCACTGCGTTGCCGATGATCTCATGAGCCTTGCGGAACGGCACACCTTTGTTCGAGAGGTATGTTGCTGCGGCCATTGCGTTCAGGTACCCGGTCGTCGCAGCCTGGTGCATCCGGTCGAGCCGGAAGCGCAGCGCACGCGTGAAAGGTGGCAGAATGGCCAGTATGCCCGCAATCGTCTGCGCTGCATCGAACACCTGCTCCTGCCCCTCCTGAAGATCCTTGTTGTAGGCGAGCGGGAGCCCCTTCAGCAGCAGAGACAAAGCAGTCGACGCGCCGAGCAGGCGTCCGGACTTGCCGCGGATCAGCTCGGTGAAGTCGGGGTTCTTCTTCTGCGGCATGGCGCTGGAGCCGGTAGCAAACCCCTCAGGCAGGTCGACGAATCCGAACTCTGCGCTCGAGTAAAGAGTGATCTCTTCCGCAAAGCGCGAGATGTGCAGCCCCAGCGTCGCGGCGGCCTGTGTGAAGTCGAGCATGAAGTCGCGGTCGCTGGTCGCGTCCATGGAGTTCGGCGTGGGGCTGTCGAACTCAAGCTCCTTTGGTGCGATTGTGCGGTCCAACGCCAGCGTTGCTCCGGCCACCGCACCCGATCCCAGCGGGCAGAAGTTCATTCGCGTGCGCGCGTCCGCCAGCCGCGACATATCGCGCTCAATCATGCTGACATACGCGAGCAGCCAGTGAGCCACCAGGACCGGCTCCGCGCGCTGCAGATGCGTATACGAGGGGATGACGGCTTCGCCCGCACGTTCCGCTGTTGCCACGAGTGCACGCGCCCACTCGCGCAACCCGGCAATCGCATCGTCGATCGCTTGGCGAACGAACAGCCGCATATCGGTCGCGATCTGCTCGTTGCGACTGCGGCCAGTGTGCAGCTTCAACGCCAGATCGCCGATTCGCTTCGTGAGCTCCAGTTCAACAAAGTGGTGGATGTCCTCAGCATTTGGCGCCGACGCAACCAGCGCAGCCGGCGCCTGCTTCATCAACGTTCCGACCTCATCCAACCCGCGCAGCATCTGGCCAAGCTCGTCCGTGTTTAGAATGCCGGCCGCGGCAAGCACCTTTGCGTGCGCCTTAGAGGCCGCGACTTCCTGCGGCAGCAGCACCACATCAAACCCGAAAGACGCCTGCCAACGCTCGAATGCAGGATTCACCGGCTCGCGGAAGCGGCCGGACCACATCTTGCCTCCGGCCGCCTCTTGCTGATTATCTTCACTCACCCGGGAGCATCTCTTTCTGCGCTAGGAGCGCTTGCGTGCGTGGCTGCTTCGTTCGCGGGAGTTCGGCAGACGCTTTGCTCCGCCGAGCAGCATCAGCAGCAATGACTTCTGCGCGTGCATCCGATTCTCTGCCTGGTCGAAGACCACCGACTGAGGTCCATCAAGCACCGCATCCGTCACCTCTGCGTTGCGATGCGCAGGCAGGCAGTGCATGAACACCGCGTCCTGCTGCGCCCGCGACATCAGCCCCTCGTTCACCTGATAGGGCTTAAAGATCGGCGCACGTTTAGTCGCCTCATGCTCGAAACCCATGCTGGTGCACACGTCGGTATAGACTGCATCCGCGCCTTCCACGGCTTTCACCGGGTCGTGCATCAGCGTAATGCTGCCGCCGGTCTGCTCAGCGATTTCAATCGAGCGGTGGATGATCTCGAGCTTCGGCTCGAAACCCTTTGGCGTGGCGATGGTGCAATGCACCCCAAGCTGGGCCGCCGTAAGCATCAGCGAGTGACATACGTTGTTGCCATCGCCCACGTAGGTGAAGTGCAGGCCTTCCACCGAGCCGAACCGCTCCTCCAGCGTGAAGAAGTCTGCCAGCGCCTGGCACGGGTGCTCCAGGTCCGAGAGCGCATTGATCACAGGGACACGGGAGCACGCCGCCATCTCCGTGATGGTGTCGTGCGAGTAGGTGCGCAACACAATCACGCTCATCCAGCGCTCAATATTGTGCGCCATATCCGGGATCGACTCGCGCTCGCCCAGCGGCGACTGCGTCTGGTCGACAAAGATGGCATTGCCGCCCAACGTGTTAATCGCCGCCTCGAATGTCAGCCGCGTGCGGAGCGATGCCTTCTCAAAGAAGAGCACCATCTGCTTGCTGTCAAGCGCGTGCCGGAAGTCCTCCGGATTGTTCTTGACCGTGTGCGACAGCTCCATGATCGCGGCGACTTCCTGCACCGTGAGGTCACCAATGGAGCAGAGATCGCGCCCACACAGCCGCTTGGCGGCCTCGTTGAAGGCCACATCGGATTGAATCCCAAGCGAGGCCTTCGGCGAGCCTCCCTCCGGCCTTGGATTGATGGAAACCGTCTTGCTACCCATGGGCGTGTTCTCCTGCCGGCGAGTGGCCGGCCAGTGCTGCATTGTTGGACGTAAGCCCGGTGAGGACCTCGTCGAGAGCCGCAATCGCCGCATCCACATGCGCCCGCTCAAGAATGTATGGCGGCAGAAATCGCAGAACGGTGTCGCTGGTGCGGTTGATGATGATGTGCCTCGCCATCATCTCCGAGGCGGCGCGCTTGGCCACGTCAGCCGAATCAATCTCGACGCCAAGCATCAAACCGATGCCACGCACCTCGACGACACAGTCGTGCTTCTTCTTGAGCGCCCCAAGCTGCTGTTTGAAGTAACCGCCGATCTCGCGGATGTGCAAAAGCATCTCCTTCTGCCTCATCGTGTCGATCACCGCAATCGCCACCGCGGATGCCAGCGGCCCGCCCCCGAAAGTAGTACCGTGCATGCCCGGCGAAAATGCACGCGCTGCCTCATCCGTGCAGAGCATCGCACCCATCGGTAGCCCGTTCGCAATCGGCTTCGCAAGTGTCGTGATGTCCGGTTGTACCCCGTAATGCTGATAGGCGAACCACTCACCTGTGCGGCCCATGCCGGACTGGATCTCATCCGCCAGCAATAGTGCGCCAGTCGAATCGCACAGCTCACGCGCCGCGGCCAGGAACTCAGGCGTCACCTCACGGATGCCGCCCTCGCCTTGCAGCACCTCAATGCAGATGCCACAGACATCGCTCGAAAACTTTGTCCGCAATTCCTGAACGTCGTTGAAGCGCACGAACTCGACATCGGGCATGACCGGAGCAAATGGCTCGCGATACTTGTCCTTGTGTGTCGTCGCCACCGAGCCCATCGTTCGGCCGTGAAAGCTGTGATCCAGGGCCAGGAACTTTGTACCGATCTGCTTTCCCTCCGCCCGTAATACGCCCGCATGCGCCCGTGCCAGCTTCAATGCCGCTTCCCAGGCCTCTGTGCCGGAGTTGCAGAAAAATACGCGGTCCATGCCGCTGATCTCTGTCAACCGCAGCGCCAGCTCTGCCGTGTGCTCGTGGAAGAAGAGGTTGGAGGTGTGCATCAGCTTCTTGCTTTGCAACGCAATCGCGCGTTCCACAGCCTCGTTACCGTACCCGAGGGCGGAGACGCCGATACCACTCAACAGGTCGAGGTAATCCACACCCTGCTCATCCCGCAGATAGACACCGTGGCCCTCGACAAACAGCACCGGGTTGCGCTCATACGTATTCAGAAGCAGCTTGCTCTCCGCTGCCTGGATCGATCCCAGCTTCATGCGACCATTACCTCCGTTCCATCATTCACGCGTGTCGAGACCATATCCGGCAGCAGCTGCACCGACTCGGCCGGCAGCAGCCGTACACGTTTCACTCCATGTGTCAGCGCCTCGCGGCAGGCGTTCAGCTTCGGCAGCATCCCACCCGAGATCACCGCCTGCCGTTCGAGTTCCGGAATCTGCTTCAGCGAGAGCCACCGCATCACGCTGCCATCTGCTCCTTTGACGCCGGGAACGTCCGTGAGGAACACCAGCGCATCGGCCTTCGTACAGATCGCACAGGCCGCGGCCATTTCATCGGCGTTGATGTTGTAATACTCGCCGTCAAAGCCCAAAGCGATCGACGAGATCACCGGTACGGCATCCATCTTCCAGATCGCCTCCAGCCACAAAGGGTCCGTCGCGGCAATCTCGCCCACGAAGCCCAGGTCCGGCACCGTCTTCTTCTTGCGCGCGCGGAACACATTGCCATCGCCGCCCGTCAGGCCCATCGCCGATTGCCCGTGCTGTCGCAACGCCGCCACCAGCGATTTATTCACGCGGCCGGCCAATACCATCAGCGCCGCATCGCGCGTCTCCGCATCCGTCACGCGCAACCCGGAGACGAACTCGCTCTTCTTGCCCATCTGCGCCAGCGTGGCCGTGAGCTGTTTGCCGCCGCCGTGCACGACCGCCACCTGATGGCCATCCTTCACCAGCTCGGCAATCGCCTTGCCGCAGGCGTGCAGCAAAGTCTTGTCCTCGATGGAGGCGCCGCCAAGCTTGACCACATATTTCACTTCAGGCCCTCCGCTTCGTTCCACCCACACATCACGTTAAGGTTCTGCACCGCTTGGCCGGAGGCCCCTTTCAACAGGTTGTCCAGACACGAGACCAGCACCAACCGCTTGCCATCCTTCGCCAGCTCAAAGCCAATGTCGCAGTAATTCGTGCGCACGACATGCTGAATCTGCGGCAGCTCCGGAGTCGGCCGCACCCGCATCAGAGGACTGTTCCCATAGAAGCTTCGAAGGCACTGCTCCACCTGCTCCGGTTCGCTCCTGTCTGCCAAACGCAGGTAAATCGTCGACAAAATCCCGCGTGGAATCGGCAACAGGTGCGGCGTGAACTGGATCTGCTCGGCTGTCAACCCAAGCTGCTCCAGCATCTCGCCCGTATGACGATGTCCGAACACCGCATACGCGGAAAGGTTGTCAGCCGCATTCATGAAGTGGGTCTTCGCGGTAGGAGCTTTGCCCGCACCGCTCACACCGGATTTCGAATCGCAGATGATGCCGTGATCCAGATCCACCAGTCCGGCCTTCACCAGCGGGGCCAGCGCAAGGATTACGGACGTGGAATAGCAACCCGGGTTCGCCACCAGTTGCGCCTGCGCGATCTCGTCGCGGTGCAGCTCGGGACAGCCGAAGACGGCCTCGGCCTGCAGCTTTGCCGCCCGGGCGCCATCTGCATCCTGCAGCTTGTAAACCTTGCGGTTGGAATCCTCCTGCAAGCGCCACGCGCCACTCAGGTCGATCACGCGCACGCCGCGCTCCAGCCACTCCGGAGCCCACTCGCGCGAGTTCTCATGCGGCAGCGCCAGGAACACCACCTCGATCCCCATGTCGCGCACCAGCTCCCATTGAAATGCGCGCACCTCAGGCAGCTTCTCTCCGGCGCCTAACGCAAGCTGCGGCTGAATCTGCTCGAGCGGCACACGTCCGCCCGCAGCGTCGTCGGCCACACGCCCCAGAAACAGAGGCTTCGTCTCGCTCAGTCGCGGATGCCCGAGCAGCAGCCGTGCCAGCTCTCCGCCTGCGTAGCCGCCTACTCCCGCAACTGCGGTCCGCACCGTCTTGCGCGCCTGGTTACCCGTTTGCACCTTCGATAGATCCTGTTCCATCCCAACTGCCTGCATATCCCGCCAGTCCCTTCCGATTCCCGCTGCGCCACTCAGCCGATGTAGTCCTCGATGCGCGCTTTAATCATTCTCGCCTGCCGCTCATCCGGACAAATAATCAGCACTGTGTCGTCCCCTGCAAGAGTGCCCACCACCTCCGGCCAGTCCTCATAATCGATGGCTGCTGCGACTGGCTGTGCCGCGCTGCTGGAGGTCATAAGTACCAACTGGTTCATCGCTTGGCGGACCTCCATGCCGAAGCTCCTCAGCACATCTCGAATCTCGGGCAGGCTGTCGTCCTCCTCCTCGGGCTGAGTCCCCGGCAACGCATACCCAGCGGGTCCTTTGGAAAGCCGTAGCTCATGAATATCGCGCGACAGGGTCGCCTGCGTTACATGAAATCCTCGGCTGGCGAGCCTGCGTCGCAGTTCGTCCTGGCTCGGCACCGTTCCGTGCTGCAGCAGTTCTCGGATTGCGGTATGTCTCTGCTGCTTCATACGATCGACTCGAGCATTCTTCTTTCGAATTCCGGACAGCCGTCCTAAAATGGAATGGGTGAGAGCCAAGCTTTCAGAGGCAGCTCACCCGAAACTGCGATGCATAAAGATTCATTAGTAAGTGTATAAATATGCATGCGGGCTGTCAAGCGGGCTCCGACGCTCTGCAAGATTACCCGCCAGCTTCCGCGTCGTTCCTCCACCGCTTCCGCAATTCTTCTCCATGTCCTGCAAACCACAGCATCGCCACCTGCGTGACGATGTTCAGCATGTCCCCGCGATCTGCTCTCTCGAGCGCGTCGCCCACGGAGAGCACGCGTGTTCGAATGTTTTCTCCCTCCGAAGCTTTTCCATGCACTCCGCCCGCGCGAGTCGCATCAACAGCCGCCACATACACCGTGATGAGCTCGTCGCTCAAACCCGGACTGGTCAGATAACGGCCTATGACTTCGAGGCGCGTCGCCTGACAACCTGTCTCCTCTTGAACCTCGCGTCTGGCCGCGGCCTCGGGTGTCTCTCCCTCATCCACCATGCCTGCGACACACTCCAGCAGCCACGGATTCTCTACATGGTTGAGATAAGCGCCCAGCCGAAACTGCTCTGTCAGAACGAACGCGTGCCTCTCCGGGTCGTACAGCAGAATCGCGACAGAAGGTCCCGAGCGAGAAATGTCCCGCGTGGCGGACTTGGACATCTCGCCTGAGAATGTCTCCGTCCGTAACTGGATTCGCTCCAGCTTTATGTGCCCCTCGGCGAGCACTTCCGTGCCCTCCACCATCACCCTCTGCGGCTTACTGCCTGGAACCTCATCTTGTATCGACAAAAAGCCTCCTCTTCTTTGTTCACTCGTCGCCCAACTTTTCCTTCGCTAAGAATCCGCGCCGCCGCCGCAAAGTTGCACTCATGTCATCCTGCTGACGCGCGACCAACCTCGGGCGCGTGACGTTTATCCGCTGGACAATTATGGTTAAAGAAGGAGTAGTCGAGTGTTCCGCACATCAAATCTCCGACTCTCCGCGGAAAGTGCCCCTGGGAAGGCCTAATGACCACAAAGATTGAAGTAGCACCGAAGGCAGACTTCTCGGCCGAGCTGGCCGAATGGATTGAGGCATTTGACGAGGTCGTGGCAGAGGAGTGGGAGAATGCCGCCGAGCTGTTGAAGGCTCTGCGCCAACGAGGGCGCGAGGCGGGCGTCGCCGTTCCTTCTGACATGATCACGCCCTTCCAGAACACCATTCCCAAGTATGAAGAGGTGCCCTACCCCGGCGACCGCAACTTCGAGCGCCGCATTGAGGCGCTCATCCGCTGGAACGCAATGGCAATGGTGCATCGCCAGAACAAGAAAGATGCGGGCATTGGCGGACACATCTCCACCTACTCCTCGCTGGCAACGCTGCAGGAGGTCGGCTACAACCACTTCTTCCGCGCCAAATGCATCGCGGAGGACGGCAGCGAGCAGCCCGGTGATCTCCTCTACCACCAGGGCCATGCCTCGCCCGGCATCTACGCGCGCTCCTACCTGCTCGGCCGCTTCGACGAGGACCGTCTCGCCAACTTCCGCCACGAGCTCCGCGACAAGCCCGGTCTCTCCAGCTATCCTCACCCCTGGCTTATGGGCGACTTCTGGAACTTCCCCACGGTCTCCATGGGGATTGGCCCGCTGAACGCCATCTATCAGGCGCGCTTCATGCGCTATCTGGAAAATCGCAAGCTCCTCAAGAAGACCGACCGCAAAGTCTGGGCCTTCCTCGGAGACGGCGAGACCGATGAGGTCGACACCCTGGGCGCCATTTCACTCGGCGCACGCGAGCGTCTCGACAACCTGATCTTTGTGGTCAACTGCAATCTGCAGCGGCTCGACGGCCCCGTCCGCGGTAACAAGCGCATCATCGACGAGCTCGAAGGCGTCTTCCGTGGCGCGGGTTGGAACGTCATCAAGGTCATCTGGGGCTCCGACTGGGACAAGCTGTTCGCCCGTGACCATAGCGGCCTGCTGCTTCGCCGCATGGAAGAGTGCGTCGACGGCGACTTCCAGACCTACAAGGCGAAAGACGGCGCCTTCCTCCGCAAAAACTTCTTCGGCAAATATCCGGAGCTCCTGGAGTTGGTAAAGGACTACACCGACGATCAGTTGATCCACCTCCGTCGCGGAGGTCACGATCCGATGAAGGTCTACAACGCCTACAAGAGGGCCTTCGAGCACAAGGGGGGCCCGTCCGTCATTCTGGCAATGACCGTCAAAGGCTTCGGCCTTGGCTCCGCGCAGGCCCGCAATGCAACCCACTCCGAGAAGAAGCTGACCGACGAGGCGCTCGAGGCGTTCGTCAGCCAGTTCGACATCCCCATCCCGTTGGAGCAGGCGAAGGAAGCGGCATTCTACCGTCCGCCGCAGGACTCGCCTGAGATGCAGTACATGCAGGCGCGGCGGCGAGATCTCGGCGGATATCTGCCGTATCGCTCCGTACCTGAGTCGACCTTCAAGGCACCTGCGCTCGATTTCTTCAAGGAGTGGACTTCCGGCTCCGGCGGCCGTGAAGTCTCCACCACCATGGGCTTCGTCTCCATACTACGAGGCTTGTTGAAGGAGCCTGGTATCGGCAAGCTCGTTGTGCCCATCGTGCCGGATGAGGGCCGTACCTTCGGCCTTGAGTCGGCTATCCGGCAGGTCGGCATCTACGCGCCCGACGGGCAACGCTACACACCACATGACAAGGACATGCTGCTCTACTACCGCGAGGAGCAGGACGGTCAGATCCTCGAAGAAGGCATCACCGAAGCGGGCGCCATGGCATCCTTCACCGCTGCGGGCCAGGCCTTCTCCACCTTCAAGGTCCCAACGATTCCCTTCTACATGTACTACTCGATGTTCGGCTTCCAGCGCGTAGGCGATATGATCTGGGCCGCAGCAGACGCCCGCTGCAAGGGTTTCCTGATGGGCGGCACCGCCGGTCGCACCACCATGCTTGGCGAAGGGCTGCAGCACCAGGATGGCCACAGCCATCTGCTCGCCAGCACCGTTCCCACCTGCATCACCTATGATCCGGCGTTCGTATACGAGCTCTCCGTCGTCATTCAGGACGGCCTCCGCCGTATGTACGAGCTCGGCGAAGACCACTTCTACTACATCACCATGTACAACGAGGACTATGCGATGCCTGCTATGCCCGAGGGCGTGCAGGAAGGCATCCTCCGCGGCATCTATCGATATCGGGCCGCACAGAAGGGCGAGGCTGTCGTGCAGCTCTTCGGCTCCGGCCCCATCCTGAATGAAGTCCTTCGCGCGCAGGAGCTGCTCGCCGACAAGTACAACGTGGCCGCAGATGTCTGGAGCGTCACCAGCTACACCGAACTTCGCCGCGATGCCATCGCGGTCGAGCGGTGGAACCGACTTCACCCCGCCGAGGCCGAGAAGAAGCCCTACATACTGAGCGCGCTCGGTGAGGCCAAAGGACCGATCATCGCAGCCAGTGATTACATGAAGTCGCTGCCCGATGTTCTCGCCCCATGGCTCCAGGACAACGGCCGTTGCCGACTCGTCACCCTCGGAACCGACGGGTTTGGCCGCAGCGACACCCGCAAGTACCTCCGCCGTCACTTTGAGGTGGACGCCGAATCGATCGCCGCGGCAACTCTCTCGCGTCTCGCCCGCGACGGCAAGATCAAGCCGAAGAAGGCGCAGGATGCCATCGCAGAGCTGGGTCTGAATCCCGAAGCAAAGGATCCGGCCCGCACGTGACAGCAAGCAAACCTGCCGCGTCTACCGCTTTCGAAAACCCGCTGATGCCCAACGCCAGACTGAGGCAGATGTACTCGGCAATGCTGCGTCTGCGCATGCTGGCCGAGCGCCTCGGGTCACAGTCCGTCTCCAAATCCAGGCGCCCTTCCTCGGGTTCTTCCCTGGGCCTGGAGGCCTGCCTCGTCAGCCCCACGGTCGACCTTGCCGACACTGACCTCGTCTGCGACGCGCTCAACGGCAGCACCATCGACTTCCTCCGCGGCCAGCCTGCCGAGCAAGTGCTCACTCCCAACGGCCGGCTTCGGTCCTCTGTCACGCTCGCTCAGTGCGGTGCAGCCACCCGCCTCGACGCACCCACTACAGGCCCCGAGCGGCTTTGGAGCGCTGCCGGTGCGGCTGCCGCGCTCAAGGCGAACTCGCTTCGAGTTGGCGCGACCGATGGCGCGGTCCTCGTCTGCTATGCGCGCGCCCGCGATGCCGCCCCAGCCGTCTGGTCCCGCGTGCTCGCCCTCGTCTCCGCCCAGAGGCTGCCGCTACTGTTCGTGATCCTTCCCACGGGCGAGATTGGCTCGCGTACCGGCCACATGGCTGCGGTGGCACTTCGCTCCCGCATCCCAGGAATGCCCGTCGACCAGGACGACGCAGTCGCCCTCTACCGTGTCGCGCAGGAGGCCGTCGGTCACGCACGCATCGGCGGCGGCGGAGCGCTCATCGAGTGCGTCCGCTACGTTCTCGAAGGCCGGAAGCCGCAGCCCTCCGACGCCATCGAAGGCCTCGCCCAGTACATGCTGCACCGCAACGTCGCCGATAAACGCTGGATGGAAGTGGAAGCCAAATCGTTCGCCAGGCGAATCGGCCGCTAGACCTTAGCCGCCCAGGCGAAGATAGCCCGTCGAACCTATAGAGCCGGTTTGTTATTTGGCGTTGAAGGCATCCAGACCGGCCTGTGCGAACTTTTCATCCGTCTCCGAAGCCGATCCACCCACTCCAATAGCCCCAATCATCTTCCCGTCTTTCATAATCGGCAGTCCGCCGCGCAGAAGGACTACTTCTCCACCGGCACCAAGGGCGAGAGGCGTGATCGTCGCGGTAACCGGCTTCTTGTCCCTGCTCGCATCAGAGATTGGCCCGGTTGCCATCCCAAAGAGCAGGACGGCGCGCGCCTTGCCTTGTGCCGCCGAAACAATGCCCCGCCCCGTCCCGTTGATCCGCTCGACCACAACTGGATCCCCATTCGTGTCCATCACACAGATCGCAACATGCTGGTTAGCAGCAATCGCAGCAGCCTCAGCCCCAGCCGCGATCTTCTTCGCGGACTCCAGATCCATCGTCTGCGCTGGCGCTGCGGCACCTGCTGGACGTGGCGCTGGCGGAGTCTGAGCTACAGCCTGAGCCAACGTGTAGGGGCTGCCAGCACTCATCAAACCCAGAGTCATAGCGGCAGATAATATGCTTCTCATCCAATCACTCTCCTGTAGGTATATGGCGGACCATCATATCGCACAGAATTGAATCCTAATCATGCATGCCCCTCTGCGGCTTTCCTTCGTTGATCCCTAGATATACTGGAATCCCTGATGCATAGAGCCAATTCAGCAGTACTGCAGGCATCGAAGCTTCTGCTGAGTGGACTTGTGGCCACGCTTTTGATCCTGTCTCAAGCTCGAGCCCAGGATGCCACGCCCGCCCCACAGGCTTCAGCTTCGGGGGAGCAGAGCAGGCCCGCATACCAGCAGCAGCCCGGCACGACGGAAAGCATGCCGGCGCCCGAAAAGTCCCCGGCCCCTGAGGTCACTCCCGAAACCCCCACTCCCGATCGTCCCTTTACGGCGTTGCCCCCTTACCTCGGAACTGCCCCGGCGAACGCCAGAGTGCGCGAAGAAGCTCTCGGCAGCGCCTATATCCCGCTCGACAGCTGGATCTACCCGGCGATGATGCGGCTGTACGGGATGGGCTATCTCGACTCGATGTACCTCTCCATGCGTCCCTACACGCGCCAGAGCGCGTTACACATCCTGCAGCGCTCTGAGAACGACATTCTCTCGGGCAGTGACGAAGAGGCGCAGACCGTTCTGGCCGCTCTGCTCAACGAACTGAGCGAGGAAGGCATCGCCAAGCAGGGCCTCACGGCAGCCCGTCGCGGCACCCTTTACGGTATTCATTCCGCCTACACGCGCGCGATGGGCATCAGCGGTTCCATCCTCCAGGATAGCTTCCACCTCGGCCAGACCTACTTCAACGACTACGGTCGCCCTCACGAACCCGGGTTCAACAATTACACCGGCCTTTCCGCGCTCGCCGAGCACGGCCGCTTCTCTCTCTTCGTCCGCGGCGAGTACCAGCATGCACCCTCCGCCACCGGCTATCCGCTCAGCCTGGGGTCGCAGCTTGAGCGCCAGCTCCTCATCATCCCCTACGCGCCGCCCAACTACCCGGACCCCACCATCCCCACTCCCACCATTGCCGCGCAGAACCCATTCCGCATCGTCGAAGGAACTCTCTCCTTCTACATCGCCGGACACGAGATTTCGGGCGGCAAGTCCGACGCCTGGCTCGGTCCCGGGATGGGCAGCTCCATGGCCTGGTCCAACAACGCGGAAAACATCTATTCGTTCCGCATCAACCGAGTCGAGCCGCTCACGATCCCGCTGGTCTCCCGGATTCTGGGCCCCCTGCGCTATGACTTCTTCTATGGCAGTCTGAAAGGTCACACCGCACCGAACCACCCGTGGGTCCATTCCTCGATGTTCTCTTTCACGCCCACGCGTGACCTCCAATTCGCCTTTCAGCGCACCGTGGTCTTCGGCGGCGCCGGGCACGAGCCCGTCACGCTCCATACCTTCCTCAAAGGCTTCTTCAGCATCAGTGACACCAACTCGGCCGAGAAATTCTCGCGTGACGATCCCGGCGCCCGCTACTCCGCCTTCACCTTCTCCTACCGCCTTCCCTTCGCGCGCAAATACCTGACCCTCTACACCG
>Ga0068853_100002825_pt1 | contig 13153 bp, 9 predicted proteins | sample KBSCornC32_FD_65655 | JGI IMG/M metagenome (GOLD analysis project Ga0068853, IMG submission 65655) | Corn rhizosphere microbial communities from Kellogg Biological Station, Michigan, USA - KBS Corn C3-2 | ecosystem: Host-associated > Plants > Roots > Rhizosphere > Soil ... | reverse complement strand
CCCGGACAGTCCACGTGCGCGTAGTGCCGGTTCGCCGTCTCGTACTCCACGTGTGCCGTCGCGATCGTGATGCCCCGCGCCTTCTCCTCGGGTGCATTGTCGATCGAATCGAACGCACGCACCGTGATCTTCGGATTGTGCTTTGCCAATACCTTTGTTATCGCTGCCGTCAATGTCGTCTTGCCGTGATCCACGTGCCCGATCGTACCAATGTTCACGTGCGGCTTCGATCGGTCGAATTTTTCCTTACTCATCTATCTTTCCTCTTTTTTATCAGCTAATAAAATAAACAAAAATAACTGGAGCCCAAATCGGGATTTGAACCCGAGACCTTTTCCTTACCAAGGAAACGCTCTACCCCTGAGCTATTCGGGCAAGCCTTTACAAAAACCGTCTCCAAAAGAAACATTGGAGCGGGAGACGAGACTCGAACTCGCGACATTCAGCTTGGAAGGCTGACGCTCTACCAACTGAGCTACTCCCGCCCGTGCCGATCTTGGATTTTAGATTTGCGATTTTGGATTGAAAAACCCGGTCGCTCCCGGTTCTGACAAATCCGCAATCCGCATTCCCAAATCCGCAATCGAACTGGTGCAAGGGGTAGGATTCGAACCTACGTACGGCTCTCGCCGGCCGGGTTTACAGCCCGGTGCCATTAACCACTCGACCACCCTTGCCTACTATTATGATTGCAACAATCGACTTTTCGAGCCAATTAGCAAATTTCCAATATTAGCGAAGATTCGTCCAAAGCGCAAGCGGCGGACAAGAAAAACGACGCGAAGAAGTGGGGACACGGGGACGCCGTGAGTAAGAAAAGTTTCGGCGGCATTGAGTAGAGGACTGTGCTTTTTGCCCTTCTCACTTTCTCGCCTTCTTGCCTTCTCCCGGCGTCTCCGTCTCCGCGTCTTCGTTTTTCTGCGTCTCCGTGTCGTATTGACGTGCTCTTGGATGAAACCGTTCATACGACTTCCGCAGGTGAGCGTCGGTCATGTGCGTATATATCTGCGTCGTCGAAATGTCCGCATGGCCGAGCATTTGCTGCACTGAACGGATATCGGCGCGGTTTTGGACCAGATGCGTTGCGAACGAATGCCGGAGCGTGTGCGGCGAAACTCCTTCGAACCCGCATTTTTCGGCATAATTCTTGATAAATTCGTAGATCGTTTGCCGGTTTATCGGATTACCGAGCGGAGTAGCGAACAAGTTGCCGATCTCGATATTTTCTATCTTACGTCTTAATACAAGATAGCTTTTTACCCACTCGACCGCGCTTTTGCCGACCGGCACACGCCGTGTTTTGCTGCCCTTTCCCGTGCAGGTCAAAATGCCCGAATCAAGATCGACATCCCGCATCTGCAAATTAACGGCCTCAGACACGCGGAGGCCGCAGGCGTACATCAATTCAAGGATCGCGCGGTCACGAAGGCCGGTTTCTGTCGAAACGTCGGGGGCGGCCAGCAGCGACTCTATCTCGGCTTGGTTCAGAAACCTAGGCAAATAGACGCCTTTTTGCGGTGCATCGAGATTTTCGGCCGGGTTTTTTGTAATATGCCCGTCGATCATCAAAAACTTATAAAATCCACGTAACGAGCTGATCAACCGTTGTTTTGAGGTTGCCGCCAGTTTTGCGCGTCCAAGATCGATCATCCACTCGCGCAGATCCTGTCTCGTTATGGAAAGTAGATCTAGCTTGTTCCTCTCAACCCACGCGCGCAGCTTATCGAGGTCGCGTTCGTAGGCCTCGATCGAGTTTTTTGCTAAACCTTTTTCTACTCGCAGATACGAGAGATATTCGCGGATCAGGTCTCGGCTCACGGTTGAAGTCTATCAATTGTTCGCCAAAATGTCGCTTAAATATGACTAAACTAAAAGACCGTCGTGTCAGACTATACGAAGCAATACAGGTCATACCCGTGGTAACGTAACCAGATATTAAACGACAGTAAAAAGGCACCCAACCTGAAGTCCGGTGCCCAAATATATCAATACGAACCAAGCTCATCGCCTGGAACTTTTAGAATTCGAATCGGAAGCCAAATTGCGAGCGAAGCGGACCGCTGGTCGGCGCCCCGGCGCCCTGTCCGCCAAAGTAACCAGCCGGGGTCCCAAATTTGGAGGTGCATGGGGCACCCGCAGCAGATGTAAATTCGGCTCCGCAGACAACATTGAAGTTATTGCCAAAATTATTGGTGTTAAACAAATTGTAGAACTCCCAATAAAGCCGTAAAGCCATGCGCTCTTTACTGAACTTAAAGGCCTTGGCAACACGAACATCGAGTTGAGCCAACGGATCCCCGCGCAAAGTATTAGGCGATACCTCCTGGCATCCTTGGACAACAATGGCCGTCTGACGCGTGCTGCCCGCACAGACGCGGTCGTTCAGGTTAGTGACTCCGTCACCATTGACATCTACTCCTGCCTGGAAAGGATAAGGGCGTGCCGATGCGGCCTGGAAGATCGGAGCAACTTCAAAGCCATAACGAAGGTTGAAGACGCCGCTGACCACAAGTCGATGACGCTCGTCAAAAACGGTCGGACCGTATTCCTCCGGTTTGAACTGGTCCCGGAAATCGATCCGCGCTCCCGTTCCCCCGTAGGAGGCGGTTGGCACGCCACCCCAAGATCGCGACCAGGACAGAACATAGCTCGCCTGCATCGTGTAGTTGTGGCTAAAGCGCTTGCGCAGGACAAAATTGATACCATCATACCGTGAGCGATTGTTGGCCGTAAGCTTACGGATCTCTCCGACCTGATTTGGGTCGAGCCCTGCTGCCTGAAATGCGGCGGCAAGGAAGCGAGTACCCGCTCCGCTAACGCAACGCGTATCATTAGGATTCCCGCCGTAGTCCGGGTCACACGTGGTTCGGATACGCGGATTTGCATTTATGGCTCGTTGCTCGTGGATTCCGAGCGTGTGGTAATAGTCCACGGAGAATGCCCAGTCAGGCCTGAACTGCCATGCCCCACCAATAGAAAACTGCTGAGAATATGGGTCTGTCAAATGCGGGTCGTTGATACGAACCGGGGAGGCTCCTGACGGCAGGTCAGTCGAGAAGGCCGGAGGCGCGGGTAGCGGGTCCACGAAAGGACGAAACGTATTGAAATCCGGACAGCCGGGCGAGCCAGGACAATCGAGCACCGTTGTGTAAATGAATTGGTTGGAAAGTTGCAGGCCAAAGAGCGTCAGGTTCTGGAAGACCTGGTCATATGCCATGCCATAGCCGCCACGGACGACCAGTTTGCCGTTGCCGTTTACATCGTAGGCAAAGCCGACACGAGGCTGAAATTCCTTCCAGTTAGCCGTTGTACGACGCAAGGCGGACTCGTCTCCCCAGGTATCCTTTATATAATTTAGTCCGTCCTGAGCCGCCGCTACGGATGGATTGGCAGCAAGCACTTGGCGCATTACCAGTACCACGCGATTGCTGGTCAGAGGATTATCAGTAAGTTGCTGGCCAAGAAATTTGATGTTGGCGTCCCAACGTATCCCGAGGTTAAGGGTTAAGCGCCGGGTAACCTTGTAATCATCCTGGAAATAGAAAGCCAACTGGTGCGGCCGCTGACTAAAGTCGCCCTGGCCGCCTGTAAAAGTAAGCTCGGTAAGGCCCATCGTGTTTGCCGAACAGTTGAAAGCAGGGCAGCTTGCGGCGATAGTTGAGGGCGTCGCATTCACGAAGTTCAACTGATAGCCGGTACCTGCAAAGAAAAAGTTGCCGCCTAGCTTGGCGTTGTAGATCCAGTTCCCGCCGAACTTCATCGTATGCCGGCCGTGCGTCCAAACAAAATCATCACGGAACTGGTACTTGCGGATCAAGGTTTGCTGAGGAACGTTAACGTTGTTGCCGATCTCGAACTCAGGCAATCCGTCTCCGCAGTTGCCATTGAAACAGATCTCAGGATTCGTCACCGTGCCGCCGCCTGCAACGGGCAGCGTAAATGAGCTTGCCGGTTTGGCCGATATGTTATTGACCGAATCCTGGAAGTGGAATGTGAACGAGTTTACCATGGTAGAGGAAAGAAGGTAGCTGTGGCCGACGACAAAGTCATGGAACTGGTTGGTGTTGTTCGTCCCGCCCGATCCATCTGAATTGAAAGGGTTGCCTAACTGATCATTCGGCACGGTCCACCGCTGAAATCCATACCTGTAGTATAAAGACTGTTTGCTGCCTATGCGCTGGTCAAACTTGATCGAGAGCAGATGATCAAGGTAATTGGTTGGCAGCTCTCGAACGGGTTTGGCGATAGGTAAAAGAGAAAGTTCGGCGAAAGTGTCGTCATCGACGCCGATCTTGGTTGGTTCACGCTTTTGTTCATAAGCTGCGAAAAAGAAGAGCTTGTCTTTAATCACGGGCCCGCCAGCAGAGCCGCCAAAGTGGTAGCGGTGTTGAGGAGTGCCCTTCTCTCCCGTAAAGAAATCCCTTGCGTTGAACGTCGGGCTGATAAAAAGACCAAAAGCGCTCCCATGAAGATTGTTGGTCCCGGATTTTGTGACAACATTTATTATCGTAGCGACCGAACGACCCGATTCGGCGGTATAGCGGTCGGTGACGACGTTGAATTCCTGGATACCTTCGAGGGTGAATGCCTGAAGCATGCCGCCGACAACATTGTCCTTGTTGTCACCGCCATCGACATTGACATCCACGGCCCGGCCATCGCCGCCGTTCGAAGTGAAATTGCCCACCCTTGTCTTGGTGGGATCAAAGCCTTCCGCCGGACGTACGCCGGGTATGACATAGGTCAGGCCGGCAAAGTTGCGGTCCAGTATGGGCAGTTCCCTAACCTCTAACGGAGTAACAGCGGCGCCGATCTCTGATTTGGTGGTATCCACAAGCGGCAATTCTGCGGAAACGGTAATGACTTCGCTTACGGCGCCGGGCCGTAAACTAATATTTAGCGTCTGTCGCTGTCCGATCACTAAGGAAACTTTTTGGACGACGGTAGAAAACCCCGCAGCTCCCACCTTGACCTCATAGTCTCCGGGCGGCAAAAGCGCGACTGAATAATCGCCTGAGCCAGTAGTGACCGTTTGGCGCTCCAGACCGGTTCCGGTATTAGTAACCGTCACATTCGCCCCGGCGACTACGGCACCATTTTGATCTGTGACGTTCCCGATGACATCTGCCGTTGTGACTTGGGCAGGCGCGGGAACGCCTAAGAAGAAAGTCAGGGCAAGCGATCCGGCTAACAGATAGCAATACTTTCTTAATTTCATTTTTTTTCTCCTTAACTGAATAGCTGGGGGTGACCACAGAGAACGCTATTTCTCAATGATTAGAGCCAGTTATGGCAGAGAGCGTGGAAACAGCTGTGGAAGCTTGGCCGAGGAACAATTATCCTGCCGGTGCGGTTGAGCCGATTTACGAATTTTGGCCTAAGGGGCAGTTAACGCAAATCTGGGCTACAATTATAACACAGTTACGCAAGACCTGTGCCATAAGTTGCTTATTTTGCAAGGGTTAGGTTCTAAAGGGGAAATCGCGAAAATCTTAAAATCATTACTTAATTTTAAGGTTTTCAAATCCGAAATAATGAATTTTTTCACTATTTTGTAAAGATTTGTAAATACATTGAGATTTTAGAAATCAGAGCCGGTCGACTCCGGCGGGACCTGCAGAGCGCACTGGTTGTTTAATATCGCAGCGTAATCGTTGAGGGCGTAGGTCGCCCGCTGACGCGAGAGGTTCCAGTTTCGAATGTCGGTTTCCTTTTGCTTTTCACAATATCGTCGAGAAATCTGTCGGAAAACCGTAACCTGATCGTTAGTATTTAGGGCTTCGAAGTTTTCAACCAAAGTTGGCAAGGCGTCGTCGCTAAGCCTGGAATTATAGCGTGCATCAAACTCGCGTCCCTGCCGCATCAGCGCAATGTTGGTTTTTACGATAAACGCGTCAGGATTGAGAAAATGAGTCGCGCCCAGAACGAAGATCGCCGACCACAAGGCTCCCCATGCAAAGTACTGTCGCGATCCGCGCAGGACAGTCATTGCAAACCACACAAATACCACCGCAAGCCACGTCATAAAGATCATCGGGTACAGCCGTGTCGTCGTAAGTCCGTAGCCAAGGTTGCCGGTCAGCAGCACAAGCCGCTGCACTGCCGATGCCATGATGACGAAGAGCAATACAAGTTGAACGCCGGCGAGCGCGCGAAACAGCTTTTCGGTAAAGGGATTGTCCCTGCGAATAAGCCAATGTGCGGCAAGCAGTATCGGGAGGACAAGCGCAGATACTACAACCAGTTCCCCAAACCCACGCCGCGCGTACTCAGCAAGTTTGAAATCCGGCGTGTTTTGCACAAGATCCATACCACCGAACAGATACGGCACCTGAACGATCACAAAGCTCAAAAACAACAGATCGATGGCGCCGAAAATAATACCGATCTCGACCGGCCCGAGCGTGAATGCCGCCGGCAGCAGCGAATTATCGATCCGGGCCCATTCCCATTTGCCTTGTTTTTCAGCAGGTTTTGGCGATTCCTCAACTTTAGGGGCTTCGGCGTTTGGCGGGTCGCTTATGTTGATATGCTCAAGCACCGTCCGGTTGTCCGGCAGCGTCGGGGCCTCGTCTTCCGTGTCGGTTTTGATCCGCTCGACCTTGCTTTCGGTGGGCGGCGTGGCTTCAGGATTTGACTGAAAACCGACTCCAAGCGCAGGTTCGTTTCCTAAGAGAATGCCGTGCAAATATCCGGCTGACAGCCATGCAAAGATAAAGGTCAACAGGACGTGACTGAAAATTGTCTCGGGCTTAATATAGAAAATTCGCTCGACCATGCCCTGATAAACAGCGTCGGCCGCAACGAACAAGGCCCCGAAAATAAATATGATGGGCGCCGCTATCAGAATGCCGCGAAGCGCGGAAACCAAATGCCTCGACCGGCCAGTCTGCGGCATTCCCTTCCATTCGATATCCGACACAAGCAAAACGACGGACGCGAAAAGAGCGTTTAGCGCCGACCACAAAAATCCAACGACATAATGAAATACGCCTGCAACACTCGCTGCGATCTTCATCTTCGGCACAAAAATAATCGAAAGGATTATAACGATCGTAAAGGCGTCGGCAGCCAGCAGTTGGGACGAGCCGCGCCACACGAACATCGCCGCAAAAAATAACTGCGCGCCGAGCAGAGCAATCGTCTGTCGAGTCAACAGCTCACGATCTCGTCGCAGCAGCAGCATCGCCGTTCCGCTGACGAATAAGAGATTGAACAAAAAAACGTTCAAGCCCCAAGGCGTCTGCCGCAACAAAATATTGCCGAGAACACCGAGAATAGCGGCAACCTGCAATATCTCCAAGCCTGTTTTTGTCTTGTCGCTCATACCATTAACCCCGTCTTAATTTTCTTCCACGAACGCACGTCTGCCTTTGTTGCGAATTTTGATCTCGACATCGGGGAATGATCCTCTGCCGAAGAAAACGTGCTGCGCAAATTTCCTTCCTAAACCTGTTCGCAAAACGGCACAACCCGTTTCGAGCACCGTCTGGCTGGACAGAAGCGCGATCATCTTGCGCATCCACAATCTTGAGATAAACCGCGTCCGAAAAAGCTTACCGGAATAACTCAACATCAGTTTCGGATCGTCCTTTTTCAGCCGCGCAATGACAACATCGGCTGCCATTGCCGAAAGCCTCATGCACGGATCCAGCCCGCCCGCCGTCAGCGGCGAAACCGCACCTGCGGCATCACCCACCAGTAATCCCTGTTCGTTTGCAATTCGCTTGAGAACGCCGCCGACCGGAATCCGGCCGCCCCGAGTTTGTGTCAATTGTCCAGCTTTAATGTCGAGAAATTGCCGTGCAATCTTGTCACGAAATTCGCTTAGCGCTGTCTTTGGTTCAAATTTCGAAGGATAACCTCCGACGCCGACATGAATTTCCTCGCCGTCGTCAGCGATCCAGGCTAAATAGCCAGGCGCAATTTTTGCATCCAAGAAACAATGAAGCTGTGGTTCGTCCGTCCGTTTGTCGGAGCGATAAACCTCTTCGTAACCGACGATCCATTCCCTGTTTTCATCAAGGACCAAGTCGCGTGCAACACGGGAATTTGCTCCGTCCGCTCCGATCAAAACCTTTGCTCCCACCTTGAAGCCGATGCCTTTGTATTCGAGCCTCACAACCACCTCACCGGATTTCGTTTCGGTACCCAGATACCGCGTGCCTTTCGCAAACTCAATGCCATTCTCAATGCAATCATCGAGGATCTGTTGATAAAGCCGCCCCATGTCGCCGATACGAAATTCGTCCTTCTTGCTTTGCAATGAAATGGCTTTAAGGCTCGGCGAATAGAGCGACACATCCCGGATAGGCCGTCCGAGCACTCCTGCGGGAAAATCAAAATCCTCAAGTGTCTTGCGAACGAAAATACCGGTTGTATGAACGCCTTTTGTAAGATCGGTTTTGCGGTCAACAAGCAGGATCCTCGCGCCTTGTTGCGAAAGCAGCTTGGCGCACTGCAACCCAGCTAAACCTGCTCCGATGATTACGACATCAAAGTGTTTCATTACCTTACGTAAGAGTTACGCCTTTAGGCGCAAAGTGACCTTGAGACAAGACTCACGCGTAACTCTTAGGCTCCTCTCATTGCCTTGATCAACGCTTCCATATGGTTCAGGTATCGCTCCAACGCTTTTTTGCCCTCGCTTGTGATCGCATATTCGGTCAATGGCATTCGACCCTTGAAAGATTTTTCATACGTGACGTAACCGGCTTCTTCGAGTTTTCGTGCATGAACGCTGATATTCCCGTCCGTTGTGTTCAACAGGTTTTTTAGATCGGTAAAGCTGAGTTTGTCATTTGCGGCAAGTGCGCTGATAATGCCAAGCCGCATCCGCTCGTGAATAACCTTATCGAGCTCCCCCGAAACCTTTTCTGCAGCGCGTTCAACCTGCAAGGCCTTGGGGCCACTGTCATTGTCGTGTTTTATTGCTAGATTCTTCCTGGACATATTTTCTGGCAGGGCCGTTTTTAGCTCCCTGCGAACCTCGTTCCGATGATGCCGACTGCGAGTTCCGCCCAAATGATGAAGAGCATGAAGAGGATTGCTGCGCAGATGACGATGCGGTATCGGGCCTTCTTTACGATCCTAAGTACGAATTCACATGCGAGGCCGGTGCCAAGCAGCAGCACACCGGCGGTGATAAAATCGATCGGCGTCCAATTCACTTCATCTGTGAACCTCATCGCTCCGTACGGTATGAGCAACAAAACGGCAACCGCCACCATAATGCATATAAGTCTGATGTTCCGGAATTTCATTAATTTTTTGTACTAACCTCCATACCTTCGGGCGATTATCGCTCCGAAAACGATGTGCAGAAGGCCGAAGCTTGCACCCATAAAAATATTGCCGTAGCTCGCTGATACGGCGAACGACAATGCCCCAAGAGCCATAAAGCACCAGCCCATTATCGGTACAACACGGACCGAAAATGCGCCGCCGCAGACAATAGCAGCTCCGTAAAGCAGCATCCACGCGGGCGCCATAACTTCGAAATGTTGGTAACGCCACAAGCCAAGCGTTATCGCCACGCCGGCGACAAGCGGCGGCGCAAACCCAAGCGCAAATTTTTTTCCCGGAACCGAAACCAGCGGCGTGCTCGCCATTTTCGATTTTTGCCACATCGCCAAAATGCCGATAGCGAATGCCAGACACGCCTCGGTAAGCCACACAACCAGCCAATCACGCAAATAGAGCTGTTGGCTGGCAATGTATGCCGCCCCGACAGCCGTGAAGCCCATCAATGCACCGCCGTAGCCCGGAACGGCCGTGAAGTGCGTCGAGCGTTCCATCGTTTCGCGTATGAACTGGATGTTATCTATCGCCCGGTCGCTCAGATTTACCGGCTCGTTCGTCTCGATGGTTTCTTTTCGGATAGGCTGCAGCTTTGGCATATCGAAATTGAGAATATGCGAGATAGGTTGTGTTTGTCAAGTACTTTGTGTTGTAAAGCAAACACTTCAGAAAAACAAAGAAAATCCGGGAAAATGAAAAGTGCTTTGATCAGAACGGCTAGGTTCTGTTGAAATATCAACACCTGTTTTCAAAAGGCTTTGTATAGCCCCGTCGTCTACGGCGGGGTGACGTTTGGTGCAAACATCGCAGGGCGTTTCAACGTCCTTAACGTCCGCGGCTTAAGCCAGTTGGTTTGTAAGCCCGTGGAAACGGGCTGGGGATTTTAGCGATACTCTAACCCCGCCGTAAACGACGGGACTATGCCCGGAAAGCCGAAAATTATCAAACATTGCTTCCTTAATTAAAATGTCAATAGAATCTGGTCCGATCTTTCGTTGACACATTTTGGGCTGAGACTTCGCGTTTTTGTGTGGAGAGGATCTATGGCAATAAATATCAACACACTAAATCCGCGTCTGGCAGACCGGCGGCTGTTCCTTATCGCGGCGGTCGGATTTCCGCTGCTGGTTCTGATCGGATATTTCAAAACGTATTATTTCAGAGAGTTTTTTGATGTTAAGCCGCTGGCTACATCGCTCGTGCACGTTCACGCGATCGTGATGACGACGTGGGTGCTCTTTTTTACTACCCAGAGTTTCCTGATTCGCACAAAAAGCATCAAGCTGCACATGACACTGGGGTTTGTCGGGATCGCGCTTGCGGCATTGGTCGTCGTTGTCGGAATGGCAACTGCTTACGACGCTCATCTGGTTCGTAGAACGGCACCGCCGGGACTAGACCCCTTGGAATTTTTCATTGTTCCGACGCTTGATATGTTGAATTTTGTGATCCTGTTCGCCGGTGCGATCTATTATCGCAAGCGGCCGGGTGAGCATAAAGGACTGATGCTGATGACGGTGCTTAACTTCCTCCCGGCGGCACTTTTTCGCATCCCGTTCATTCCGCCGCAGTATGGATTGCTATGGGGGTTCGGAGTTCCGGATATTTTGGCGATTGCAAGTTTTTCCTGGTACACATGGAAGCATCGACGGTTCAACGCGCCCTTCGCCTTGGGAGTATTGCTGGTGATCACTTCGCTGCCTCTCAGATTGCTCTTTGCCGGAACACCGACTTGGCACGCGATCGCGACATGGCTTGCACCATAAAAGTATTTAGCCTTCGTGTCATAGGGTGGCTTATTTCCTGGCCTTTTCTTTCGCGTTGACGATCTCGGCCATATTCTCGACGGGCGGTGCGGACGTGTCGGCAACGAGATAGGTGAGACGTTTTTTGTCCAACTGAAAAGTCTTACCGTTCCATTTATATAGCGTGCGGGTGAAATATGTCGGGCAGCAAAGCTGCTCTTCGTCGCCGGTGATCTTGTTCGTTTCGATGCCGCCGAGCAAAAATCGGTCCTGGCCATAAAGCTCGACAACCAACTCGCCGTTTTCAATTCTGAAATCCTTCAAGCCGCCGTCGGCGCGGTCGCCCGTGCGGAAATACCAGATCAGTTCCGGCTTGTCGTTTTTCCACTCGTAAATATAGACGAATTGCGGTATCGCAGAGCCGGTCGTTTCGACCTTTAAGATAACAAACGCCTCGTCCTGGCCGTCGCCGGTCGCATCCATATACCGCGTCGTAACATAAGACATCCCGATACGACGAGCCGAGCGAGCCTGAGCCTTTTCTTCGTCATCCATCTCGTCGTGGACGGCTTCGAATATCGGCTCTAAATGACCATTTGTCAGCGTGGCATCGCTGCTGTCAGGGTTTTGCCAGCCGCGAGGTAATGGGTAAGTAAAATTCTTAAAATCAAATGTCCCGAGCGGAGAATTTGTCTTTTTGAAACGATCGTCAAGGATGGACGCCTGAAGATTTGGCATCGGCGAAGTCGGCGCCGGTGTCGGCTGAATTTCCGTATTTGCAGGAATAAATGCCTGTGCGTTCGACTGTGTTTCTTCAATACGTTTCGCACAGCCGAAATTGAACAAAAGAACTGCAATAGCAATAAATCGTGCTATATCTTTCATGAAATTTTTGCTTGGAATTTCAGAATCGACCGGCAGACCGCCGGTCTTTTTGGTATCCGCTCAGTATAATCCTAATTGCTTCATCCTTGGTTCTAACAAGTGCACACTTCTGTCTGTTACGCCCGCGTCAAACTCCTGTATTTGATCCGATGCGGCTGGTCGGCATCGACGCCGAGGCGCCGTTTTTTATCTTCTTCGTACTCGCTGTAGTTGCCGTCGAAAAACTCGACTTTTGAGTCACCCTCGAACGCCAGGATGTGCGTTGCGATTCGGTCCAAAAACCAGCGGTCGTGGCTGATGACGACGGCGCAGCCAGCAAAATTTTCAAGTGCCTCTTCTAAAGCCCGCATTGTGTTCACGTCGAGATCGTTTGTAGGTTCGTCCAGGAGAATGACGTTAGCTCCAGATTTTAACATCTTGGCAAGGTGAACGCGATTGCGTTCGCCGCCGGACAGTTGTCCGACGCGCTTTTGCTGGTCCGAACCTGAAAAATTGAACCGCGAAACGTACGCCCGTGCGTTCATTTCACGTTTACCAAGTTGAATAACGTCCTGCCCGTTCGAGATCTCATCAAAGATCGTTTTGTCTGCTTGCAGGCTGTCGCGCGATTGATCGACATAGCCGAGCTTAACGGTCGTACCAACCTTGAACTCACCCGCGTCGGCTTGTTCCTGTTCTGTGATCAGCCGAAATAATGTAGTTTTTCCCGCGCCGTTCGGGCCTATGACACCAACAATACCGCCCGGCGGCAGCGAGAAATCGAGATTTTCAAAAAGCAGCTTATCGTCGTAGGCTTTTGAAACTCCATGTGCCTCGATCACTTTATCGCCAAGCCGCGGGCCTGGCGGGATGAAAATCTCGAGGTCCTCGGCGCGTTTTTCCGATTCGACCGCGACCATTTTTTCGTAATCGTGGATGCGGGCTTTCGATTTGGCGTGACGGCCTTTCGGCGACATGCGAATCCACTCAAGCTCGCGCTCGAGCGTCTTTTGCCGTTTGTCCTCGGTCTTTTGCTCCTGGGCAAGTCGGTTCTGCTTTTGCTCAAGCCACGACGAATAATTTCCCTTCCACGGAATGCCCTCGCCGCGGTCGAGTTCCAATATCCAACCGGCGACATTGTCGAGAAAGTACCGGTCGTGTGTAACGGCGATAACCGTTCCCTCATATTTTTGAAGATGCTGTTCCAGCCAGCCGACAGTCTCGGCGTCGAGATGGTTTGTCGG
>Ga0068853_100002823_pt1 | contig 13156 bp, 12 predicted proteins | sample KBSCornC32_FD_65655 | JGI IMG/M metagenome (GOLD analysis project Ga0068853, IMG submission 65655) | Corn rhizosphere microbial communities from Kellogg Biological Station, Michigan, USA - KBS Corn C3-2 | ecosystem: Host-associated > Plants > Roots > Rhizosphere > Soil ... | reverse complement strand
ACGCCGCCCGCAGTCTGCTGCACGTGGCGGATGGTGCGGTCGAGCTCGTAGTTGGTGGTGGTGTCCTTGCGCGAGCTGCTCGGGCCGGTGGGCGTGGTGCTCGTCGATGCGGTGGCCGCGCCGGGTGTTCCCGGTGCGCCGGGCGTTCCCGGAGCGGGCGGGGTGCCCGGTGCGTTGGGCGCCCGCGGCCCGGTGATCGGCGCGGTCGGGTTCACCGGCGGCTGGTTCGACAGCGCGCCCGGCACGCCGCCGGGCTGTCCGCCGCCGTGCTGTGCCGACTCGCTGCTCTGCTGGCTGCGGATGGCGGCCTGCGTCGGATCCTGGTTGGGCTTGTATTTCTCGTCGGTGTGTTCGACGACAGAGAAGTCGATGTCCGCCGCCACCTGCGCGCGCACGTTGTTCGCGCCCACGATGGGCTGCAGGATCGCCTCGATGCGGCGGATGTAGCCCTGCTCGATCTCCTGCGCATACTTGAGCTGGCTCACGTCCAGCCCGCGGTCGGCGCCGCGCGCGGAAGAAAGAAGGTTGCCGCGCTGGTCGACCACGGTGACGCTCTTGGCGTCGAGGTCGGGCACGCTGCTGGACACCATGTGCACGATGGCGCTGACCTGGCCTTCGTCGATGCTGCGTCCGCGCGCCAGTGCGAGCACCACCGAGGCCGAGGGCTTCTTCTGTTCGCGCACGAACAGCGATGGCTTGGGCAGCGCCAGGTGCACTCGGGCCGACTCGATCGCGCCGATGGATTCGATGGAGCGCGCCAGCTCGCCCTCGAGCCCGCGCTGGTAGTTGACCTGCTCCGCGAACTGGCTGGTGCCGAACTTCTGGTTGTCCATCAGTTCGAAGCCCACGCCGCCGGCCTTGGGCAAGCCTTGCGCCGCCAGCTTGAGGCGGGTCTCGGCCACCTTGTCGCCAGCGATGAGGATCGCCCCGCCGCCTTCGGCGAACTTGTAGGGCACGTTCATCTGCTGCAGCGACGCGATGATCGCGCCGCCGTCGCGGTCGGACACATTGGTATAGAGCACCTTGTATTCGGGTGCGCGGCTCCAGAGCATGAACGCGGCCACGGCGGCCACCACGGCGGCGCCGCCGATGATCAGCGGCAGCCGTGGCTGCGCGCGCAGGCGTTCCAGGAGCGGGAGCGGGCCGTCGCCGGCCGGGGGCAGCGCGCCCGCGGGCGCAGCCGTGCTCATGGATGCACCCTCGTCGCGGCCATTGCCATGGTGGGAGAGGAATTTCGGTTTAGAGATTTCATTCCGGATGGCCGGTGATGTCGTCCGCGGCCTGTTCGTTTCGCGGACGATTGTCAGCAGTCACCCGGAATTCGAATGGCCGAACAGCCGGGGTTTTCGCCCTCAGTTGCGCGCTTGAATCGGGGTCTTCCCTTGATACGCTGCAAGCCAGCCGGAGAGCCTTTGCTCCTCCGTGTCAAGTCACGCAGAAGTGTTCAGACAAACAAGAGGAAGAGGATCACCATGTCCATCAGCGCCATCGAATCGGTCCTGCAGCAGATGCGGGCCACAGCGGTCCAGACGGGCATCGCGCCGCAGGCGGCCGCCCCGGCCGAGGCCGGCGGCTTCGCGGCCGAGCTCAAGCGCTCGCTCGCCAATATCAGCGGCGCCCAGCAGCAGGCCTATGCGCAGGCCGAGTCCTTCGAGCTGGGCAAGCCCGGCGTCGCGCTCAACGACGTGATGGTCGACATGCAGAAGGCGAACGTCGCCTTCCAGACCGGACTGCAGGTGCGCAACCGGCTGGTGACCGCCTACCAGGAAGTGATGAACCTGCAGGCCTGAGGGTGAACGGGTGATGTGGAGAGGGGCACGCAACTTTTTCGTGCATGCCCCCTAAAGGTTCGCAGGACCCCGCCGATAACCAAGTCAACGATGGCTTGAGTCTCTAAGTGGAAGCGGGTCCAGCGTTACGGCCAAAAGCCGGAGTCCACAACCTTTTTTCATCAATCAGGAGTCGAACATGGCGCAAGTCATCAACACGAACAGCCTCTCTCTCATCACGCAGAACAACCTCAACAAGTCGCAGTCGGCGTTGAACAGCGCCATCGAGCGCCTGTCCTCGGGCATGCGCATCAACAGCGCCAAGGACGACGCTGCCGGCCAGGCCATTGCCAACCGCTTCACGGCCAACATCAAGGGCCTGACGCAAGCAACGCGCAATGCCAACGACGGCATCTCGATCGCCCAGACGACCGAAGGCGCGCTGACCGAAGTCAACAACAACCTGCAGCGTATCCGCGAACTGTCGGTGCAAGCCGCCACGGGCACGAACTCGGCCAGCGACCTGGACTCGATCCAGTCGGAAATCGGCCAGCGCCTGGACGAAATCAACCGCGTGTCGGACCAGACCCAGTTCAACGGCGTGAAGGTCCTCTCGGCCAACGCCGGCAAGCTCACCGTGCAAGTCGGCTCGAACGATGGCGAAACCATCGACATCGACCTGCAGGAAATCAGCGCCAAGACCCTGGGTCTGGACGGCTTCAACGTCAACAACACCGGCTCGAAGAACAAGACCGCGACGGCCTCCGACCTGCTGGTCGCCGGCTTCACCGCTGGTGCGACGACCAACGGCATCACGGCCTACAGCCGCACGCTGACCGCCGCCGCCAACGGCGCCACGGCCAACGACGTGCTGGCGAAGATGCAGGACGGCGGCACGGTCACCATGACCGGCGGCGCAACCTACACCTACAGCGCAGCGACCAAGAGCTACACCGCCACGGAAGCCACTCGCAGCCAGGCCAACACCCTCGCTTCGCTGACCCCGGCCGCCGGCACCAGCGTGACCGCCACGGTCAAGCTCGGCAACCGCTCGATGGACGTCAAGATCGACAGCAACGGCACCATGACCGACGCCGCTGACGGCTCGGCCCTGTACCTCGACGCTTCGAAGAACCTGACCAAGACCGGCGCCGGTGCGACGAGCGCCGCCACCCTGTCGGCAGTGCTCGAGCAAGCCACCGGCATGTCCGCCGCTGGCGATTCGATCACCATCGGCGCGACCGGCGCTTCGTACACCGTGGTGACGGCAGCCGCCGGCGCCAGCACCTTCGCGGTTGCAGGCGAGCGCGCCACGGCCGACCAGGTCGCAGCGAAGATCAACGCTGGTGCAGGTTCCATCGACATCGACGGCGGTGGCGCTACCGCTGCCTACGCAGTGGCTGCAGCCGGCGGTGCCGTGACCGGCGCCTACATCGGCGTGAGCGGCCTGACGACGACCGCCGCCGAATCGATCAACCTGAACGCCAATGGCGTGGTGACCGATTCGCAAGGCAGCACGGTGTACGCCGATTCCACCAAGCCGGGCAAGCTGACGACCAACGCCGTGAGCGACGCCAAGTCGACCGTGGATCCGCTGAAGGCACTCGACGCCGCTCTGTCGAAGGTCGACAAGCTGCGCAGCTCGCTGGGCGCGGTGCAGAACCGTTTCGACTCGGTGATCGCCAACCTCGGCACCACGGTGACCAACCTGTCCTCCTCGCGTTCGCGCATCCAGGACGCCGACTATGCAGTCGAAGTGTCGAACATGACGCGCGCCCAGATCCTGCAGCAAGCCGGTACGTCGGTGCTGTCGCAGGCCAACCAGACCACGCAAGGCGTGCTGTCGCTCCTGCGTTGATCGAAGGAGCCTGACCAGAGGTAAAGGAAATGCCGGGGCCCTTCCGCAAGGGCGGCTCCGGCCGGTGCAGGCCTGTGGCGCGAGCCGCGAGTGCCTGCCCTGTCCTCTGCGGCCATGCCCATCGGCGAGGCCGCAGAGGACAGGAAACCCAGCAAGACAAGGTGGAAATGATGTTGAACCCCGTGCCTGCAAATTCCGCGACGGAAAGCCCTTGGGCGCAGCTGCTTCGCGGCGGCGCCGCGGCTGCAGGCGCGCGCGGCGCGGTTGCCGACTCGAAGGACGGCGTCGATGCGAAGGACGAGGCGACGCCGGTGCAGGTCGAGCAGGCGGTGCGCCAGGCGAACGAGGTGCTCGCGGTGCGCGAGGTCGGTGTGCGCTTCGAGGTCGACAAGGACACCGAGATGCTGATCGTCAAGGTGGTGGACAGCTCCAGCGGCGAGGTCATCCGCCAGATTCCCAACGAAGAAGCGGTGCGCATCGCGAAGCTGATGAACGACGGCAACGGCCTGCTGGTGGACCAGGCGGCCTGAGACCGCATCAGGCACGCATACACGAAGCACATTCATCCAGATTCAAGAAAGCATAGACATGGCAACCATCAGCAGCCTCGGCGTCGGCGCCAATCTCGACCTCGCCTCCCTGCTCACGCAGCTCGAGACCTCCGAGAAGCAGCCCATGGTGGCGCTGCAGGCCAAGGCCAAGAGCTACACGAGCAAGCTGTCGGCCTACGGCACGATCCAGAGCGCGCTCGCCACGCTGCAGACGGCCGCCAAGAAACTGGGCGACCCGACGCTGTTCCAGAGCGTGACCGGCACGCCGACGGTCAGCGGCATTCTTTCCGCGACCTCCACGGATTCGAGCGCGGCCGGCAACTACACCATCGACGTTTCGCAACTCGCGCAGGCGCAGACCGTGGTCACCGCGGGGCAGGCCAGTTCCAAGGCCGCGATCGGCAACGGCAAGATCACCATCGACTTCGGCGCCATCACCGGCGGCACGCTCGATCCGGCGACCGGCAAGTACACCGGCGCCACCTTCACTGCCGATGCGAGCCAGCCGGCCAAGTCGATCACCATCGATTCGACCAACAACACGCTCGAAGGCATTCGCAACGCGATCAACGGCGCCAACGCCGGCGTGACGGCCTCCATCGTGAATGACGGCAGCGGCACGCCCAACCGCCTGGTGCTGACCTCCACGCAGACCGGCGAGAAGTCGAGCATGCGGATCTCGGTCGATGGCGACACGGCGCTGCAGGGCCTGCTGAACAACGACCCGGCCGGCGCGCAGAACCTGAAGCAGACCTCGGCGGCGCAGAACGCGAAGCTCAATGTCAACGGCATCGACATCACGAGCTCGACCAACACCGTGAAGGAAGCCATCCAGGGCGCCACGCTGACGCTGGTGAACACCGGCAAGACGGGGCTCTCGATGAAGGAGAACACGGCCAGCGTGGCAACGGCCATCAACGATTTCGTGAAGGCCTACAACAGCCTGCAGAGCACCGCCAAGACGTTGACCGCATACGACGCCGACACCAAGACCGGTGCCGCGCTGGTGGGCGACACCACGCTGCGCAACCTGCAGACGCGCATCCGCCAGGCACTCACCACGCCGCAGTCCGGCGGCACGAACGACATGAAGGTGCTGACCGAGATCGGCGTGTCCTTCCAGAAGGACGGCACCCTGGCCGTGGATTCCGCCAAGCTGGACAAGGCGCTGGCCAACAACCTCAAGGGCGTGGCGAACCTGTTCTCCAGCGCCACCGGCAGCAAGGCCGGCTACGGCAAGCAGATCGACGCACTGGTGGACGACGTGACCAAGGGTGCGCTGAAGGTGGCCAGCGACGGCGTGACGGCGACGATCAAGGAGCTCGACACGCAGTACGACGCGATGCAGCTGCGCGTGGATGCGACGGTGGACCGCTACCGCAAGCAGTTCAACCAGCTGGACGTGCTGATCAACAACCTGAACAACACCAAGAACTACCTCACGCAGCAGTTCGAGGCGCTGTCGAGCCAGACCAAGTAAGGCGCAGCACGCGCAAAGAGACCCGGAGCATCAGCCGATGTACACCCCCCACAACATGCGCACCGGTGCCGGCGCCTATGCACGCCTCGGTGTGGAAACCAGCGTGATGAGCGCGTCGCCGCACCAGCTCATCACGATGCTGTTCGACGGCGCGAAGACCGCCATAGGCATGGCGCGCCACCACATGGCGGCCGGCGATACCGAGGCCAAGGGCAACGCGATCTCCAAGGCCATCGGCATCGTCGACAACGGCCTGAAGGCCGGGCTCGACGCCCAGGCGGCGGGCGAAGCAGGCGCCGAGCTGGTGGGCAACCTGTCGGCGCTGTACGACTACGTCGTGCAGCGGCTGTTCCGCGCCAATCTGCACAACGACGTGCAGGCCCTGGACGAGGCTGACCGGCTGCTCGAGAACGTCGCTTCCGCGTGGCGGGAGATCGACGACCGGGCTCGTGGCTGAAATGCAACCGCAAGAGAAACAGGAAAACATGGCATTCCGGAGTGAGGTCGTTCATTGCTACGAAGAGCTGGCCACCGGCATCGCGTCGATGCTGATGCTGGCACGCGCCAAGGAGTGGGGCCAGCTCCCTGCGCTCGAAGCCCGCTGCTCGGCGATGGTGGAGCGCCTGCGGGCCATCGAGCCCCATGAGATGCTGGACGCGACGCAGGTGGAGCATGTGCTCGACCTGCTGGAGCGCATCCGGTCCGATCAGGCCGAGGTGTCGGGCCTGATCAAGCCGCAGCTCGAGGATCTGATCAGCCGCATGGGGTATCTCACGCAGCAGAAGAACCTCGGCAGGGCTTACGGGCCGCCGCACTGAGCGGGCCCGCCGATCGAACGCGACTCGCTGAAGAAACCGCACCATGACCGTCATCGCCGGACTGCTCGACGCGCTGCTGGCCGCAAGGCTCACGCCACGGCTGGACGTGCTCGGCATCAAGCCCGAGGCCACCATCGGTGCGCCCGGGCCGGCGGTGGCGATCGGCAAGGTCGAGAACGATGTGCGGCTGCTTTCCAATGCCGCGCTCGACAGGCAGATTCCGGGTACTGCGGCCGGTGGAACGGCGCATGCGGGGGCGGGTGCCCCGCCTTCGATGGAGGCGCGGCTGTCGGTGGCGGCGCGCGTCATCGGCGCCGTGCTGGCCGACCTGCAGGCACAACCCGGTCCGGTGCGCGGCGCCGTGCCCCTGATGTCTTCGCGCGCGCAGCCGGTGAACGCTGCGGCGCTGGCTGGCACGCTGGCGCAGACGGTGTCGGACAGCGGACTCTTCTATGAGTCGCACCTGGCGTCGTTCACGGCGGGTGGCCGTTCGCTTGCGCAGATGAAGCAGGAGCCGCAGGCGCAATGGGCCGTGCCGGTGATCGCGAAGGCGCAGGCGAGTGCGCTGGTTGCGTCGGCGGTCGTGGCTGCTGGTCCGGCGGGGGTGATTGCCGATTCGCCGGACACGCAGCCGCCGCTCGTGGCACAAGTCCAGGTGCCGATGCTGCAGGGCGGCGAAGCCCGCACGGCGAACCTTGCCGCGCCACAGGCGTCGGCTGCAGATGCGCAGCCTCGGGACGCCGGTCACTCCTCTTCTCAAGGCGAATCGCAGACTCTGGAACAACCGGCCGCGACGAACGATGCTGCCCGGGTGCAGGCCGCATATCGCCAGCCCGGGAGCGCGTCGCCCGGCGGCACGCTTGATTCGATACCCGCGCATCGCGCGAGCGAATCCGCGCGCCAGGCCGACGGTGCCGCAGCCCTGCCGCCATCGCGCGCCGCCGAAGTGATTCATCCGCAGGCCATCACGCTGGTGCACCAGCAGCTCGACCTGCTGGCCAGCTCCGTCTTCCGCTGGAACGGCCATGCCTGGCCCGACGTGCCGATGAGCTGGACCGTCGAGGAAGAACAGCAGGCGCAGCCCGATGCGCGCGGCGTGGCGACAGAAGAAGAGGGCGCGCGCCGGTGGTCGACCACGGTGTCGCTGGAGCTGCCGAAGCTCGGCGAGGTCGATCTGCGGCTGAGCCTGGACGGCCAGGCCGTGCAGGCGCATCTGTTCGCGCGCGAGGCTTCGACCATGGCGCGCCTGCGCGGCGACACCGGCCGGCTCGCGAAGCGCTTCGACGCAGCGGGCCTGCAGTTGCAGCAGGTGCTGGTCGCCGAGAAGGAGGCCGCATGAGCGCCGCGCCGGGCCGCCCCAAGCAAGCTCGCACCGCAGTGCGAAGCACGAAGGTATTCCTATGAGCGCCGCGCCGGGCCGCCCCAAGCAAGCTCGCACCGCAGTGCGAAGCACGAAGGTATTTCAATGAGCGAGGTGCTCGACAACCGCAACAGCGCCGTCGCACTGTCGTACGCGGACAAGACGCGGGCGCCTGTCGTCGTGGCCAAGGGTTATGGCGTGGTCGCTGAATCGATCATGCGCGAGGCGCGCGAGCACGGGCTGTACGTGCACTCGTCGGCCGACCTCGTGAAGCTCCTGATGCAGGTCGACCTGGACCGGCAGATCCCGCCGCAGCTGTATCTGGCGGTGGCCGAGGTGATGGCGTGGATCTACCGCCTCGAGGGTCGCGAAGGCGACTAATTGACCAGATGGACCAATGTGAAATCATGGATCGGGAAATTCACCAAAACGGTCTTTCATCGGGTCGAAATAAACCCATAGTCTTTCTTAATTCGATGTTGCATGCGAATAAATTCATGCATTTTTTGGTGATGCATGAAACATTTGTTACCCAAACTTCTGACACCTGTAAACCCGCGCTCTCCACTCGGAGATGAGGGGCATCGTGTCAGACACCTCCTACATTTTTTATCCTGCTGTCATACAAAACACTTCAACATGTAAAACTTTGTGTATATAATGTATACACGATTGTTAGGAGCACGAAGTGAGCTTTGAATCGGAAATGGGATCAGACATGGAAAACGTCAACATCAGCGCCAACGGCGTGATTTCGAGGGAAATCGGCGAGATAAATCTGGCCTATATGCTGCTGGCTCAGAAGCTGGTGAAGCAGGACCGGGCCGAGGCCATGTTCCGTCTCGGCGTGGGCCGTGAACTGGCCGATCTGCTGGCGAACATGTCGCTCAGCCAGATCGTGAAACTGGCTGCATCGAACTTCCTGCTGTGCAGCTTCCGGCTGGACGACCGCCCGATGTTCGCGGTGGTCGGCGAGGGCAAGGAGCCCGCGCTGCAGCAGGCGCACATGTCGATCCTGATGGCCGCGCGCCAGGCGCAGGCCCAGTCGCAGGCGCAGATGCGCGGAGCGAGCGCGGCGTGACCGGCAAGAGCGTCCTGGGCGAGGTGCGGCAGGTCCAGCTTGCGATCGAGCTGATCGGGCTCGGCGCGCGCCTGCAGTTCCTGGAGGCCGCGGTCACGCTGAGCCGCGAGCGGCTGATCCGCCTCTACAAGGAACTCAAGGGCGTTTCTCCGCCCAAGGGCCTGCTGCCGTTCTCCACCGACTGGTACATGACGTGGCTGGCCAACATCCACTCGTCGATGTTCTACAACATCTACCGCTTCATGCTCGACGAGGCGGACGAGAACGAACTGCCCGCGCTCATCAAGGCCTACCGCCTCTACACGCAGCAGGTGGAGGCCAACGGCGGCGAGGTGGTGCTCGACTTCACCCGTGCCGAGACCATGGTCCGCTTCTTCGACAGCGACATGCTGCAGCTGAGCACCTGCTGCCGGTGCGGCGGTCATTTCGTGGCGCATGCGCACGACAACAAGAACGGATACGTGTGCGTGCTGTGCCGGCCGCCTTCGCGCGCAGGCAAGGCACGCAAGCCGAAGGCGACCGAGCGCCGGCGCGGCGGGCTTGTCGCCGTGGCGCCGGTCATGGACATCGGCGGCGCCGTCTAGGAAGAGTGCCCCGCCGGCGGCCATGGCCGCCAGGGGTTTGTTGATTCGACGCCCGCTGGGCGATAGGGGAAGCGCGTGCTGGTACTGGTTGGATATCTCGTGGTGATCGGTGCCGTCTTCGGTGGCTACGGCCTCATGGGCGGGCACTTCGGCGTCCTGTTCCAGCCGGTCGAACTGCTCATGATCGGCGGCTCCGCGCTGGGCGCCTTCATCGCCGGCAACAACGGCAAGACCATCAGGGCCACCATCAAGGAGCTGCCGCTGCTGCTGCGCACTTCCAAGCACAACCGCCAGCTCTACATGGATCTGCTCGCGCTGCTGTACGAGCTGCTCGCCAAGGCCCGCAAGGAAGGCATGATGAAGCTGGAGACCGACGTGGAAGACCCGAGCCAGAGCGAGATCTTCACGCGTTACCCGAGCATCATGGCGCACGAGGGCATCACCGTCTTCCTGTGCGACTACCTGCGCCTGGTCATCAGCGGCAACACCGACGCGCACGAGATCGAGGCGCTGATGGACCACGAGATCGAAACCATCCGCCACGAGGCCGCGGTGCCCGGCCACAGCCTCTCGCGCGTGGGCGACGCGCTGCCCGCGCTGGGCATCGTCGCGGCCGTGATGGGCGTGGTGCACGCACTCGGCTCCGCCAACCTGCCGCCTTCCGAGATGGGCGCGCTGATCGCGCACGCGATGGTGGGCACCTTCCTCGGCGTGCTGCTGGCCTACGGCTTCGTGTCGCCGCTGGCCTCGCTGATCGAGCAGAAGGTGGAAGAGGGCATGAAGATCTACCAGTGCGCCAAGGTCACGCTGCTGGCCAATCTCAACGGCTATGCACCCCAGCTCGCGGTGGAGTTCGGCCGCAAGGTGCTGTTCTCGACCGAGCGCCCCTCGTTCACCGAGCTGGACGACCACGTCCGCGAGGTCAAGGCGCGCTGACGCGCCCATCGCACGAAGCAACGAGCGATCATGAGCGACGAGAAGCCCCGGGTCATCTTCAAGCACGTCCACAAGGGTAAGCACGGCGGCGCGCACGGCGGCGGCTGGAAGATCGCCTATGCCGACTTCATGACGGCCATGATGGCCTTCTTCCTCGTGATGTGGCTGCTCTCCATCTCCAGCACCAAGCAGCGCGAAGGCATCGCCGAGCACTTCCGCATGCCGCTGCGCGTGGCGCTGACCGGCGGCGACAAGTCCAGCCTCAGCACCAGCATGATTCCCGGCGGAGGCGCCGACCCGGTCCACGTCGAGGGCGAAGTCAAGCTCACCGAGACCGCCAGCGAGGACGAGGCCGACGCGAGCCGCCTCGTCGAGATGAAGAAGAAGCTCGACGAGCTGATCGAGAAGAGCCCGGTGTTCCAGCAGTTCCGCTCGCAGATCCTCATCGACATCACCACCGAGGGCCTGCGCCTGCAGATCGTCGACACCGAGAACCGCCCGATGTTCGAGCTGGCGAGCGCTCGCGTGGTGCCCCACATGCGCGCCATCCTGCGCGAACTCGCGCCCGCGCTCAACGGCCTGCCCAACAAGATCACGCTGTCGGGCCACACCGACGCCATCGTCTACACCAACGACCGCTCCTACGGAAACTGGGAGCTGTCGTCCGACCGCGCCAACGCATCGCGGCGCGAGCTCGTGGCCGGCGGCATGACCGACGGCAAGGTGCTGCGCGTGATCGGGCTGGCCGACAGCATGCACCTGGACAAGGCCGATCCGCGCAACCCGATCAACCGGCGCATCAGCATCATCCTGCTCAACCACCGCACCCAGGAGCGCATCGAGCGCGAGAACAGCGTGGAGCCCGTCGGCGGGCTGCGCATCGGCAAGGCGGCCGCGAAGGCGGACTGAGCGAACCCACGACAGCAGACGGCACAACAACAAGAACCACACAAAGACACGAGATGGACCTCAGTCAATTCACCCAAGCCTTCTTCGTCGAAGCCATCGAACTGCTCGCCGAGATGGAGCAGCTCCTGCTGGAGCTCGACGTCGACGCCCCCGACAGCGAACAGCTCAACGCCATATTCCGCGCGGCGCACTCCATCAAGGGCGGCGCAGCGACTTTCGGTTTCACCGCCCTGACCAACACCACGCACGTTCTCGAGTCGCTGCTGGACCGCGCCCGCCACGGGCAGCTGCGTCTGACCGGCCGGATGATCGATGCATTCCTGGAAACGAAGGACGCCTTGCAAGAACAACTCACCGCCTACCAGGCCGGTAATGAGCCGGACCCGGACATGGTCGCGCACATCTGTGGCGTGCTTCAGCAACTCGCGCTCGAAAGCGGCGATGCAAGCGCCGCTGCGACTCCCCCGCCAGCCCCTGCGCCCGCACCGGTGGCTGCGCCCGAGCCCGTGGCGGCACCGGCCGATGCCGGCAGCGGCAACGGTGGCGGCGCACTGCGCATCCGCTTCGCGCGCCTGTCGGAGAGCGAAGGCGAGCTGCTGACCGGCGAACTGGCCAACCTCGGCAACGTGCTGTCGCGCACGCGCAGCAACGACCAGCTCACCGTGCTGCTGGAAACCACCTGCTCGCCCGACGACATCGTCGCGGTCTGCTGCTTCGTCATCGACGAGTCGCAGATCGACATCACGCATGAAGCCGTTGCAGCGGCTCCGGCGGCTCCCGCGGAAGCCCCGGCGCCGGCGGCCGCGCCCGAGCCGGCCCCGCAAGTGGAAGCCTTGAAGCCGCAGGCCGCACCGGCTCCAGCCTCCGCCGCGGCCGCCGCATCGTCGGCCGTCGCCAAGGAATCCAGCTCCATCCGTGTCGACGTCGAGAAGGTCGACCAGCTCATCAACCTCGTGGGCGAACTCGTCATCACGCAGTCGATGCTCACGCAGGCCGCGACCATGCTCGACCCGGTGGCCTACGAGCGCTTCCTGAGCGGCCTGGGCCATCTGGAGCGCAACGCGCGCGACCTGCAGGAATCGGTCATGTCCATCCGCATGATGCCGATGGACTACGTGTTCAGCCGCTTCCCGCGCGTCATCCGCGACGTGAGCGCCAAGCTGGGCAAGCAGGTTCGCCTGGACACCTACGGCAAGGAAACCGAGCTCGACAAGGGCCTGATCGAACGCATCGTCGACCCGCTCACGCACCTGGTGCGCAACAGCCTCGACCACGGCATCGAGACGCCCGACGTGCGCCTGGCCAAGGGCAAGGACGCCACCGGCCAGCTGCTGCTGTCGGCGCAGCACCACGGCGGCAACATCGTGATCGAGGTGAGCGACGACGGCGGCGGCCTCAACCGCGAGCGAATCCTCGCCAAGGCGATGCAGCAGGGGCTGCCGGTCAGCGAAACCATGCCCGACGACGAGGTGTGGCAGCTCATCTTCGCGCCCGGCTTCTCCACCGCCGAGCAGGTCACCGACATCTCGGGCCGCGGCGTGGGCATGGACGTGGTCAAGCGCAACATCCAGGAAATGGGCGGCCATGTCGAGATCCACTCGCGCGGCGGGCAGGGCACGACCACGCGCATCGTGCTGCCGCTCACGCTGGCCATTCTCAACGGCATGTCGGTGAAGGTGGGCAGCGAGGCCTACATCCTGCCGCTGAGCTACGTCATCGAATCGCTGCAGCCTTTGCCGGAGCACCTGCATTCCATCACCGCCGACGGCCACGTGATCCGCGTGCGCGGCGAATACCTGCCGCTGATCGA
>Ga0068853_100002822_pt1 | contig 13157 bp, 11 predicted proteins | sample KBSCornC32_FD_65655 | JGI IMG/M metagenome (GOLD analysis project Ga0068853, IMG submission 65655) | Corn rhizosphere microbial communities from Kellogg Biological Station, Michigan, USA - KBS Corn C3-2 | ecosystem: Host-associated > Plants > Roots > Rhizosphere > Soil ... | reverse complement strand
AGACAGGAGCTTTAGATGATTGGCGTGGCCGTTAATTTCTTCCAGAAGGTCAACTCTACCGACCACGTCGAGCATTCTCTTTTTTTTTGCTTGTCATTGCTTCGACTAGCGCCCGAGATAACGCAAATCGTTGTTTCAGACGGAAGCCTGATTCGAAATGAACGGGTTCAATCCTATTGTGATGAGCGTGGCGTCAAGTATCTTCACGTCGGCAAAGAAATGTCGTTTGCTGAATCCTATAACGCCGGGATTCGGCATCTGACGACGAATTTCATTTGCACGCTTGCTTCTGACGTATTTGTCAGGAGCGACACATTTACGAAGATCAAGAATTTCTTGTCAGAAGTAGACGCCGAGACTCTCGGTGCGGTCATACCTTACCTTTCCGATTCTGACCTTCCTGGACAAGCGAGCACCGGTCCGGGGCCCATTCGCGTGTCGCCGTTGATGACGCTGAATTTAAACGTGTTTCCGCGAGCCGTCCTCGACGCAATCGGTGGTGTCAACGACGAGTTCTCTGGTTGCTATAACGACTTCATTATGGCGAAGAAGCTCACCGATCTGGGCCGGAAAATTTATCTCGTGGATGCCTACGCTGTACACTACGGTCGCCTGACGAGGATTACCGGGACGAACGTTGATTATCTTGCCGATAAAGACAAATTTGCTCAGCTCTATCCTGAACTTTACTTACCAGGTGTGTCGTGGGACTTGGATCTGACAAAGTTTGGTGGGACCTCACGATTTCGACGTAAATTCAAGCAAGCGTGCCTAATGAAGGAAGAAAGCAAATGGCCGCTTTTAGCAAAGCTGTTGGTTTCCAGCGAGTTTTTGCGCCCGCTCAACGCCGATGCCCCACCAACTGGAGCCAGGGCCTTTCGACGGCGCGTGAAAAAAATCCTACGTAATATTTTTCCGAAGGAAATTCCCGGCTAAAGGCTCACCGGCGCTACGACCAAAGTTGAATTTGGCCTCGGGTCGTTTCGAGGTCTATGACAGATACGCTGGCCGGCTACACCCGTTATGTGGCGGCTGAGCAGAAGAGCATGGATCGGCGTCGATACAAGCCTCGTGGAGGAAAATTTGGCCGCCCCGGCGCACGTCCTGATCGTTGACGATCATCCGCTTTTCGTCGAGGCGCTGCAACGGGCCATCGTCAGCGCCTTTCCCGGGACCGAGACGCGTGAAGCGGTTTCGATCGAGGCTGCAAAGAGCGTGCTCAACGGCCGCGCACGCTTCGACGTCGTAATGCTCGATCTCGCCCTACCTGGAACCCGTGGCTTCGAAGGACTTCTGGAACTGAGAACGCGGCATCCAAAATTGCCGATCGTCGTCGTCTCGGCTCTCGAAGATCCGCGCATCATTCAGGATGTCATGCGCTATGGAGCGGCGGGCTTCATCTCGAAGTCGGCCGGTCGTGCCGAGATTGCCGCCGCGCTGAAGGACGTGATGGACGGATCGCTGACGTTGCCGAAGGGCTACCGGCCGCCGGAGCTGCCGCCGGCATCGGAGGCACGCGGTGAAGTGGTCGAGCGGCTGAAGACGCTGACTCCGAAGCAGTTAAGCGTCCTTCGGATGCTGCGCCAGGGCCTTCTCAATAAGCAGATCGCGCACGAACTGCAGATTGAGGAGACGACCGTTAAAGCCCACGTGTCGGAAATTTTGCGCAAGCTCAACGTCACGTCGCGCACCCAGGCCGTGATCGAGGCGCAGAAGATCGACTTCGAAACGATTCGGGGCGACACGGGCGGTTGAACCGCGATCACGCAAGCAGATGTTGCATCAGGGCGCGAAGTTCGGCGGGCCGTATCGGCTTATGCAATAGCTCGCATTTGAAATCGATGGCCGCTCGCGCCGCGACTTCGGTGCGGTCGGCCGTGATCAGGATCGCCGGAACATCGCAACCGGTCTTGTGGCGAATGCGCTTGACGGCCTCGATGCCCAGCACGCCGCTGTCGAGATGGTAGTCGGCAAGAATGATGGCCGGTGCGAACGCCGGGTCGGACAAAATTTCCGCGACATCGTCGAGATCGCGCGCCAGGCGGACATCGGCGCCCCATCGCGACAGCAGGGCCTGCATGGCTTCGAGCACCCCGAGATCGTTATCGATGACGATCAGAGGCTTGGCGACGAGATCGGCCCTTTCGCTTCGCAGCGGTGCGCCATTAGGTTCGGTCTTTGTCGTCGGCGCCGCATAGGGCGCCGTGATGGAAAACCGGGAGCCGCGTCCGACCCGCGACTCAAGCGTCAGTTCGTGACCGAGCGCCTCCGACATGCGCCGCACGATCGCGAGACCCAGACCGAAACCGGTGCCGCCGGAGTGCCGAGACGCTGAGCCGCGCTGGAATTCCTCGAAGATGTGCTGGCGCTCCTGCGAGGCAATGCCTGGCCCGGTGTCCCAGACTTCGATTGCGACCTGATCGCCGCGCCGTCGCGCTGCCAAAAGCAGGCCGCCGCTCTCTGTGTAGTGGGCGGCGTTCGCCAAAAGGTTCTGCAGCATGCGCCTCAGCATCAGCGGGTCGGAGCGAACGCCGAGCCGCGTCGGCCGCCAGCGGAAGTCGAGGCGCTTGCGCCGAGTCACCGGTTCAAGGCTACCGGCTAGGTGCTCGAAGATGCCGCCGAGCGCCACCGTCTGGAAGTTGGGGACAAAAACGCCGGCCTCGAGCTTTGAAATATCGAGAATACTCGTCAGCAGTTCTTCGATGGTCGTCAGCGCGTTCGAGATGTTCTGTGCCAATCGCCTGTTGTCGGGTTTATCTTGCGCCTCCATCAGCTCCGAAAGTGTCAGCCGGGCTGCGTGCAGCGGTTGCAAGAGGTCATGACCGGCCGCCGTAAAGAAGCGGGTCTTGAAACTATTGGCGCGCTCTGCCGCATCGCGCGCCGCGCTGAGTTCGACATTGGTGTGCGCGAGCTTCGAGAGCGCGTGATTGAGTTCGTCGGTCCGAAGCTTGATCTGCGCTTCCTGGCTGATCGCGGTCTGAAACAGCGAGAAGGCATTGGCCTGCTGATCCATCGACCGCTCGACGCGCTTCATCAGCGCCGCGTTGATCTTTCTCAGCTTGTCGACGGTCCGTCCGAAGTCTGCCAGATCCGGATGGTCCGCAGGGCGGTCATCGGTCATGGCGGTTCCGGCTTTTCGATCGACGTGGCGAATGCGATGCCGGTAAGCGTCTGGTTCAAGTGCATGGCGTTGAATTGCTCGCCGTACGTGTGGAATCCCGCGACGCCGTAACGACGATAGAGTTCCTCGACCTTATGGCGCACCTGCCGGCTTTCCGCGTCGAGCCGGCGCAAGATGCAATCGAAACCGAGCACGAAATCGGTCCCGCCGAGCGAGGAATCGATCTGTTCGAGTGTTTCCTGCGTCGAGCGCAGCATATCACGCGCGCGGGCGACCGTTAAAACTAGACCTTCGTCTATGGCACAAAAGAAGGACAGACTTCCGTCGGGATTCATGTTGCGGATCGAGCGGCAATAATAGTCGCCGCCGACCTTCACGACGAGGGGATAGGAGGCGAAGCTGAAGGGCCCAAGATCATCGGGCAGCAAGCCGATCGCGGCGGCGTATTCGCGCGCCGCGGGCTCGGCGTTGAGTTCGTAGACGATGCGGTTTTCGGTATCGGCCGCCGTGACGACGAGTTTGATTGGTGTAGGCTCGAAATTTTGCGTCTTGAAGACGCGAAACGGCGACGAGGTCTCGATCACGAACAGGATCGCTCCGCGGCGGACCAGATTGCCGCGATGGATAAGCACCGTGTTCTGAAATGCCAGTCCATCGCCTGCCGAGCCGCCGACGAGTTCGATATCGTCCAGCGACCAATGCAGCGCCGCGGTCAGCGCCTCTTCGGTATTCGACAGGCCGTCGGCGAGGACGAGCGCGAAGACGTGTTCCTGGGATGAACGGCTGGTGCCGCCGATCATCTGAATCCTGAGTCTTCGGGCGATCTCGGACGCGCGTTCGACGCCGGCTTTGTCAATCTCGGGGATAATTTCGCTCAGGACCCGAAAACCGGACTCGGGAAACGCGATCAGCACGATGCCACCCTGCATCATGCCGAGTGGGCCAACCTCGCCGGACGTGCTGCAGCCGGAGACCGGCGTGTCGGCGAAATTGCGTTTCAGCGCGTCGAGCAGGACTTGCGGGTCGTGCTCGATCGAAAAGAACACGATGATGTGCTGATAGACGCCGCCGGCGAGTTCAGCGCGTGCTGCCGCAATGGCGTCGCCGGTGCCGAGAGTACTCGCCACCACCCGAATTCCGCAGGCGGCGCGCATGGACTGGGTCGCCATTCAACTGCTCGGTGTCCTTGACCGCTTCGTTACGAGTGAGCGGGCTTTTCGAGGATTATGCTGCGCCATTGAGCGTGCCACAGGCGACAAACGTCGGCAATGGTGAGGCTGGCGCTTCGTCTCCTACCATTAACCGCGGATTAGCGTGCGTCGACGAGGCCGGAATCCATGAGCCGCCGATGAAAGGCGAGGATTTCATGAGTTTTCGCGCATGTGTAGTAGCGGCCGTCGCAGAGCGACAGAAGGCGAAGACGCTCCTGATAGGACTCCGGCAACGGTAGCCTCGCGGCTTGCAGCATGACGGTGCCGAGGTAAGGCACCTCCAATACGTCGACGCTGGGCAGCGGCGGCGGATCGTAATTGATGCCATTCACGGAGTAATAAGTCAGAAATCCGCGACTATCCGGTGTCATCTTCACGTCTTCGGCGCTAACGCCCTTGTCGAACCCGAGCAGCATGCGCGTCGCGATCGGCTGGTGATCGCCGTACTGAACGATCAGGAAGCGCTCATTAGGAAAGCGCTTCGCAAGGCCATCGCGGAATTCATTGTAGTCCATTTGCGCCATCTCGAGACGGCGCAGATATTCGCTCATTTCAGGGCCCGTACTAGGCCCGCCGCCCGGAACATCGACGTCGGGCTCGTATTTATTGGTATACGGAAGATGGGTTGCCGACGTTATGATGAACGTGAAGAGAGGGCTGTTCGACTGCCCGATGTGACGCTCGATATTGGCAAGGGCGTTCGAATAGTAGAAGCGGTCGCGCTCGTTGAACCGCTTGGCGCCCTGTGCCTTGTAGTCGGAGATTTCGGGCATTCCGATTGTCGAGTAGAAACGGCCGTTGGAAACAAAGCCCTTCGGCACCGGATAGAAGACGCTGTTGTGGTAACCGCAGCGAGCCAAGGCTTGCGGCGCGGCATCATGTATTTTCCCCTGCATCAGCGTCTGCACGAACGTCCGCATGCCGCCGAACGAGTACGTCGACACTCCGGCGAGAACGGAAAACTCCGTCATCCACGACGCCCCGCCGTAAGTCTCGACGCGCAGTTTGTGAAGTTTACCGTCGAACGACTTGAAGAAGGGATCGAGCCCCCGGTCGTAGGTGATCTCGGGAAAGAAGGATGGCGGCACGGCGCTTTCCTGGTGGATCAGGATGATGTGCGGCGGCTTTTCGGTGGGGTTGCACGTGGCGGGAATTTTGAACGGCGGCAGGGATTGCGACTTCAACGCATCGAGCAGCTGGCCCTTCCAAAGCGTTTCAAGCGTCTCGGACCACGACGAATAGAACGACGAGAGGTAGAGATTGTCCCAATAGAAGAGAGTATTCCGGCGTTCGCCCTTGGCGTAGCAGGACCAGGTCGCCAGGCAGACGCAAAGGACGAAGAGACCGCCGCTGATCGGGCGCGGGATGCGCGTGCCATCGTATTGCCAAAGCAGAAGCCCGCAGCCCGTGGCAACGGCGATCATCCCGACGATTGCCAGCAGCAGCGACTTGTGGTCGACCCAAAGGTAAACGAGCGTCGACCACGACGTCAGATAGAAGACGACGTCATAGGCGTGCAGCACCATCTCGATGTAGTGGCGCTTGACGTCGGACGCGATGACGATCGTCGCGACAAGCAGTGCGATCAGCGTGATCGAGAACAGAACACGCCGCGACACGAAAATCAGGGCGAAGATGAGCGCCGCGGTAACGGATGCCGCGAACGTAATGGTCTCTAACCAGCCCTCGTAACGCAAATGGTAGTAGGCAAGGCCGAGCGCGATGCAGGCCGTTGCCGCCCACACGATAGGCGTGGATAGTTTGCCTTGACCGGCGGTGGCGCCGGCCCGCTGGAGCGATGAGGCTTCATAGCCCGAAATCGGTTCAACGGTCATTTGCAGCAAACGCGGATGATCGAGGTCAGGCCTGCGTTGCCGCAGCGGTCAAGACGGTAGTGCGCACGGGACTTATGGCGGGTCAATGGCAGGATGGCCCTTTGAAAAAATATTCATGCCTGAGCACATCGTCCGAGGACTGATCTGGCCGTCGGCTCGTCAAAGTCGATTAGGTAAAGCCGTGCGCTGGAGGTCGCAGCCTGAAATGCCGCACGACAGCCCAGAACCCAGCTTTTCCAGCTCCAAGCCTGAATTTTGGGAAAGGTCCGCGATGCGCGTCCAGCGCTGAATTTGTGCTGCAATGTGTCAGACTTTACGTCGCGTTGGCGGACGGCAGGCCGGGGAGTACCACGAAGCTAGGTTGAGTATTTTGCGGTGCGCAAACGGCGGTAAATGACGCTGCAGGCCATCATCATCCGAGCTGACGGCGCTCTCGCTGAAACCGAGGATGTGCGCAGGCAGGTTTTTGCGCAAGTGTTCTCGGAAGCCGGGCTCAAATGGTCATGCGACCGGGAAGGGTTCGCGCTGACTGCGAAGCTCGGCAGCACCGAGGCGCGAATATCCCACTACGTACGCACAGCTCTTCGCGGCAAGCCCGAGACCGAGGACCTGTCACTCCTCATTCGAGCCATGCACCGGCGGGCGTCGAAGATTTTCGGCGAAATGCTCGTCGGTAACGTAATCGAGCCGCGTCCGGGAATTAGGGATTTGATTGTCGCGGCGCGTGCCGAAAAAATGCGGCTGGCTTTGGTCGCGCTCCTCGAAGTCGATGACACCGAGAGTCTTCTTGCTACGGTCTTGGGCTCGCGCGGCCGAGAGGCCTTCGACCTGATCGTAGCGCGCGCCGACAACGCCGCCGACACTTGCGAACGGCTCTATCAAGAAGTAGGCTCAAGCCTCGGTGTCGATCCGAAACATTGCCTCGTGATAGAGGGCGGACGGGCTGGCGCACTTGCTGCAAAGGCCGCAGGTTTTGCAGTCGTCACGACCCGTAGCGCATTCTGCCGCGAGAGCCCGGCTTTCGGCGGCGACACCGTGGTGGTCGAAGACTTGCCAAGCCTCATTCCAGGCCGGGATCGGCACCGCCACGATCACCTCAGTTCCGAAGATCGCGCTGATCTGCTTTCAGCGCTGCAGCGACTGCATGCTGGCAACTGTGAAAGCCTGGCCGATCTACATTGGAGCGATCAGATGCGCGTTTCTGACATTCTGAAGACCAAGGGGTCAGCAGTTAAAACCATCGAGTCGAACGCAACCATGCGGGCGCTTGCCCATAGTTTCCGCACGGAGGCCGTCGGTGCGATGTTGGTTCTCGATAGCAGTGGTGGGCTGCAAGGCATTATTGCGGAGCGCGACCTGGCGCGCGGCATAGACGAATTCGGCACGGATCTGCCGTCGATGCGCGTCTCGCAGCTGATGACGCGGTCCGTTGTGACGTGCGCCCCTGACGACAGCGTGGCCGCCGTTGCCAACGTCATGACGCAGCGTCGTATTCGTCACGTACCTGTCGTCGTCAATGGCGCGGTCGTCGGGCTTATCAGCATCGGCGACGTCCTGAAACATCGCTTGGACGAGGTACAACTCGAGGCCAGCGTGCTGCGGGACGTGGCGCGCTCGCGGCGTTGAGCGCGGTACCGGGTTGGTCTCGTTTCGGGCAACAGCTTGCCGCAAGCTCGGCATGGCAAGCATCGCGGTATGCTGGACGCAAACTATCTCGACGCCATCAAGCAATCGGAAGGCTACACCCCCGAGGCTCGGTGGGACTATGCGCAAAATACCAACGGCTACGGCACACGCGCTCGTTTTGCCGGCGAAGTCATCGATAAAGCCGAAGCTGACAAGCGGTTCGCAGACGAGATCAAGAAGGCCGCCGACTTTGTAGAGAAGTTCGCCCCGGGCCTCGACGAGGGCAGCAAGGCGGCGTTGACGTCGCTGACCTACAATGCCGGAACGGCGTGGACGCAAAGCGGGCTTGGTGAAGCCGTCGCAAGCGGCGACCTGCAAAAAGCCCAGTCCATTTTCCTTCAATACAATAAGGCCGGCGGTGCCGTCCTCGACGGGCTGGTGCAGCGCCGGTTGCAAGAGGTCGCCTGGTTTGGACAGGGAACACCGGGCGGGCAAAACGATCTGCTTGCTGCGCTGCAAACCTCCGCTCCGGCGACGGGCATTGCGACGCCGGCAGCTTCGAATTCCGCGAGCCCCCGCATCGCAAATCTCGGCCCGGGCCCCGGCTCGGCTGCACCTCTGTTCCCGGTGGCTGGTACGGATCGCGATTTTGCTTCCCCGCCAGCAACATTCGGTTCGACTGGGATCGCCACGACGCCGTCCGGCGCCTTTGCCGGACTTGGCGGCGATCAGGCTCTCTTATCGCTGCTCTCGTACCTGTCGAAAACCGATCTGCTGAAACAGGCCGACGGCGACGAAGCGCGCAAGTCCGGCCCGAAGCCGGACCCGCAGACGCGATCCGCGTGACGCGGTTGCGCGTTCCTGCATCGGCCAGTTTTTAGCTATCCGGCGTGCCACCCGAAGATCATCGCCATCAGCCACACGAGCATGAGCGAGAAAAAGAAAATCGCGACGACGGCCGTCCCGCCAAGCGGATTGAAGTCGCGGCGATCGCGGACACCGTTGGTATCCGTGGACGTTCTTCCATCAGGCCTTCCGGCGGCGAATGCTGCGAGACGTTGAAGAAAGTTCTGCAGTTCCGGCGCGGCCACGGGCATCGCATCGCGCACGCGAAATGGCGCAATGGGAATTGCGCTTTCGGACCGGCCGGCGTCGCTTCCAGCCGTCAACCCATCTTCGACATATCTGGCACTGAGGCGTTTCGAAGATTCTGTGGCATCGTCGACAGCCGCGCGGCGCGTGCCAAATGCTGCTTTCTCCGGACTTGCGGCCTCGGCTTCGGAAGCCTGCAGGCGGTCGTCGAGCAGTTTCAGCAACACCGCCGCAGTCGCTTTTGAATCGTGGGAAATGGGCGTCGGCGTCTGCTGCGGGCCAGGCTTGGCGGCTTCCGGCGCCGGCTCATCCTGCTTGCGCAGCAGCTCTCTCTCGCCCTTCATCAGGGTGCTGGTTGCCAGCAGCCGGCCAACGGTATCCGCGTTGCTTGCCACGCTTATCCGTCCCTAGGCCGCGGCTCGTGTCTCGAAGTCGAGATGTCACGCCGGCCTTTGCGTGTCATCGCTGATCTCGCGCTATCGGGAGGGTGAAGAAGTCTGCCGCGGTGCACCGGGCAATTTTTGCGACAGAAACGCGAAGACATCGTCTACGGGCGGCTCTTCGAGGTCCTGCTTCATTGCATCGTAAAGCCGGGGCACGACTTCCATGGCCCGATCGAGCGTCGGGTCGCTGCCGACCTTGTAACCGCCGATGGCGCGCAGATCGCGCGTGTCTTCGAACCTGGAAATGAATTCGATCAGCTGCGTCACGAACTGCGCCTGCTGCTTCGTCCGTATCTTCGGCGCCAACCGCGACAGCGAGGCCAAAGGATCGACTGCCGGCAGCCGCCCCTGGCTCGCAATAGCCCGATCGAGAACGATATGGCCATCGAGGATGCCGCGCGTCGCGTCGGCGATCGGATCGTTATGATCGTCGCCATCGACGAGGACCGAAAGGATCGCAGTAATCGTGCCGGCGCCGTCTTCGCCCGTTCCGGCGCGCTCCAAAAGCCTTGGCAGGGCGCTGAAAACGCTCGGCGGATAACCGCGCGCGACGGGAGGCTCGTCCGCCGCGAGCGCAAGCTCGCGCATCGAATGCGCATAGCGCGTCAGCGAGTCGACGATGAGTAGGACATTCTTGCCTTGGTCCCTGAAGTGCTCCGCGATGCACATCGCCGTGCTCGGCGCTAAGCGGCGCATCATCGGGCTTTCGTCCGACGTCGCAACGACCGCGACGACGCGGGCCCGTGTCGCCCCCAATGTATCATCGAGAAAATCGCGCACCTCGCGGCTGCGCTCGCCGACGAGAGCGAGCACGGTCACGTCGCTAGACGGGGCCCGGCTCAGCATCGCGAGCAACGTCGATTTGCCGACACCTGAGCCCGCAAAAATGCCGATCCGCTGCCCCGCACAAATCGGGGTGAAAAGATCGATAGCCTTGACGCCGGTCGTCAGCGCCTGGCCGAGCCGGTTGCGAAGCATCGGCGATGGCGGGCTCCCCTGAATGCCCACCGCACGGTGACCCTCAATCAAGGGCTCGCCGCTGTCGATCGGCTGGCCGAGGGCATTCAGTGTGCGGCCAAGCCAGGATTCGTGCGGCGATAGCGTCAGCTGCCCCGACATTGCCGTGACGCGGGCGCCAAGCTCGATCCGGTGATCGTCGACGAATGGAGTGACGTTGATCGTATCGGCGTCAATGCTCGCCACTTCCGCGAGCACCGATCCTCCGAGACCAGCAATTGAAACGGCATCACCGATTGAAACGAACTTTGAAAGCCCCGAAACGACGAGGTACGTCGTGCTGATCCGCGCAACTTTTCCCGACACCCTATGCGCCGGATGGCGTGCGGTGGCGAGAGCCATCAACAGATCGAGCCGATCAAGCGCCGTCGCCGATGTTGGGCTCGTCACGATTAGTCCTTCTCGGGAACGATATTGCGTACCACGCTAGGAACTTCGATCGGCGGGGCGAACGGGTGAATCCGCGTCCGCATCAAGAGCCCGCGATGTTTCTCAACGCATCCTGAAGCGACGATTCTGTATCGTGCAGCATGGTGCTGACAGCTTCAAAATTTCTTTGAATTGTAATGAGGTGGGTCATTTCGAGCATCGGATTGACGTTCGACTTCTCGACGAAGCCCTGCACGACGCCGTTGCTTATGAAATCGAGTTCAGCAGTAGGCTGTATATCGGATGTAACCGAAGAACCCTCGGCGCGCGTCAGCTTGGCCTGCTGCGGAATGCGGTATATCCCCAACGCACCCAGATCCTGCCCGTCCTGCGTGATCGTGCCGGCCTTATTGATCGTCGGCGGCGGTTTCTCCGGATCAAGCTGCAACGGGGAGCCGCTGGCATCGAGGAAAGGTTGGCCCGAGAGCGTCGTCAGCACGCCCTCTGTCGTCATCTGCATCCGCCCATCACGAGTATAGGCGATCCCCTGGGGCGTCTGAATTGCGAGCCAGGCGCTGCCACGAACGGCGACGTCGAGCGGACGACCCGTTTGCTCCAAGTCGCCCATCTTGAGGGAAAGATGAGAGTCCCCCTTCGAGACGAAACTGACCGGCTCCTTGCCCTTCTCCGACAGAAGCTCTTCGAACGACATCTCCTCCGCCCGGTAGCCGGCCGTCGAGGCGTTCGCCACATTGTTAGCCACCGTATCGAGGCGCCGCTGCAACGCGAGTTGGGCTGAAAGAGCGACGTAGATATTCGATTGCATTACGACAAGTCTCCAAGCCCCTAGGCCGCCATCGCGTCGTTGACGAGCCGCTTGTCCGTCATGAAGCCGATCGATCGATTTCACGTCGCCGATATGGGCCAATCGAAGCTACGGCCACGAACTTGTGGGGGGCTGACGCTCAGGGCGTGTCAAGGGCCTGGGCCGGAGCGGGTAAGTCCCGCGCAAGGCGAAGCGCCCCTATTAAGACTTCGCCTAATGCAGTTGGGATTTCCGCGTGACAATCATCCTCGGTCTGTTCATCACCCTGGCCTGCATGCTCGGCGGCTTTACAGCCATGGGCGGCCACGTCTGGGTCATCTGGCAGCCTTGGGAATACGTCATTATCTGCGGCGCTGCCCTCGGCACCTTCGTCGTCGCCAACCCAATGAAAACAATCAAGGATACCGGCAAGGCGACCCTCGAAGCGTTCAAGAACGGCACCCCGACTCAAGCCGAGAACATCGAATTGTTGTCGCTCCTCTATTTCATGATGCGCGAGCTTCGCGACAAATCACGCGCCGAAATGGAGATGATCATCGACGCGCCGCACGAGTCGGAAGTGTTCAAGCGCTCGCCTTCGGTCACGTCCAACGCTGAGCTGTCGACATTCATTTGCGACTACTTCCGATTGATCATCATGGGCAACGCGCGGACCCATGAAATCGAATCTTTGATGGACGAAGAAATCGAAACCGTTCGTCACGACAAGCTCAAGGCCTACCATGCCCTTGTTGCCGTAGCCGACGGCCTGCCGGCTCTCGGCATCATCGCGGCAGTACTCGGCGTCGTAAAGGCAATGGGCGCCATCGACCAGGCACCCGAAATTCTCGGGCATCTGATCGCCTCGGCACTTGTCGGCACGTTTGCCGGTATCTTCTTCTCTTACGCTGTGGTTGGTCCGCTCGCCACGAAGGTCAAGATTATCCGCGACAAGAACCTCCGATGCTACGTCATCGTGAAGCAATCTCTTCTGGCATTCATGAACGGCGCCATGCCGCAAGTCGCGATCGAACATGGCCGGAAGGCGATTTCCGCCTACGAACGGCCGTCGATCGACGACGTTGAGGCGGCCACGATAAGCGGCGGTATGGATCGGCGCACGCAAGGCGAGAGAAGGGCGGCTTGATGCTTCGACCTCGCCATCGCACACGAGTTAGACCCGCAAATCCTGTGCAAGGCACAGTCGCCTCGCCGGTGCGATCAGATCGGGTCACGCCGTGAGCACCGAAGCGCCCGTCAAGTCGCCGCAACGAGAAAAGTCCCTCGAGCGGGCGTTGTCGGCAGGTCATAACCGGCCCGACCGCCTTCCGGGCTTGCAGATCATTTTCAGCCAGTTGCCTCGCATCATGGTCGAAGAGATCGGCAATCTGTCGCTCCTGCCTCTGAAAGTCCGTCTCCTCGACCTCACCGCCTCGACGCTCGGCGATACGTGCACGCTGTCGCCGAATACTTTGGCAGGCGTTGTCCGCGCTGAAAGATGGAGAAGCTGGGTCTACTTCATCAGCGATCCTCTCGCGACGGCACTGTTCGTGGAAGTCGCAACGGGCTGCGAAGGATTTCCCGCCGTCGGCTTCACTCCTCGTCCTCTGACGAAGACGGACGGGAACGTGATGCGCG
>Ga0068853_100002821_pt1 | contig 13161 bp, 8 predicted proteins | sample KBSCornC32_FD_65655 | JGI IMG/M metagenome (GOLD analysis project Ga0068853, IMG submission 65655) | Corn rhizosphere microbial communities from Kellogg Biological Station, Michigan, USA - KBS Corn C3-2 | ecosystem: Host-associated > Plants > Roots > Rhizosphere > Soil ... | reverse complement strand
CTGTTGTTCTTTGCGGGAAGATCTCACGCTGGTAAACCTGCCTTACTCTTGGATCGCTTAATTCTACACGATCGTTCGAAAATGGATTATTAGACCCTTTGTATTGTTGTAAAACTGGTTCGATCTGGTACCATGCAATTCTTGCACGGTTCTTTCCGGCAATAATATTATCGCTTGAATCGGTTTCACGGAAAAGTAAATTTCCTGAACTATCAGTTGCCTTATACGGCGGAGATGCCAGTGCCCAGCTGATGGGCGGAAAGCGCATGTCGTACCCAGACTGTGAGCCGTCGAAGTCATCAATATTAATGATACCTTTTGATCCCTTGCCTATTTGTGGTGCATGGCCTGGTTTTAAGTATGCGCCTTCTGCAAAGAAATTAATGGTGGATGGCGCTGTTGTTTTATAAAACGGCAGCTTATCAAGCAATTTGGTAAGTCTTGGTACATCCTTCCTGTAATTAACATCAAGCCCGTACATGGAGTTGCGAATGGGTTCATTGGTGCCACCGGTATTACTGTTGTCGTAACTTACTTTACTGAAGAAAGGCCGCTCACTTAAGCGCACCATTGTACCACCAAATGACAACTGTGCTTTGGCTGTATTCTTTACCATATAATCCCAGCGAAGGGCCATATAACTTTTTTGCTGCAGGCCAAAGGAGGCATTGTTCTCGTAATTCACCTGCACCGGTATACCGGAATTTATAATGGCCGAATTGGTTATTTTAATGGTTCCAAGATCGTAATTAATATCATAGTCAATACCTTCAACCAATACCCGGCCACCTGCCGAAACAGTTACAGAACCACGCGGAATATTGTAACCGATGCTGATATCGGCAGAGCCTGATATTTTAGCAGAACCTTTTAATACAAACCGGTTAAGATTGGGGAACTGCTGCGCCACTGCTTTAATGGAATCGTAGAGCGCATAGTACAGACTATCTTTAATATTCGGTACCAGGCTTGTATCCGTATAAATGCCGACGGCAAGATCACGCCCAAAGGGCTGCAGTACCGGGAACATCACCCGGCTGTATTGTGAGTAAACGGTAAATCCTTCCACGTAATCAAAAACACCATCGGGCTGCGGATCAAGCTGGTTATTCAACCGGTCGAGGTTGATCAGTGAAATGATCGGTGATCCCTGGTTCTTATTACCAAAGGGTACATAACGTTTCCAACCCAGACCAGGCTCCTGGTACAATACATCCAGTTTAAAATCGGTTGGTGTTAATGTACCATATCCAATGGCGTATACGTTCTTCATCATCAGGTCCCAGATCGGCAAGCTGGGGCGCTGTGATGTAGCTTTCAATAATTTTAAAAATAATATTCGTTGGGTTGCCTGCGTGCTGTCCGGCGGCAGGTCCTGCGAAAACTCACCTACCTGGAATATTTTTCCGTTATAAGAATATTGGTAAGCCACGGCCAGTACCTCGTCTGTTTGCAGGGGCTGACTCAATGATATAAAACCTACCTGGCGGTTAAAGAAATATTGTGTTGAATCAAGTTTACGGGCAAATGTTTTTTCAAAGTCCTGCACGGGTTGTAATCCCATGGCAATTAAATTATTAAAAACCGACGATGGATTCCTGTTACCGGGGTTTGAAATAATATTTGAATAAAGTGTATTGCTGCCATTGGTTGGTATTCCCGAAGGTGAGGTACCTGTTTCACCAAGGTTTGTTAAACCAACAACATCCCTGGTTTCGGTGGTTGTACCATTTTTATTGGTAACCCAAACTTCCATCCTCAGGATCTGGATGGGAGCGGTAATTGCAGGTAATTTACTCATTACCTTATTGTAGTTCTCTTTAAAATACTGCGCCAGTAAAAAGTGACGGTTCTCCTCATATTCATCTGCCTTTAACTCAAACAACTGCGATGCGGTACCACCGGCCAGGTTGGCCGATTGCCGCTGCGATTTTTGATTGGCGATAACACCGGTTAAGAACAGTTTACCAAATTGCACCGTGGTTTTTACCCCAAATAATTGTTGTGCACCTGGTATTAAAGTACTGCGACTTGGGAATGAAACATTGCCCAGTTCAAAACGCTTTACGATCTCATCATCAAGGCCGGTATAGTCCAGTTTAAGCTGGTTGTCCTGTCCGAAGTTGGCCAGGGTATTGTAGTTGATGGGAAATTTCAGTTTGCCGCCGATATCTGCATTCACATTTACCTGGGCATTCATATCAAAATCAAAGCCGCCGCTTTTTTGCGCATTTTCGGGCAGGGTTGGATTTTTAATATTCTGTCCCTGGTAACCTGCGGTAATATCCACATTTCCCTGCGGCGTAATATTTATTTTTCCGTTACCAAACAGGCGGTTAAATAAATTATCGTACAAAGATAATTTTGGCTTTATCCTGCCCCTGTTAAGTATGCTCATTAAATTGGAGCGTTTTTGCCAGTATTCTTCCTCGGCCTGTTTACCTTTTATCTGCCAGTATTCATCAAAACTATAAGAAGTTGTGGTACGGTAATATTTGGTACCTATCTTTTCATACACAATGTAGCGGCGGGTTTTGGGATCAAACGCCACCGAATCTTTTATATTGGAAGGATTCTTAAGATCAAGAGTTCTTTTGCTATCGCCGGAAAGAAAATCGCCCCTCCTGTCCCTGATGGGATAATGCAGACTATCTCCGTAATTGGGCACAACGGTATCACCTACATTAATTACAGCATCGTAATGATAGGGCCTGGCATTTACTGTGTTTGTTTGAAATGTAAACAGCATTACTGCCAATACAACACAACCAATCAGTTTTGAGTTTTTTGTTCTAATAAGCAACATCCGGTAAATCAGTTAACGTAGCGTTCTTTTCAAATGGCTTTTAGGGCTTTTTTAATTAAGTCTTCTAATTGTGATACGGTTGGTTCGGCACGGATAATTTTTTGGATGGCATTTTCGGCCTGGGACCTGGAGATCCCGAGAGCAGTCAAAGCATTTAACGCATCCTGTTCCAAACTATTGCCCATGTGTGGGGAAAGGCTTACGTCCAACGAATTTTTACTCAATTTATCTTTTAATTCCAAAACCAGCCTTTCGGCGGTCTTTTTTCCTATTCCTTTGACACTCTCCAGCAGCTTAATGTTGCTTTGTACTATCGCCATACTTACTTCTTCGGGCCTTAACGAAGATAACATCATCCGGGCAGTAGCTGCACCAACACCGGAAACACCCGTTAAAAGTACAAACATATCTTTTTCCTGCTTATCAAAAAAGCCAAATAACATATGGGCATCTTCCTTAACCTGAAGATGCGTAAATAATTTGCCCTGGTCAAGATTTTGTATGTGCGAATAGGTATTCAGGCTGATATTTACTTCATAGCCCACACCATTAACATCTACATAAACCTGCGCCGGGCTTTTATAAGTAAATTTTCCCTGTAAATATGCGTACATAATTTATTTCCGGTCAGTAGCGAAAATAAGGATTATTTATGAGCCAAAGCCTTTAATACCAACAGGATTTTTTGTTATTACTGCATACTTAGCGCAGCTATTTACGAAAAGGTTGCCCGTACCGGTTTCTTTAAACCGGCTAACGGTATGTTTACCCGTATTAAATTAGATTTTGTAAAAAAACTAACTAAGGTTTTTTCTGTATTTTTACTTTTAATTAAAAATTAAGGATACCAAGTAAACAGAGACCTTCATGCAAAAAACTAATGCTGCCATTACTGCCGTGGGCGGTTATGTACCAGAGTACCGGCTAACCAATGCAGAACTGGAAAAAATGGTGGACACCAACGATGAATGGATACGAACCAGGACAGGAATTTCGGAACGACGGATCTTAAAGGATGAAGGAAAAGGCAGTAGTGACCTTGCCGTGCCCGCAGTGCTGGAATTGTGTAAAAAAAGAGGCATCAGTCCCGGGGAGATCGACTGCCTCATTTGTGCAACAGTTACGCCCGACATGGTTTTTCCGGCCACCGGAAATATCATTTGCGATAAAATTGGTGCAACAAATGCTTTTAGTTTTGATGTGATGGCAGCCTGCTCGGGCTTTTTATATGCTTTAACAACAGGCGCAGCCTTTATTGAAAGCGGCAGGTATAAAAAGATCGTTATTGTAGGTGTAGATAAGATGAGCAGCATCATTGACTACAGCGACCGCACCACCTGTATTATTTTTGGCGATGGCGCCGGTGCTGTTTTACTGGAAGCTGCTGAAGAGAATACCGGAATATTAGACAGCATATTAAAAAGCGATGGCAGTGGCAGTAAGTTCCTGCATATGAAAGCCGGCGGTTCGGTTAAACCATCAACTGTTGAAACAGTTTTGGCCAAAGAACATTTTGTGTACCAGGAAGGCCAGTCCGTTTTTAAGTTCGCCGTAAAAGGCATGGCCGATGTTAGTTATGAACTAATGGAACGCAACAATTTAACCGCCGATGATATTGCGTGGCTGGTACCACACCAGGCCAACCTGCGTATTATTGATGCAACGGCCAATCGCATGGGGCTGCCCAAAGAAAAAGTAATGATCAACATTCAGAAATATGGGAACACTACGGCAGCTACTTTGCCCTTGTGTTTGTGGGAATGGGAAAGCCAGTTGAAGAAAGGCGACAACCTGATCCTGGCTGCTTTTGGCGGCGGGTTTACCTGGGGTGCTACCTGGGTGAAATGGGGATATAACAGTTAGTACTTTTTAATGAATAGTTATTGGCCGGGCAGCCAACAACAGCTAAAAATCATCCTTAAAGAAATACATGTTACCATGAAAAAAATAATACTCCTCATTGTAGTGGCGCTATTTGTTGCAAAATCCGATAGTTACGCTCAATTCTCAAGATATATTGTACGGTTGAAAGATAAGGGTACCAACCCTTTTTCTATCAGCAACCCTTCGGCCTACCTCACCGCACGTTCTATCCAGCGCAGAACAAGATATGGTATCGCCATCGACTCTACCGATCTGCCCATTACGCCGCGTTACATCGACAGTATCCGCCTGGCAGGAGCGGTAACCATTTTAAATACATCCAAATGGCTGAACCAGGTGGCCATACAAACCAATGATGCAGCGGCTCTGGCTAAAATAAACAGTTTTCCGTTTGTAATAAGCGCAGGCCCCATTGCGGCACGAAACAGTGCTGCAACAGTGCCTGTTAATAAAAAATTGGATGCCGAATTTACCGGCACCCCGCCAACGCCGCCCACCCAATCGGTGATCGCAGCGGATTACTACAGTTATGGACAAAGCTTTGGACAGGTACACCTGCACAATGGTGAGTTTTTACACAACAGGGGCTTCCGTGGACAAGGCATGCAGATGGCAGTTCTGGATGCAGGTTTTTTTCATTACCTAACGCTGCCCACATTTGATAGTATCCGCAATAACGGCCAGGTTTTAGGTACCTGGGATTTTGTTGCCGGCAATGCCAGCGTGGATGAAGATAATGCGCATGGCATGAACTGCCTGAGCACCATCGCGGCCAATATGCCCGGCACTTTTATGGGCACCGCTCCAAAAACTTCTTTTTATTTATACCGTACCGAAGACGTGAATTCTGAATACCCCATTGAAGAACAAAACTGGGTGGCAGGTATTGAAAGAGCCGACAGCCTGGGTATTGATATTTCATCAACCTCTCTTGGTTATTTTACTTTTGATAATGCGGTATTCAATCATACCTATGCCGATATGGATGGCAACACAACGATCAGTGCAAAAGGCGCCGACTTTGCAGCAAAAAAAGGAATACTATGCGTTTTTGCTGCCGGCAATGAAGGTGGCGGATCCTGGCATTATATCATCACACCTTCTGATGCCGACAGTGTAATGGCTGTAGGTGCAGTTAGTACATCGGGTGTTGTGGGTGGCTTCAGCAGCTATGGTCCCAGCAGCGACGGGCAGGTAAAACCTTCAGTTGCTGCAGTAGGTGTTAATGCAGTTATTGCCAACCCATCTACCGGTCAGCCCTCATTTGGAAGCGGAACATCTTTTGCCTGTCCAAATATGGCGGGGCTTACAACCTGCCTCTGGCAAGCTTTTCCCGAGATCAACAATATGGGTATCATTAACGTGATGCAACAATCCGCCACCAGGTCAACCAATCCAGATGACCGTGTGGGTTATGGTATTCCCGATATGAAAAAAGCTTTTGTAAAACTGATCAAACAATTATATACCCAGCAATCGGCCGTGGCCAACTGCGGGGTTACTTTGCAATGGACCGCCAAAACAGATTCTGTTATCAGCATTGTGGTAGAAAGAAAATTACCTGCAGCAGGTTATACAACCGTTAGTACACAAACTTCAACCGGTGCATTTCAATCACGCAATTTTAGTTTTACAGATGACCTGAGAAGTTTTCCAACCACCGGCATTTGGTATCGTTTCAGAATGAATATTGCTGCTGATACCAGTTTCTTCCTGGATTCCATGCTCGTTAATTTTACACCAAGGCCAAACCTTGGCGTTGATAAATCAGTTAGCGCATGTGCCGGAAATACAGTTGACCTTACCACGCAATTTGTGACCGCGGGTTTAACCGCCAATTGGACGTTGGGTGGTAATGCAGTTGCGAATCCTTCTGCTGTTGCTGTAACCGGTGCTTACCAGTTGATCGCCGTAAATGCAAGCGGCTGTGCAGATACCGCGGTGGTGAATGTGACCATTAACCCCAGGCCTTCTTTGGGAGCCGACCTGGCATTTACAAAATGTACCGACAGTATTGTTAATTTAACCACGTTGTACACAACAGCCGGTTTAACAACCAGCTGGACATTGGCCGGCAATGCCGTTACCAATCCTACAGCCGTTACAGGTGGAGGAACTTACAGGCTGATCGCAACAAACGGCAATGGCTGTGCAGATACGGCTTTTGTTGTTATCACCACTAATCAACAGTTATGTGTGGTGCCGCTGGCCGAGCAAGTACGAATTAACTACTGTAATTTACCAAATAATAATGCCCCATGCAATCCTCCTGTTAAGGATATTCTTCCTGTGTTAGTTGTTAGAAATTCGGCTGCTAAAGTGGATATTCTTATTCATAATTCGGCAGGCCAGGTAGTTTATAGCATGAGTGTTCAGCAAGCTGCCGGCACCCAGGTGTACAATATACCCGTGTCAAAAATGGCGGCTGGTATTTATTTCGTAACTGCAAGGATAAATGATAAGAAAGAAGAAGTAAAGAAAATATTCAAAAGAAATTAAAGCAACCCGAAATTATTTTTTAAAAACAGCAACAAACATCGAGTCTGCTTTTTTATCATAACCTTTTAATAATTCCATCTGCAGCAATTGCAGGTGGAATTTTTTGTTGATGAAGTCTACCATATCCTCGTTCTCATTTTTAAAAACAGAACAGGTAATGTAAATGAAGATGCCTCCCTCCGGTACATGCGGTATCACGTTACACACAATTTGCTGTTGCATGTTTATGTATACATCAATGGTCTTTCTTTTTAAAAAATACAATTGCTCGGGTGTACGGCTCCAGGTGCCGCTACCGGTGCAGGGCGCATCACAAATGATCATTGAATATTGTTGATCTAATATTGAATATTGTTCAGAGAGATCAGCAACAAATGATTTATAGTTGTTGATCCCCGCGGTTTCAAATCTTTGTTTAAGGTTCGATAAGATGCTTTCCCTGATATCGGAAACCGTCAATTCAATTTCGCCATTTAAGATATCATAGGCCAGGATCGATTTACCGCCGCTGGCTGCACAACAGTCCCAAACGGAAAACGGATGCTGGATACTGGATACTGGATACTTGATACTGGATACAGGATCCTTCAGAAAATTCAATACCTGCTGCGAATTTTGATCCTGCACGATCACTTCCTTATCTACCTGTAGCAACCCATCGATCTTTGTTGAATTGGGTAATGCGACACAATCATCAAGTGGCATGTTAAACACAATACCTGCATCCTGCAATTTTTTTATAACTTTTTCTTTATTGCCGGGTCTGATCCGTAAAAACAGGTCGGGTTGTTCAAAAAAAGAATAACGGAAACGTTCAGCATCAATGCCGGTGCTCAACTCCTCCGCCCAGGGAAATACATCTTCAAGAGCAAAGCCGGCAATATTTATCTTTTCGGCAAGTGGTTTGGTAATGATCTCATTCCACTCCGGTTTATGAAACTGTAAAAAATCGCTGTTGCTTTGTTCGCATAAGAATACCGCGACAATTATTTTTTCTTCAACGGGTAGTTGGGGAACAGCCTTACCCAGGCGGTAAAAATTATAGCAGAGGGTGGCTATTTGTTTCCTGTCTCTTCCACCATACTTTTTTTCTGCGTTAAAAAATTTCTTTAAAAAAACTGCAAGCGGTACTTCGCCCTTGTTAGAATCAATTATTTTTTTTGCAGAATTTAAGTAAGAGTGAAAACGCATAAGAGCAAAAATAAAGCCTGCAGTTTTAATGCAGGCTTAAATATTTAAAGTGAATGTCTGGCTGAGCTTGTCGAAGCCTATATACTCATTTTTAACCCGGTTTCGACAAGCTCAACCTGGTATTTTTTTTAGGGTAAGGCACTAATAAAATTTTACAATTCCAGCAAACTCTTCACCGGGTCTTTACCAAACAGCATCAGTTCGGGGTTTTCGAGCAATTCTTTTACCCTTACCAGGAAGCCAACAGATTCACGGCCGTCGATGATGCGGTGATCATAACTGAGCGCCACATACATCATTGGTTTAATGACCACCTGGCCGTTTACCGCCATGGGTCTTTCCAAAATATTGTGCATACCCAGTATGGCAGATTGCGGGATATTAATGATCGGGGTACTCATCATCGAACCAAAAATACCACCATTGGTGATGGTGAATGTACCGCCGGTCATCTCTTCGATGGTTAATTTATTGTCTTTTGCCTTGGTAGCCAGCTCTACTACTTTGGCTTCAATGCCTGCCATGCTTAAACTTTCGGCATTGCGTATAACAGGCACCACCAGGCCTTTTGGCGCACTTACGGCAATAGAGATATCGCAGTAATCGTGATAAATAATATTCTCCCCGTCGATATATGCATTTACCGAAGGCCACTCCATCAATGCATAAGTACATGCTTTGGTGAAAAAGCTCATGAAGCCCAGGTTAACACCGTGCAGCTCTTTAAATTTATCCTTGTACTTTTTTCTTACGTCCATAATGGCGCTCATATCCACTTCATTAAAAGTGGTGAGCATGGCCGTTGTATTTTTTGCTTCCACCAAACGCCTGCTGATCGTTTTGCGCAGGTTACTCATCTTCTGCTCCCGCTCATTCCTTTCAAACAAAACGGTGCCCGGCTTCCTGCCCGGGTTATTGAGCGCATCCATTACATCCTGCTTAACAATTTTACCATTGCTGCCCGAAGCGGTAACGGATTTAACATCCACTTTTTTATCGGCAATGATGGCTGCCGCTACCGGTGTGGCTTTCACGTCTGTGGCCTGTGGTTTGTCGTCCGTCGTCTGTTGTTTGTTGTCCGTGGTCTGTTGTTTGTTGTCCGTTGTCTGTGGCTCCGCTTCTTTCACAGGTTCCGCTTTTGCTTCAACAGCAGCAGGCTTCTCTTCAGCAGCTCCCTCCGGTTTTGCCGCATCCGTATCAATTGAACAAACCACATCGCCGATATTTAAGGTATCGCCTTCTTTGGCAATGATCTTAATAATCCCCGCCTGCTCTGCATTTAGCTCAAAAGTGGCTTTCTCGCTTTCCAACTCTGCGATCACTTCATCCCTGTTGGCCCATTCGCCATCTTTCTTGTGCCACTTAACGAGGGTTACTTCACTGATACTTTCACCAACGGTTGGAACTTTTATTTCAATTGACATGTAGTTCTGTTTTATTTACTTGCTGCAAATTTCGGGGAAAATAAAGGATTATTAAAATTGATTTCAACAACCGGTATGATCTGTTAATGCCGGTGATGCTTAAAAAACAAAAACAGCTTCTTAAAAGCTGTTCATCAAAAATCAAATAACAATTGATCAGGCGCCCAGGTAGGTCTTTAACAGTTTGCAGCGAGATGCCGTACGAAGTTTGGTAATGGCTTTATCTTTTATCTGTCTTACCCTTTCGCGGGTGAGGTTAAAATGTTCACCAATATCTTCCAGGCTTAATGCATGATCTACGCCAATGCCAAAAAAGAAGCGGATCACATCTTTCTGGCGTTCGGTCAATGTGCTTAAGGAACGGTCTATCTCTGTTTTAAGCGATGCTTTAAAAGCAAGTGCATCATCTGTTTTTTCGGCGTTGTGATTTACCAGAACATCGATCAGTGTACTGCTGTCTTCCCCATCCGATAAAGGCTGGTCCATGCTTACATGCCTGGCAGCAACACCAAGCGTGGCCGCAATTTCATCAGGGTCCATATCCAGCAGGAATGCAAGTTCTTCGGGTGTTGGCTCTCTTTCAAATTCCTGCTCCAGCTGTGAATAGGCTTTGCTGATGCGGTTGGTAAGTCCCACTTTATTCAATGGCAAACGTACTATTCTTGATTGCTCTGCCAGTGCCTGCAAAATACTCTGGCGTATCCACCACACGGCATAAGAAATAAATTTAAAGCCGCGTGTTTCATCAAAACGTTGTGCAGCTTTTATTAATCCAAGATTTCCTTCATTGATAAGATCGGGTAACGTGAGTCCCTGGTTTTGATATTGTTTGGCAACCGATACAACAAAGCGAAGATTGGCCTTGGTCAGTTTTTCCAGCGATGACTGGCAACCCTGTTTTATTTTAATGGCAAGCTTTACTTCTTCTTCGGGAGTTATCAATTCTACCTTACCAATTTCCTGTAGGTATTTTTCTAAACTCTGACTCTCACGATTTGTGATGGACTTAGTGATCTTTAGCTGACGCATACTCATAAGCCGGAGGATTAAAGGTTAAATGCAGAAAAATTTTTGGGTTAACAATATGTTAAAAAGAACCGCTTTTATTAACGTAATTTATACTATTTAGTGTATGCTGCCAAAAATAAAAAACTAAAACACTGGATTTCAGAGGCTTAAAACACATTTTGTTTAACTTTTTGTATCGATATTTAAAACAAAAAAAACTAAATAAATAATTTGTACTGTAGATTATTTTGTTATTATTGCATGAGTGCAATGATTATTAAATAAAAAGAATGAGTAAGAAAGTTTTATATACACTTGAATACCCTGTTAGATGTTCGCCGGGAATTTTGTACGATTTTTTAAGAACCCCTGCAGGATTGCAGGAATGGTTTGCTGATAAAGTTGATGAGCGTGATGGACAGTTCAGCTTTAGCTGGAATGGTACCGAAGACAAAGCTGTATTGATCGACAGCGAGGAAGATAAATTTGTGCGTTTTCGCTGGGACTATATGGGAAAAGACGAATACTTTGAATGGCGCATTGATAAATCGGAAGTTACCAACCAAACCATTTTGGTGATCAGCGATTTTGCCGATAAAAAAGAGATCAAAGACCAGAGCCAGTTATGGGAATACCAGGTGAAGGAATTATTTCACCGCCTCGGCAGTTAGTTCAGCAAACTTATCATCTCCTTAAATGAATGCTCAAGCAGCGCGGGCATGTTGCTCCACTGCTGCAATGAAAATTTCACAGCCAGCTTTATGAATTGTTTTTCAGCAATGATGCTTTGCAGTTCATTGCCGGGTAATTGTTTTACCGCCACATAATTGCCCGCTTCAAAGTGATGCTCCCACTGGCTTTCATGAATGCAGATAAAAAGATCATTTTCTTTTTGCAAAAGATACTCTTGTATTTTTTCCCCGAACATTTCTTTGTAAATGCCCGACAACTGCATCGTGACACTGAAAAAATTTCCCCACCAGAACATGGTACGTACAGCAAAAATATTTTCGCCGTCAAAACACCTTGGATGATCAAGAACCAGGTATGGAAGTCCGAGATAATTTTCGCCCTTTGCAATTTTGGGTATCGATTGGATAACAACTGCCGGCAACCAGCCGCTTTCTTTTGCAATTACCGATTTCTGGCCTTCGTATAAGTTGCCAAGCATGGCATTCGCTTTGTCCATGATGATACGTTTCGTTAAAATCCAGCCGGGGTTGTTTACCAGTTGCTGTTCCTCATCAGAAAGCATTATTTTTGACAGGTCGCTCATAAGGCATCAAATTACTACAATTAATTTTCATTATAGTTCCAGCCGGCATGATAAAGAAATTAGATAAACTTATCCTTAAATCTTTCATCGGGCCATTCATCATTACTTTCTTCATCGCGTTTTTTGTGCTGATGATGCAGGGCCTCTGGAAATACCTGGATGACCTGGTGGGCAAAGGACTTGACCTGCTTACCATCGGGCAGTTCCTCTGGTATGTAAGTGCATCCATGCTTACACTGGCCATGCCCATTGCCATTCTCATCTCTTCCATCATGACCTTTGGTAACCTCGGCGAAAGCTTTGAACTGGTTGCCATCAAGGCTTCAGGCATTTCACTGCTGCGCTTTATGCGCCCGCTGATGTGGGTAGCCGTTCTGTTTTGCGGCATCACTTTTATGTTCGCCAATTATGTGATACCCTATGCCAATTTAAAATTTGTGGCGCTGTACAATGATATCTTTTACAAGAAGCCTGCGTTTGACCTGAAGGAAGGTGTGTTCTTTACCCATATACCCAACTACGCCATTAAAGCCGGTAAAAAAGATGAAGATGGCAGGACCATTCATAATATACTGATCTACGAACAAACCAACCCGCTGCAAAATAATTGCATCATTGCAGAGACGGGCGTAATGACGATCTCGCAGGATAAAAAATTCCTGGAATTCAATTTAAAGAATGGTACCCGTTACGAAGAAAGAGGCAACAATACTGATACCAGCAACGAATATATCCGGCTTGGTTTTAGTTCTTTCAAAAAATTATTCGACCTCAGCTCTTTACAAAAACAAACCACCAACGACAGTGTATACCGCAATAATTTTAAAATGCTGAGCGCGGGACAGATCAACAGGTCGCTGGATTCGCTGTACAAAATGAACGACAGCCTGCTGGTACGCATCAGCAAGACCGTGGCCATTACGCTGCCTTATACAGCTATACTTGATACTTCAAAAAAAGCAGTGGCGGCGGTAGTGCCAAAATACAACCGCTTCGATTCACTGATACCCGACTCCGCACGTGAGCAGGTTTACAATTCTTCCATCAGCCTCGCCACCAATTTAAAATTCAAT
>Ga0068853_100002818_pt1 | contig 13167 bp, 11 predicted proteins | sample KBSCornC32_FD_65655 | JGI IMG/M metagenome (GOLD analysis project Ga0068853, IMG submission 65655) | Corn rhizosphere microbial communities from Kellogg Biological Station, Michigan, USA - KBS Corn C3-2 | ecosystem: Host-associated > Plants > Roots > Rhizosphere > Soil ... | reverse complement strand
GTAGGTTGGATAATGGTCCAAAGCGGTTTGGAAGACTCAGCGTTATTATATGTAAGCCATTACAAATTAGCCATCCATTTTATTCTTGCCCTAGGATTGTTATGCTACACTTTATGGTTCGCATTTGATCTGCTGGTCCCAAAAGAACAGATCGTTATTAATAACTCATTGAAGAAATTTGCTAATTGGCTTGTTATTTTATTAGTTATTCAACTGATATATGGTGCATTTATGGCCGGACTGAAGGCGGCAACTGTTGCTCCTACATGGCCAACGATCAATGGCACATGGACACCATCAAATATTCATTCGGTGGGTAATAGAGAATTTGGCGGACTTTCTTTTTTGACAGACAATCCTCTGGTCGTTCATTTTATTCATCGCAATCTCGCTTACATTATTTCTATACTGGTATTTGCCTGGTGGTGGAAAGCCAGAAGAACCGGGGGAACAAACTTGTTTCGTAAAACAAGAGCATTGCCATTGCTGATCGTAGTGCTGCAGGTTGTATTGGGAGTGTTAACCGTTTTAAATGCATTAAATGGCAAAACATTCTTATGGTTGGGCATTGCTCACCAGTTTGTAGCCATGCTGTTATTACTTGCATTGGTATGGGTGCTGTATATCGTAAGAGGAAAATCTGTAATGTCAGCACAATAACTCATTTGAAGAAGCAGGGTTTTAGTAGTATTTTTAAATATAACTATTAGCTTCCTTCATGAAAGTCTGGCTGCGGGGTTTCTATTATTCTTTTCCAATTCAATTACTCTTCCTGCATTTCAGGAAGTACCAGGTATTATTGCTTTTTTGGTTTATTCTGTTCAGCACAGTGAATGGAAGCTTCATGAAAACATTTGGTGCCGATTCTTTATTTCTTGCACCGGAATATTTAGGAAATGTAAATTCATTCAGTTCGGCAATTGTAGGTATGTCTGTTGGTATGTTCATTATGAGTTGGAACATTTCCAGTTTTATTTTGTTCAGCCGTCATTTTCGTTTTTTATCTGCAACATCCAACCCGTTTTTAAAATACTGTATCAATAATGCCATTATACCCGGTATTTTTTTGATCTTTTACTTTATCAAAGCATACCAGTTCGATCATACCAAAGAATTAATAAGTACCACTGAAATACTTTTTTTGTTTGGCGGTTTTACAGCAGGGTTGATCCTCATTTTGGCGGCGTCATTTATTTATTTTTTCAGGGCGGATATTTCGATACTGCGAAGAATGATGCCCGTGATAAATAATCCGCAATCGTATATCACTCACTTTAACCCGATCAAAGAAGTATATCACGGCGCACCGTTAATAAGAGTAGAATCCTATTTTGATTCTTTTTTCCGGATAAAACCAACAAGGGACGTTTCGCATTATACAGATGAATTTGTAGCTTCTATTTTTAAAAGGCATCACTTTGCTGCTATTCTTTCGGTGTTTGCAGCTTTTATATTCCTTGTATTGATAGGCTTCCTTCTTGACAATGCATTTTTTCAATTGCCAGCCGCTGCCAGCATCACAATCTTCTTTTCTATCCTTATTGGTGTGGCAGGGGCCATTACTTATTTTTTACAAAGTTGGAGCATTCCTTATCTCATCGGACTTGTGTTGCTGCTGAATATTTTTTATCAACTCGATTGGATAGATCCCCGTAACAAAGCATATGGATTAAATTATTGGAATAAAACGGAACGGCCTTCTTATTCCCGGGAGGGACTGCTGGCCTTATGCACCAAAGAAAATATAGAAGCGGACCGGCAGAACATGATCGGCATATTAAATAAATGGAAGAAAAACCAGGATAATGAAAGACCAATGCTTGTACTGGTCAACACAAGTGGTGGTGGCCATCGCAGTGCCACTTTTACTATGAGCATACTGCAGCAACTTGATAGTATGACGAATGGCACCATAATGAAAAAAATATTTTTGATCAATGGTGCATCAGGTGGAATGATCGGGGCTACTTACTTCAGAGAGTTATTCCGGCAACGGCAAATGGGAAAGGATATCAATTTGCAGGACAAACAATATGTTGATGATATTGCCGGTGATCTGCTAAATCCATTATTCACTTCTTTCTTTGCAAGGGATCTTATTTCGCCGGCACAAAAATTCAGTATTGGTCCGTATAAGTATGTTAAGGACAGAGGTTATGCATTTGAGCAAAAATTGGGAAGCAATACAAGAGGTTTGCTGGATAAACAATTAAAAGATTATGTGGCGGATGAAAAAGAAGCGAACATACCGCTGATGTTTTTTAATTCTGTCGTAACAAGAGATAGCCGTAAGATGATCATCAGCACACAGCCTGTTCGTTTTATGATGCAGAGCCGTGTAGACACCAATTATATCCCATCAGCAGATCCTGATGCGATCGACTTCGTTTCTTTTTTTGCAAAGCAGGATCCCTATAATATCCGGGTGTTAACAGCTTTGAGAATGAATGCGACCTTCCCGGTTGTATTGCCCAATGTCTGGCTTCCATCCGATCCGGTGATTGATGTAATGGATGCCGGATTACGCGACAACTACGGACAGGAATCTACACTTCGATTTATTTCATCCTTTGATGATTGGATAAAACAAAATACCAGCGGAGTATTGATCATACAAATAAGAGATAGAACAGCCGGCGGATGGGAAGCACCCTATTTATCCGATGATCTAAGCGATCATGTTACCAAGCCATTTTTATTGCTTCAGCATAATTGGTTTAAAATGATGGAATACTCTCAGAGTGATCTGCTGAGTTATTACACCATGCATAGCGGCTATAATGTTTACAAAGTAGCTTTTCAGTACGCAGCTGATAAAGAAGAGAACAAAGCCGCTTTAAATTTCCATCTTACCCGAAGAGAAGAAAAGGATATCATGAATTCAATTCATTCGGCCTCCAATCAGCAAAATCTCGAAAAAACGTTGAATTTGTTTGCAAGGAGACTAGCTCCGGATTCTGCACAAAAGCCCATTTCTCCAGCCAGAATCTGGTAGAGAACTTTAGGATGGCTGCAAGAGCCGGAAACATTTTTTATTTATTGAAATCGCAAGGTTGGAAAATGATTCTGCCGGATCACCATCAATATGCAGCGGAGCCTGTGAATGATTGATGATAGTGAGAGAGTCCGTTTGAAAATAAATCACCCCTTTCTTCTTTGCTGTTAAATAATCCTGCTGCAGTTTATTTTTGCCCCGAACCTGTTTGAGTGTTTGAAACAGAATACTCAATTTGCTTTGATCAGTTACAATAACAATGTCCAATAATCCATCATTCAAACTCGCTTTCGGAGCAATGGTAAAATTATTTCCAAACTGATTGCTGTTGGCAACGCTTATAAAATACGCATCCGTAGTAAATGACCTGTTGTTGACAGTTAACTCAAAAAAATAGGGTTTGGCACTAAAGAAATTCTTTATTATTTGTTTTACATAAGTTGCCAATCCCCTCTTTGGTTCTTTGGCAAAATCATGCGCTACTTTAGCATCAAAGCCAAGGCCGCAGAGCATACAGGCAAATTGGTTGTTGATATAAAAGCCATCAGTGGCAACGGGCTTTCCGTTAAAAATTACTTCCAGTGCTTTTGCTGGTTGTTTTGGAATTTTTGCTGCATAAGCTAGTCCATTACCCGAGCCACAGGGAATAACACCAAAGTTTACATTGCAATCCATCAGGCTGCTTACTACCTGGCTTACTGTTCCATCGCCACCAGCTATTACAACATCAGTAATTTTTTGTTCTTTAATAATAGAGTGTAAGAAGGAATAATCGCCGCTGGCAACAGAGGGAAAAACCTGGCAGGGAATATTGGCAGCTATTGTTTTCTTTTCAATGAGTTGCTGCAGATCCTTTTTGGTCCTGGTGCCGGAAATAGGATTAATGATATAAATGATATTGCGGTTCATCCGTTATGGGAGCTTAAGAGTACACAAATGTACTCTTCGTATGCGTACTGCCATCTGCGGATTTCTGGGAGCAACCACTGAATATATAAGAAGCTGCTTTTTACCTTTAAACAGTTTTCGCAATTCAACTAAAGGTATCTTTATATTATTGGTGCTGTCTTTATTAAACAACTGGTTTGTTTTTTCATCCTCCAATTGAAAAGACCTGTACCACCATACTTCTGTCTTCGGTTCTTCAAAGCTTATTTCGAGATAGCCATTTTTTTTCCAGTCAACTGAACTTATTTTTTTGATATTTATCTTTTCATTTTCTGTGCTTGTATAAAGCAAGGTCTTACCATTCAATTTAATCTTCCACTTACCCTCTTGTGCCTGAACAAAAAAGCAGGAGAAAATCAAGCTTGTTATAAATAGAATTTTTTTCATGTTAAGGAGTGATGAATAAATAGCTAAAAGGTTTGTTTGAAACTTATGCTCTGCTTTGACATCATTCAATGACCATACCATTTTGTATATCCTGTGTTAAAGATGAAAATGGGGTCATTATTACATAAACTTACCACTTTATCAGGGCACTGGCCCAGGTAAACCCACTGCCAAAAGCAGCGAGGCAAACTAGATCACCTTCTTTTATTTTTCCCGACTCCCAAGCTTCGCAAAGAGCAATTGGAACGGACGCCGCAGTCGTGTTGCCATATTTCTGGATATTGTTATAAACCTGGTCGTCATTCAATTTCAGTTTTTGCTGCACAAACTGTGCTATCCGCAAATTAGCCTGATGTGGGATCAGCAATCGGAGGTCAGAAGTCTGAAGGTTGTTGGCAGATAACGATTCCATGATTACTTCGGGAAATTTAACTACAGCTTTTTTAAATACTGATTGTCCATCCATAAAAGGGAAGTTCTGTGCATTATCAATCATCTCATGACTCATGAACATATCGCCAATTTCATTCTCACTAAAATCAGCTAATTTTTGTTCTGTCCAATGATTGGCATGTGTACCCGGATTATACATTGCTAATATTTCCGCAGCTTCACCATCGCTATGCAAATGAGTAGACAATATTCCCTGAGCGTCTTTAGTGGTGGGTTGTAATACAACTGCTCCGGCACCATCGCCAAATATTACAGAAATGTTCCTGCCTCTTGTAGTAAAATCAAGTCCGAATGAATGTTTCTCTGCACCAACAACTAAGATGTTCTTATACATTCCGGTTTTGATGAACTGATCGGCTACGCTTAATGCATACACAAAACCACTGCACTGATTGCGAACATCCAATGCACCAATTTCTTTCATCTTCATTGCTCTTTGTAATAATACCCCGCAACCAGGAAAATAATAATCCGGGCTTAGTGTTGCGAAAACGATGAAGTCAATATCCTGTGGAGTTATTCCGGCTCTTTCAATAGCGATGGTAGCGGCTTCCACACCCATAGTGGTGGTGGTTTCATCTGTGCGGTGGGCATATCGCCGTTCTTTAATACCCGTTCGTTCCTGTATCCATTCATCGCTGGTATCCATATATTTTAATAAATCGTTATTGGAAACCACATTGGATGGTACATACATACCTATCCCCGCAATTTTTGATCTCTGCATAGCAAGCAATTAAGTTTTGAAGGTAGGAAATGTAAGTAAATGAAACTGTTTCACTACACAACTATTTAATACTGAACCATACTTACGCAAACGATAGTCTTGTTGTAGTGCAGAAGCGACAACAGGGTCAGGGTATTTTTGACAAGAGAATTAAAGAATACTCTATTTTTTTCGGACTTATTCAGTCGTTTCTTTGTGTAACAAACAGTGATAAAAAGCAGCTCTTTATAAAAGTATTAGAAAAACCGAATTGATCCATTCATCCATAAAAAACCATCCAAATTATAATACCCTATTGAAAAATTTTAAGGTTAATGGTTGTTGAAAGAACACAAACAGAATTAAGTCGCCTCATTTATACGGGGCGGCTTTTTTGTTTTTTAAAGGGAAAAGATTCCACAAATCAGCAGGATCAGGAAGCTTTTCCTTTATTTGAAGAAACACTTTCGATCCAGTCTCTTATTTCTCTCCTGCTCATCTTCATTTTGTTTTCCAAATGATCCAGTAATGCATCCCCATTTCCCGGATCGTACTGAAGATCTGCATCAGTTAATTCCACGTTTATTTCCTTGATCCTCTCTTTTACTTCTTCCCAGGGTAATTTCAGGTTCAGTTTATTATTTTCTTTCATACTTTTTTTGATGCAAGATTCACACCAGTAAATGCAGGAAAATAATTAATACTAGCATTTTTGGCACGGTCTTTTCATCCACTATATCAGTTCTCTTTAAGAATATATTCAACGGGAAACTGAAGAATAGATTTTGAAAAATACCACGTTGGATAACACTAACAGGGAAGTTTTATAAAGGGAATGAAAAGGGGTTTTGGTTAACACCAAAGCCCTTTATTTTTTACTGAACCTTATTGCCTGTTTCCTTTAGATGTAATACTTCTACAGCAAATTTTTCGCACTCCTCTTCTACGGTCTGGAAATCCTTTGATTTTATATAAGAGCCGATAACATGATCCCCGGCATTGGGAATAGCTACTTGTCTTTTTAGGTTCTCCGGTGTACCAAGTTGATTAAACATTCTTTTCATCGCAGAAACCTTCACTACATTATCCTGGTGTTCATCATCTTTATAATAGTATAGAAGTAACGTTGGTTGTGTGACTTTTCTAAATACAGATTCCTTCATAGTTGTTTCAAGCAACTCTTCTAATTGTACAGTAGCTTCCATTCTGTATTTGTTATTCCAGTATTGTTTATAGATAGTCGTTGTGTCCTTTGCTGTATTGTATTTCCCTTTTACAATATGTGCAATTTGTAATCCCCAATGATTATTCAGCAGCCAGGCATTCGGATCGTTGATCGCAATATTGGGAGAAAGTAAAAACAATGCTGCTATATCAGGATATTCTGCTGCAAGTTTCAACGCTAATGTACCGCCGGTAGAAGTTGCTAAGACTATAACTTTTTTACCCAATTGCTTTCCGATGGCATATGCTTCTTTGGCAGAGTTCCATGCTCCATCTGCTGTAAAACTGGCCAGAGGTTCAGTTGTGTCTATTCCATGTGCATCTAACCGGCTCAGGTATAGATTGCACCCGAACTTCTGTGCAAAATCATAATGAACCGGATCGCCTTCTTCCTGGCTGGCAGAAAAACCATGCAGATACACAACCGCATATTCTGTTTTTTCCTTAAGCGAATCATTCAGCCACATGATTCTCGCCTGGTTATCCGGCTTAATCTTATGCTTTGCTTCATTATTACTGATATATTTTTCAAGGGAAGCTGCATCTGCAGGCACAGCAGGCAGGTCTTTTGTGTAACTGGGGGCGGCAGGCCGGGGACCTAAAAAATAAACAACAATAAGCACTAAAAGCATGAAGCAGAGCCATTTCAGAAATTTCATGTTGCCGTTTTCATAAAACTACAGGAAATCCCCGTTTAAAGGACATTAAGGCTGTATTAAATGTCTATTCCATTTGCTCCCCCCGCCTAATTAACGTACCTTTGCCGCTCGTTAAAAAACAGCGGTTGGCTGTAAGTTTTTGGCCCAGGCCGATGACTTTAAACCAACAGCTAAAAGCTGAAATTATGGAGATTAGAAACATTGCGATTATCGCCCACGTTGACCACGGTAAAACAACATTGGTTGACAAAATTTTACATGCAACTAAAGTATTCCGCGACAACCAGGAAACTGGTGACCTGATAATGGACAGCAACGACCTGGAAAGGGAACGTGGCATCACCATTTTTAGTAAGAATGCATCGGTGATGTATAAAGGAGTAAAAATTAATGTGATCGACACCCCGGGTCACGCCGACTTTGGTGGTGAGGTTGAAAGGGTATTGAAAATGGCTGATGGTGTTTGCCTGTTGGTAGATGCTTTTGAAGGTCCGATGCCTCAAACAAGATTCGTTTTACAAAAGGCATTACAGTTAAACCTGAAGCCAATTGTTATTATTAATAAGGTTGACAAACCAAACTGTCGCCCTGATGAAGTACATGATGCAATTTTTGAATTGTTCTTCAACCTGGATGCAACAGAAGCTCAATTAGATTTCCCAACTTTTTATGGTTCTGGAAAAAATGGTTGGTTCAATGATTCACTGGAGCAGATCGAAGGGATCGAACCATTATTGGATGGTATCGTAAAATATGTGCCACCACCAAAAGTGAATGAAGGCCCTGTGCAAATGCAGATCACTTCATTGGATTACTCTTCTTTCCTTGGTCGTATCGCAGTAGGTAAAGTAAGCCGTGGTGTATTGAACGAAGGACAGAATGTTGTATTAATGCAGGCTGACGGCAGTGTTAAGAAAACGAAAGTGAGAGAGTTGTATGTGTTTGAAGGAATGGGTAAAAAGAAAGTAACAGAAGTAATAGCTGGTGACCTATGTGCTGTTGTGGGTATCGAAGATTTTAATATTGGTGATACTATTTCAGATGCGGAAGTACAGGAAGCATTACCTGTTATCAGTGTAGATGAGCCAACGATGAATATGTTGTTCTCGGTAAACAATTCTCCTTTCTTTGGTAAAGATGGAAAATTTGTGACATCAAGACATCTTAGGGATCGTTTGATGAAAGAAACAGAAAAGAATCTTGCATTAAAAGTTGAAGATAGCGAAGAAGGTGATAGCCTGATGGTATATGGTCGTGGTATTCTTCACCTGGGTATTTTGATCGAAACAATGCGCAGAGAAGGATATGAGTTAACGATCGGTCAGCCGCAGGTAATTGTCAAAGAGATCAACGGTAAGAAATGTGAGCCTTATGAAAATCTTGTTGTGGATGTACCACAAGAATTTGCTTCTAAGGTTATCGATCTTGTAAGCCGTCGTAAAGGAGAAATGCTGATCATGGAAACCAAAGGAGAAATGCAGCATTTGGAATTTGAAATTCCTTCAAGAGGTTTGATCGGTCTTCGTACACAAATGCTGACTGCTACAACCGGTGAAGCTGTAATGGCACACCGCTTTACCGAATACAAACCATGGAAGGGCCCGATCCCGGGAAGAAACAATGGTGTGTTGATCTCTAAGAGCACAGAAAAAACAACGGGTTACTCAATAGATAAATTACAGGATAGAGGAACATTCTTTGTGGATCCTGCAGAAGAAGTATATACCGGGCAGATCATCGCAGAGAACATTAAACCAGGTGATCTTGTGGTAAACGCTACTGAACCTAAGAAACTGACGAACCACCGTGCAAGCGGAAGTGACGATGCAACGAAGATTGCTCCTAAAACACTGATGACCCTGGAAGAGTGTATGGAATACATTCAGCAAGATGAGTGTATCGAAGTAACGCCAAACTTCATCCGTATGAGAAAAGTGATCCTGAACGAAGACGAAAGAAAGAAAGTACAAAAGAAGATGGAAGCACAGGCGGTATAAGAACTGCCGAATAAATTTAAAAGCCCTTCAAAATGTGAAGGGCTTCTTTTATGGTGGCATCTGATCAGTGATTACATTTTGTTGACCTTCTCTTGCAATTTATCAGTAAGTGTGGAACCTAATTGCTTTAATTCGTCTGTCATTTTTTGCGCCAGTGTTCTGTTTCCCTGGTTGATATAAACTAATGCAGCATAATAACGGGCATTTTCATTCAGCGGACTGATGCTGATCGCTTTTTTCAAATTTTCCAGTGCCAATACGTTATTGCTTGTCATGTAATAGGAGTATCCTATCTCTACATAAGCTGCTGTATAGTTGGTCTCATTGTCAATGGCTTTTTGTATATACGGAATTGCTTCACTGTATTTGCCATTGCTGTTGAGGCAATAACAAACTCCATAATTAGCTTTTCTTTCAGTTGGGTTAAAGGCAAGCGTTTTTCGATACCATTCCATTGCATTATCCATATTCTTGATATTGTCCCTGTAGACATCCCCAATGCCGTTGTACGGGATATGGTTTTTTGAATCGATATTGATCGCTTTCTGATAATTGCTGATCGCTTCATCATTTTGCGACAACTTATAACAGGCAAATCCTATTTCGAGATAAGTGCTGATATAGTCTTGTTTGAACTGCAATGACTTGTTGAGGCTTGTTTTTGCAGCTTCAAATTTTTTCAAAGCATTATATGCATAACCTTTGCGATACCAATAGTAATAATCTTCGATAGGCGTTTTGTTTATCACTTCAAACTTGTCGAAATACTGTATAGCAGTCACATAGTCTTCTTTGGCATAGGCGATATACCCAAGGCGTTTATTAACCGAGGAATAGTCTGGATTTATAGCCAGGCAACGTTTATAGTTATTAATAGCCGAATCATCATTACCTGTTTTTTCAAAAGCATATGCCAGTTCAAAGAACATTTTTGAAGTTTCCAGTCCCAGGTTTCTTGCGGTTCGAAGTGATGCAAGGGCATTCTTATATTCTTCAATATCATTGTAACACCAGCCGAGTTCATACCAGGCATCCCTGAATTTAGCATCCAGCCGGACAGCTTCTTTAAACTCTGCAATAGCTTCATTGATCTTGGAGTCTGTTTTCAAGGTTTTACCCTTCTCATAAAATTGCGTAGAGGATTGGGCTTCGCATTTATTTACAGCGGTAAAAAGGAGCAAGCTGAAAAAAATCTTTTTCATGGTGAGTGAGTTTGGGCACTAAAGGTCGAACACTTCGGAATAATCAGCAATACCCGCTGGTACGGATTGCCTTATTTTGTGTTTTAGAACTATGCAGATTTTGTTTTTACTTTGCCGCAATGACAGACCTGGTACCAGCGATCAACGACCTCTTACAGCAATATTTTGATAAAGTATTGGTACTGACGGTACCCCGTTTTAAAGAACGGCACGAAAAAGTAAAAGAACGATTGGCCGGGATTTCTTTCGAGTTTTTTTACGGTACCGATAAAAATGATCTCGACGCTGATGCCATCGGCCACAATTATGTGTATGATAAAAGCACATCATTGGCAGTGAGACAGCAGTTCAAAGAATTGAATACTGGCGAAATTGCCTGTTCTCTTTCTCACAGAAACATATACCAGGCAATGATCGATAATAACTGGGAAAGGGTTTTAATATTTGAAGATGATGTGGTGCCAGACTTCAACAATCTTCCATTATTATTTGATGCTATTAAAGAACTACCACCTGGTTGGGAGTTATTCTATCTCGGGTACCTGAAAAATGAGAAAATTACTTTCGGTGCGCAGTTGAAACAAAACTGGTATAAAATAATGGCGGTACTTGGATTAAGCAGAATGCCATTGGGTATGATAAAGAACCGGTTGCCAAAAAAATACAGTTCGTCATTATTGAAAGCCGGATTTCATGATTGTACGCATGCTTATGCAGTAAGCCTGGAAGGCGCAAAGAAATTAGTGCCAGCCCAAACCCCGGTAAAATACAGGGCCGATAACCTTCTGACAGCCTTGGTATTGAAGGGGGAGCTAAATGCATTTATCAGCCGGGAATATTTGTTTAACCAGGAAATATTTACTGATAAAACGGATCAATCTTATATCAGAAAACAACCCTGAAAACCTAAAACAGGCTTAACTTTGCAAAAATAACAAGGGATGAAAAAGAAGTTGTTGATGCTGTTTTTTATTAGTTGCATTCTGAGTGCCACATCAAACATTACTTCTGCCCAATGTTCTATCTGCACAAAAACTACACAACAGCTTGGCGAAAAACCAGCTAAAGGGATGAACTCTGGTATTCTTTATCTAGCATTTGCTCCATTTGCAATTGTTGGTTATATCGGCTACAGATGGTGGAAGAACAATAAGTTGTCCTGACCTTCCACTGATAAAATTTGCATTTAACGCTTTTCAACATTGCTTATCTTGAGTAACTAAACTACTGCTCATGCAAAGGCTGCTGCTACTCCTTTTATTATCTCCGCTATTTATTGTTGCACAAAAATTACCGGCTATAGAAGAAAAAACAAAAGACCTGAAGAAGTATGAAGGGTATATGAGTTTTTATTGGGATGAAAATACCGGCAAGGTTTGGCTGGAAGTAAATAAACTGGATACGGAATTTTTATATGTCACTTCATTACCTGCGGGATTAGGTTCAAATGACATTGGCCTGGACAGAGGAATATTGGGAGCCGAAAGGGTTGTGAAATTTTCGAAAACAGGAAGAAAGATATTATTGATACAACCAAATTATAGCTACCGTGCTATAACAAATGATCTGGCTGAGAAAAGAGCAGTTGAACAATCATTTGCCCAATCAACATTGTGGGGTTTTACAGTGGAAGCGGAAACAGGCGACCATTATCTTGTAGACGCTACTGATTTTTTATTAAGAGATGCAATGCAGGTCGCAAATCGTATCAGGAGTAATCAACAAGGAAATTATTCATTGGATAAAAGCCGTTCCGCGATCTATTTGCCACGCACCAAAAATTTTCCACTCAATTCAGAATTTGAAGCCACGATCACATTTGTAAATAACGATGGCAACACCGGCAACTTTGTAAATGCTGTCACACCTTCTTCAGAAGCTATCACATTGCGTTTACATCAATCGTTTGTCCAACTACCGGACAAGGATTACCAGCCAAGAATCTTTGATCCACGCAGTAGTTATATTCCCATTTCATTTTTTGATTACAGCACACCTGTCTCCGAACCAATAGAAAAATTTTATATCACCAGGCACCGGTTGAAGAAGAAAGACCCATCAGCCGCAATGAGTGAGCCAGTAAAACCGATCGTTTATTATTTAGATAATGGAACTCCAGAACCAATCCGCAGTGCATTATTGGAAGGAGCAAGCTGGTGGAATCAGGCCTTTGAAGCAGCAGGATATAAAAATGCTTTCCAGGTAAAAGTATTGCCTGAAGATGCAGACCCGATGGATATCCGTTACAATATGATCAACTGGGTACATCGATCTACAAGAGGATGGAGCTATGGGGCATCTGTTACCGATCCAAGAACAGGAGAGATAATAAAAGGGAATGTAACACTAGGTTCTCTTCGTGTACGGCAAGATTACCTGATCGCAACTGGCTTGTTAGCACCATTTGAGAATGGAACTCCTGTTGACGATAAAATGCTGAAAATGGCGCTGCAACGGCTGCGTCAGCTGGCAGCACACGAAGTAGGGCATACATTGGGATTGATGCATAATTATGCCGCCAGTGTAAGCAACCGGGCAAGTGTGATGGATTATCCTCACCCATTGGTACAGCTAAATGCAGCAGGGGATATTGACC
>Ga0068853_100002816_pt1 | contig 13167 bp, 11 predicted proteins | sample KBSCornC32_FD_65655 | JGI IMG/M metagenome (GOLD analysis project Ga0068853, IMG submission 65655) | Corn rhizosphere microbial communities from Kellogg Biological Station, Michigan, USA - KBS Corn C3-2 | ecosystem: Host-associated > Plants > Roots > Rhizosphere > Soil ... | reverse complement strand
CTGTCGATGTGTTTCGTGCTGCTGATCACCGGCGTCGGCTCGCTGATCCACATCTACTCGATCGGCTACATGGCCGAGGATCCCGAGCGTAGGCGGTTTTTCGCGTATTTGAACCTGTTCCTCGCGGCGATGCTGCTGTTGGTGCTGGCCGACAACTACCTCGGCCTCTACGTCGGGTGGGAAGGCGTGGGCCTGGCGTCGTACCTGCTGATCGGGTTCTGGGCGCACAAGCCCTCAGCCGCAACGGCAGCCAAGAAGGCGTTCGTGGTCAACCGCGTCGGCGACCTCGGCCTGGCGATCGCGCTGATGGTGATGTTCGCCTACATCGGCTCGATCTCATTCGCGGGTGTCTTCTCGGCCGCACCGCACCTCGGTGAAGGCACACTCACCGCGATCGGGCTGTTGCTGTTGCTGGCCGCCTGCGGCAAGTCGGCACAGGTGCCGCTGCAGTCCTGGCTCGGGGACGCGATGGAGGGCCCGACACCGGTGTCGGCGCTCATCCACGCCGCCACCATGGTCACCGCAGGCGTGTACCTGATCGTGCGCTCCGGCCCCGTGTTCAACCTCGCGCCCACCGCACAGGTCGGTGTGGTCATCGTCGGCGCGGTGACACTGCTCTTCGGCGCGATCGTCGGCTGCGCCAAGGACGACATCAAGAAAGCGCTTGCCGCCAGCACGATGTCGCAGATCGGCTACATGGTGCTGGCCGCGGGGCTTGGCCCCGCCGGATACGCGTTCGCGATCATGCACCTGCTCACCCACGGCTTCTTCAAGGCAGGCCTGTTCCTCGGCGCCGGTTCGGTCATGCATGCCATGAACGACGAGGTGAACATGCGCCGCTACGGCGGGCTGCGAAAGGCGCTGCCGATCACGTTCGCGACCTTCGGGCTGGGCTACCTCGCGATCATCGGTGTGCCGCCGCTGGCCGGGTTCTTCTCCAAGGACGGCATCATCGAGGCCGCGCTGGGCTCAGGTGGTGCGAAGGGAATCATCCTCGGCGGCGCGGCGATCCTCGGCGCAGGCATCACCGCGTTCTACATGACCCGAGTGATGCTGATGACATTCTTCGGCGAAAAGCGTTGGGCTTCCGAGGCGAGCGAAGCGACGTGGGACAAACTGGTCGCTCACCCGCATGAGTCGCCCGCCGTCATGACCTGGCCGATGATCTTGTTGGCGATCGGCTCGGTGGCCTCCGGCGGCGCGCTTGCGATCGGCGGCACGCTGCAGCATTGGCTCGAACCCGTCGTAGGCGCGCACGAGGCCGAGCACGGCACACCGGCATGGGTCGTCACGATCATCGTGCTGGCCGTCGTCGCCGCAGGAATCGCGATCGCCTACCGGATGTACGGCACGCGTGCCGTCCCAGAAGAGGTGCCCGCAGGAAACGCACTCACCGTGGCCGCGCGGCAGGATCTTTACGGCGACGCATTCAACGAGCGGGCGTTCATGCGGCCCGGGCAGCTCCTCACCGAGGGTCTCGTCGAGATCGACGACGACGCGGTGGACGGGGCTGCGAACGAGCTGGCCGCGGGCGTCGGCTGGATCTCAAACCGATTCCGGCAGTTGCAAACCGGATTCGCCCGCTCGTATGCGCTATCGATGTTGGTTGGAGCGGCCCTGGTGGTCGCCGCGATCCTGGCGGTGCAACTGTGGTGACCTCAATCCCGTGGCTCACCATCCTGTGGGCGATCCCGATGGCAGGTGCGGCGATCGTCATGCTGCTGCCCGCGTCACAGCGCACCGTGGCCAAATGGTTGGCACTGCTGATCTCACTCGCCGTCCTTGCGGTGTCGTTGGTGGTCGCGGTCGGGTTCAAACCGGGCGGCGAACAGTATCAGTTCGTCGAAAACCACCGGTGGATACCGTCGTTCGGGACGGGCTACATCCTCGGCGTCGACGGCATCGCACTCGCCATCGTGGTGCTGACGACCGTGTTGGTACCGCTGCTGATCATCGCAGGCTGGAACGACGCCAGCGACCAGATCGGCTGGGCGGGGCGGTCGGTGCACACGTACTTCGCGCTGACGCTTGCGGTCGAGGGCATGGTGCTGATGTCGCTCGTCTCGCTGGACGTGCTGCTGTTCTACGTGTTCTTCGAGGCCATGCTGATCCCGATGTACTTCCTGATCGGCGGATTCGGCGGCGAGAACCGCTCCAAAGCGGCAGTGAAGTTCCTGCTGTACAACCTGTTCGGCGGCCTGATCATGCTCGCCGCGGTGATCGGCCTGTACGTGGTGACCGCCCAGAGCGACGCGTTCGGGGCGGGCACGTTCGACTTTCGCGCGATCGTGGCCGCGGTGTCGAGTGGTCAGTTCGTGATGAGCCCGGCGGTGATGAACCTGTTGTTCGGCGGGTTCATGTTCGCCTTTGCGGTCAAGGCGCCGCTGTGGCCGTTCCACCGGTGGCTGCCCGACGCCGCGGTGGAAGCGACTCCTGCCAGCGCCGTCCTGATGATGGCCGTGATGGACAAGGTCGGCACCTTCGGCATGTTGCGCTACTGCCTGCAGCTGTTCCCTGACTCCTCAATGTATTTCCGGCCGCTGATCATCACGCTCGCGGTGATCGGCATCGTGTACGGCGCCATCGTGGCGATCGGCCAAACCGATGTGATGCGGCTGATCGCGTACACGTCGATATCCCACTTCGGGTTCATCATCCTCGGCATCTTCGTGATGACCACCCAGGGCCAGTCCGGGTCGACGCTGTACATGGTCAACCACGGCATCTCGACCGCGGCGCTGTTCCTGATCGCCGGATTCCTGGTGTCGCGCAGGGGTACTCGGCTCATCAATGCCTACGGCGGCGTGCAGAAGGTCGCACCCGTGCTGGCGGGCACCTTCCTGGTAGCCGGCCTCGCCACGTTGTCGCTGCCCGGACTCGCTCCGTTCATCAGTGAATTCCTGGTCCTGATCGGAACATTCACTCGCTACCCCGCCTTCGCGGTGTTCGCGTCGACGGCGCTGGTGCTGTCCGCGGTCTACATCCTGTGGATGTACCAGCGGATGATGACCGGCCCGGTCAAGGACGGCAACGATCGGCTGCGTGACCTGCTGCCCCGCGAAATCGTCGTCGTCGCACCCCTTATCGCACTGCTGCTGGTACTCGGGGTGTATCCGAAAGTCGCTCTCGATGTGATCAACCCCGCCGTCAGCCACACGCTGACTACCATCAACCAGCCTGACCCGGCACCGAAGATCGCAGAAGGGCCGGCACGATGACCGTACCTACCCCGAACGTCGAATACGGTCTGCTCTCGCCCATGCTGATCATCCTTGGCGTGGCGGTCGTCGGCGTGCTCGTCGAGGCGTTCGTGCCGCGTCAGCAGCGCTACGCCGCCCAGCTGGTGCTCAGCCTCGGCGGGCTGGTCGCATCGTTCGTGGCGGTTGTCGTGCTCGCGCGGGATCTGGGCGGGACGGGGCGCACCGCCGTGCTCGGCGCAGTCGCCGTCGATGCCCCGGCGCTGTTCCTTCAGGCCACCATCCTGCTGGTCGGAGTGCTCGGCATCCTGCTCATCGCCGAACGGCGCATCCCGGCACCTGCGAACGGCGAAACCGGTCCCGGCCTCGACGCATTCACGCCGCAGGCGTCAGCAGTCGTGGGCAGCGTGGCCGAGAAACTGGCCACCAAGGCCGGTGTGATGCAGACCGAGGTGTTCCCGCTGACGATGTTCGCGATCGGCGGCATGCTGATTTTCCCGGCGGCCGACGATCTTCTGACGATGTTCATCGCGCTCGAGGTCCTGTCGCTGCCGCTGTACCTGCTGTGCGGGTTGGCCCGCAGGCGGCGCCTGCTCTCGCAGGAAGCCTCGGTGAAATACTTTCTGCTTGGCGCGTTTTCGTCGGCCTTCTTCCTGTACGGCGCTGCGATGCTGTACGGCTACGCAGGCACACTCGACCTCGGCGGCATCGCGGACGCGGTGGCGGCAGGGTCGGGTAAGACGTCGCTCGCGCTGATCGGCACCGCACTGCTGCTCGTCGGCGTGCTTTTCAAGGTCGGGGCGGTGCCGTTCCACTCGTGGATTCCGGACGTGTACCAGGGTGCTCCGACGCCGATCACCGCGTTCATGGCTGCTGCCACCAAGATCGCGGCCTTCGGTGCGATGCTACGCATCTTCTACATCGCGCTGCCCGGTCTGCATGACGACTGGCGCCCGATCATGTGGGCGATCGCGATCCTGACGATGGTGGTCGGCACCGTCACGGCCGTCACCCAGAATGACGTCAAGCGGATGTTGGCCTATTCGGCCGTGGCGCACACCGGATTCATCCTCACCGGCGTCATCGCCCAGAACGAGGCGGGCGTCTCGTCGACGCTGTTCTATCTGTTCGCCTACGGGTTCAGCACCGTCGGCGCGTTCGCAGTCGTGGGTCTGGTGCGAAACCCCGAGGGCGATGAGGACACCGCACTCGCCCGGTGGGCCGGTCTGGGTCGACGGTATCCCATTGTCGGCATTGTGTTTTCGCTGTTCCTGCTCGCGTTCGCCGGCATCCCCCTCACAAGCGGATTCGTCAGCAAGTTCGCCGTGTTCAAGGCCGCAGGCGAGGGCGGCGCGATCCCGCTGGTCGTCATCGGCGTGATCGCCAGCGCCGTGGCCGCGTACTTCTACGTGCGGGTGATCGTCCTGATGTTCTTCACCGAACCGCCCGACGACGCACCCGCCGTGGTGGTGCCGAGCGTGTTGAGCACGGCGGTCGTCACGATCACCGCGGCCATCACATTCGCCCTCGGGGCGCTGCCGCAGCCACTGCTCGACTTGGCGAACACCGCCAACCATTTCGTCCGCTGATCCGTACCGTCGGGAGCCGGTTCGCGCAGTTACGGCAGCAGGCCGACTTGGCGGTAGGCGGATTCGAGATACTGCTTCATCTGCCGAGCGGTTGGCGGATTCGGCTGCAGCACACGATAAGTCACCGCACCGGCTAGCATGTCGACAAGCACGTCCAGGTCGGCACCTCCAGGCACATCCCCGTCGGCCTGGGCACGTTCCAGCATCATGATGACGAGCCTGCGCCGCGGCGCGATGTAGTGGTCCCAATAGGTCTGCATCAGCAGCGGATGTGTGACGGCGGAGCCATAGATCTGCGCGACCAGAGCGCGGAACGTCGGGTCCGCAGCGGTCTTGGCGGCCGCGGCGACGTTGCGCCGCACGAGCTCCTGCGCCGGAACGGCGACGATCTCGACGCGTGTCGGCCAGTTCAGGTCGCTGCCAACGTGGGCTTCGATCGCGTCAGCCACGAGGAGTTCTTTTGTCGACCATCGCCGGTAGATGGTGGGCTTGCCGACGCCCGCACGCTTGGCGACTTGTTCGATGCTCATTCCGGTGATGCCGTGAGTGACAAACAGCTCGAGCGCCGCGGTCAGGATCGCGCTGTCGAGTGCGGGGTCACGCGGGCGTCCGCGGCTCGCGGTGGCGCCTGTCACCGAACCGATCCTGTCGCCAGCGCACGGTTTAGCCACCGATCCAGGGCGTTCGGCCGTCGTCCGCGCCACCCTAGATGCCCGTCGGGGCGCACCAGAAAGGCGTCGGAGCTACGCTTCTGGGGCAGTGCGGCCACTCCGTCGCCGAGGTGTGCCGTCGCGACCGCCCGCAGAGAATCGTCGGTCGACAGAAGCGCCCAACGCCCATTCAAGTCGGCACCGCGCAGACCGGGCACGCGGTCACCGGGACGGGGCTTCGGAAACGGCAGCGACCGTTCGGCCAGTGGACCATGCCGGTAACTCACCCACAGCTGCGACGTCCGGTACGTGACCCAGCGCTGCACACCGCGCACGTTTAACAACGGCACGACAAGCCGGTCGCGGATGAATCGGCCGAGCCGGCCCTGGGCGATGTTGATTTTGGTGACCGCGCCGGTGCCGCGAAGCACCTCGGTGGCCAGTGGGCGGCGTTCCTGCTCGTAGCTGTCGAGCAGTCGGGCATCGGACTTCCCGCGGACGACGAGCGCTAGTTTCCAGGCCAGGTTCTCGGCGTCACCTAGCCCCGTCAACATGCCTTGGCCGCCGAACGGCGCGTGAGTGTGGGCGGCGTCGCCAACCAACAGCACACGACCACGCCGGTAGGTGTCGGCAAGCCTGCGATGCACGCTGAACATCGACAGCCACACCGCGTCGGTGATGCTGACCGCGCGTCCGGTGCGCTCGGGAAGGATCCGATCGAGCCGGGCGAGTATCTCCGACTCGGTCGGCTTATCGGCCGGCTGGCCAGGGTCATAGGCGATAATCCGCCACAGTCGGCCGGTGTCGTCGGGCATCGGCATCGCGCCGATCATGCCCTCTGGATGAATCCACCCGGTGGTGCCCGAGCGGTCGAGGTTCCAATCGAGGCGAACGTCAGCAAGCAGAAATCGTTCGCTCAGTTTCACACCGGGGAAACCGATGCCAGCGAGGTGCCTGGTGGTGCTCGCGGCACCGTCACAGCCCACCACCCAGCTGGCCTTTAACTCGTCGCCGCCGACCACTGCGGCTACGCTCGCGTCGTCCTGACGCAAGTCAACAAGTGCTGTGCCCCAATCGATTTCGCCGCCGAGTTGAGCGACTCGATCCCGCAGCGAAGCCTCGACGGCAGCTTGGGAGATGACCATCGGGGGCGCTGCCGTTCGCATTTCAGGATCGCCGAACCGTAGTTGCATAATCGGCTTGTCGCCCAGGTAAGTAGTGATCTTCATCGCGCGCACCGAACGAGCAGGCATGTCATCGAGGGCTCCCAGTCGGTCCAGAACCTCGGATCCGCGCGCGTGTAGAAAATTAGCCCGCGACGTGGTGGCCGGCCCATTCGCCTTATCCACCACCCGGACTTTCACGCCATTCGTCAACAGCCCGCACGCCACTGCAAGACCGGTCGGACCGGCCCCGACGACTAGGACGTCGACGTCTTGCATAACGACCCCTTCATTAATTATCGAAACGGTATCGTAACTGAATATACCTTGGCCGCCGAGCGCCCCGCTACATTCATCGCATGACAACCGAACCGCTGGTGCTGACCGCCGACCACGGCGCGGTCAGGCTGCTGACGCTGAACCGGCCGGAAGCCAGGAATGCGTTGAGCCGCGACCTGATCAGGGCGACGTACACGGCACTGACCCAGGCCGACGCCGACGACTCCGTGCTGGCGGTGGTGCTCACGGGGAAAGATCCGGCGTTCTGCGCCGGGGTGGATCTCAAGGAGGCGCAGCGCGACGGGCTCAAGTACTTCGAGGAGTTTCGGTCGCAAAGCTGCATCGCCGCCGTCGCCAAGATGCGCACACCGATCATCGGCGCGATCAATGGCGCGACGTTCACCGGCGGGCTGGAGATGGCGCTCGGCTGCGACTTTCTGGTGGCCTCTGAGCGGGCGGTGTTCGCCGACACGCATGCCCGGGTCGGCATCCTGCCGGGTGGCGGTATGACCGCGCGACTCCCCCACGTCGTCGGACAGGCGATGGCACGACGGCTGTCGATGACGGGCGAGGTGGTCGACGCGGCCCGCGCCGAGCGGATCGGGTTGGTCACGGAGGTGGTGCCACACGAGCGGCTGCTCGACCGGGCGCTCGAGTTGGCCGCGCAGATCGCCGAGGTGTCGGGGCCAACCATGTTGGGGCTCAAGGAGATCTACACGACAGGTGCTGCCGCAGTGGTCGACCCGGGGTTGGCCGCCGAGGAGAAGATCGCGTTCGCCCAGCATCGGGACTTCGATGGCCTTGGCGATCAGTTCCGGGCGGTGAGTGAGCGCAACAAGCGACAGATCGAGAGCTAAGGGCTGGAGCGACGCAGAATGAACTCGACGGTGCGCTTGCCGTCGAATTCCGGTCTGGGTGTCGTGGTCATGTCGACCTGCTTGCGCGCCTGCTCCAGTACCGGTGTGTCCGGGTCGAGAACCGACAGATACACGTCGTGCGCCGCGAGGGACGACACCGCGCGGTTGAAACAGTCGTCGTCGATCACTTCGGCGTGGGTGACATCCGGGCCGTTCTCGAAGAGCCATCGAGGTGGGTCGGTGAGCGAGTCATATGCCGCCGCAACGGCGTTCGAGAACTCGATGTGATCACGCTGGTTCGGGGCGCCCGGCGCCCACTCCGGACCGCTGTAGACGGTGAGCACAACATCGGGAGCCACGGCGGTGATCGTGTCGGCGATCTTGGCACGCAACGCAGGTGTGTCGCGGATCTGGCTGTCCGGGAAATCCCAGAATTGCAGCTCCTCGACGCCGACGATGGCGGCCGATCGGCGTTGTTCGATCTCCCTCAGCGGCCCCGCCTCCTCGGCGGGCATGCCCGCGATACCGACCTCACCTCGGCAAGCCAATGCGTAATAGACGGTCTTGCCCTGCGCCGTCCATTTGGCGACCGCGGCCGCGCAACCGTACTCCGGGTCGTCGGGGTGCGGCACGAGCAGCAGCGCGGTACGCCAGTCGATCGGGAACGCCTCCAGCACGGTCTCTATGCCACCACACCGTGCACCACAATGGCAGTGGTCTGCGCGACCCACTCCTCGCCGAGCGGTTCGTGGGGCTGCAGCAACACCCGCAAGAGCGTGGCGCCGCCGATCACCTCGACGAGCCGGTCGGGATCGACGTCCGCGTGCACCTCTCCTCGACTGACCGCGTCGGCCAGCCGCGTCCGGACCGCGACGAACACGTCGGTGAAGCGGCTCATGACCCGGGCGTTGAGGTCGGCGTCGACCGCCATGTCGGCGATCAGCCCCGGCAGCGCGGCGCGCACCAGCGGGCTGGTGAACACGTCACGGGCGGCGGCGATCATCGCGTGGATGTCGGCGCCGAGGTCGCCCGGCGGCGTCTCGATCGCGGTCGGCGCCGCCGGGAAGGCAGCCTCATGCACGAGTTCGGCCTTGCTCGACCACCGCCGGTACAGCGCCGTCTTGGTGGTTCCTGCGCGCTCGGCGACCGCGGCCATCGAGAGGTTCGAATACCCGATTTCCACAAGCAGATCCGCGGTCGCCCGCAGTATGGCAGCGTCGATACGCGGATCCCGGGGCCGACCTGCACCCGGGGTCTTGTCAACCGATGACGCGTCTGCTTTCATAACGCTACCCACCGTATCGTAATTGCCCCCCCGCCGAAGGATGAATTCTCATGCCGACTGAACCGGCTGTCGAAGATGTCAGCCGACTCCAACATTCGAGTCGAGACGTCAGCACGCTGCCCGATGTGATGTCGCGTTGGTTGTCGACCGTGATGCCCGGCGGTGCCGCACCCGAGGTCACCGTGGAAAGCGGCGTCGACGCCAACGGCATGTCGTCGGAAACGATCATCCTGACGGGCCGCTGGGACGAGGACGGGCAACGCCGGGAAGAGAAGTGGGTGGCGCGGGTGGCGCCTACCGCGCAGGACGTGCCGGTGTTCTCGTCGTATCGGATGGACCACCAGTTCGACGTCATCCGACTGGTCGGCGAGAAGACCGACGTCCCAGTTCCCCGCGTGCGGTGGCTGGAACCGACGGGCTCGGTCCTCGGCACGCCGTTCTTCCTGATGGATTACGTCGAGGGCCAGGTGCCGCCGGACGTGATGCCGTACACATTCGGCAACAACTGGTTCGCGGACTCCCCCGCCGAGCGACAGCGCGAACTGCAGGACAGCACCGTCGAGGTGATCGCCAACCTGCATTCGATCCCGGAACCCGAAACGACATTCGGCTTCCTCGATGACGGGTCCGAACCGAATGCGTTGCGGCGCAACCTCAATTGGCTGCAGTCCTGGTACCAGTTCGCGGTCCCCGATATCGGCCGCTCCGAGCTGATCGAGCGGGCGCTGGACTGGCTCGAGGCGAACTGGCCCGCCGACGTCGCCGCTACGGATCCGGTGCTGGTGTGGGGCGACTCCCGCGTCGGCAATGTGCTGTACTCCGACTTCCGGCCGGTTGCCGTCCTGGACTGGGAGATGGCGGTGCTCGGGCCGCGGGAGATGGACGTCGCCTGGATCATCTTCGCGCACATGGTCTTTCAGGAGCTCGCCGGCCTGGCCGGCATGCCGGGCCTGCCCGACTTCATGCGGGAAGAGGATGTGAAGGCGACCTATGCAGAGCTGACCGGGGTCGAGCTGAGCGACCTGAATTGGTTCTATGTGTACTCCGGCGTGATCTGGGCGTGTGTGTTCATGCGGACCAGCGCGCGGCGTGTGCGGTTTGGCGAGATCGAGAAACCCGACGACGTGGAGTCGCTGTTCTATCACGGCGCGGTGCTCAAGCGACTCATCGAGGAGGCGTAATGCTCGGCCCCATGGACGAATACCCGGTGCACCAGGTCCCGCAGCCGATCGCGTGGCCGGGGTCCAGCGACCGGAACTTCTACGATCGTTCGTACTTCAACGCGCACGACCGCACCGGCGACATCTTCGTGATCTCGGGCATCGGCTACTACCCCAACCTCGGTGTGAAAGACGCGTTCCTTCTGGTGCGGCGGGGAGACGAGCAGACGGCGGTACACCTGAGCGGCGCCATCGATCAGGACCGCCTCAATCAGCATGTGGGCAACTACCGCGTCGAGGTGACCGAGCCGCTGCACAAGCTGCGCATCGTGCTCGACGAAACCGAGGGCATCGCCGCGGATCTGACCTGGGAGGGTCTGTTCGACGTCGTGCAGGAGCAGCCGCACATCATGCGGCGCGGCAACCGCGTCACGCTCGACGCACAGCGGTTCGCGCAGGTGGGTTCCTGGAGCGGCACGCTGTCCATCGACAACCAAGAGATCGCCGTCGATCCCGCCCGCTGGATCGGTAGCCGCGACCGCTCGTGGGGTATCCGACCGATCGGCGAGCCCGAGCCTGCGGGCCGACCCGACGATCCGCCGTTCGAGGGCATGTGGTGGCTCTATGTGCCGATGGCGTTCGACGATTTCGGCATCGTCCTCATCATCCAGGAGGACCCGCACGGCTTCCGCTCACTCAACGACTGCACTCGCATCTGGAAGGACGGCCGCGTCGAGCAACTCGGCTGGCCGCGGGTGAAGATCCACTACCGATCCGGCACCCGCATCCCCACCGGTGCGACCATCGACGCGACCGCATTCGACGGCAGCCCGGTGCATTTCGATGTCGAGTCCAAACTGCCGGTGCCCATTCACGTCGGCGGCGGGTACGGCGGTGACTCGGACTGGCTGCACGGAATGTGGAAGGGCGACAACTTCACCGAACGCCTGACCTACGACATGACCGATCCCGCCGTCATCGGGCGCGCAGGCTTCGGCGTGATCGACCATGTCGGCCGCGCCGTGTGCCGTGACGCCGACGGTGTCGAACGTGAGGGTTGGGGCTTGTTCGAGCACGGTGCGCTCGGCCGTCATGACCCGTCCGGCTTCGCCGACTGGCTTACCGTCGCGCCCTAGTGATTTCCGCGCGCATTTGCCCGCGCGTGAAATGCAGACAGCGGCAGCGGATGCTTGTTCTGGTCGGCCAGAAATTCGTGTCCGAATCGCTAGACTCGCCACTGGCCACTGTCGGCGGACGGGATTTCAATTTCCGCGACGAACTCTGAGTGAATGTGCGAAATTGTTTCGATAAAACGCCGAGTTCACGGCCGCCTTGCGGTGCGCAGCATCGCCTCAGATGGCTGGGATCGACGACCGGAAATGCATGTTCGCGCGTGTTTGCTTGTGACGTAAGAGCTCGAACATTCGCGAAATATGTCTATGCGACACATCGAGCGGCCTGACACCTTTGCGACGGCTACAGCCCCCAATTTCTTCATTATCAATATCGCCTGTGAGGTTGGTGGGAAAATCCTTTGAGCGCGGGGGTCTCGGTGCCCAGCGCTTAGGAGGATTGTCATGAAGCCCAAGTCGCGAAACTTCGCGCAGTTGTTGGTTGTCGCGGGCGCCGCGGCGTCGGTTGCCATCGCGCCGGTTGCTGCCGCCGACCCAACCGGTGTGCCGGAAGCCGGCTCCGAGTCGGCCAGCGCCACCATCAAAGACCTGCGTGCCCAGGGCTACAACGTCGGCATCAACTGGGTCAGCGGCGATGCCGACATCCCGCTGTCGGAGTGCACTGTCACAGGAATCGACACGGCCGCCGCCCCCACCGTTTGGGTTTCGGTGGAGTGCGACGAGGCTGGCGACTGAGCCGATTTAGGCGCGCCCCAAAACGGTGGTGGTTGGTCGTCTCTGGCGATGCGTTCGGCGAGGAGGAGTTGTTTTCGGGCGATGCGGGCGGCGCTGTGTTGCCGTTCGAGTGCGATCCGGTAGGCGCGTTCTTGGGCCCGCGTGCGCTGCCGGGTGGGCATCATCAACCCGCGATTGCTCGGTGCTGCACCGCCGGATTCTGGGATCACCAGCTGCCCGGTGGATGTGGCCAGCGCGGGAAAGAACAGGGCACCACCGGGTTTGGTCGTGTACACGTGTCCCGACGGGGCCGTCGAGATGACAGTGCCCTCCGATATTTTTCTGAGATACAGGTCTAGTTCACCTGGTCCGGCCCGTATAAGGTGGCGAAGCTCCCCACCCCGCAGTAACGCCTCCTGGGCGGGTAAGGGTTTACCACGATGATCAGAGCCATAGGCAACGTGTGAAGTTGCCGGTCAGTGCGCCGTTAGGGTACTCGTCGCGACCGCAACACCAGCGCGACGGTTACTGCCAGGATGATCGTGCCGATGGACTCCACCACCAGCGTGGTGGGCACCAACGTGAAGCTCAATACCTCGTGAATGCCAAACACCCCCACAGTCAGCGCGAGCACCAGCGCAAGCAGCGTGCCCACCATGAACAGCAGGCTCAGCCCCGTTGCCAGCGACAGGAGCCGCCCACGCAGCACGATGATTGCGATTGCCAGTACGAGCGCGCCAACCGCGTTGAGCACGAACAGCATGCCAAGCGAGCCGCCTACGCCGTCGAACACGAGGTACAGATGGATCCCGCCCATCACCAGCAGCATGATCGCACTAAGTAGTCGCCAGGCCATCAGTGTGCGGTGGCTGACACCGACCCATCGGAGTGAACCGGTTTCCCGAGTATGCGATGACATGTCCTGACTGCCTTCAACGTCTGGCTCGGTGCAAGCCGAGGCCCTCTGCGATATACACGTGCAATCCGCCCGAACAGTTCAGCCTTTACGTGCCGGTTGTGTGAGGCCGCTGGCCGGGTTCAGCCGTATCGCGTGTATCTGATTGCAAGCTCGTGGGTTGTTGTGAAGATCCTGCTGATAGTTGTTGTCATCGCGATCGTCGCGGGACTGTACTGGCTGCT
>Ga0068853_100002814_pt1 | contig 13173 bp, 9 predicted proteins | sample KBSCornC32_FD_65655 | JGI IMG/M metagenome (GOLD analysis project Ga0068853, IMG submission 65655) | Corn rhizosphere microbial communities from Kellogg Biological Station, Michigan, USA - KBS Corn C3-2 | ecosystem: Host-associated > Plants > Roots > Rhizosphere > Soil ... | reverse complement strand
TTTCAGGGAATTCCGGGTGCTGCCGTCTGTAGCGGGCCTGAGGGAGTCGAGGGCGCCTGACAGGCTGACCGCCAGCGCATGCTGATCGGGATTGTCGGTTGTCATCTCCCTGAGCGAGGCTATATCCCGGCGGAGAGAGGTAAAAAAGGCGGGTTTGGGGGACTCGCCGGTCACCCGGTCCCAGTCAGAAATGCGAACCTTGATCTTGTCGATCTGGGTTATAACGGAGTACGTATGGTTTATCCAGAAAGTGGTATTCTCTACGTTCTTTTTGTTGGAATGTATAAGCCAGCCTATGAAAGCCAGAGAGCAGAAAGAAAAAACCAGCAGCCAGGCGATCTGGCGTTGTAATGCAAATCTTGCATTAATTGCAATTCTCATATCGGGAGTAGTGATTCTCGGCTACATAACGTCAAATCCCGGATAAGATTTTAGGGGAGTGGATAAAAAAAGGAGGGATGGCGATGCCATCCCTCCTATGAAAATGAGATAGGATCCTAGAACGAATACCGGGCTCCGAACTGGACGGTATAGTAGGCTGCTGCCTTCGATGCGGCGCCCGCGCTGGGGTTGACCGTATAGGTGAAGGAGTGCGTAGCCTGGTCGAAACCGCTTACGTTGTAGAGGTTGGTATTGCCGATCGTCGTATATCCGCCCCATTTGTAGTTGAGCAGGTTCAGTACGTTGAAGATATCGCAACGAATCGTCAGTTTGTGCGTACCGGTCAGCTTCCAGTCGTAGGCGGCGCTGAGGTTCCACTGTGCGCGCCAGGGCATGATACCGCCGTTGTAGGGAGCGAACTTGCCGAAATTGTCCGTCAGGTATTTGCGGAATGACGGGCTGGTCGTCTGCAGCAGGGTCTGCATGCCGGTCCTGATGTTTGCAGGCGTGTTGGGATCGTTGGGATCATAGATATAGGCCAGGTCGGTACCGTTGTTATTTTCGCCTATGATATCGTTGTTCACGACGGCGGTGTAGCGGTTGGCCTGCCATGCCTGGAACGAGCTGCTGATCGTAAACCCGTAGATGGAGGGGCTCAGGAACAGCGCTACGAGCTTGTGTTTCTGGTCGCCGTCGCTGTACCAGTTCTTGCCATAGCTGGAGTAGCCGTAGTACGAAGATCCGACGAAGAAGTTGGCGTTGCGGGGGTCGCCATTGTCGTAGGGGGGCGTGCCCTTTGCAGCGCCGCGGGCGTAGCTGACGCTGAAGCTACCGTCTTTCCCGATCTGGAATGCTGCCTCGATCATTGCACCGATGTAGTTGGAAGACCAGCTGGCGTTGGTGAAATAGCGCACCTGGTTGAAGTCGGCAAACTGGCGGGAAGCGGCGAGCGGGATAGAATAGCTGTTACCCTTGTTGTATTTGTCGGCGGTCAGCTGGCTGGGGTCGACATAGATCTCGCGGCCTTCGTTGGTGACGAAGGAAGCGTTCTTCTTCAGGTTGAGGTCCTTCATGTAGAAGTTATCCCAGGTGTTGTCGAAGTAGACGTTGGCGCCCATCCGGAACCAGCTGTTGAAGTAGTGGTAATAACTGAGGCTGGTCTTGAAGGTCAGCGGGTTCTTCAGGTGTTTGTCGATGGCCAGCACCGTAGCGGGCTGGTTGTTGTTGAGCGTATTGTAGTACGGCAGACCGGGCACCTGGCTGAAGTCCTTCTGGTAGGCCGCCCAGTTGGGTTTGGGGACGTTGTTGTAAATGTCTACCTGGCGGAAGTCCACGCCGTTGTCGATGTGCGCAAAGGTGATCGGCTGGGTAGTGATCTCGGATGCGAAGAGACCGGCGCCGAATTTCACGATGTCCTGGCCGTTGCCTTTCACGTCCCAGATGAGGTTGACGCGGGGCTGGATGTTCTTCGCGTCGAAGGGAACCACGTGCGTATTCACGCCCAGTTCGCGCTCCAGCTGCGGGTTATAGGTCGGCGCGCTGCCGATGATCTGGCCGTCCCAGCGAAGGCCCACGGTCAGGTTGATGTTCGGGCGGATATTGGTCTCCATCTGTGCGAACGCACCCAGCTCGATCAGCGGAACGCTGATCATCGGGTTGTTGCCTGTGAGGGATATCTTCCTGTTAAAGCGATAGGGGTTGTTGTTATACAGGTCGGTCAGACTGTTGTAGTAGAACTGACCCTGCTGGTCGTGCGAAAGACGGTCGGAGATGCGGTTGATGCTGTTGTCCGTCCCAAAGACGAAGTTCAGGTTGCCGACCTTATAGCGCAGGTAGTCGATGATCTGGATAACGTCGGAAGCGTCGCGTTCGGGCACCCAGTTCTGGTCGCCGAATGCGAGCTGGGCGTTGTTGTTGTTGGCGGAGCCGTCGACGAAGGGAGTGGTGATGGTGACGAAGCCTTCCGGTACGTGGTTGCCTACGAAGTGCAGGAATTTCCGGTAGGTGGAGAAATTCAGTTTCAGTTCGTTGACCAATTTGGGCGAGAACTCCGTACGCAGGGCCAGCATCACGGCATTCTGGTATTCCACGCCGATGTACTGGGTGGAGAGCAGGCCGCTGCCCTTCAGCTTGTTGGGGTCTTCAAAACGGAGGAAGTTGTATTTCAGGGTGAGGAGGTTCTTCTTGTTGAGGTTATAGTCGAGTTTCACAAAGGCGTTCTGCGTCTTTTGGGTGATACCGATGGTACCGTACTGGGGCATCTGAGGGAAGCCGTTCTGGTACATCCAGTTGACGACGGAGTCGATAGCCGCCTTAGGTACTTTCAGGGATTTCTCTGCGGCTACCTGTGTGGTGCCCGCGAGATTGTAGTCGTAAGCGGAGAAAGGCAGTTTGTTCTCGTACTGGTCGTAGGAAACGATAAAGAACAGTTTGTCCTTGATGAGGGGTCCGCTGAAAAGGCCGCCCCACTGCCCCACCTTGTTCTGGGGCGTACGGGCGTGACCGTTGGCGTCCGTGTGCTGCGCCAGGTCGTTGGAGCCGTAGTAACCCCAGGCGGAACCGGCGAATTTGTTGGTGCCGGATTTGGTGATCGCCTTGACCACGCCGCCCGAACCGCGGCCGTTGGTGACGTCATAGTTGTTGGTCGATACCTCGAACTCGCGGATGACCTCCGAGGAGATGGAGAAAGCGGCGTCGGTGGTGCCTGAGAAGTGCGCGCGGCGGTTGCTCACGCCGTCGAGCATATAGCCCGTACCGCTCTGTTTGGCGCCGGCCAGGGACGCGCCGTTCGCGAGGGGCGACAGCGCCATCAGGTCGGTATAGTTGCGGGAAGCGATGGGGATCCTTCTGAGCGCCTGACCGGAGACCTGAGTACCGGTACCGAGACGGTCGACAGAGTTGTTGAAGCTGTTGGAGCGGACAGTCACTTCCTGCAGAGTGGTCGCGCTCTTGCTGAGCGTGATCTTGTGCAGCACCAGGCGGTCGCCAAGGTTGAGGACGTTGTCCTTTATGACGGTGGACTGAGCGCCGACGGCAGATATCTCTACCGTATATACGCCGACGGGCAGGTCGCGGAGGGTAAAATATCCTTTCTTGTCGCTGACGGTAGTCGCGCTAAAGCCGTTGGCCGTGTTCTTCACTGCGACGGTAGCACCGTCGATGGCTTTGCCGGCGTCGTCGAAGACGAAGCCGCTGATGCCCGATCCGCCGGACTGGGCGGTCAGCATGCCAAAGCCGATCAATAAAAGGAAGGGAACTAACAGGAGCCTGATAACCAAAAAGGTGTTTTTCTTCATTACAGTTGAGTTTACGCCGCAAAGCTAGTTCATGCCCCTGAACAATATTGTGCTGCGTCGTTTAACTTAACCTTAACGTAAGAAAAAGATCACAAAAAGAAAACAATCCGGAGTACGTAGCCCGCGAAAGCCGCCTACAGCGCCTCTTTCAGCAGGGAGTCCAGGTCGAGCCTGTGCGTGTACATCGTGAGTTTGCCGTCCGGGTCGACGGGCCACTGTTCGCGGGGGCGGTCCCAGTAGAGCTCTACGCCGTTGCGGTCGGGGTCGTCGAGGTACAGGGCCTCCGATACCCCGTGGTCCGAGGCGCCGGTCAGGTGGTAGTTGGCCTCCACGAGGCGGCGGAGGGCGACGGCCAGATCGCGGCGGGTGGGATAGACGATGGCGGTATGAAACAGTCCCGCGGCGGCGGTTGGCGCAGGGGGTTTGCCCTTGCTGTACCAGGTGTTCAGGCCGATATGGTGGTGATAGCCGCCGGCGGAGATAAAGGCTGCATCCTCGCCGTATTTGACCATCAGCTCAAAACCCAGCAGGCCGCAATAAAAGTCCAGGGAACGCTGCAAGTCGCTGACCTTGAGGTGTACGTGACCGATACGGGTCTGTGCCGGTATGGTATATGGAGTCATGGGGTAAAGGTAGGACTCTTCCCGCATCCGCAGTAAGGAGCCGTATCAGCGGGTATCCGGTACGCGTCAGAACCGGAACCTCAGACCGAGCGTCACGGGCATCGCGATCAGGTGGTATGTCTGGGTGGACGCCTTATTATTAAAATACTGTCCACCGACAGAGAGGGTCAGTCCGAACTTGCAGCTAAAGAACCAGGCCACCCCCATTTTTACGCCGGCCGTTACGCCGACTTTTGTCGAGGGTTTGTCTGCGAGCGTATTCCCGCTGTTGACGATCTTGCTGCCGCCGGGTATGGCTGCACCGGCCGAGAGCGTTATGTTCGACTGCCAGCCGAGGGGGCCGCCGATGGTCGCCTTGCCAAATAGCTGGACGGGGATGATGGGTTTGCCCGGGTAGACGGTATTATAGGTATTCGGGGCCGATCCGGCGTACGGAATATCGTCCTGATACGAAAGCGTGATCCAGGAAGCAGATATACCGGCCTGAAACCAGTGGTTGAAGATTCGCGAGATCGCCAGTTCGCCGGCCAGCTGCGCGCCGTTGGTCCGGGTGTGTTCGGCGGTGTTGTCGTAGCGCGGGATGGAATTGAATGAGCCGCCGCCGTCTACCGCTATCTCCCATTTTTTATGACACTCGTCCTTGTCGTTCGACAGAGCCCTGACCCAGGAGGTGTCGGAGAGGATATACGTCAGGCTGCCGCCGCCGGTGGTGTCGGCCTTCAGCGGGACGTGGAGGAGAATGGCGGTGTCCTTACAAAGGACGAACCGGTCGACCGTCGGGTCGCCGGATATCTTCGAAAAATAACCCATGCTGTCGCTGACTTTGGTCAGGGTATCGATGCTGCGTACCAGGCGGACCAGGGTGTCGGTCTTTTTCTTCTTTGAGGTGACCATTGCCTGGTAGAACCGGATCGTGATATGAAGGGGTCTGAGGTGCGACTGTTTGTTGACCAGCGTATCGGCCTCCGCGGTGAATTTGATGTCCCTGCAGCAGCCGGCGACGCCTCCGGCGCTGAGCGGGTCGCTGGAGAAGAAGGCGTTCCCGCAGGTATGGAGGATATAAAAGCTGCAGCCGGTCGGACCTGTGATCTGCCAGGCGGCGATGCCGTCCCCGCCTTCACCGGCCGGGTTCAGTCTTACATATATATAATCACTCTTCTTGTTGAAGAATCCGAGGTTGCCGATGGCGCCCGGGTTGATAAAAAGGTTTTCCACATTGGCGGCCTTCAGGTCTTTGTAGCCGTGGACGAAGCCGATGTCCTGCAAGAGCTGGTTGAAGGCGGGAAATGTAACGGTATATTTTTTACGGGTAGCGGGATCTTTTACCGACTTAATGAATGCGGAACGTGTGGTGATACCGTTCTTCTGTTGCAGGAAAGGGAATTGCGGATGGTTGCCCAGTTTCTCGGTGAAGTTGCGGGGGCTTTTATGCGGATCGAACTGGAATAAGGTGGAGGAATGTTTGCAGGGCTGGGCGAATACGGCACTGCACAGCAGCGCAAAGGCTACGGATAGAAGGGGTCGGGTCATGCTGCCAGTAACGTAAAAAGTGTCAGTTTGTTATATATAATCATGAAAAATAACGGTATAGACGCTTTAACAAAAAAGTCAAAATATTTTTTTTCCTCATCCGTTAAACGATTCCATTTACCGCTCGTCCTAAGAAAAACATTAAAAAAAACTTAAAACCCGACTAAATGAAAGCGAGTATCCGAGCTTCGATCCGACCATTGGAAAATGATTTATTCCGGATCAAAATGAAAAGCCTTTCGAGACTGATGCTGGCCACTGCGTTTGCAGGTGTTCTGTTCGCGTGTAAGAAAAGCAGCGACAACAACAGCACGGCGCCGATGTCCAATCAGGACGCTGCGACGCAGTCCGACGACCAGACGCGAGTATCCAATGAGAGCGATGCCGCCTTTGACGACGTGACCACTGCGATGAATGAGCAATCTACGGTCACCGGTCTCAGCGAGGGCGGGTCCGTGCGATATGGCGTAGCGACAATGGGTGCGGATACTGTCAAGAGCTCTATCTGTGACGCCGTCGTCACCATCGATACTTCCAATGCTACCCATACTCTGACGATCATCTACAACGGCAAAGGCTGCGGCTTCAACCGCAAGCGTACGGGTACCGTCACCATTTCGATCCCTGCGGGCGTACACTGGAGGGACAAGGGTGCGAAGGTCACCGTTGTCTTCGATCTGACCATTACCCGTCTCACCGACAGCAAGAGCATCAAGCTCTCCGGTTCGCATGTGTATACGAATGTGACGGGCGGGAATGTCTTTAACCTTACGCCCAGCAGCCAGCCCATCATTCATACGGTCACCAGCGACAATATGGCCATCACGTTCGACAACGGCACGCAGCGTACCTGGCATGTCGCCCGTCAGCGCACGTACACGAATCTCAACGGTTTTGCGATAGCCCTGAGCGGCACGCATACGGACGGGGCTACTTCGGGTATTTCGGAGTGGGGCACCAACCGGTTCGGCAACAATTTCACGACGATCATCAATCAGCCTTTGACGGTGGCGGCCAGCTGTGGCTGGCAGCTGACCAGCGGGCAGTTCACGCTGAATAATGCCGCAGGATCGACGTCGATAACTTTCGGCCTCGACGTCAACGGTAATGCAACGGGTTGCCCGATCATCGGAAGCACATACTATTTCAAGCTTGCTTATACGAGCAACGCGAACAAGACATATACGTTCATCCTACCTTACTAAGCTAAAATGAAAGATAAAAAAAAGCCCCGGTTGGGGCTTTTTTTTATTCTGAACGGAGAGACCGCACAGGATTGGCGAGGACGGAGGTAATTGTGGAACATGCCCTGGTTTACGGGGAAGTTGCCAATTCGGTGCCGGGATTGCAAAACATTAAAAACCAAATTAATGTTCATAATTTATCGAAGTCGTTGTACGTTTCCGATACAGCGGCTGTCCATTTTTGCCAGTTGTTTTGGATTAAGTACATTGCCGTCATGCAAACCATTACTGCCGAATGGCTCCAGTCCATCGAAGTCTTAAAAGATGTCCCGATCCCCCAGTTGCAGTGGATGATCGACAACAGCCGTCACTATACGCTGCAGGAAGGATCCTATCTTTTCCAGGGCGGCGACGCTCTCGCCGGCACCAATGTCCTGCGCTCGGGCAAGATCCGTCTTTATATGCTACAAAATAAAGAAATGCGGGAAGTGGCCGTGATGCTGCCGATGGACGTCGGTGGAGCCCTACCCTTTTCGCGTGGAGCGAAGGCGAGCGTCAATGCGGTGGTTCTCGAGCCGGCCGATGTCATGACCCTGCCGAAGGAAAAGTTCCGGGAGATGGTGAGCCAGCACTATGAGCTGACCGAGGCGTTGGTGCACGTAATGACCAACAGGGTCCGGACCTTTACGTCCCTGCAACAGCAGAACGAGAAGATGATGGCGCTGGGTAAGCTTTCCGCCGGACTGGCGCACGAGCTGAACAATCCCGCGGCCGCAATCGTCCGGGGCTCGGAGTCGCTGATCAAACATTTAAAGCTGGATCCGGTCTCTTTTAAGGAGGTCATGTCCATGCGGGTCGACGAAAAGGACGTGGACATCGTGACCAACAAACTCTTCGAGGTGCTCGACCGGACGGAAAAGCCGAAGCTGACACTGATGCAGCGGACGGAAAGGGAAGACGAAATGCGGGACTGGATGGACGACCACAAGGTCGAATGCAGCGACGAGATAGCGGAGACATTTCTGGAATACGGCTTTACCATCGAAGACCTCGAGGACCTCGAAAACCGGCTGCCGGACAAGGAGCAGTATTTTTCTCCCGTCCTGAACTGGATGAACCAGAACCTGGTGACGGAGAGAATGGTCAATGATATCCAGGAAGCCGCGCAGCGCATCTTCTATCTGGTGCAGTCGGTGAAGAATTTTACGCATATGGATCAGGGAAAGGCCAAGGAGCTGATCGATGTCACCACCGGTATCGAAAATACTTTGACGATGCTGCAGTACAAGCTGAAAAAAGGCAATATCGAGGTCGTCCGGGAATTTGATTCCGGCACGCCTAAGATAATGGCGATGGTGGGCGAGCTCAACCAGGTATGGACCAATCTCATCGACAATGCTCTCGACTCGATGCAGGCGGTGGGCCGCGGCAAGCTGACGATCCGGACCGAAAAAGACCACGAATTCGTGAAGGTCTCGATCATCGACAACGGCCCCGGCATTCCCGAGGAGATCAAGTCGCGGATCTTCGACCCTTTCTTCACGACAAAGGATATCGGGAAGGGGACCGGCATGGGATTGGATGTGGTATCCCGCATCATCAGCCAGCACCACGGCAGCGTCAAGGCTATCTCTGAGCCCGGCAACACAGCATTCATTGTGTGCTTTCCGATAGAAGGATAACATTCTGTAACTTGCAAGCACAATCAATTATGAGTTTACCCATTATCTTTTCAATAGACGACGATCCTCAGGTGTTGCGGGCGATAACGCGGGACCTGCGAACAAACTATCGCGAAGACTACCGGATCCTGAGCACGACTTCCGTGCGCGAGGCGCTGGACAGTCTGCTCGAGCTGAAGAACAAGTCGGAGACGGTGGCCCTTTTTATCTCGGACCAGCGCATGCCCGAGATGGAGGGCGTGGATTTTTTGCAGCAGGCGCGGGAGTTCTATCCCGAGGCCAAGCGGGTGCTGCTGACGGCCTATTCCGATACCGATGCCGCGATCAGGGCCATCAACGACGTACAGCTGGACTATTATCTGATGAAGCCCTGGGACCCGCCCGAGGACCGGCTGTATCCGACCATCAATGACTTACTCGACGACTGGCAGGAAAAATATCGCCCCCCCTTCAAGGGCCTCAAGGTCATCGGCTACCAGTTCTCGCCGCATTCCCACGAGGTAAAGGAGTTCCTTTCGGGCAATCTCATTCCCTACCAGTGGCAGGACGTGGAGATGAGTCCCGAAGCGAAGGAGCTGCTGAAGCTGAACAATATTCCGATGAAGGACCTTCCCGCGCTGTTCCTTGAAGACGGCAGCTTTCTCTGTATGCCCTCCATTCCGGAGATCGCGAAGAAGATAGGGCTGAATCCGGGCATCAAGAACAGCATCTATGATGTCGTGATCATCGGCGCGGGGCCTGCGGGTCTGGCGGCGTCGGTCTATGGCGCGTCGGAAGGCCTTAAGACCTTGCTGGTCGAGCGGCGCAACCCGGGCGGACAGGCGGGCACCAGCTCGCGTATCGAGAACTATCTGGGCTTCCCCAACGGGCTCAGCGGCTCGGACCTCACCCGCAGGGCCATCGCTCAGGCGACGAGGCTGGGCGCCGAGGTTCTTGTGCCGTGTGAGGTAAGGGATATCAGCCAGAAGGACGGATATAAGAAGATCACGCTGGAGAACGGTCAGGAGATCAATACCCATGCGGTGGTGATCACCACCGGTGTCGACTACCGCAAGCTGGAGACCCAGGGTATAGCGGATTTCACCGGCGCGGGTGTCTATTATGGCGCGGCGATGACGGAAGCGTCGGCTTTCAAGGGCTGCGAGGTCTTTGTGGTCGGCGGCGGCAATTCGGCGGGCCAGGCGGCTATGTATCTTTCCAAGTTCGCCAGCAATGTCACCATTGTCATCCGGAAAAAAGACCTGACCAGCACGATGTCGGCCTATCTGATCGACCAGCTGGCGACGCGGAACAATATTCATATTTTGCCCTGCAGCGAGATCACCTCGGCGATCGGCAGGGACGGGCGTCTCGACGAGCTGAAGATCGCCAGCGCCGACACGAACGAAGAGAAGATCCATAAGGCCAATGCCCTGTTCATCTTTATCGGCGCCAAGCCTTTCACGGACTGGATCGGGCTGGATATTATCAAAGATGAGAAAGGCTTTCTCGAGACGGGCCGCGACCTCAGGCAGCACGAGCAGTTCGGAAAGGTCTGGAAGCAGGACCGGGAGCCCTATCTGCTGGAGACCAGCTGCCCGGGCATCTTTGCGGCGGGGGACGTCCGTGCGGGGGCGATGAACCGCGTCGCGTCGGCCGTCGGTGAGGGTTCGATGGCCATCAGCTTTGTCCACAAATATTTGGCGGAAGTATAACCTATAAAATGTAAGCACATGCCACCGGAAGAAGAAGTCTGTTCACATATGAAGGCCATCACGGAGTTGAAACAGGCCAAAGAATATGTCTGCGAGGAGTGTATCAAGATAGGTTCCGACTGGGTCCATCTCCGGACCTGTCAGACCTGCGGCGCCACGCTCTGCTGTGACCAGTCCCCGCACAAGCACATGACGCAACACTACCACCACACCAGTCATCCGGTGATCATTTCCTCGGAGCCCGGGGAGAGCTGGATGTGGTGTTATCCGGACAAATTGTTTGCAGAATATTCCTGAACTTAAGGTATCTTCGCGCGAATCTGCCAGGAGGGCCTGGAAGGGTTTCCTCCGGAGTCAGCGTTTTAAAAATGAAGATTCTCATACAGTCAGCCCACATTATTGACCGTGGGTCCCCCCACAACGGAACGGTCCGGGATATTTTGATCGAAAATGGCGTCATTACGGCGATTGGCAACGGGCTTCCTGCGGAGGATGCTGTTGTCGTCCGCGAGGAAGGTCTTTGCGTTTCCCCGGGCTGGGTGGATATTTTTTCCCATTTCAACGATCCGGGCTACGAATTCAAGGAGACGATGGACACGGGGGCTGCTGCAGCCGCAGCGGGTGGTTATACCGATGTTTTTGTCCTCCCCAATACGAAGCCGGTTGTGGACAGCAAGACCCAGGTGGAGTATATCCGCAGAGGGTCTACCCCGCTGCCGGTAACGGTATGGCCTATCGGAGCGGTGACCCGGGGGCTGGAGGGCAAGGACCTGGCGGAGATGTATGATATGCGGAACAGCGGAGCCGTAGCGTTCAGCGACGGCAAGAACCCGGTACAATCGGCAGGGTTATTGTTAAAGGGATTGCAGTACGTCAAGGCCTTTGACGGTACGGTGATCCAGATACCCGATGATACGACGGTAGGTGCAGGCGGACTGATGAATGAAGGGGTCGTTTCGACCCGGCTGGGTCTGCCCGGCAAGCCGATGATGGCCGAAGAACTGATGGTTGCCCGGGATATCAAGCTGGTGCGCTATACGGAATCCAGGATCCACTTTACGGGTGTAACCTCGCCCCGCAGCCTGGAATATATCCGCAGGGCGAAGGAGTCGGGTCTGGCCGTGAGCTGTTCGGTGACACCCTATCACCTCTATTTCACGGATGCCGACCTGGTGAACTACAATACTAACCTGAAAGTATATCCGCCGCTGCGCGACAAGACGACTGTTGAAACGCTGCGAAAGGCGGTAGCGGAAGGAGTGGTAGACTGTATCGCGTCGCACCATCTGCCCCACGAGTTCGACAGCAAGGTGGTGGAATTCGAATACGCCAGGCCGGGGATGATCGGTCTGGAAACGGCCTATCCCGTGCTGAGGACGGCGCTCCCGTCGCTGACGGCGGAGGCAGTCGTCGATCTGCTGAGTTTCCGGCCCCGCAGCCTGTTCGGGCTGGAACAGCCACGGATACACGAAGGCCACCCTTCCGTGGTGACGCTCTTCAATCCGGGAGGGCAGACGAGACCGGAAGAGAAGACTACGCGGTCCAGGTCGAAGAACAGTCCCTTTTTCGGGAAGACGCTGCAGGGGAAAGTGGTGGGCATCATCAACGGCAGCAAGCTGTCTTTAAACGAACGAGTCTGATGTCCGGGAAAAGAGTTTCCATACCAGTGCAATTCGGGCTGATCGCGGCCGGTGCAGAGGTCCTGTTCATCCTGGGAACTTACTGGGCCGGGCCGAAGGTTTTCGTCGGAGGCATCGCCTTTCTGAGTTATTTGATAGCGATCGTTTTTGCCGTAGCGGCCGTGATGGTGAAAAAGAAGGCGAACGGTGGATCCATCGCCTTCCAGGAAGCGGTGAAAACAAGTTTTATCGTTTTTGTCATGGCGCTGGCTATGCGTGTACTTTTTCCCTGGCTGCTGGTCAATTATATCGACCCGCATTTCAGGGACCAGTTGATCCCGGAAATGGTCGCGCAGGCGGAAAAAGGCTACCGGAGGTTCGGGGTGGCCGAGGACAGGATCCAGGAGCAGGTAGAAAGTCTTAAAAAAGAGCCTTTTCCGTTGGGGTCCATGCTGACGGGACTGGCCTGGTCGTATATTGTGTTCTTCTTTGTCTCCCTGCTGATCGGGTCCATCGTCAAACGAAAGCCGGGGGCCGGAGGTCCTGAAAGGGCCTAAATAAAACAACCGAATGGATATTTCAATCGTCATACCTGTATACAACGAAGATGAGTCCCTTCCCGAGCTCTGCGGCTGGATACAGCGGGTGGTGGAAAAGGGCGGCTTTTCCTATGAGGTCATTATGGTCGACGACGGCAGCACCGATAATTCCTGGGAAGTAATCCAGGAGCTGCGGAAGAACAATCCCCATATCAAGGGGATCAAATTCCAGCGCAACTACGGGAAGTCGGCGGCGCTGAACGAAGGCTTCAAGGCTACGCGCGGGGACGTGGTGATCACCATGGACGCCGATATGCAGGATAGTCCCGACGAAATACCCGAGCTGCGGCGGATGATCCTGGAAGACCGCTATGATCTGGTCAGCGGCTGGAAGAAGGTGAGGCACGATCCCGTCTCCAAGACGCTCCCCTCCAAATTCTTCAACTGGACCACGGCAAAGGTCAGCAAGATCAACCTGCACGATTTCAACTGCGGGCTGAAAGCCTATCGGGGCAAGGTCGTCAAAAGCATCGAGGTCTACGGCGAGATGCACCGCTATATTCCCGTCATCGCCAAATGGTCGGGCTTCAAACGGATCGGCGAAAAGGTCGTGGAGCACCGGGCG
>Ga0068853_100002809_pt1 | contig 13180 bp, 10 predicted proteins | sample KBSCornC32_FD_65655 | JGI IMG/M metagenome (GOLD analysis project Ga0068853, IMG submission 65655) | Corn rhizosphere microbial communities from Kellogg Biological Station, Michigan, USA - KBS Corn C3-2 | ecosystem: Host-associated > Plants > Roots > Rhizosphere > Soil ... | reverse complement strand
ACGCGAATCGGAGCGATCATGCGGCGCACGAGCACGACGCTCGCGATGACCGTTACCGCAAGACCGATAACCACAAGTATCGCAGTGCGAGCCACGGCCGCGTACAGCGGAGCGAAGGCCTCCTGCAGGGGAACATCGACGAATACCAGCCAGCCCAGCGCCGGGATCGGAGAATGCGCCGAGAGCACTTCGTGGCCCTGCAGATCTCGACCGACCAACGCCTCGTTTGGCGCATCGGCCGCAGCGGCCGCTCCCGCACTCGCGGCATGGACCTGCGGCAACGAGGACAGCTCGGTCTTCTGCAGCACCAGGCTGATGTCCGGATGCGCAATCAAACGGCCGCGGCCATCGACTACGTAGGCATAGCCCCCTTTTCCGGCCTTGATGCTGGACACCACGTCCCAGATGAACTTGAGGTTCGCCTCGGCAGCGACCACGCCTGCACCCTCGCCGTTGCCGGCGAGCGCGATCGTCATGTACGGCTCCGATTCCTTGCGGAAATAGACCGGGCTGAAATACGTCTTGTGCGCCATGGCCTCGACGAACTTCGCGTCTTTCGAGAAATCCGCGCGGCCGCCGACGACGTCCATGGCGAGGCGCGAGACCCGAAGCTGCTCGTGTCCGGTGGGATCGAGATGGCTGACTTCGGTGATGGCAGGAGCGTCGCGGAGCAGCCGAAGGGAATCGAGCCGGCGCTGCTCGAGCGAAATGCCGTGCGGTCCCCACGGCGTCTGCGCGATCCACGCGAGCTGACGCTCCAGCCCGCGCACGAACTGCTCGATCCGCACGGCCGCGCCGTTCGCCTTCTCGCGCTGCAGCCGGGCGAGGCCCGCCTTGCTGTCCTGATAGGAGAAATAGAACTCGACGAGGTTGCCGAGGACCAGCCCGGCGCTCACGAGGATTACGACGGGTACGGCGTATTTGACGAAGAGACCGCTGCTGCGCATCAGCGGATCCCTTGCAACTCCTGCCAAGAGCAGAAACAGTCGGCTGCCGAAAGACGTGAGCTCAATATACAGTCCTCCCTGTGGTCGGACTTGCTGCGGATCCGTGCGAGGAACTATGACGACGAGGTCGCAGCGCGTCAAGCACGCAGGCCCATGCATCCGAGCCGGGCGAGGGCTACGGATACGACGTCTCGTTTTGCAGCCAGCCGGTGTCTACCTCCGGCAACGGAATCGCCTGCAACAAAGCCTTGGTGTACTCGTGCTGCGGATTCGCGAAGACTTGCTCGCAAGCCCCGCTCTCCACGATGCGTCCGCGGTTCATCACCACGACGCGATCGCACAGCACACGGACGACCGACAGATCGTGGCTGATGAAGATCAGCGACTCGCGCTGCTTGAGCTCCTTGAGCAGCAAGAGGATTTGCGCCTGCGTCGAGACGTCGAGCCCGGAGACGATCTCGTCGGCCACGATCAATCGAGGCTTCAGCGCGATCGCACGCGCAATGCCGACGCGCTGGCGCTGACCGCCCGAGAGCTCATGTGGATAGCGTTGCGCGAATTCCGGCGGCAGGCCGACCTGCTCGAGCAGCGCAAGAGCCGCGCGGCGCGCTGCCTTGCGATCCGGCACGCGCTCGAACGCCAGCAGCGGCTGCGCGAGAATGTCACCGATGCGCTGCCGCGGATTCAAGGATGACAGCGGGTCCTGGAAGATGATCTGCATGCGTGCCCGCAGCGGTCGCAGACGCTCCGGGCTCCAATCGGTGATGTCTTCGCCCTCGAACGACAGCCTGCCGGCGGTCGGCCGGTGCAATCGCAGCAGCGTGCGACCGAGCGAGGTCTTGCCCGAGCCCGATTCGCCGACGATGCCGAGCGACTCGCCTGATTCGACCTCGAGATCGATGTTGTCGAGGATCTGGATCACCGGCGGTGCGCCGAATATGCGTTGCGCCGCACGGTCGGGAAGCGAAAGACAGAGACCTCGCGTGGAGAGAAGCGGCATCAGACCGATGTCTCCGCGTGGTGGCACAGTTGCGCTTGCCGAAGAGCAAATCCCCCCTGCCCCCCTTTGCCAAAGGGGGGAAAGGCATCGTCGCACCGTACCCGGTGGCTCCCCCCTTCGAAAAAGGGGGGAAAGGCATCCTCGCACCGTACCCAGTGGCTCCCCCCTTCACAAAAGGGGAGATAGGCATCGCCGCACCGTACCCCGTGGCTCCCCCCTCTGCAAAAGGGCGCACAGGCATAGTCCCACCGTACGCAGTAGCTCCCCCCTTTGCAAAAGGGGGGCTGGGGGGGATTTGCTATCGCATACATTCCGCTACTCTCGCCCTCTCCCATCCACGGAGAGGGAACGCTCTTTCTGCGCCGCGTAGCGGCGGTCATACTCTGCGGCCTCACGCATCAACTGCTCCTGCAGCGCTGCGGGTATCGGTCGCAACGTGCCTCCCGGACGATCGTAGCGCGGCGTCGCCGCCATCAGCGCCTGCGTGTACGCATGCTGCGGCCGCTCGAACAAATCCGCTACCCCGGCCGATTCCAGGATGCGTCCGCCGTAGATCACGCAGACGTCATCGCAGATCTTCGACACGACACCCAGATCGTGCGTGATGAACAGCACTGCCGTGCCGGAGCTCTTCTGCAGATCCTTCAGCAACCGCAGGATCTGGCGCTGCACCGTCACGTCGAGCGCGGTGGTCGGTTCATCGGCAATGATCAGCTTGGGCTTGCACGCGAATGCGATGGCGATCAGGATGCGCTGCCGCATGCCGCCGGACAGCTCGTGCGGATACTGGCGCAGGACGCGCTCGGGCTCGCGCAGATGAACCGCGCGCAGCAGCTCCAGGGCCCGAGCACGGCAGTCACCGCGCGACAAACCGAGGTGCAATCGAAGCACATCGCTGATCTGCGGCTCGATGCGTTCGACCGGATTGAGCGCGGTCATCGGGTTCTGGGGGACCAGCGCGATCTCGCGCCCGAGCAGGTGACGCCGTCGATGTTCGTCGAGATGCGTGATGTCGCGCCCCTCGAATTCGACGCGGCCTGCGGTCACGCGCGCATTGCCCGGCTCAATGCCCAACACGACGCGGCTCACCATCGTCTTTCCGGCGCCCGATTCGCCCACCAGCCCGAGCACACGTCCGGGCTGCAGCGCCAACGACACGCCCCTGAGGATCGGTGCGCCATCGATCTGCATGTGCAAGCCTTGAATGTCGAGCAGCGTGCTCATCGCGCCCTCACCGGATCGAGCACATCGCGCAGTCCGTCACCCAGCGCATTCATCCCGATCACCGCGACGATCACGCACAGCATCGGCAGCGCCATCAGCCACCAGGCCTGGTTCACGTACTGACGCCCTTCGGCGATCATGCCGCCCCACGTGGCCGCGCCGGACGACACACTCAAGCCCACAAAGCTCAGGATCGCTTCGACGACGATCGCAATGCCCATCTCGAGAGTGAACAAAGTCAGCAGCAGCGGAGCGACATTCGGGAGCACTTCGCCGAACAGAATCCTGCCGGGCTTGAGCCCGATCGTAACCGCGGACGCCACATAGTCCTGTTCGCGCTGGATCAGAACCTCGGATCGCACGACGCGACAAAAGCGCGTCCAGTCGATCACGACGATCGCGACGATCACCGTGTAGAGGCCGGCGCCGAGCACGGCCGCGAGCACGATCGACAGCAGCACCGCCGGGAAGCTCATCCACACATCGACGATGCGCGAGATCAACGTGTCGATCCACCCGCCGAAGTAACCCGCGAGCAAGCCGAGCACGCTCCCGAGCAGGCCGGCGAGCATAGCTGCGACTACCGCGACCGTGAGCGCGACGCGTGCGCCATAGATCAGGCGCGAGAGGATGTCGCGTCCGAGACTGTCGGTGCCGAACGGAAAGCCGTGCTGACCGCCGAGCCACGCGGGCGGCAGCAGTGTGTTGATCAAGTCCTGCTCGAGCGGATCGTGCGGCACCAGCCACTGCGCGAGCGCAGCGAGTGCGACGATCGTGAGCAGGACTGCACCTCCGAACAACACGCGCGGGTTGCGGCCGACCGCCTGCGCGAGCTTCGCGCTCATCCTTGCCGCAGCCTGGGGTTGAGCAGCGCGTACGTCATGTCGACCAGCAAGTTGGTGACGATGAAGATCACGGCGAAGGTCAGCACCAATCCCTGAATCAGCGGCAGATCGCGCTGGATGACGGCGCCGATCGCGAGATTGCCGATCCCCGGGTACGAAAAAATGTACTCGATCAGCACGGTGCCGCCGACCAGGAACGTGAACTGCACGCCGGTCAGCGTGAGGGCGGGAATCAGCGCATTGCGCAGTGCCACGCGCACCAGCACGCGCGCGCGCGAGTAGCCTTTCACGCGCACCAAGGTCACGTAGTCCTGATTCATGACTTCGAGCAACGAGCTCTTCAGGATACGCGTGATGCCCGCGGCAAGCGGCAGCGCCAGCGCCGCTGCCGGCAGCAGCAGATGCTGTATCAGCGCGCGGGCGATCGCGAAGCGGCCGGTTACGATCGACTCCAGCAGATAGAAACCGGTACGCGGATCGGAGTCGATACCGGGATCGAGCCGGCCGGATATCGGCAGCACCGGGAACATCACGCCGAGCAGCAGAACGAACAGCAGCGCCCACAGAAAATCCGGGATCGCCAGCGACAGCCCTGTGAAGCCATCGATGACCAGCTCTGGCCAGCGTCCTCTGAAGTACACGGCCGCCAAGGCCAGCGCCAAACCGAGAGCAACCGCGAGCGGCATCGCCACCAATACGAGCTCGAGCGTGGCCGGAAGCTTTCCGACCACCAGCGAGATCACGCGCTCACGCAAGCTGATCGAAGTGCCGAAGTCGCCTCGCGCAACCTGGCCGAGCCAGGTGAAGAACTGCCGCGCGATCGAAGTGTCCAGGCCGTAGATCTGGCGCAACCGCGCAATGTCCTCCGCCCGCGCGCCGGGCGGCGTCATCATCGCGATCGGATCGCCCGGCACCACGCGCAGCAGCACGAACACGACCACGGCGACACCGAGCAGCGTCGGCAACGCCCAGAGCAGGCGCTTCAGCAGGTAGGCGCTGGACATCTGGAGCTGCGATCGATCTCAAGCCGGCGTCATTACCTGCGGCAGCACATACCCGCCCACATGAGGCGTGAAGCGCAGCGTCTTCTTGTACACCACCGGCTGCGCATACTGCAGCAGAGGAATCGCATAACCATGCTCCGCGATGTGGCGGTCGACGGCCTTGTAGCCGGCGATGCGCTTCGCCTCGTCCTTCTCGCTCCACAGCGGCGCAATCATCCTGTCCACATCCTCCGTCTTCCAGGCGGCGTGCGGCGACGGCCCGAACATCGCGAAGCCGGTCGACGTGGATGGATCGCCGATGGAATTGCCCCAGCTGTAGAACGCCGCCGGCGCGAGCGCATGCTGCGTGATCAATTCGAAATGCTTCGCGATGTCGTAGACCTCGATATTCGCGTCGATTCCGACCTTGCGCCACATGCCGGTCACCGCCGAGACCATCTCGTAATCCTTCGGCTTGTAGCCGCGCGTGGTCTGAATCGAGAACTTGGCAGGGTTCGCTATCGAGTACCCGGATCTCGCGAGCAGCTGCTTCGCGAGCTCCGGGTCGTATTTCACCTTAATCGACGGATCGAACGCGGCGTACTGCGGCGCCTGCAGCGTATCCACCGGCGTACCGTATCCGCGCATCAGGCGATCCACGATCGCCTTCTTGTCGATGGCATGCGCTGCCGCCAGCCGCACATTGGCATCCAGCATCACGTCGCGGTTGGTCAGGAAGATGATGCCGAGATCCGACGTCGGATGCACTGCTCCGGCCAGGCCGGGCTTGGCAATCAGCCGGTCGTATTCCTCGTACGGAATCTCGAGCGTCAAATCCGACGAGCCGCTTTCGATCTCGGCCACACGGCTCGCAGGATCGGGTACGAACTTGAACACGACCGTCTCGAACGCGGGCTTCGCGCCCCAATACTTTGGAAACGCCTTCAAACGCACGTAGCCGTTGCGCTCGAACTTGTCCACCATGTACGGACCGCTGCCGATCGGCTTCGCATCCCAGCCTTGCGCGCCGCTCGCGGTGTACGCTTTCTTCGGCAGGATGTACGCCGTCAGAAACGCCATCCACTTGAGCAACGCGGGCTCGAACTCCTTCACGTCCGCGGTCACGATGTATCCATCCACGCGGAAGTTGCTCATCTTGCCCCACACGAACTGCATCGGGTTGGTGCCCTGCGGATCGCTGGCGCGTTCGAGCGACCACACCAGATCTTCGGGCGTGACCGGCGTGCCATCGTGCCACCACGCCCCCTTGCGCAACGTGAGATGAACCTTGGTCTTGTCGCGGTTCCATTCCCAGCGCGTCAGGATGCCTGGCTTGAACGACAAATCCGGGTTCTGATCCACGTACTGGTCGAACACCGATTTGAAGATCGATTGGACGACCGGATTCGCCGTGTGCGCGCTACTGGTCGGATCCCAACCCGGCAGGGTCGTGTTGTAGGCGATCGTCAGTACCGACCCGGCTTGCGCCCGCGCGGCGCCGCTCCCGAACAGCGGCGCCAGCACAGGCGCAGCCGCGACGGCGCCCGACGCACGCAGAAAGCCGCGCCGCGATGAACCGTGCATACCGGCGCTCCGATCAGGCCGGCGAGACGTTTTGCGGCAAGATGAAGCCGGCGGTATGCGGCGTGAACTTCAGCGCCTTGCGATACACGACCGGCTGCTTGTACTGCAGCAGCGGCAGCACGTAGCCCTGCTCGGCGATGTAGCGATCGACCGCCTTGTAGCCGGCGATGCGTTTGGCTTCGTCTTTCTCACCCCAGAGCGGCCCGATCATCTTGTCGAGATCCTCGGTCTTCCATCCCGAGTGGGGCGACGGCCCGAACATCGCGAAGCCGGTCGACGTCGACGGATCGCCGATCGAGTTGCCCCAGTTGTAGAAAGCCGCCGGCGCCAGCTCGTGGCGCGCGCGCAGCTCGTAGTGCTTGGCGATCTCGTAGACCTCGACGTTGGCATCGATCCCGACTTTCTTCCACATGCCGACGACGGCCTGAATCATCTCGTAGTCCTTGGGCTTGAATCCGCGCGTGGTCTGGATCGTGAACTTGACCGGCTTCTCGGGACCGTAGCCCGACGCGGCCAGCAGCTGCTTCGCACCTTCCGGATCGTATTTGGTCTTGATGCTCGGATCGAACGCGGCGTACTGCGGCGCCTCGAGCGTATCGATGACGACGGCGTAGCCGCGCATCAACTTGTCCACGATCGCTTTCTTGTCGACCGACTGGATCATCGCGAGGCGCACGTTCTTGTCCAGCATCACGTCGCGGTTGGTGATGAAGATCATGCCGATGTCCGACACCGGATGCGCGACGCCCGTGAGGTTGGGCATCTTTGCCAGGCGCTCGAATTCCTCGAACGGCAGCTCGAGCGTGAGATCGGAGGCGCCGCTCTCCACTTCCGCCGAGCGGCTCGTTGCATCCGGAACGAGCTTGAACACGACGGTCTCGAACGCCGGCTTCGGACCCCAGTACTTCGGAAACGCCTTGAGGCGGATATACGCGTTGCGCTCGAACTTCTCCACCCTGTACGGGCCCGATCCGATCGGCTTCGCTTCGAACCCTTCCGCGCCGGCCGCGGTGTACGCCTTCTTCGGCAGCACATATCCGGTGAGGAATGCCATCCACTTGAACAGGGTCGGCTCGAACTCCTTCACGTCCGCCGTGATCACATCGCCTTCGATTTTGAAGTTGCCGATCTTGCCCCAGACGAACTGAATCGGATTGCCGCTCTTCGGATCGCCCGCGCGTTCGAGCGACCACACGACGTCTTCCGGCGTGACCGGTGTGCCGTCGTGCCAGAAAGCTCCTTTGCGTACGGTCATATGGACCTTCGTCTTGTCCTTGCTCCAACCCCACTTCGTGAGCAGGCCCGGCTTGAACGACAGATCGGGATTCTGATCGATGTACGAGTCGAACACGGACTTGTAGATCGACTGAATGGTCGGGTTGACGGCGGACGGCCCGACTGTCGGATCCCACGAGGGCAGCGCGACGTTGTAGGCGATCGTAAGCGTCTTCGTGCTTTGCGCGTGCGCCGTGCCGAACAGTGGTGCGATTAGCGGAGCCGCCGCGGCAGCACCGGTGGCCTGAACAAAACGGCGGCGGGTAAAGATCGTCATGGGGGCTCCCTCCTGGACTTGGGCTCTGGTTTTTCGACTCTGGTATCCCGGGTATGCCGGTATTTTTTGCTCTGCCCAGAGCGACAGGACACTAGGTTGCCCCTCCGTGTTTGTCAAGCGTTCGCCGGACGGAGAGCCGATTTGACAGGCCCCGACCGCCATGCAAAAGTGCCCCACGGCACGGCGGCAATCGACCGCCTCGATGATCAACGAACGACAGGGAAAGACCCATCATGGCTGGAAAGTGGATCGAGTTGAGCGCCGCTGACGGCGGCAAGTTCCGGGGCTACCTGACGGTGCCCGCCGATGGCAAAGGCCCCGGCATCGTGCTGTGCCAGGAGATCTTCGGCATCAATGGCTACGTGCGCGAGGTGGCGGAGTATTACGCCCAGGAAGGCTACGTCGTGCTCGCGCCCGACCTGTTCTGGCGCATGGAGAAGGACGTCGACCTCGGCTACACGGAGGCCGAGTGGAAGAGGGCCTTCGACTTCTTCCAGCGCTTCGATGTCAACAAGGGCATGGACGACATCACAGCCGCCGTGAAGGCGCTCCGCTCGCGGCCCGAAGTGGTCGGGAAAGTCGGCGCACTCGGTTTCTGTCTGGGCGGCAAGCTCGCGTACCTGGCTGCCGCACGCTCGGGTGTCGACGTCGCCGTCGGCTACTATGGCGTCGGCATCGAAGGCAGCCTGAGCGAGTCGCCGAAGTGCCCGACGGTGCTGCACTTCGCCGAAAAGGACAAGTTCGTTCCGGCCGAAGCGGTCGAGAAGATCAAAGCCGCTTTCAAGGATCGCAAAGACATCGAGATCTACGTGTATCCGGGCCAGGACCACGCGTTCGCGCGCACCGGCGGCGATCACTACAACAAGCCGGCCGCGTTGATGGCGCATCATCGCTCGATCGCCACGTTCCGGCGCGTGATGGGCCCGCACTACGACTTCTCGGGCCTGTGGGATCTCCACTGCATGTACGAATTCGGCACGCGCGACGTGGATGCGACGATGGGCACGATGGTGCCGCAGCCGTACGTCAACCACATTCCAACGATGACGGGCGGCGTCGGCCACGATCAGCTCAAGCGCTTCTACAAATATCACTTCATCCCGACCACGCCGAAGGACACGACGCTGATTCCGATCTCGCGAACGATCGGCGAAGGCATCGTCGTCGACGAGATGCTGTTCTGCTTCACGCACGACATCGAGATCGACTGGATGCTGCCGGGCGTCAAGCCGACCGGTAAGCGTGTGGAGATTCCGCTCGTCGCGATCGTCAAGTTCCGTGGCGACAAGCTCTACAACGAGCACATCTACTGGGATCAGGCGTCGGTCCTCGTGCAGATCGGCCTGCTGAAGGCCGAAGGGCTTCCGGTGGCTGGAGTGGAGACCGCGAACAAGCTCGTCGACGAGAAACTGCCATCGAACACGCTCATGAAGAGGTGGTCGGAGAGCGCGGGCAAGCCGATCTAGAAGGGCCTTCGCGTTACGGGAGAGGGGTTGAAGGGGGATCTAAGGGGATTTGATTTTTCGTGACGACCGCGGATAAATCCCCCCCTGCCCCCTTTGTCAAAGGGAGGCAGTTTTCTTCGTCTCATCTTGCCTCGCCAGCAGCGGGACTCAGGAGGGTTCAGCACAAACGGGCGTGAACATTCGTCAGGAGTTGCACACATCCTTCAACCAGCGCGCCTCAGCCGAGCCGGCTGCGGGCGTGGCTGGATCCACCGCGCCCGGCGGTGAGATCATCGATTTCAGCAGCATGCCGGTTGCGTCGTACACCGCGACACTGGCAATGCCGAGCGTGGCTGCGGAACAGTCGGCAACGTAACGCACGCGGCGCGAGAGAAAGCCGGCAGGCTTCGGCGCCCCACTGTCACCCCAGACAATAGCGATCTCGAAGCTGCGCTTCTGCCCGAAGTCGCGAATCGAATCGCGGTCGAAGCGCACCACTTCGCCCGGCTTCACCACCGCCATTGCCTCCGGCGAGTTCTCCTCCTGTGCCAGCGCACTCGCTGACAGCGCCGCTGCGAGGACGACGTGTATCGCTCTACGTTTCATCGCTTCTCCGTGCTCTCCGCTGTTAACCAGGTTGCACGGATTACGCCCGATAATGCCGCTTCGCGCGCTTCTCCGCCTCTTTCGCGGCATCCTTCGGCGATTTCTGACCGCTCACCGCCTGCGCGAACATGTCCACCACGACCCAGTCGGCCAGGCACGCCGCAGACGCTTCGCCGATATCGCCCGCATAGCCGCTCCAGCGCATGCGCGCAGTAGCATCGCGGAACGGCGCGTACTTCGGGTCGCTCTTCCAGAACGGCGTCTGCGCGTAGGCTTTCAGCGGCGGGCACATGTAACTCGTCGCGGCGGCCTGCCAGGGCTCGTACTGCTCCTTCTCCCACATGAACTGCAGATATGCCTTGGCCGCGTTCGGATACTTCGTGTACTTGAACACCATGGCCTGCGACAACAAGTGCAGCTCCGCCACTTGCCCCGACGGACCAATCGGATACGCCGAATGGTTCATGTCGGCAGCGACGGCCTTCTGCTTCGGGTCGGTCGAATTCTTGGCGACGTAGTAGATCGACGGCCCGTTCGAAGTGAGACTGATGCGCCCTTCGAGGAATGCATTGTTGTTGGACACGCCGGTCCATGACAGCGTGCCGTCGATGAACGTCTTGTTGAGCTCGATCATGTACTCGATCGCGGCCACGGTCTCCGGACTGTTGATCACGACGTTGTTCTTTTCGTCCACCACCTTGCCGCCGAAGCCCCATAGAACATTATGGCTCCAGGTCTCTGCGTCACCGGTCGCGTGCGAGAGCGCGAAGCCGGGCGGATGGCCGTTCTTGGACAGCTTCTGGCACATCTTCAGATAGCTCGGAAAGTCGGTTGGAAAAGTGTCGAACCCGGCCTCCTTCATCCACGAGATGCGATAGTTCAGCATCGCGCCGCCGGCGCCGAGCGGCAGGCCGATCCACTTGCCCTTGTTCGGTCCGCTGTTGATCGTGCCGTAGCGTCGCGCCGTGTCGTACCATCCGCCGTACTTCTGTCCGAGGTACTCGGCGAGATCGGTGAGCTCTACCAGCTTGTCGGGAAAGAAGTGCGGGTCCTCCATCCACCCCAGCGCGAGGTCGGGACCGCTGCCAACGTTCGCCGCCAGCGCGAGCTTCGGCCTGACATCCTCGAAGCCTTCGTTGCTGATCGTGACCTCGACGCCGGTCAGCTTCGTGAAGGCGGCGGTGTTCGCGTTCCACTGATCCTCGTCGCCCTGAATGAAGCGGCGCCAGCGCATGAGCTTCAGTTTCGCGCCGGCCTCCGGCGTGTACTTGAGCGGTGCCGGCTGAGCTGCGGCCGGCGGAACAGCGGCCGCCACGGCCGCCACACCGAATGCCTTCAGGATCTGGCGTCGGGTGTTGTCGGTCATGCTTCTCCTCCGTGTTGTTCGTGCTCGCTGTCGTCGCGCGCCACGGCCTGCAGGAAATCCGCAATCTCCTCGTTCAGGAACTGCGCGTCGTCAGCCTTCAGGCTGGTGGCCGACTGATGTCCCTGCACCGATGGAATTTCCACGAGCGTGACCTCGGGAATCGCGTCGGCAGCTTCGTTCGAGCTGTGGGTCGGGTTGAACAGATCGAGTGGCGGCGCGAGGATCAGCGCACGTGCCTTGATCGCCTGCAGCGCGGCGTGCGTGTCGCCGTTGTATCCGGGTGTCGTGCCGACATCGTGCGCTTGATAGGCCCAGCTCTGATAGAGCCAGTCGGTCGCGTCGAAGCCGTTGCCGCGATTGTCGGCAGTCACCTTCTCCATCCAATCGAGAGCATCGAGCGGGCGCTCGAACATTTCCGCAAGCGCGGCCGGCGTACGTCCGGCCAGCACGCTCATCACACCGCTCCATGCGCGCCAGCCCCGCTCGGGATAGCCCGTGAACGCCTCGCCATTCCAGGCCGGATCGGCCATCAGCGCGCGGCGCGCGGTCTCCACCACCGCGACGGCCCAGGGCGCCGTGCGCGCCATCGGCGTCATCGCGACGATCGAGCGCATGAACTCCGGATACCTGACGGCCCACTGCAGCGCCTGCATGCCACCCATCGAAGCACCGATCACGGTGAGCACGCTTTCGATCTCGAGCACCTCGGTCAGCAACCGATGCTGGCTCAGCACCATGTCGCGCAGCACGAAGCGCGGAAAGCGCATGCCCGGCTGCGCGCGGCTCGTGCTCGGCGAGATCGTCAGGCCGTTGCCGATCGGATCGACGCAGACGATGAACCAGTGCTCGGGATCGAGCGCCTTGCCCGGCCCGATCAAAAAATCCAAACGATGATGATTACCGGACAGCGATATTGTGACGAGGACCGCATTGTCGTGCGCATCGTTGAGCTTGCCGTGCGTGACATACGACAGGTCGAAATCGCGGATGACGTCGCCGCTCTCGAGCGCGAGGTCGCCCGCCGCCCAGTGCCGGTGCTTGGCCTCGATCATGCCGGGCTTCATGGGCGGGTGCCGTGACGTGTCCTGTGCCATCTCCAACGAAATCCTCAACCGCGCAGGCGCGAGAAGCTATGCATCGCGATCATCGAGTCGGATCTTCTCGTGGGTGCGTCCATTGATCTCGGCGTCCTTCGCATCCTCCGCGGCCTCGCGGCAGACCTTATTCGGCTCTAGTCGAACATCACCACCGTGCGAATTCCTTCTCCGCGCGCAAGCGCCGCGAAGCCGTCATTGATCTCCTCGAGCTTGATACGCCGCGTGATCAGCTCGTCCAGCTTGAGCCGGCCATTCAAATATTCACGCACCAGCCAGGGGAAATCGCGGCGCGGCCGCGCATCGCCGTAGCTCGAGCGCACGATGCGCCGCTCGCCCATCAACGAGCCCCAGCGAAAGCTCACCTCCTCGTCCACATTGATCTTGCCGAGCCAAACCACTTCGCCGCCGGGACGCACGGCTTCGACCGCGAGCCGGAACGTCGCTGCACGCCCGGCCGATTCGAACACGTAGTCCGCACCGCGACCATCCGTCAGCGCCTTGACCTGCTCGACCACATTGCCCTGCGCCGCG
>Ga0068853_100002808_pt1 | contig 13180 bp, 10 predicted proteins | sample KBSCornC32_FD_65655 | JGI IMG/M metagenome (GOLD analysis project Ga0068853, IMG submission 65655) | Corn rhizosphere microbial communities from Kellogg Biological Station, Michigan, USA - KBS Corn C3-2 | ecosystem: Host-associated > Plants > Roots > Rhizosphere > Soil ... | reverse complement strand
ATCGGACCAAGCCACATGAACCAGCCTTTCGCGCCCAAAGCGCTCTCGACCGATGTGATGGAGCGCACCTATGCGGGCGTCCTCGGCAAGCTCATCGGCGTCTATCTCGGGCGGGCCGTCGAGGGCTGGTTCTACGAGGACATCCAGCGCGAGTTCGGCGAGGTCGACTACTACGTCAACCACCGGGTGAACTGGCCGCTGATCGTGCCGGACGACGACATCTCGGGGACCTTCCTGTTCTTCCGCGCGCTCGAGGACAACGGTTTTCCGCGCGACATCAGCGCCAAGACGATCGGTGACACCTGGCTCAATACCATCGTCGAGGATCGGACGGTCTTGTGGTGGGGTGGGCTCGGGCGCTCGACCGAGCACACGGCGTATCTCCGTCTCAAGGCCGGCATCGAGGCGCCGCGCTCGGGCTCGGTCGAGATGAACGGGCCCGGCATGGCCGAGCAGATCGGCGCCGAGATCTTTATCGACACCTGGGCGATGGCGAACCCCAACGATCCCGAGCGCGCTGCGGCGATGGCACGCGAGGCCGCGTCAGTCAGCCACGGCGGCGTCGCGATAGAAGCCGCAGTGCTGCTCGCCGCGATGGAGGCGGCTGCCTTCTCCGAGCGCGACATCGACAAGCTCCTCGACCTCGGCCTGAGCTTCGCCCGCCACGACCAGCTCAAGCGGCTGATCGGCGATGTCCGCGAGCAATGCGCCAACGCCCGCGGTGACTGGCGGGCGGTGCGCAAATGGCTCGGCGAGTACCACGGCTACGAGCGCTATCCGGGCAACTGCCCGATGGTGCCCAACCACCTGCTGCTGATCGCCAGTTTCATCCTTGGCGGCGACGACATCCAGAAGGGCCTCAAGATCGCCGTGTCGTCCGGTTGGGACACCGACTGCAACGCCGGCAATCTCGGGTGCCTCAACGGCATCCGGCTGGGGCTCACGGGCCTCGCTACGGGGCCGGATTTCCGCGGGCCGGTCGCCGACCGGATGTACGTGGTCGGAGCGGATGGCGGCGAATGCCTCAGCGACGCAGTGATCGAAACGCGGCGTGTGCTGCGCGCCACGGCGGCGCTGTCGGGCGCCCGCTACGAGCAGCCGGCGTCACGCTTCGCGTTCGAGTTCGCGGGATCGGTGCAAGGCTTCGAGCCCGACCCGTTGCATCGCGGTGCTCAGGGCATCACCGGCATCGCCAACCTCAACGAGACGAACGAAGGCCACGGGCTGGTGCTGAGCTACAAGGCCTTGGCGCCGGGCGTCACCGGCACGGTCTCGGTGCCGACCTTCATCGATCCGAAACCGCGCGGCGTCGATGGCACGAGCTATTTCGACGTGATCGCGAGCCCCTCCCTCTATGGCACGCAAACGGTGCGTGCCACGGTGCGGAGCTTCGGCGACGACAACCCGAGCCTTCGCTTCTTCATCTGGTATTTCGACGAGGCCGACCAGTTGAAGCGTAGCGACGGCGAACCCTTCGCCATCGCCCAGGGCGACAACGCGCTGACCTGGCAGGTGCCTGATGCCGGCGGCCACCCGATCCACCGGCTCGGCATCGAGCTTTCCGCGTCGCATCGGCTGAGCGGTCGCATCGCGCTCATCGAGCTCGACTGGGCCGGGGCGCCGGAGAACCTCCACTTCGGCACATCGCGCGAGCTGACGCCAAAACTCACGCCGTGGGACGTGTCGACGTTCTGGACCAAAAGCTTCGTCAGCTCGGCCAAGCACTACGCGACCGACATCTACAACACTTTCACCCTCTCTCATCCCGGCAAAGAGGGTGTGATCACCACCGGGACGCGCGACTGGGTCGACTACGCCGTCTCCTCGGAGCTCGTGCTAGAGCTGCACGAGTGTGTCGGGCTCGTCGCCCGCGCGCGGGGCCATCGGCGCTACTATGCGGGCGTCGTCGAAGGCGGCGAAGCGAAGATCATCAAGCGGCGCGACGGTGAGGTGACGACGCTCGCAGCGGTGCCGTTCACGTTCGCGCCCAACGCGCGCAAGGAATTCGAGCTGCGCGTCGAGGGCGACACATTGGTACTGTCCATCGACGACCAGGAGCTCGCCTTCGCGACGGACGCCGAATACGCCTCGGGCGGCGCAGGCTTCCTCATCGAGGGTGGCACGGTGCCGGCGCTTGGTTTTGCGGTGAGGCGGGTGTGATGACGATACAGCGACTGCAATATGCTGCACGTCATTCCCGCGAAGGCGGGAATCCAGTTTTGCTCGCTCCGTCGGGGTACGAGGAAGAAAAACTGGATCCCCGCCTTCGCGGGGATGACGATGAGCTTGTGGGTCGTCCCGTCGCCACAGACTCGGAGTCCGCCCGTGGCTAGGCTCACCCTCAAGGGCGTCAAGAAACGCTTCGGCGAGACCGAGGTGATCAAATCGGTCGACCTTGAGGTCGAGGACGGGGCGTTCGTGGTCTTCGTCGGGCCATCGGGCTGCGGCAAATCCACAATTCTCAGGATGCTCGCCGGGCTCGAGCAGGTGAGCGAGGGCGCGATCGAGATCGATGGGCGCAACGTCACCGGCATGCTGCCGATGGAGCGCGGCATCGCCATGGTGTTCCAGAGCTACGCGCTTTATCCCCACATGAGCGTCGAGGACAACATCGGCTTCGGCCTCAAGATCGCGGGCCTCAGCCGCGCCGAGCGGCGGCCGAAAGTGCTCGAGGCCGCCAAGGTGCTCAAGCTCGAGGACTACCTCCAGCGCAAGCCCAAGCAGCTTTCGGGCGGGCAGCGCCAGCGCGTCGCGATCGGGCGCGCCATTGTCAAGCAGCCGAAGATTTTCCTCTTCGACGAGCCGCTCAGCAACCTCGACGCGGAGCTGCGCGTCCAGATGCGGCTCGAAATCGCCCGTCTCCACCAGGAGCTTGGCGCAACGATGATCTATGTGACGCACGACCAGGTCGAGGCGATGACGCTCGCCGATAAGATCGTCGTATTGCGCGATGGCCGCATCGAGCAGGTGGGCGCACCAGTCGAGCTCTACGAGAACCCGGCGAACCAGTTCGTCGCCGGCTTCATCGGCTCGCCGAAGATGAACTTTTTGCCGGCGCGAGCCGACGGTGGAAAGGTCATGGCCGACGGCCTCGGACCTACCCCGCTTTCCCCCTCCGGCCGGACTGCCGGCGGCGATCCCCAAACCCTCGGCTTCCGTCCGGAGCATGCCTTCGTGGCGGCGGACGGCACCTTCGCGGGAACCGTGAAGGTGGTCGAACAGTTGGGCAGTGTGTCCTACCTCTACGTCGAGGCAGCGGGCGGCGCGATGGTCACCATCGAGCAGCGGCGACTAACGCCGGTTCGACCGGGCGAGGCAGTGCGCTTTTCGATCGAGCCGGACCAGCTTTTCCTCTTCGACAAAGACGGCCGGCGCGTTTAGCCCAGTATCCATGTCCACAGCGAATTCGTGCGATATTTCGCATTATTGAACTATCGGGTATCCGCGCCGGCCAAGCCGGTATAGGCCTTTCACGTAATAGCTTTTTTGACAGAGTCGGAGTTCGACTCGTGACACAGAAACCACGCTCAATGCCGCGCAAGCCCCCCACGCTGAAAGACGTGGCGCGCGAAGCGGGTGTGTCGATCGCAGCGGTCTCCTACTCGCTCAACGGCGGCGGCACGATCAGCGAAGAAGCGCGGGTGCGGGTCCGCGAGGTGGCGCAGCGCCTCGGCTACCGGCCGAACCGCTCGGCGCAGGCGGTGCGTACCGGCCGCAGCACGACACTCGGCCTCGTCGTGCCCGACCTCAACAACCCCTACTACCCGGCGCTGGCGCAATCGTTCGAGCGGGCTGCCCGCCAGGCGGGCTACACGGTCGTGCTGATCGATACGTCGGGGTCGACCTCCGAGGAGGTCGTCGGCATCCGGCTCCTCGAGAACCAGGGCGTCGCCGGCGCGGTCTGGTGCCAGACGGCGCACGAGCCGGTCGGCAAGGCCAGCGACTACAACATGCCGATCGTGGTGATCGGCTCGCCCGAGATCCACTTCGACAACGTCATGGCCGACGACAGCGCCGGCGGGCGTCTCGCGGCGCAGCATCTGTTGAAGCTCGGCCACAAGCGCATCGGCGTCCTCGGCGGCGCCTCGGTGCCCGCCGGCAAGAACGACCGCGTCACGGGCTTCCTGGCCGAAATCGGCCAGCAGGCAGCGGTCGTCTGGGACGTGCAGACACCCTACGCCATCGACCTCGACGGCAAGGCGCTTGAGCACCTCGAGCGGCGCGAGGTCACGGCGGTGATGTGCGGCAACGATCTCATCGCCATCGGCGTGCTGCGCGCGGCGCGCCAGCTCGGCATCCGCGTGCCCGAAGAGCTCTCGGTCGTCGGCTTCGACGACATCCCCTGGGCCTCGATCGTCACGCCGGCGCTGACGACGATCAACCAGCCGGTCGGCGAAATGGCCGCCGTGGCGCTCACGCTGCTGCTCGACCGCCTCGCCGAGCCCGAGCGCCCGGTGCGGCATTTCAAGGTGGGCGTGACGCTGGTCGAGCGGGACAGCACTGCCGAAGCCTGACGCCCTTTGGCTGCCAAGTTCGCGACGTCATTCCCGCGAAAGCGGGAATCTCCGTTTCTCTCGCGCGCCGGTGCTCAAGAGAAACAGAGATCCCCGCTTTCGCGGGGATGACCAGGCGTGTGGGGCAGCAGCTCGCGCCTCATCGGGCGAGGCTAAAACCCCATGCCCGGCAGCCAGTAGCGCTTGCCGGCGGCGGCGCGCTTCTTGTCCATGCGGTCGAGCACGGCGCAGCCCTTGAGCGCGACGTCGATGGCCTTGGCGTGGCCGGCGCCATGCTCGAATTCGGCGCCGGTGATGACGTTGTCGGCGACCGAGCAGACCGAGCCACCGCGGAAGCCATAGAGCGCGGCGAGCGTCACGACGGCGGCGGACTCGCGGTCGCCGTTGAGCACACCGGCGCGGTTGTAGGTCGCGAGCATCTCGATGTTCCAAGGCTGGAGGTAGCCGCCAACGCCCGGCCGGCCGACGCCGGCAAAATCGCTGTCGACCGAAAGCGTCACGCCGACATGGTAGCTCGCGCCGAGATCGTCGGCGGCCTGCGCCATGGCGGCCACGACCTCGTAGTGGCTCGCGGCCGGATAGGCGCGGTCGATGTAGGCGCGGGTCATGCCTTCCTCGCGCACCACGCCGCTTGAAACGACGATGTCGCCCGGCTTCACGTCGGTCCCGATACCACCCGAGCCGCCGACGCGGAGGTAGGTGTGGGCCTTCGAAAACTCCATGAAATCGTAGAGCAGCAATTCGGCCTCGGACGAGCCGCTGCCGCCGCTCACCACTGTGATGCGCGCGCCCTCATAGGTGCCGCTGACGGTGGTGAACATGCCGGACTGGCCGATGACTTCGGGATTCTCAAGCCGGCCGCCGATGTGCTGCGCCGGATCGCCCTCGTACTGGATTAGCGGATCGCGGACGGTCACCAGCACGAAGTCGCCGACCTTGTCGGGATCGATCTGCGTCATCGCCGGCCGGCCGTTCACCGTCAGGCCGCGATGCGGTACATTGTTCCAATAGGCATAGCGCTCATGGATCTGCCCCAGCGCGGCCCGGCGGGCGACTTCGTCACGGCTCATTTCTTTGATCCTCCGGTGCCCGCAGTTCTCACTGTGTCATCCCCGCGAAGGCGGGGATCCAGTTTGGCGCCGATCGACACAGGCGAATTGAAACTGGATTCCCGCCTTCGCGGGAATGACGCTGCGGACAATCACATTGCATGCACCAAAAATCCGTCGGCGACGATGGTGCCTTTTTCCACGATGAAGCCGGCCCCGCCCGAGGTAAAGGCCGTGTCCTTGGCGACCAGCTTTTCGACGCCGTCGACGGCCAGCCGCAGCTCCGGGCCCTTGAGGCTGAGCTTGAGGTTGCGCTTGCCGGTTGCGCCGACTGGCACCGGCGCGCGCGCCAGCACCTCGACCTCGTCATCGTAGCGGCGGAGGAGCAGCGCCTCGTTGCCCTTGAGCATGCCGGCATAGTAGCGCCGGTGGCCGCGCGAGCGGGCGACGAGGCCGCCGCCGTCGTTGATCGAGTAGTCGATCGAGCTCTCGACGGAATAGTCGTCCCAGTCGCGGCTGCCGGTGGTGGCGACGCCGTTCTCGAACGGGTGCGAGAAGCAGAGGGTGTACTTGAAATCGGGGGCGAAATGGCGGGCCGAGCTGACCCAGGCGCGCGTCCAGAACGGCGTCAGGTTCCAGATCGATTTTACCAGCATGCCCTTGATCTCATAGGCGGCCGGCGCCCCGCTCCAATCCACCGAGCGTATCGTTACCTCGCCGTCGAAGCGGGTGTCCGAGCCGAATTCGATGCCGAGCCGATAGAGCGGCAGGCCGTTGGTATCCGGAATCGTCCAGCTCAGCGTGGTGCCCGCGTCGCTCAGGACCGCCCACTCGCCCTCGAGGCGCTGGATGGCGTCGTCGCGGTCGTAGTAGAGCGCGTAAAGCCGCGCCATCGCGACAGGTGAGCCGGCAACGACGGCGGTGACCGTCTGGCCCGGATAAAGCGTCGGGCTGGCGACCATGGCGAAGCTCGATTGGGCGGCCCAGGGCTCGACAAAGACCGGCGTCGAGACACTGCCGGTGACCCCGAGCGAGAGCCCCTTGAGTGCAACCGTAAGCCCTGCCCCGCGATTGCCGACACCGAGCGCGGCCTGCCGGCCCTCGTGGCGCGGACAGAGCGCAAACCCTTGCGTCGAGCCGGCATACTCGAAGCCGAATTTCGGCTGCGCTTTGGCCACCGGCTGATCGTTGAGGGCGTTTGCCGCCGCGACGATTTTGCGCGTCTGCTGCACGGCATCGGTGATGCCGCTGCCGCCATCCGCCGTCGCGACATACATGAAATCGCTGACCGCGCCGCGCAGGTCCGGCCCTTTGTCGAGGGCCGAAAGTCCGAGCCGGACGCCGTTGAGGCAGCCGACATTGCCGGCATTACAATCGGTGTCCCAGCCGGCGCTCGTCGCGATGGTGAGCGAGCGGCCGAAATCGTCACCGCCCATGAGCAACGCCATCAGCACGATCGAATGGTTGGGCACCATGTGGCACGGGCCGTCGTAGTGATCGTAGCCGTGATTGGCGGCAATCCAGGCGCGGACCTTGTGCCAGTCGTCGGTCTTGGCGCATTCGTTGCGGATGCCCTCGATCACCGACTTGAGGTGATTGTCCGTGACGTAGGCGAGCCCCGCGTTGAGGAGCTTGTCGACATTGGACTCGGAGAACGCCATCGCTTCCATCGTGCCAAGCAGCACCGCCGCGTCGAGAGCGATGCCATCGTGGCTGACCGAGGCCGCGGCGCGCACCATATGGGCGGCGCGATCGGGATCGTTGGGCGAGGCCAACGCAAACGCGTCCATGAAAATCTGCGCGCCGATCTGCGCGGGAATCCATGGACCGTTCTGCGCGTGGCTGCCGCTCCGCGGCGCCGCGATGCCGTTCTTGAGGTTGAGGAAGGCTGTATGCTCGGTCGAGCGGCCAAGGCCGCCCCACCACAAAATGGTCTTTTCCTCGATGATGTAGTTGAGCCAGGTCTTTCCCACCTGCTCCGGCTCGAGCCGCTTCGGGTAGCCGAAATCCTCGAGCGCGCGGAAGAAGCCGAAGGTGCCGGAGATGTCGTCGTCCGGCAGCATGATCGGCAGCTTCATCTTGTCGTTGACGAAGTAATCGATCTCTCCAAACGTGTCGCGGATGCGCTCATACGACCAGCCCTCGACCGGCCGGCCGTGATAGACGCCGATGATTTTTCCGAGCACGCCGGCATAAATTTTTTCTTCGGTGGCGCGGTCCATCTACTGGGCCTCCCCGGGATAGGATCGCAGCAAATGGCACCAGGTCATTCCCGCGAAAGCGGGAATCTCTGTTTGTTGGACCCTCGGCGCTTGTGGCCAACGGAGATCCCCGCTTTCGCGGGGATGACGCGGTGGTTGGAAGCGATGGTCGGAGCTGGGTCGCATCAAGCCGTACACGCGGTCACTCCGTCAGCGTCTTCATCACGAGATCGAGGAACCGCCGATAGTCGGCCGTCTGCGCCACCTCGAGCTCAGGCAACTGTGCCCAGGCGTGGTGGTGGCGGAAATCGGCGACCGTCTGGCCGAGCGTCAGCTCGCCTTTGGTCTCGACGCCGACGCGCGCCTTGGTCCAGCCGATCAGCGACGGGTCGATCACCGCAGCGACGGCCATGGAGTCGATCAGCACGCAATAGCTCTCGAATCCACGGCCCTGGACGAAGCGCACCATCTTCTCGGCGACGTTGGCTTCCGGCTTCGGCGAGGCCTTGAGCCGGGCCAACTCGTCCTCGGAGAAATTGATGTCGAAGTGCGTCGCCACATCGAGCCCGACACAGCGCACCGGCGCGCCGGATTCGAACACGAGCTTGGCCGCCTCGGGGTCGACGAAGACGTTCCACTCGCTCTGCGGCGTATCGCCGGTCGCATTGGCGAAGGCATACTTGTTGAGCCCGAACGATCCCGCGATCGACACGATGCCGGCCACCTCCGGAACGATCGAGGGCTCCTTCATGAAGGCCATCGCGATATTGGTCAGCGGCCCGAGGGTGATCAGTGTCACCTCTCCCGGATGCCTCCGCACCGTCTCGATGATGAGATCGACGCCGTGCTGGGCCGAGGGCTCGGTCTTCGGTTCGGGCAGATGCGTTTCGGCCTGTCCGTCGGAGCCATGCGAGAAGGGGTCCTTGGCCAGCGGCCGCGCCAGCGGCTTCCCCATGCCGCGCGCGACGGGGATTTTGGTCCGCCCGATCAGCTCCAGCGTCTTGAGTGCGTTGCGGGTCGTCACCTCGATCGGATAGTTGCCGGCGACGCTCGAAATGCCGAGCAGCTCGAGCTCGGGCGATTTCGCCGCGAGGATCATAGCGAGCGTATCGTCCATGCCCGGATCGGTGTCGATCAGCACCTTTCTCACGCGGTCGTCTCCTTCTGCATTGTGAGGAGCAGGGTTTGCAGCCTCTGGGCGGCCAGCGCCCGGACATCGTCGCGGCGCGGCTCGGGAAGGCCGAGCTGGCCGATTGCGAAGCTTGCTGCGACGGTTCCCATGGCGGCCGCGGCGACTGTCGAGCGGCCCTGTGCCAGCCCGACAAGCGCGGCGCCCGAATAGGCATTGCCGCCGCCGGTGACGTCGACCGGCCGGACCGCGAGGCTGGGCAGGAAGCTCACGCCGCCGCGCTCGATAGCGTAGCTGCCGCGCTCGCCGACCCGCAGAAACACCCGCGCCACCGGCCAGGCGGCGAGCCGGCGGATGAGCTCATCCTCGTTGGGATTGCCGAAGATCAGCGCAGCCTCTTCGAGGTTGAGCGAGAGTGCATCGACCTCGGCCACGAGCCGCTCGATGGTCGGCCGCTGGGCCGTCGAGCAGGCGTCGAGCCCAATCTCCCAAAGCAGGGCGAATTTGTGGGTGTGGCGGAGCGCCAGGAGGCCGTCCCAAAAGACCGGATCGGTGTTGCGGAAGACATAGGCCGCCCGGACATTGGCCGCAACGCGCGCGACGTCGGCAGGCGTGGGCTCGATGCGCCGAAAATGCACGTCGCCAAAGACCGGCGTTTCGGTGCGCGTCCGTTCGTCGACATAGCGGAGGAGATTGCGCGGCGTGTGGGGATCGGCGATCCGCAAGCCTTGGGTGCTGAGGCGCTGGCGCGCCATCCACGGCCCGACGATCTCGGCAAAGTCCGCGCCGGTGCCGGTGACCAGCAGCGGATCGTCGCTGAACAGGGCGGCCCCGGCGAGCGCATAGAGACCGGCGCCGCCAGCGACGTTCTCCTCGGCGCGCCCGTCGGCGAAGACCAGCGTATCGATCAGCGCCGCCGCGACGATCAGATCGAAGCCTTCAGCCATCGGTGCACTTGACGAAGAACTGGCGCTGGCGGGGCCCATCGAACTCGTTGAAGAAGACGCCCTGCGAGTGGCCGAGCCGCGGCTGGCCGTCGGCGATGATCAGCGTGAGGCTGACGCCGACCAGCACCGATTTCACATGGCCTGCCGCGTCCTGCGGCGTATCGAACTGGTGCTTGAAGTCGATGCGGGTGGGGACCAGCCGGTTGATGTCGTCGTGGATGTCGTCGAACCCCTTGGGGTCCCAGAACGAGGTGATCGAGAGCCCCGCGGTGGTGTGCGGCACGAAGACGACACAAAGGCCATCCTTGACCCCGCTGGCCGCAACCGCTTCGCGAACCGTGGCGGTGATCTCGTAGGCGGTGTTCGCGGTCGTCGCGAGCTTGTGGTTGGTGAGCGTCATACGGGCGGCTCCCAGAGGGTGCTCCGCTGCACGGTCGAAGCATCCGCGCTGTCGGCCCAGGGGCCGGTCGAGCCCCGGCCATAGGCGGCGCCCCGCTGCTCGGCGAGATGCGCCGCAATGAGCGCAACCGGCACACTGAAAGCGAGTGGCGACCAAGGTTCCGGCAGCGCGGCAACCGGGATCACCGTGTGGCCGAACGCAGTCGCGGCGCTCGCCGCTTCACCGCCGCCGATGACGACCACCGCCCGGCCCAGCTTGTCGAGGTAGCGCAGGATCTCGACCGCGCGGCTTTCGGCGACGCTGCCCGCCGGCGCGATGAGCACGGTCGCGATATCGGCGGGGCGGGCGTCGAAATAGTTGAGGTGCGCCCACTCCTCGAGGTCGCGCGTGTAGGCATGGTGTCCTGCCGCCTCGAGTAGCTTGGCCGCTCCATAGTCGGCGACGGCGAGACCCGGGCCCGCGCCGAGAAGCTCTGCAATCGGCCGCCCCGCCAGCGTCCGCGCGGCGCTGCGGGCCGGCTCGTCGGCGGCGGCAATGATGCCGGCGAGGCTGTCGATGGCGCGCTTGAGCTCGCCACGCCGGGCCTGCGCCTCATCCATGGTGATAGCGAGCTTGACCTCGCCGAAGCGGATGCCGAGCAGCAGCAACGCCACAACCGTCAGCAGATAGGGGCCGAAGCCGGGCGCCGCCGGCAAGTCCAGCGCGGGCAGGTCGAGCGTCTTGGCTGCCGTCGTCCCCAGCCGGCTCTGCGGCGCTTTCGTTGCGGCCAGCACGAGGGCGCCACGACGGCGGTAGAGGCCGGCGGCCTCCGCCACGCGCGCCGCGCCGCCGGAGTTCGAAATGGCGACGACCAGCATGTTCTCGAGGTCGCGGTCCACTCCGGCCTGCGCGTGGTAGCGGCCGGCATCGAGCGGCGTGCGCACCTCGACCGGCACGCCGGCGGTGGCGAGCAGCGCCATCTCGGCGGCCTTGGCGGCAAAGTAGGAATCGCCGCTGCCGGTCAGCACGATGCGGCGGGTACGGAAAATCTCGGGTGTCGTCAGGACGAGGCGAACTGTCCGCTCGAGCCCGTCGAATGCCGCGGCGAGCGCCGCTGGCGTCGCCAAAATCTGCTCGCGCATGGCGTTGGCGGGAGAGGACATCGAAGCGCTCGCTGAGGAAAAAGGTGGCCGGCGAGGGGCGCCGGCCGAAAAGGGGATGGCGGTCGGGAGCCCCGCCATCCCTCGGCCAAGCCGGGATTATGAGGCCGGCTTGGGGTAAGCTTGCGTCAGGCCCTTGGCCTTTTCATCGGCATAGGTGGTGCCGGCCTTCTTCAGCATGTCGTCGGCGGTTTCCTTGCCAAGCCAGACGGCTTCGATGTCCTTGAACATGATCTCGCCGGTGGCGGGCGGGAAGAAGGTGCCGATCTTGTAGCCAAAGCTGCCCTTGTCGACGGCGGCCGTCATGTTGGCCATCGCTTCGAGGAAGGATTTGGTGAGGCCCGTAGCGTTCGGGTCGGTCGGGAACTGCTTGAGCGGAATGCCCCAATAGCCCGGCCAGACCTGAGCAATCTTGGCCGCAAAATCGGGCGAGAAGATCATGTTGAGGACTTCCGCCGCGCCGTCCTTGACCTTGGAGTGCGCGTTGATCGAGAGCGTGAAGGCGACGCCGAGGTCATAGACCGGATATGGCACGCTCGAGTCCATCTGCGGGAACGGCGCGAACTGGAAGTCGCCTGCCTGGTCGCCGGTAAAATAGTTGGTGGCCCACTGGAAGCCGATCGAGGGGGCGAAGAAGAACGGCGACTTCTTCTGGCTCAACAGCGAAATCGACTGGTCGAAGTTGAGCGAGAAATAATCCTTGCCGCCGAGATAGCCGTTCTGGAACCAGGTCGCCGAGGTGTCGATCGCCTTCTTCATCTCGGGCGAGTTCCAGTCCCCGCCATTGGCGAGGATGTCGTAGAATTTTGCGGGGCCGACGATGTTGTTGATGAAGATCGAAGCGTAGTTCTCGTTGACCGGCTGCCAGCCCTTGTTGCCGGTGACCGAGGCATAGAGCCCGTCGGCCTGTGCGGCCTTCATCACCTTCTCGAGGTCGGCGGCGGTCTTGGGGACGTCCCAGCCTTTTTCCTTGAGCAGGGCGGCGTTGTAGAACATGCCGTCCGAGATCAGCGACGGCGGCATGCAGTAGAGATGGCCGAGCTGGTTGCAGGTATCGAGCACCGGCTTCAGCAGCTTGTCGCCCCAGCCATATTTCTTGGCATAGTCGTCGAGCGGCTCCAGCGCGCCGGCCTTGGCGAGCGGGGCGATATAGGAGGGGCCGGAGGTATAGACGAGGTCGGGACCCTGCCCGGCCAGCACCGCGACGCGGACGTTGTTGTCGACGTCGTTGTTGTAGTCGATCGAGAGCTCGTACTTGTCCTGCGAGGCGTTGAACGGATCGATCAGCACCTTCTGGAAGGCGTCCTGCAGGTTGGGCGGCGCGCCCCAGAACCAGAGCGTCACCGGCTCCTTGGCGAAGGCCGGCACAGACATGGCGGCGATGATCGCCGCGGCAGAGATGACAGTCCTCAACATGATCGCTTCCCTGTTATGGCATGCACGTTGTGGCGTGGCGGACCGACCGCCCATGGCTGAACGATATTAGTTAAACGTTTCATGTCGCTCGTCAAGCGGTTTCGTCGGCGGCGACGAGCGGCTGCAAGCTGCTGCGAGAGATACTGAAATTCGTGGGTCGTGGCGCGCCGCGGCCAGCCCGACAGAGGGCAGACACCGCCGCCGCGTTCGGGTTATAGGCTCATCGGGTTGTCGCGTGGCCGCTCTGCTGATCACGCGCCATGGACCAGGGGCCGTCGCGGGACGGCCCGACTCGCGGAAGGATCGTCATGCCATCGTCTTTGCTTTTTGTGGGCGGCTGCACCCGCCAGCGGCTGTTTGCGACGCACGCCAATGCCAAGGGGAT
>Ga0068853_100002807_pt1 | contig 13184 bp, 11 predicted proteins | sample KBSCornC32_FD_65655 | JGI IMG/M metagenome (GOLD analysis project Ga0068853, IMG submission 65655) | Corn rhizosphere microbial communities from Kellogg Biological Station, Michigan, USA - KBS Corn C3-2 | ecosystem: Host-associated > Plants > Roots > Rhizosphere > Soil ... | reverse complement strand
GTATTTATCTCGTACGCGCCGACGGCTCTGTTATAAGCACCCGGCAGCGGGGCTGGCTTGGGAGCATCAAAGGCGAATCCATGATGCCGGGAGATGCAGTGGTGGTCCCTGAATCACTAGATCGCCTGAACTGGACCAAGGAACTGAAGGACTGGACCCAAATTCTGTATCAGCTTGCGCTGGGAGTTGCCGGCTTGAAGGTGTTGAAGGATTTGTGATGTGCAGCGAACCGCGGTGACCTCTACAGATGACGGAAGTTCGCGCTGAATCGACGGGGGCGGTCCAGCCCAGAGACCTGCGGAACTCTGCGGGCCAGGGATCCAATCAGTCGAGCGGTGAACTGGGCTTGCTAGAGATTGCGAGCGCCCTTGCTAGGCACAAGAAGGTCGTCCTGGGATTTCCGCTTGCCTGTGCGGCAGTCGCTGCGATCGTGACCTTGCTCATGCCAAACTGGTACAAGGCGACGACGAAGATCCTCCCGCCACAGCAGAGCCAATCCAACGCGATCGCCATCCTGGGGCAGCTTGGGGCGGTCGCGGGCGGCGCAACGCAGGCGTTGGGACTTAAGAACCCGAGCGATGTCTTCGTGGCCATGCTCAAGAGCCGCACAATTGCCGACCGCCTCATAGAGAAATTCCAGCTCCGCAACGTCTATGACGAAAAATTCATGGTCGATGCAAGAAAAGAGCTCGAGCGCAACAGCTCGATCGCAGCTGGGAGGGACGGAGTCATTACGGTCGAGGTCGAAGACAAGGACCCTCGCCGTGCTTCCGAGATGGCGAATACATACGTCGAGGAAATGCGTGCGATGACCCTGGATCTGGCAGTCGGGGAAGCCAGCCAGAGACGACTGTTCTTCGAAACGCAGCTTAAGAAGACCAAAGACGATCTTGCGAAGGCGGAAATGGACCTGAGGGCGTTCAACGAAAAAACCGGAACAATCAATCCGGAGAGTCAAGCTGTCCTCACCGTTTCGACCGCTGCGGCGTTGCGAGCGCAAATCACTTCGAGAGAAGTTCAGCTCTCGGCAATGAGGACCTTCGCGACAGAGGCCAATCCCGATCTATTGAGACTGCAGCGAGAGATTGAAAGTCTAAATGTGGAGTTGGGAAAGCTGGAGCGCAGTGAGGGAGTGAGAAAGCGAGGGGTGCTGCTGTCAGTAAATGATGCGCCCGAGCTATCCCTCGAGTTCCTGAGGCAGTTCAGAGAAGTGAAATACCAAGAGGCCCTGTTGCAGGCCCTATCGAAGCAATATGAGTTGGCTCGTATCGACGAAGCGAAGGATGCGACCTTGATACAGGTGCTCGATAAGGCACTGCCTCCCGAACGCAAGTCGAAGCCCAAGCGAGCGCTCACCGTGGTCCTTGCGGCGTTGATGGCTCTGGTGTGTGCGAGTCTATTTGCACTTATGAAGGAAGCGATCGGGCGGGCGAGGCAAGGCACCGACTGATTCTCCGATCTTGCTTTTGCACGATTTGCATGCCGAGCTTTGTGTCCCGTTCGTCGGCAGGCTCGGCACAAAGTCTTTCTGATTGTCGACGGACATCCAGCGCATGGAGCCAAGCGGGTCAAGGATTGGCTTCAGGAGCACGCCGAGCGCATGCGATGTTCTTTCTCTTCGGCTCTGCTTCTGACTTGAATCCTGACGAGCTGCTCAGCGACGACATCAAGCGTGCTGTGGGTCAGGCGCGGGCGCGCGACCGCGATGCGATGAAGGTTGCTACTTCCAAGTGGCAGCATCGACCGCAAGCGCAGCGCGCAATCTTCGGCAACTTCGATGAACCTCATCTGCGCTATGCCGCAGCTTGATCCTTGATCAACCAGCGCCACTCGCTTGCTCTCCGTAACCACGAGCGCCAAAGAAGTAACTCTCCGTTACAGTTTTTCCGATTAAAGCCGATCACCCGGAAATTGGGTCGCGTCGGCGACCTCTATAGCCGCTTTGCGCGGCTCACCACCTAAGCCGGCTTTATCACGATGGTTGCTGCGGCGCCCTCCTACGAGGCGAGTTCGCTGGATATCGCGACGAGAATAATGAATATGGATAGCGCGGCACCGATCGGATGACGACGCGCTTTTCATTCCTATGGCTGATTCTGGCTTTCCCTCTGCATGTCGCGGCCGAGTCGGGTGCCTCCGAGTCTGCGTCTGAAACTCAAATCAAGCAACGGGCCGCGGAACTGCGCCTGGGTCTTGAGAATTGGACCTTACCCGGCGATGAGACCATGGGCACGGTTGGTGTGTCCTATCTCCTTGAGGTCTCTCCTGGCATATATCTGGGCCCGTCCGTCTACGGCGCGGCTTCGGGCAAGCGGGGAGGATTCTTTAGCGGCGGTGGTGAAGCCGCTTTGCGTATGCCGCTGTTCTCAAGGCTGGATCTGGAGGCGGGTCTGTATGTCGGCGGCGGAGGAGGAGGAACGGCCCCGGTCGGCAGTGGCCTGATGCTGCGCCCGCATGTCGATCTCACCTGGAACTTCGGTGCGGTGCGCGCTGGCGTGTCGGCCTCGTCCGTTTACTTTCCGGACGGAGACATCCGCAGCAACCAGCTCGGCCTCGTAGTCTCGTTCGATGATCGTTTCTTCTATACCGATGTCGAGCACGTCGGCGAGTCTACGTCCACGGATGTGCGGGGCGGCGTTGGTTTCGACCGGATCGCGGTTCTGGCAGGAACCTATCGTCCCCGACACGGCATCACCGATACGGACGGTCGGACTGCTACCGCCAATATTGGGGTCGCCGGGTTCCGCGCTGAGCAATCGTTCAACGACGATTTTCGCTGGGGGATCGAGGCGGCTGCGGCGGCGAAAGGCTCCGCGGACGGCTATGCGGAAGTACTTGGAACGCTCGCCGTCGAAACGGATGTGATTCCAAGGCAGTTCTCGGTCGGCGGCCGTCTGGCGCTTGGCCTGGGAGGCGGGGGAGGGGTCTCCACAGGGGGCGGCACGCTGGGCAAGGCCAGCGCGTATGGGACGGTCTTCCTGCCTTGGGATCTCTACGTCAGTTTGGAAGGTGGATACATCGACGCAATCAACGGTGATTTTCGCGCTCTCTTCGCGACAATCCAGCTCGGAATGGAGCTCGACCATCCGAAGCTGGGCCGCACCGACGCGACGATCCACGGATGGCGATGGAGCGGCAGCGTCGAGCATTATTCGTCCGCGGCACGGCGCGATGGCAGCAGCGGCTACATCGACCTGGCTGGCTTCAAGATCGATCGCGAGCTCGGTTCTGGATCGTACGTGAGTGCCCAAGCCTACGGCGCTGTCGGCGGCGATGCCGGAGGGTTTGCGGTAGGGCTGGCAGGCTTGGGTTGGCGCACGGCCCACACTGCGGCCGGGCTATATGCCGGCGGAGAAGTGCTGGTTGGGGCCGCGGGTGCCGGCGGCGTCGACACGGAGGGAGGCGCTATCGTGCAGCCGATGGTTTATGCGGGCATCGAGTTAAATCGCAGTTGGGATTTGAGAGCAGGCATCGGGCATGTTCACTCTTTCCATGGGTCGCTCGATTCCACTGTCTTCGATGTCTCGATCGGGTACGCGTTCGGATTGCCACGGCGGTGACGCATGACCTTTGCGTCCCTTCTAATTTCTGAGATCGCGCTCAGGTAGTGCTCGATGACGATCCGCTCATCGAACTCTCGACACATCTTGCTGCGTCCGCGCTCACCCATGAGTCGCCTGTCATCCTGCGTCAGACACAACATCTTCCCCATCTTGGACGCGAGGTCGATAGGATCGCGTGGCCTGACGAGAAAGCCTGTTACACCATCCTCGACAGTGTCCCGACAACCAGCCGAATCCGTCGTGATGATGGGAATACCCATACTGGCGGCCTCCAGCAACGTCCGGGGAACACCTTCTCGATAGTAAGACGGCAAGACCACGCAATCCGCCGCCGCGTAATGAGGTCTCACGTCGTCAGTCGCACCCAGGTACCGCACAACCCCTCCTGCGTCCCACTGATCGACTTGCGCGCGCGACACGGCGGAAGGGTTCTGCACATCCACGAACCCGAGCAGGCGAAACTCAGCTTGTGGAAACTGTTCCTTTACCGCGCGTGCCGCATCTACAAACTCTCCTACCCCCTTGTCCCAGAGCAGCCGACCGGCCAGGAGAAATACGAATTGCCCGGTATCGCGGCTGCATGCGACCGGACGGAATCGTTCGAGGTCTACACCCGACCCTGGCAAACGCTTTGCCCTGGCGGGATCGACCAGGCCTGCGCCAACTAGCACTTTCCGATCTTCTTCATTCTGGAAGAAGATCACAGACGGTTGTTTCAGCGCCACACCGTAGAGCCGTTTGGTCACAAACTTCAACCACCCCCCAGCGACAAAGGCGCGACCCAAACCCGACAGGTTCGCAATCGCGGGAACTCCGAGCATCCGAGCCGCGATGGAGCCGTAAATATTGATCTTGGGGGTGTAGGTCAAGAGCACCGTCGGCTTCGCTTTTCGCAGCGCGACGAACATTGAAAGCAGGCTCGCCGCTTCCCGGAACGGGTTCGTGCTGCCGTTGTCGAGACTCAAGTCTACGTGCCTGATGCCAAGCTTCTGTAGAAATTGCACATAGCGGTCTGCTGGGGATAGCGCGACCACTTCATAACCTTGCTCAACCAGCTCTGCGATCAATCGCCTCCGGAAGTTGTAGACGTACCAAGTGGTGTTGGCGGCCACGCACACAATGCCTTTGCTCGCTGGATGCCGCATGCTTGCGATCCGCTCAGAGCCTTGTGGCCATGGTTACCGCCTCCCCGCACCACGACGACAGGTACAGCATGACCTGCACGGTGAGCGGATCATCTACCGCACCAACGTCTGTTCACTGCGGAGTACGACGGCAAAACTCTCAGCAGCCTGCTCTCCTGCGCAGGCTCGGAAGATCAGAAGCCAGAGGCGCCAGAGGAGATACAGCGGGAAGAAGAAAGAGAAATAGCTCGAAACGTAGTAGGTATCGAGGCGCTCGACGCGCAAAGCGTGGGTCTCGGCAAGCCGCCGAAAATCTCTCGGCGTGCATAGGTGGTAGTAGCTGGGAAAGCCCTGTCCGCTGCGCGTTTGCGGGAATATCTTATAGAGGAGCCAGCGCTTGATGTCTTGGGGTAGCAGCAGATTCAAACGTGCAAATACTGCGTTGCGAGACGGTACGAAGATCAGTGCTCGGCCACCAGGTTTTAGCATGCTGGCTACTGCACGAAACGCGCCCTCGACATCCTGGACATGTTCAAGCACGGCACGGCAAATCACAAGATCGGCATCCGCTGCACCATGTAGCGTCGCAACGTCGCAACAGACCATCTCATCGTAAGCGCCAACGGGTGCATTGCGCAGCTCCTCAGCAGATATGTCCACACCCACAACTACCAGTTGGAGCGCCCGCTTCGTTTGCGGGCTGATGTGCGGACTCATACCACCCCCTAAGTCGTAGACCTTGAGGCCGGGAGCGAGAAAAGGGGGCGTGAACTCGCGAGAGAACGTGCTATTGCCGTCGATGTGAAATTCATCGGGCAGCAGACGATCAAAGTGCTTGCTGAGCCAGATCTGGCTATTGATGAATGATCGAAGGATGCCCATTGGTGTTCGTGGTCGCGCAATCCGGTCGTCCGTCAACCCAGTGACGGTCATCTTAGTGGATCTTGCCTGCGCACAAACCTGAGCCCTTCGGGGTGACTCTAGATTTGTCGCGGAAGACTCCCTCCTTCGTGCAGTAGAGCGCGAATCCGGGAGAAGGTCCAACCTATGCTCCAGCCCTTGGAGGCTCCTTCGAATCGACGGGGACGATGGAACGCTTGAGTGCATTCGCGATTTCGCTTAGTAACATCGAACCCAGGATGGCGCTGACCACTACAAGAATGATCTGCCGTTCATAGCTCAGGTGGACAATGAGCTCGTTGCGGTGAATATAGAACGCCCAGGGCACAGCGACACTGGCAGCGGTTGCCCGGACAACTCTACTTTCCGATGCGAGCAGTTTCGTCGCGAAATAGAGGCCGGCAATGAACAATCCCAGGTACATCACCAGTCCGCCCACCCCGCCCACGCTCAGCGCCTCGGCCCAGAAATTGTTTCCCATGCCCATGAATTCGGAAGTTCCCGGAAACAGATCCTCTTGAAAGTAGTCATTGAAATACCTGACGTTGAATCCCAGCTCCGGCGTGTATATGAGCAACAACAAAAACACATTGAGCAAATGTTCGCCAGAAACCGAATAGTCGGTCAGTAGCACCTCGTTGAGCACACCCTGAACGATGAACGGCTCTCCTATGATCACGCTCGCAAGATAGAACTCAGGGTCCTGCAATTTCGCCCAGGCTACGTCGAACTCGCCAGCCTTGATGTTGGGGAAAATGCCCTTATAAAAAAATACCCCAAGCGCCAATACCGCTAGTGTCGCCACGAGTGTCCTGTTCACGCGCCGCGGACCCTCTCTTCGAGCTTCGCCACTGCTCAGGTAGAGAACGGCGGCCACGGCGATCGCCATCACCGTCCATGCCCGGAATCCGATATAGAGGTCGAAAGCCAGTACGGTTAAAGCCAGAACCAGTACTATCCGGCTCCGCATCTCTATCGCAAACGCCACAGCCACAAATGCGGCCACCATCGCCAGGGAATAGCCTCGCCCGGTCGCCTTGAGAACGACTAGCTTGTCCTCGGAGAACAGATCGCTCCCCGCCGAGACGACCCCGTAAGCCAAAAGGGCGAGCGATAGTATCATCGCGCTCCAGCCCGCCAGATGTGTTCCCTGGAGGCGCCACCGGCGACGCTTGGCGGACATCTGCTCCCGGGCGCACGACCCTGCCAACAGGATCGCGGCCAAAATAGCCGAGTTCACAACGTACGCTATCGGGATCAGCGAGGTCGGAGTAAACGTGCCACCACGTCCCGGATACATGGCGAATCCCATGAACAGCGGAAAGGAGTACGCAACAGCGGAAAGAAACGCGAGCGCGAACAACACCGGAAGTCGCCTGGTCAATAGCAGCCATAACCCAGCCCCCACCAGCAGCACATAGACACCGAGCAAAACTGTGTTTAGGTCCATCGAGAACCTGCGCCGATGAGGTTAAGCAGGGATTGTTTGGCGATCATCACGGCGGACCTCACGCATTCCCTCGGATCTTTGTGTTATCGAGCGTCTCGGTACCAAACCCGATATTCGACGCCAGCCAGAGGGTAAGGAGTAACGCGACCGCGTAAGACATCGCCTGGCTCAACGCTAACCCGAGAGCGCCGGACTTTGGAACGAGCAACCAGGCCAGGCCGACAATTAAGCAATCGCGAGGCAGAGAAATGACGTATAACGCTGTCCAAATCCGTGCTCGACTCAGCACGATCTGATAGGCGGCAACACTTAAGCCTTCGAGTAGGGCGCTAAAGAACACGACTCTCAGTAGAGGGACGGCCTCAATGAAGTCGCGGCCAAAGGCTCTCAAGACGGGTTCCCCGAAGAGCAGCAGAATCGGTGCACCCATGAGCAGGCTTACGCATGTGACCCAAAAATTCCCCCAGAACGCAGCGCGATAGCCGCCGAGGTGACGGGAACCGTAAAAGTTGTTGATGACGGAGACGCCGACGTTGTTCACAAGCGCAGGTAGAAACAGCACGATACCGCGCAGGCTATTGGCCGCAGCATAGAGACCCATCTGACCAATACCGCTTTCTTGCCGTACCAGAATCGCATTTCCCGCCCACGTTGCCAACAGCGCCGACATACCGGCAAGCGCGGCGGGCGTCGCGAAGGTGGCTACTACCTTGGCTTCGCTGCCAAGACGCTTCATGCTGATCTCGATGCCCTGTCTGCGGGCCTCCTTTCTGAGCGCAGCGTTGAACAAGACCCATCTCACGGCGGAGCTCACGATCAAGCCGATCAAGACCCCTCTCAACCCGCCCATCCATCCCGACGCGGCGCAGATGGATACGTGCAGCACCGCGTGGCTAGCACTAATGATTGCAATGCTGCGATAGTTTTCGAGACCAGCCAAGGCGCCAGCTTGAAAGCCGTTCATAGTAAGAAAGAGGACAACGCCTGAGGCCAAGCCCATGCTTTCGACTAATTCGGGAGCACCCAGCACACTCGTGGCGACCACTTTGGCGCTCAGATACAGGACTATTGCGCCAAATGCACCCGTGAGTGCGGTTGCGGCTGCGCAGAGTCCGAGGACTTCGCCGGCACTTTCTTTCCTCTCCAGCCGATACTCGGCTACATACTTGGTTGCGGCCAGTCCTGTGGCAAGCTGAGCGATGCCGCCGACAGACATTATGGTGCTCTGAACTATCCCAAGCTCTCCGAACACGTCTCTGCCGAGAATATTCGCCAATATGACTGCCGCGACAAGATTTGCTCCGGCGGTGGACCCTGCCGCCAGAATATTCCAAGCAATTGCTCGTCCCAACCTGTGGCCTAGCTGCATGCTAGGCAATGGAGATCCACATCGGCTGCACCTCGAGTTGAGGGGATAGGAACTGAAACGTACTCCTCTCAGAGGGCGAATATATCACTCGCCCTGCTGGCCCGGACTGTGCCGGTGCGTCAATTGTCCGCGAGGTCGATCGAGTCATTTGGTTGGCTCCTCGGGCTGAAGATCCAAGCAGCTTGACCTCGAGCGCGAATGCCATTTGCGGAAAGCTCGGTAACTCGATTCGAACCGCCTCGCACCGACGTCTGTCAAGCCGGAATCAGCACAACATCGAAGCTGGAAACCATGAGCTCTTCGTCACTCAGTGATTGGAATTGACCTGTGAGACGTGCTCTCTGAATCGGCGGGCTGTTCCAGGTTTGCGTGATGGTCGAGGCGATATTGAATCCAGCTTGCTCAAGGATGCTCAGCATCTCCCGATAGCGGATTCTGTTCGTGTAGAACCCGGAGTTCGCCATGAGAGGCGACTCCCAGACCCTTTCGGAGAATCTAAGGTTATCCAAACCACCGCCGAGGTGATCCTTCAGGTCGACCCGATGGGAGGCAACCGCACCGTCGCGCATTACGCGCCGCAACTGACGGCAGGTCTCCGCAAAATCGCGCAGCCGTACATGTTCCAACACTGCTTGAGACCATACAAAATCAACGCTCGCATCAGGGATCTCTCTCAGCGATGAAAGTCCTCCTGTACGATAGTCAATCCCGAACGCTTCCTTGACCATCTCCAAATCCTGGCATTCGATGCCGTCTGGACCAAGCCCACGCCGATGCAGGTCGTCCAGCATAGAGCGATAGGGATGAATACTCGTATCGGCAAAATCGCCGCTATCGACCAGATAAGTCGTCTTGGCGCCATGAGCCGAGGACACAACTCCCCCCAGTAGCGAATCGCCGGGACCTATTTCCAGCGCCGTGAAGCCTGGTGGAATCGCTCTCACCGATTGCGCTCGGTGGTAGTGGTGTGCAAAGACCTCGAATGCGTAGGCCGGATCGAGCATCGCGCCATGGGAGAAGAGACCCAGACGTCGCCACTGGGCATGAGCAACCGGGAATTGAGCAAGGACGATCTTGGCCGCAATCTTGCCGAACCACGGGATTCGCATGAAGCTATCTCGGTACCGTTCCGATCAGTTTACAGACGCGACTGCCTTTCGAGCCAGGCCTGGAACATCAAGACATCCCATAGGTAGTACTCCCAGTTGCGGCGGCCCGAAAGGTGCTCGTCCCACTTCTTACGTATTGGCGCGGAATCGAAGAAACCTTCCGCCTCGAGTCGAGATTCTCCGAGCAGTTCCTCGGCCCAACACCTCAGAGGACCCCGGAGCCAGGCGCCGATCGGGACACCGAATCCGGTCTTGGGCCGCTCGATGAGGCTCTTCGGAACATGCTTGTAGAGGATCTGACGCAGAAGCCATTTGCCCTCTCGCCTCCGAATCTTCCACTCGCTGGGCAGCGTCCAGGCAAACTCCACTACCCTGTGATCAAGCAGGGGAATGCGCGATTCCAGGCTTACTGACATCGCGGCTCGATCCACTTTCACGAGAATGTCATCCGGAAGATAGGTCACCAGATCGGCAAACATCATTTGCATGAAAAGATCCGGTGTGTCTACATTGTCTCGCGTGCCAAGCCAGCCCTGACCTGCACGGCGCGCGAGGCCAAGCACAATCGATTGTGCATCTCGCCAGTGAGAAACAAGTCGACCGTACATCTCTGAAGCCGACTGAGCATCAAGGATTTCCGCAAGCTTGAGCAACTTGTCGGCAGATGCCGTCTTAGCGACATCTCGCGGCAACAAGGGGCCTATAAGACTCATCGCTCGCTCCAGAAATCTCGCCGGAACTCTTCGAATGAGGCCGGACAATTGGGTGCGAACCGGAAGGGGTACCCGGCTGATGGCATCCCAAACCCGGCGCCCCAAGAAGTAGCGGTTGTATCCGCCAAAAACCTCGTCACCGCCATCGCCGGTGAGCGACACCGTGACCTCACTTCGCGCTAACTCTGCCACCAGAAAAGTGGGAATTTGAGACGCATCCGAAAACGGCTCGTCGTAGATCTCGGGCAGTCTTGGTATCACGCTCAAAGCGTGCTCAGGTGTGACGTAGAGTTCGGTGTGATCGGTCCCCAAGTGCTCGGCTACCGCCTTAGCGAAGGGCGCTTCGTTGAATGTGCTCTCGTGGAAGCCGATGCTGAAGGTTTTGACCGAGCGTGTGCTCTGTAACTGCATCAACGCGACCACTGCGGAAGAGTCCACCCCGCCAGACAGAAATGCGCCCAGAGGTACGTCGGCGACCATTTGCTCCCGAACAGCGCGGCTGAGAATTAGCTCCAATTCTGCCGCGGCTTCGCTCACATTACCCTGGAAGGGATTGCGCACTCCGCGGGCGGCGACATCGTAGGCTGACCAATAGGCACGCGGCTCCGGGAGCATTCCCGGTCGGTGCATTGCTTGTGCGCGGCTCAGCTTGAGGACACTTCCGGGAGTAAGCTTGCGGATACCCACATGAATGGACGCCGGTGCCGGAATGCAGCCGAAGCGCAGGAGCAGCGCCACGGCATCCCGATCCACTTCGCCGCGCCAGCGCGGATGGCTCCGAAGCGCCCTGAGCTCGGAGGCAAAAGCAAACGAGCCCGCGATCCAGCCGTAGTAAAGGGGCTTTTCGCCAATTCGATCACGGGCGAGGGCTAGGGTCTGCTCCAGCCGATCCCACAGGACGAACGCGAACATCCCTGAGAACCGGCTGACCGCCATATCCAAGCCCCACGCTGATACTGCGGCGAGGAGTACTTCGGTGTCGGAGTGTCCTCGCCAGGCGGGAGCGAGCTTGGCAGCTTCCAGCTCGGACTGCACGTCCTTGTAGTTGTAAATCTCACCGTTGAACGCCACCACGAACCGCCCGCATGCAGACACCATCGGCTGCTGACCTTGAGGTGACAGATCCAGGATGGCCAAGCGCCTGTGGCCGAGCGCGATTCCAGCATCCTGATCCGTCCAGACACCCGAGTCGTCCGGTCCTCGATGGCGAAGTGAATCGGCCATCCTTCGGGCAGTGTCCGGGAGGCTGTAGGTCGGATCGGTCTGACCGCAGTTAAGAAATCCGGCAAAGCCGCACATTATCCGGCTCCGCGCTCGATGATCGCGTCGTATGCCGCGCTATAGCGCCCCACCACGCTTTCGAGCGAGAAGTTCTCGACGATCCGCTGGCGAGCGTGCTCCCCAAGCGATCTTCGATCAGCCGCGCTCATACTGATCAATTCCGTCAGCGCAGTCGCGAACGTCGTCGGGGCACCCGGTGGCACCACCCGCCCCGTATCGCCGACAAGCCAAGCGCTATCGCCGACGTCAGTGACAAGGCAAGGCACTCCACACGCCATCGCTTCGCCGACGGCATTGGGAAATCCCTCCGACACCGAACTGCTGCAAGCGATATCGAGGGCGCTGGTGATTCGAGCTACGTCACTACGCTCTCCCAGGCGGCGGATGAAGCTTCCCACTCCGGTTTTGGCAATCAAAGCATCCAGACGTGGATTTGCAGCGTCTGTTCCGGAGCCCAATAGCACGCCATACGTTTGCGGATAGTTCCTGCGCGCGCCGGCAAGTGCCTCGAAAAACGTCGCATGGTCCTTTACCGGGTGAAATCGAGCGACCAGCCCGATCAGCAAAGCCTCTGCCGGCACCCCGAGCTCTGCACGCAGGCGCGTTCGTGCATCTGACGAGGGCTGGAATGCCACCGTATCGAAACCGTTCGGAATGATCAGTTCGTGCTCTCGCCTGTATTTGAGCCTGCGCTCATGCTCTTCGGCACTCACACGGGAGTTGTAGATGATCGCCGCTGGGAAGGCGGACAACCGTGCGCCCAGCCAGATCGTAAGCGCAGTGAGTCTCTTTTCTCGGAGCAGGTCGGTGTGCGTACCTCGAATGCTCCACACTACCGGCGGGCAGCGCGGGATCAATCCTGCAGCGAGCTGCGCAGCCAGGTTCCCGTGGTACATCCATCCTTGAATGAGATCCGGTTTCTCGTCTCGCAGGATACGCGCCAATCGAGCCAGAGCTCGTATCGAAACCCGCCCTAGCGGCACATCGAGGTGGTAGACCGGCACACCCATGGGCGGTAGCTCGGCCGATAGGGCAGCCGCCCCAGCCAGCGAAATCACAACCGGCCGTATGCGTTCACGAGACAGTCGCTCAACCAAGTTGAGCAACATCATCTGCGCACCGGCGCGCTCCATGCCGGTCACGACGAACGCGATCCGCATCAGGAGCTCTCCATGACGACTCTTGTAGAGCGCCTGGCCTTCTCAACCGAAAACTCCTGCATGATTCTCCTGCGCAAGGCTTCGCCGGCCTCGCGCCGGGGCAACCTCGCCACCGCGACTATGGCTGCGGCCATGTCGGCGGGACTTCTATCCGCCACGATGCACCGGGGGTCGCTCAGGATCGTCGCCGCATCTCCGACGCGCGTCGCAACGCACGGTGTTCCGCAGGCCATTGCCTCCGCGAGAACATTTGGAAACCCTTCTCCCGTCGACGTGATGGCCAGAACGTCAAGTGCGTTGTACGCCCCGACCATATTGCTCTGTGCTCCACGCCAGATGACGCGGGCGGCCCCGATCCGCTCCGCAGCGTAGCGCGTCAGCTCCCGAGCATAAGTCGCCGGGCCATCGCCGATGCATACAAATACCGCCTGCGGAAGTTTCGCAAGCACCTGCTCTGCAGCGTCGAAGAACAACTTGTGGCCTTTATGCGGGTCTAGGCGGGCGACCAGGCCAAC
>Ga0068853_100002806_pt1 | contig 13185 bp, 9 predicted proteins | sample KBSCornC32_FD_65655 | JGI IMG/M metagenome (GOLD analysis project Ga0068853, IMG submission 65655) | Corn rhizosphere microbial communities from Kellogg Biological Station, Michigan, USA - KBS Corn C3-2 | ecosystem: Host-associated > Plants > Roots > Rhizosphere > Soil ... | reverse complement strand
GAGCGGGTAGCGAGCCCGTGTCCGTGCTCGTTTTCGTGTCCGTGCTCGGTTGGCGAGGTGGCGGGGAGCGAGGAGCGTGTGGCGCGAGGCATTGAACGCTTCACGAGCAACGCTTGCCGCCTGGCCCCACCCGGACACGAGCACGGACACGGGCTCGCTACCCGCTCCGATCGCCCGGACGCTAGGACGCCGGGGCGGCCGAGGCGGCGGCGGCGACCACTTGCCGGAGGCTGGCCGCCGTGTCGCGGCCGCGTACGGCCACGAGCGCTTCCTCGAGCTCGCCGCGATCGAGGAAGATGCCATGACACTTGCCGCAGTAGTCGACGTGGACGCTGCCCAGCACCACCTCGGACAAGGTCCCGTCGCAGGCCGGGCACGGCGCCGAGCTCTCGGTCGGCTGGGGCGGTGGTCCCCCCACGTCGGTCAGCAGCGACCGCAAGCGCATGAGCTCCGCCTCCGGCAGCCGCGCGGCGCGCGTGATCTCGCCGCGGTCCAGCCACAGGCCTCCGCAGCGCGGGCACAGGTCCACCTCGAGCCCTTCGAACGTGGCCCGGTCGAGGATCGAATTGCACTTCACGCAGGTGAGGCTGGGCGCTTCCGACGTCGGCATGGCCGCGATATTAACATCGGGGGCGCCGGGCTCCTCCTCACAATACCGCCGGGTATTCCTCGTCGTCGCGCCTTGCGTCCGGCGCGCCTTGTCGGCTTCGGCATCGACGCTACTTCAAGAGCGGTGCAGTAGTGGCTGCGTGGTGGCTGCATGTTAATTTCGGGCCATGAGCGACGCCTCGCGCCCCTTCGGGCGCCTCGAACAGCGACTCGGACACACCTTCTCCGATCGGACGCTGTGCGAGACCGCCCTCACCCATAAATCGTGGCTGAACGAGGCCCCGCGCTCGGAGCGCGGGAACAACGAGCGTCTGGAGTTCCTGGGCGACGCGGTCCTGACGCTGGCGGTGAGCGACATGCTGATGGCGCGGCTGCCCACCGCCAGCGAGGGCGAGCTCTCCAAGACGCGCGCCGTCCTGGTGAGCGAGGCGGGCCTGGCGCGCGTGGCGGAAGGTCTGGACCTCGGCGAGTGGATCTTCCTCGGGCGCGGTGAGGAGCAGGCGGGCGGCCGTGCGCGGCCGTCAATCCTCGCGGACGCCTTCGAGGCGCTGGTGGGCGCGGTGTTCATCGACGCGGGCTTCGCCCCCGCCCGCGCCATCGTCGAGCGCTTGTTCGGGGGCGCCCTGGCCTCCGCGGAGCATGGCCTGCGGCGCGATTTCAAGTCGCGCCTGCAGGAGCGCTCGCAGGCCTTGATGCAGCAGGCGCCCCAGTACGTGGTCGTCGGGCAGGAGGGGCCCGACCACGACAAGACGTTCCGGGTCGCCATCTCGCTGGCGGGGCGCGAGCTCGGCCAGGCGAGCGGCAAGTCCAAGAAAGAGGCCGAGCAGAACGCCGCGGCGGTCGCGCTGGGCAAGCTCGACGAGCTCCAGCCGCAGGCCGCGGACGCGCCGGCGGGCGAACCGCAAGCGGAGAAGAAGGACCGCAAGGGCAAGGCGGAGGGTGGCGCGCCTGGCTGAGGCCCCGCTCCTTCCCGCGAGGACATCATGACCGTCGCTGAACCTCCTTTGACCGTCGCGAGCACCGTCGATCCGGCCGCGATCCCGCGGGACGTGCTGGCGGTGTGCGAGCGCCTGCGTACCGCCGGCTTCGAGGCTCACCTGGTGGGCGGCGGCATCCGGGACCTCCTCCTCGGCCGCTCACCGAACGACTTCGACGTCGCCACCGACGCGCACCCGCCGCAGGTGATGAAGCTCTTCGGCTCCCGCTATGCCATCCCGACCGGCCTTCAGCACGGGACGGTGACGGTCGTGACCGAGGTCGAGGGGCCGGCGGCGACGCCGGCTCGTCGCCACGTCGAGGTGACCACCTTCCGCGGGGAGGGCGCGTACATCGACGGGCGGCGTCCGACCTCGGTCACCTTCGTTGGCTCGCTGGCGGAGGACCTCTCGCGCCGCGACTTCACGATGAACGCGATCGGCTTCGACCCGGTCTCGCGCACGCTCACCGATCCTTTCGACGGGCGGGGGGACCTCGCGCGCCGGCTGGTGCGCGCGGTCGGTGATCCTGTGGCGCGGTTCCGGGAGGACGGACTGCGCCCGCTTAGGGCCGTGCGCCAGGCCGCGCAGCTCGAGCTCGAGATCGATCCGGCGACCCTGGCGGCGATCCCGGAGACGCTGGACATCGTCCGCAAGGTGTCGGCCGAGCGCGTGCGCGACGAGGTGCTGAAGCTGCTGGGGGCGCGGCGGCCATCCCGCGGCCTCGAGCTGATGCGGGCCAGCGGGCTGCTGGAGGTCGTGCTGCCCGAGCTGCTCGAGAGCGTGGGGATCACCCAGAACCGATTCCACAAGCACGACGTCTACGCGCACACGCTGGCGGTGGTCGACGCGACGGCGGGCGATGCCGTCACCCGCCTGGGCGCGCTGCTGCACGACATCGGCAAGCCGCGCGCGCGCCAACCTCGCGAAGGCGCGCCCGGCGAGTACAGCTTCTTCAAGCACGAGTACGTGGGCGCCGAGATGGCCGATGCCGTTTGCCGCCGCTGGAAGCTGTCGAACGCCGACCGCGAGCGCGTGGTCGGCCTCGTGGCCCAGCACATGTTCTTCTACACGCCGGACTGGACCGACGGCACCGTCCGGCGGTTCGTACGCAAGGTCGGCCCCGAGCTGGTCCCGGCCCTCTTCGCCCTCCGGGAAGGGGACATCGCCGGGCGGGGCTTCGGCGAGGATCCCGACCACGAGCTGGGCGAGCTGCGCCGCCGCATCGCCGCCGTCGCCGCCGAGGACGCGGCCATGGGTGTCGGTGACCTGGCCATCGACGGTCGCGACGTCATGCGCATCCTCGGGATCCCACCGTCGCGCCGGATCGGCGAGCTGCTGGAGCAGCTCCTCGAACGGGTGCTCGATCAGCCGGCCCTGAACAACCCGGCCGACCTCGAGCGGTTGCTCCACGAGCTGGCCGCGGCTCCTCGACGGCCTTGATCAGGAGGCAAGGCGTCCCCGGCTATCGAAGCAGGGTCGCCAGCGATTCGGCGGACCTGGTGGTGACGAGCGGGCGAGAGGCCGCCTCGATCGTGCCGCGCAGGTCGTCGCCGCGCCGGATCAACGTCGGCTCGAGCCCAAGGTCGTAAAGCGTCATGATCCGGATCGCGTGGGGAGCGCCAGGCCCGCGCGGCGTGACCTCGGGGGGAAGCTCCCGGGCGCCCCTCACGAGGCTCTCGCCCTCGAACCCCACGACCGCGCGCGCCGGCAACGCCAGACGAGCCGTCACACCGGCTCGGTCCGCCACCACCTCGAAGGCGTGCGCCGGGGCCGCCTCGGCGCCCGCCGGCGGCGTCTGCTCGTCGCTGGCGCGGCGGGCGATCTCGACGACGCCGGGCACGTAGGCCGCCCCCAGGCGCGTGGCCACGACGCCCGGGACATCGGCCAAGCCATCCGGGTCGGCGTCGACCCCGAAGGCCACCACGTCCGGAGCGACGGTGCGCAGGTAGCGTTCGACGACCAGCCCCGTCCCGTGGGCGTCGGCCACGCCCAGCGGCTCGGCCACGACGCGCACGGCCCGATCCACGCCGGCCTCGATCGCGTCGGTGATGGCGCGGGGCGTGACGCCCGAGGCGCCGAGCAGCTCGAGCACGACGATCTCCGCGCCGAGCTGGCGCCACAGGCGGATGACGTGGAGGTCCGTCGGGTGCAGCGGCTGCGGGCCGCGGATCACCGACGCCGCGTGCAGGAGGACGGCGACCTTCGTCGCGCCGCTCGTCTCGGCGGGAGCGGTCACGCGCGCGCTCCCAGGTGGAGCGCCAGGTCGACCAGCTCGGCGGCCGAGCCGAACCACCACACGACGTCCACGTCTTCGGGCGGCGGTCCTTGACCGCCTGGATCGGACGAGGTCGCGCGAATGACCAGGGTCCGGGGCGAGCGGGCCGTGGTGGCCGTGCACGAATCGACGCGGATGACGATCTCGGGACAGCACGCGGCGAGCACGGAGCGCGGCGTCCGGTCGGCGCTGGCCACCGCCACGGGCGGCGGCGGTCCGTAGCCAGCAACGGGCGCCAGGGGCGCGAGAGGCGAGGGTGAGGCAGGGGAGAGCGTCTCGCCGCGCTCGCCCCCGGTCGTGCGCTCCGCCCACGCGGCCGTGATGGCGGCCGCGGCAGGGTCGCCGTCCGCCACCAGGACGAGGACGGCCGCCTGGGGCAGCGCTTCGTGCGGGCTCGGCGTCCGGGTCACCACGCGCGCGATCGGGCGATTGGTGCGCGGCGGCGCCAGCGGGAGCACGTCGATCTCGAGGTTGCGTTCGCTGCCGGTGGCGGGCGGACAGCGCCCCGCGCCGACGGTCGCGATGATCGGCCGTTCGATCTGGGCGGGGTCGAGCCGCCGCCGCGTGCGCCCGTCGGGCCGCAGCCGGAGCACCTGGACCCGGCCGCGCCCGCGCAGGGACTTGCCGTCGGCGTCCGACACCACGAAGTCGCTCCACGGCGCGAACGGCGCGCCCAGCCGCGCCGCCAGCGGCGGTCCCAGCACCGCTCCCGTGCCGCCCGCCGGAAACAGCACCAGCACCGGGGGAATCCGGGCGACCGCCGCGTCCAGGGCCCGCCCCGCCACCGCGTCGTCGGGCGGGCCGCCAAACTCGTCGGCTTCGCAGAGCAGCAGCTTGTCCGCCCCCGCGGCGGCCAGAGGGACCGACAGGGTCACCAGGCTCTTGTTTCCGAGGGGTGGGGTCGCGACCAGCGCGAACACGCTCGCTCCGGCTCCACGCGCGATCCGGCGCGCTTCGGACAGCGCGAACAATGTGGGCGGGGTGGGAACCCCGGCGCGGACGTCGGCGTAGACGATGATGTTCGGCAGGGCGGCGCTCCTCGACCGTGTGCCGGCCTTCTATCACGCCGTGACCGCGGGGTGCACCAGACTCGCCCATTCGCCGGGGCCGTGATCGGAGCGGCGAGCGAGCCCGAGTGCGTGCTGGTGTTCGAGGCCGGCTGGCGGCAGGCCGGCGTGTGTGGCGGCCCGCGGGTCTCGTTGCGGGAGCCGCTGCCCGGCACACGCCTGGCGCCACACGAGCACGGACTCGAACACCAGCACGGACGCGGGCTCGAGCAACGCCGGCGACTTCGTGGTGGTGGACCACCACGAGGGCCCCTACCTCCGAGCTCGGGATCCCGGCTCGCCGTCGCCATCAGGGGCCGCGCTGGTCGGTTCGTCGCCGACGCGCTCGCACAGGCCTTCGGTGCACGCTAGCTTGTTCGGATGATCACGAGCTGGATCGTCCGAGCGACGGCGGCGGCCGCGCTGGCCGCGACGGCAAACCCCGCTCCGTTGCCGGGGAGCGGCGCTCCGGGCGCGCCTGGCTCGGACATGGCCCCCATCGCCTGTGATTCCTGCGAGGAATGGAACCGGCCCCAGGTGCCGTTCCGGTTGTTCGGGAACAGCTCGTACGTCGGGGTCAAGGGGCTGAGCGCGGTCCTCATCCAGACCCCGGCAGGGTCGATCTTGATCGATGGCGGGCTCCCGCAGTCGGCGGCGCTGATCGCGGACAACTTTCACGCGCTCGGCCGGCGCCTCAAGGACGTCAAGTGGATCTTGATCTCGCACGCTCACTACGATCACGTGGGCGGCGTGGCCGCGCTGGCCCGCATGAGCGGCGCGCGGGTCGCCGCCAGCCCGCGCGCGGCGATCGCGCTGCGACGAGGGATGGTCGAGGAGGACGATCCCCAGGCCGGCTTCGGAGAGCGGATGCGCTTCCCTCCGGTGGCGAACGTCGTGGAGCTGCGCGACGGCGCGAGCGTCCGTCTGGGCGGCGCCGCCGTCACCATCCACCACACGCCGGGGCACACGCCCGGCGGCGCGACCTGGACCTGGCGGAGCTGCGAGGGTCGACGTTGCCTCGACCTGGTGTACGCCGACAGCTTGAATCCGGTCTCGGCCCCGGGCTTCCGCTTCTCGGCGACGGCCGCCCGCGTGCGCCAGTTCGAGAGCAGCATCTCGACCGTGCGCGGGCTGAAGTGCGACATGCTCGTCGCCGCGCACCCGACCTTCACGAACCTGTTCGAGAAGCAGGCCGCCCGCCAGAAGGAGAAGCCGCGCAAGCCGTCCGCAGCCGGCGCGGAGACCGATCCCTTGATCGACCCGGAGGCCTGCCGCCGCTACGCCGACGAGTCCTCCTCGAAGCTCGACCAACGCCTGCGCGAAGAGCTCGCGGCCGACGCCAGCACGCCCTCTCAACCTCCGAAGTGACGATCGGCCCACGAGAGCGATCCCACCTCATTCGAATCGTCACAGGGCGACCCGGACATCAGAGCGAGCGAAGCGAGCGGGTCCAAGCACCGGGGAGGCGCGGCTTCGCCGCGCCGGCGTCGTCGGCCTACTCAAGGGTGGGGCCGTGGGAGGGGCCTGCCCCTCCCACGACGGTGTATCATCCGGGCGTCCGATGCCGGCCGCCCCTGCCCAGAGCTCCGACGTACCGAGCACCGCCGCCCTCGACTGCCTGGCTCGCCTCTTCGATCAGCTGGAGGACGCGATCGCGGTCCACGAGCTGGTGTACGAGGACGGTGTGTGCGTCGACTCGGTCATCCTCGCCGCGAACGTCCAGTACGCCCTTCAGGCCGGCATCGAGCGCAGCGCCCTGATAGGCCGCCGGGGCAGCGCGCTGCCGGGGGCCGCCGAGCCGCCCTATCCGCTGTACCTGCGTCAGTATTGCGCGGCGGTCGAATCGGGGCGTCGGATCCGGTTCGACGTGTCGTCGGCCGGCCTCGGGCGTCCCTTCAGCCTGCTCGTCATCCCGCTCGGCCCGACCTCCTTCGCCACCGTCCTGTCCGACATCGCCGTCCGCAAGAATCAGGAGGAGGCGCTCGAGAACGGGCGTCTGGCCCAGCGCGCGCTGCTCGACAATCAGCCGCACCTGGCCTGGCTCAAGGATCTGGAGGGACGGTTCCTGGCGGTCAACAAGGCCTTCGCCGACGCCTCGGGACAGGCCTCGCCCGAGGCCCTGGTCGGCAAGACCGACTTCGACGTCTGGCCGCGCGAGCTGGCCGAGGTCTACCGCGCCGATGACGAGAGCGTGATCGCCTCCGGCCGCCAGAAGGCCGTCGAGGAGACGATCGTCGGGGTGGACGAGACGCGCTGGTTCGAGACGTACAAGTCGCCCGTGTTCGCCCCCAACGGCGGGGTCGTGGGGACGACGGGCGTGGCGCGCGACGTGACCCAGCGGAAGCTGGCCGAGCAGAAGGCCCTGCGCGCCGAGGAGGAGCGCCGGAAGCTGGAGCTGTCGGTGCTGCAGGCCCAGAAGCTCGAGAGCCTGGGCGTGCTGGCGGGGGGCATCGCCCACGACTTCAACAACCTGCTGACGACGATCCTGGGCAACGCGGATCTCGCCCGGCGCGAGATGCCGCCGCTGACGTCGGCCGGGCTCTACCTCGACAACATCGAGCGGGCGAGCCGTCGCGCCGCCGATCTCTGCCGGCAGATGCTGGCGTACTCGGGCAAGGGCCGGTTCGTGGTCCAGTCGCTCTCTCTCAACGAGGTGGTCTCGGAGATGGGGAACCTGCTGTCGGTCTCGACCAGCAAGAAGGCCATGCTGAGCTGCGACTTCGAGGAGGACCTGCCCAGCGTGATGGCGGACGCCACGCAGGTGCGCCAGGTCGTGATGAACCTCATCACCAACGCCTCCGAGGCCATCGGCGATCGCAGCGGCACCATCGGTCTGCGAACCGGGTCCATCGACTGCGGCGGTGACTACTTCGCCGACGCGGTCGACGACAGCGAGCCGCACCACCCCGGACGGTACGTCTTCGTGGAGGTGTCCGACACCGGCCAGGGCATGGACGGCGAGACCCGGTCGCGCATCTTCGATCCCTTCTTCTCGACGAAGTTCGCGGGGCGCGGACTGGGGCTGGCGGCCGTGCTGGGCATCGTGCGCGGGCACAAGGGGGCGCTCAAGGTCTCGTCCGAGGTGGGGCAGGGCACCACGTTTCGTGTGTTGCTGCCGGCCCACGACGCCCGACCCGCGGTCGTCGAGGCCACGCCGCTCCGCGCTGGTGACTTCCGGGGCGGCGGGCTCATCCTGGTCGTGGACGACGAGGAGAGCGTGCGCGCGCTGGCGACGCACATCCTGCAGCGCGCCGGCTTCGAGGTCATGACCGCCGCGAACGGCCGTGAGGCGGTCGAGCTGTACGCGCGGCGCCGGCACGACGTCAGGCTGGTCCTGCTCGACATGACCATGCCCCACATGGACGGCGAGGCGACCTTCCGGGCGCTGCGCGAGCTCGATCCCGAGGCCCAGGTCATCGTGAGCAGCGGCTACAGCAAGCAGGAGGTCGCCGCCCAGTTCGACGGCAAGGGCCTGGCCGGCTTCGTGCAGAAGCCGTACAAGACCGACGATCTTTTGAGCAAGGTCCGCGACCTGCTCCGCTGAGGCGGCGCAGCGGCCGGGAAGATAGTAAGAAGGGGCCATGGACAGAGTGATCACCAAGGACCTGGCCGCCGTCGATCCCCGCATCCACGCCATCATCGCGAAGGAGGCGGCCCGCGAGGAGGATGGCATCGAGCTCATCGCCTCGGAGAACTACACGAGCCGCGCGGTCATGCAGGCGGCCGGCTCGGTGCTGACCAACAAGTACTCCGAGGGGTACGTCGGCAAGCGCTACTACGGGGGCAACGAGGTGGTCGACGAGATGGAGGCCCTGGCCATCGCCCGCGCCAAGGAGCTGTTCGGCGCGGAGCACGTCAACGTGCAGCCGCTGTCGGGCTCGCCGGCGAACCTGGCGGTGTACATGGCGGCCGTGAAGCCGGGCGACAAGGTTCTGGGGCTCAAGCTCGATCACGGCGGGCACCTGTCCCACGGGCACCCGGTCAACTTCTCCGGCCTGACGTACGCCTTCGTCCAGTACGAGGTCGACGAGGGGACCCAGCGGATCGACATGGACAGGGTGCGCGAGGTCGCGCTGCGCGAGCGCCCGAAGATGATCATCGCGGGCTTCTCCGCCTACTCGCGCGACATCGACTGGAAGGCTTTCAAGTCCATCGCCGACGAGGTCGGCGCCATCACCTTCGCCGACATCGCGCACATCGCGGGCCTCATCGCCGGCCGAGCCCTCGAGAGCCCGGTGCCGCTGTTCGACTTCGTGACCACCACGACGCACAAGACCCTGCGCGGCCCGCGCGGAGCGATCATCATGTGCAAGGAGCGGTTCCAGAAGGACGTCGACCGGACGGTGTTCCCGGGGATCCAGGGCGGCCCGCACGACCACATCAACGCCGCCAAGGCCGTCTGCTTCCACGAGGCGCTGCAGCCCGACTTCCGGGACTACGCGCGCCGGACGATCGAGAACGCCCGCGCCATGGCCGGCGAGCTCATGCGCCGCGGGCACAAGGTCCTCACCGACGGGACCGACAACCACCTGATGGTCGTCGATCTGCGGCGCAAGCGCGGCGCGGCCGGCCAGGAGCTCACGGGGAAGGTGGCCGAGGTGACCCTCGACAAGGCCGGCATCTCCTGCAGCCGCAGCACGATCCCCTTCGACACCCGCAAGGCTCTGGATCCGTCGGGGATCCGCCTGGGGACGCCCGCGCTCACGACGCGCGGCATGGGGAAGGACGAAGCGGTCCGGGTGGCGGCGCTCATCGACGAGGCGCTGGCTCACGCGGCGGACGATCGAAAGCTCGCCGAGATCCGGGAAGAGGTTCGCGCGCTCTGCCGCGCCTTTCCGCTCTATACCTGACGGCCGCAGCCCTCCGGGCGGCCGAGCGAGGGCTCACGCCGCCGAGCGGGCGGTCGGCCGCGCCGGCCAGGTGAGGGGCCACGTGAACCAAAACGTGGTCCCGCGCCCGTCGCTCTCGACGCCGATCTCGCCGCCCGCGGACTCGAGGATCTTGCGGACCAGGCTCAGTCCCATGCCGCTGCCCTCCACCTGATCCCGGGGCTTCAGGGTCTGGAACATCTCGAAGATCCGCTGGTGATGCTGGGCGGGGATGCCCGGCCCGTCGTCGGTCACGGTGAAGCGGACGAACAGGCCGGCCTCGACGGCGGCGATCCGGATCGACCCGCGGGGGCGATCGTGATGCTTGATGGCGTTGTCGATCAAGTTCATGAACACGCGCCGCAGGGGCAGGGCGCAGGTCGTCAGCACCGGCAGGGGGCCGACCACCTCCGTGGAGAACCCGCCGCGCTGGGCGGCGCTCTCCGCGATCTCGCCCAGCAGGCTCCCGACGTCGACCGTGGTCACCTCCGGCGCGACCCGGCCCACCCGTGAATATTCCAGCAGGTCGACCAGCAGGGTCTCCATGCGGCGGGCGCGGCTCTCCAGCAGCCGGAGGTACCCCTGCGACCGGGCGCCCAGGCGAGTCAGGTCCTCCTCCGTGATCCACTCGGTCAGCTGGATCATGGCGCGCAGGGGCGCGCGCAGGTCGTGCGAGGCGGCGTAGGCGAACCGCTCGAGCTCGATGTTGGCGGCGGCCAGCTCCGACGTCCGCTGCGCCACCCGCTGCTCGAGCTCGGCGTGCGCCTGCCGCAGCTCCTGACGGGCACGGCGACCCTCCGCCGCCGTGGCAGAGAGCGCCAGCGCCGTGAAGGACGACATGGCCAGGAACACGTCGAGCAGCAACAGGCGCTGGTCCAGGCTGCCGGCCGCGAAGGGCCCGCGATCCCGGATGGCGCTCGAGATCGCGAAGGCCGCGATGGCCATCACGACCGTGGTGGCGGTGCGCGGTCCGAACCTGAGGCCGGACCAGATGATCAGGGGAAACACGGCGTACTCGAGGCGGGCGTGCGGACCCAGGACCCGCGCGGAGAACGCCAGATAGCCGAGCCCGAGGAGCAGGATCCACAGCGCCGCCAGCTCGAGGAGCCGGCGGCCGGACGGCAGCACGCGGAGGGAAGCGGGCGGCTCGGCGATCATCGCCAGCACGAACGGGGTGACCACCAGCGCGCCGAGGACGTCTCCGATCCACCAGACCCACCACACGGAGCCGAAGGCGGTCCACCGGATGATGCCGGCAGCGGCCAGGTTGGCCACGCCATTGGTCGCCGTGATCATCATGCTGGAGACGGACACGGCGACCAGCGCCACGACGTCGCGAACCCGGGTCAGCCTCCGATCGAACTGGACCTTTCGCAGCAGGTACGCGCCGGCGAGCGGGCCCAGCGTGTTGCCGACCGTGATGCCCAGGGCCGTCCCGACCGTCTCGCTGCTGACGGCGTTCGCCACGAACGCGCCCAGGGCCACCCCGGGCCAGACGCGCGGTCCGAACAGGACGAGCGAGCCGAGCGCGATGCCGGTGGGCGGCCAGATCGCCGTGACCTGCTTGGTGGCGAAGGCCAGCGTGAACCCGAACTTGGCGGCGGCGACGTAGGCGGCCGCGACCCCCGCGACGACGAGGGCGGGCCGAACGCCCCCGCGCCCGCTCATGCGCCCGCCCGAGACGATGGCCAGACCTTCGGCCAGGTGATGCGAAACGTCGAGCCGCGGCCGCTGGAGCTCAGGTGCACCGATCCCTGCGCCTGTTCGACGATCTTCTTCACGAAGGCCAGACCCATGCCGCTGCCCTCCACGGTGTCGCGCGGCTTCAGCGTCTGAAACACGTCGAACACCTTGTGATGAAAGGGGGGCGGGATGCCGGGACCGTCGTCGGCCACCTCGAGCTCGACGAACGGCCCCTGGTCGCGGACAAAGATCCGGATCTCGCCTTCGGCACGGTCGTGGTGCTTGATGGCGTTGGCGAGCAGGTTCAAGAGGACGCGCTTCAGCGGCAGGGCCGCCGAGACGAGCCGGTGGACGGCCAGCTCGACGACGATCCGGAACGTGGGAGGGGGGGCGACCAGGTCGATGACCTCGCGCACCAGCGCGTCCAGATCGACGGGGCCGACGTCTGCGTCCGAGCGCCCGACCCGCGCGTACTCGAGCAGGTCGCCGATCAGCCCCTCCATGCGCCGGATCCGGCTCCGCAAGAGCCGCATCTGCTCGGCGGTCTCCGGCGTGAAGTGCGGCCGCAGATCTTCCTCCAGCCACTGAGCGAGGCTGTCGATGGCGCGCAGCGGGGCGCGCAGATCGTGGGACGCGACGTGCGCGAACTGGGCCAGCTCCTCGTTCGAGCGGGTCAGCTCGCGCAACAGGCGCTCCCGCTCTCTCTCGACGGCGCGTCGCGCGGTGATGTCGCGCGCCGTGACCACGGCCCCCAGGGACTTCCCCTTGTCGTCGATGAGCGGACGCCCGCTGGTGCTGAAGGCGATCCCGTCGGGATGGGCCGGGCTCTGAACCAGGATCTCCTGGTCGTCGCTGGCCTCGCCCCGCAGGGCCCTGCCGATGGCCGTCTCCTCCCGCGTCAGGCGGCGGGTCCCGTCGACGGAGAAGAGGGCGCTTCGCGGCAGCCGCTCGTCGAGCGTGCTGGTCTCTGGCGCCGACGAGCCGATGACGCGGGCGGCGGCGCGGTTGGCGAGGAGCATCCGGCCCTCGGGGTCATAGACGGCGACGACCTCGCCCAGGCAGTCGAGGATCGAGGCGAGCAGATCCTTCTGCTCGAGCACCTTGCGTTCTGCCTGCTTGCGCGCGGTCACGTCCCGTCCGGAGACGACCGCGCCGATGACCGCGCCCGCGGCGTCGCGCAGGCACTTGGCGTTGGTGCTGACCACGATGTCGCTCGGGCTGGCGGGGCTGCGGACGATGAGCTCGACGTCCTCGATCGGTTCGCCCCGCATGGCGCGGAAGGCGGGCGACTCGTCGATGGTCAAGCGGCGCTGCCCGTCGGAAGAATAGAGGCCGTAGTGCCGCGCCCGCTCGTCGACGCTGGCGGGTGCCGCGAAGACCCTTCCGATCAGCTCGTCGAAGGCCGGGTTGGAGAGCACGAGCCGCCCGCTGGTGTCGTAGACCGAGACGGCGTCCACCACGCAATCGAGGACGGAGGTCAGGCGCTGGGTCTGCTCCTCGCGCGCGAGCTCGGCGCGCCGGCGCTCCGTCAGATCGCGGGTGACCTTGGCGAACCCGACCAACGTCCCGGCGTCGTCCCGCACCGGGGTGACGATGACGTGGGCCCAGAAGCTCGCGCCGTCCTTTCGCCGACGCCAGCCCTCCCCCTCGTAGCGGCCCTCGCCCGTGGCGCGCTCCAGCACCCGCGCGGGCGTGCCCGCGGCGACGTCCTCGGGCGGGTAGAAGAT
>Ga0068853_100002805_pt1 | contig 13186 bp, 17 predicted proteins | sample KBSCornC32_FD_65655 | JGI IMG/M metagenome (GOLD analysis project Ga0068853, IMG submission 65655) | Corn rhizosphere microbial communities from Kellogg Biological Station, Michigan, USA - KBS Corn C3-2 | ecosystem: Host-associated > Plants > Roots > Rhizosphere > Soil ... | reverse complement strand
ACTTGTGACGCAGTCACTTCTGTGACTGAAAAGGGAATGAATGGTGACCCCGGGCTGATTCGAACAGCCGACCTGCGGTTTAGGAAACCGATGCTCTATCCATCTGAGCTACGGGGCCATCTGTCGTAACGTGCTCTACAAACCTAGTTTATCGCAACTCTATTGCTCGAAGGCTCTGCATTTGTTGCCCAATTGTTGCCCAACTCCGGAACCGCAAACTCCAATTTGCCCATCGCAGCGACTGCATCTGCCGGAGCGGTCTTGATGTAGTAAGTGGTTGTTGTATTCACGTTTGCGTGGCGGAGAATCGCCTGGATTGTATTGTCCGGAACCCCAAGAGCATACAGGTTGCTTCCCAAACCGCGCCGGGCTGCGTGCCAGCCGTGCCATAGGGATTCAATCTCTGCTTTCTTCAAAGCGGGCTTTATGACCCGTCCCAGGATGTTATTCAGACTCACAGGTTTTCCATTGCTGGCAGCGAACACCGGACCCGTCTGAGGATTTCCGCAACGCATCCGATGCGCATCGAGCATCCGTGCGACTGGCTTAATGACCGGAACCGCCCCTTGACTCCGAAACGTCTTTGGCTGTGTTGTATGGCCTTCCCAGACTGATTGATTGACGTGGATTTCGCCGTCCTGATAATCCTGCCAGCGCATCCCCGCGATTTCACCGCGCCTCAAACCCGTGAATGCAGCGACTGCGAAAATCGTCGCAGCAGGTTCCGGGAGTTTAGAGAGAATCGTCTGGATCTCATCGAGACTATAAGCGTAGGTTTGCTGAGGCTCTTTGGCATTAGGGGCGACCGCAGTATCGCGGACGGGATTCTCCCCTGCAAAATATCCCTGTTGCTTGGCGAGCTTGAAAATCGCACTAACGGAGCATTTGATATGCTGCAATGTTCTGCGGCTGAGTGAACCCGGTAAGGCGATCTCATCTAGCCATCCCTGGACGTGGTAGGTCCTCACTTCCTTGAGCCAGACTTGACCGCAACGCGGCTTCAAATGACCCTCCCAAATATCCCGATACCCTTTCAAGGTTGAAGGGCGCACATGTTGTTCGATCCTGGGAAAATAGACCTTATCCACAAAATCCCCGAGTTTCACGACCTTCTCCGGGGGGCAGTGGGGACGGTTCACGGCTTGAACAAGTTCCCTCGCTTGGTCAGTAATCGCGGCAGGTGGATTCTTGCCGCGTGTTGTCACGTCTGCGAGTTGCTTGCAGACCCTCAAGCGCTTTACTTCGCCGTCAATCACGCGGCTTTCGTAGAAGCGCACATACCAGCTTCCGTGTCTCTGGAACACTTGGCCGGACTGCTCACGATTTCGTCTCATGCCTTCCCCTTCCCTGTCAGTTTGATTTGTGATCGTTTTTGCTCTCGAGCTTGAACCGCCAGTTTCGCAATGCGGACGCGCTCAGCCTTTGAGAGCTTCGCCGTCCGTGCGTTTCCTGCTTTACTGGCAATTGCTGAGCGTTCAGACTCGGACAAACTAGCAGCCCGAGCCTTTCCGCCCAACTTGCCTAGAGCAACCGCGTTCGCGTTTTTCGATTTCTTCATGCAGGTATTATCTAACTTAGCGTCAAGTTAGACAAGAGGAAAGATGATCCCGAAATCACTATTTCCGCTTTTTGCTCCACCACTTGAGGAGCGACGGAGATTCCCACTCAAAGCGAACATAACGGCCCAAGCGGACGCATGGAATCGGTTCAGTAGCCCGCGACCTAGTTTGTTCCAATATCCAACTCTTCGGAATGCTCCAGCGTCTCGCTAGTTCACCCGCGTCGATGACCTCAAAGAACGTCCAATCTCGGACGTGTTCTGCTTTTTGAGAGAGCCTGTTTCCAGTGCTAGTGGGCAACATTCGGGCAACAGCCTCCTTTCTTCCCCTTGCAATCAATAGCTTGCGAGTGAGCAGCGGTTACACTAACCGATGTAGCGTGACGTTTTGCCTTTGACGGGCGCGCCGAAAATTGGAACGCCCGCCCCTTGGGTGTGTTCTGACCTGAGTTGCACCCTCGACCCCGGCAAGGGCCGAAGCTTGGACCAGACAAAGAACAGAAAACCGCGCACAAGTTCATAACGAACCCCTCGTCTTTAGGCCCTGTTCTTCTTGCTCTTCTTGACTGGTGTACTTTCTGACAACCTGATGCGGAATGCCCGTCTCCCAAAGAACAATTCTGCGCACCACAGAGTATGGAACCGGGCTTAGCGCGTCGCCGATCTCTACTCTCGCGAATCGCTGCGTAAAGACGCGAGGAGAGAGCCGGTTGCCCCTTTCGGGGGGGGCCATCGTTGGCTCGCACCCATTCACGGAGATACTTTCCTCGACGTGATGCGCGTGGATTCTTGCCCTCTCCGAGTGACCACCAGAGGGGAACACAATGAGCGAGTGTGCGTTGCAAGTCCTCCGAAAAGACATTCCAACGGAGAAGGCATGTCCATCGATGTAATCCGGGGTCGCGATACCGCTTCCCGAAGTAGCAGAACGCTCGGTACTCGCCCGGCGCGATGCGGGGGTATTCCTTCCACTGGATAGCATCTGAGTCGGCCCGAGCTTTGCGCTTCGGGCCCTCCTGCTGCGCGCGCCTCACAGCGCACCGTCCCGCTCGGGATCGAAGCGAAGCCAATACCAGGAATGCACTGCTCCGTCCGCTTTGCGTTCCATTACGTTCTCAACTCGAAATCCACGGTCACGAATCTCTTTGAATCGCGCGCCATGCTGCGCAATTCCTAAGCCCATGATTTCGGGTAGGGAGAGGGGGGTTTGATTGGCACGAGCGGTACGTAGCATTTCGATCAGAAGATCCGCTTGGGTCGGCTGCGAGCGGCGTTTTCGCTTGGGAGTGAATTGGAGTTGTCGCTGGTGAGGTGTGGCTGAGTGATCGCGCCAGAGTCCGCTCATCGGCCACCCCCATGCTCGAGAAATGAGGCGAGTCCTTCAATAGGCGCTGAAAGCGTTCTTAGATCGATGGCGAATCGGCGGAGTTGTTGCTGGTGGTAGCGGTTGGGCGCGGCGTTGGTCGCGGCTGAGAGTTGCTGTCCGGCCCTTTGGAGATGGGAGACGGCGCGCGCCAAACGAAGACTTGCGGCGCGGCTGGAACTATGGTCAACTTGAGTCATTCAGTTATCTCCGAATGGCACTCGCTTTTCCTTAGTCGGTGGCGAGTGTCATTTTTCTTGCAGGGCTTTACCTGCCTTGGAGACAACGTATGCCTAGCGACGGCGTAACGGAGGAGTATGTCTGGTGTATTTCAGGGGTAATTTACTCGTGCGCTTTTTCGCAGTCCTCTGCCCCGACGCAATCGGGCGAAACTAGAAAATACCTCCGGTTTTTAACGTGGATGTACCCCTTTATGCGTAAGGGACAGCTCCTGAAAGTGTTTTTGGGTTCACTCCCCAAGACGTTCTTGAGTCTACTTTCCGTGACCTCGGGATTCGAGCCTCGGTATGCGTCCAAAAGGACCTCCAGCATTTTTGCTTGTCCCGGAGTCACCTTGTAAGCGATCCCTCTCACCCGCACGGAACGGCCATCTTCTTCAAGTTCGTAGTCCTGCGACTGATTGACGCGATCTGTGGGGGCTTCGCGGTTACGATCTTCGACTTGCTCGATCAAATACTTCCGTGCCTCTGATTTCCAAAATTCAATGCGTTGAATCAAGAGGATTCGCAGTTCCTCAAGGAGCCAAGCGATGTTGCCTAGCTCGGGAGGGAAGATCTGTCTTATCTCATTCAGCCATGCATTTGCGTACTGTGCCAGCCAGACGTCGAATGCCCTTACTTCGGGTTCACTCCAGAGGACATTCACCCCTCGCTTAGCCCATATGTCGAACTTCCCAGTCACCAAGTGACCGTAATGGGCAGATACGATCTTGCGCGCCTGATCCTCAGTTGTGGGTTGAACGTCCTTCAGAAGCCCCATGCCCGCAGCATTAAACGCACGTAGCCGTTGCTCTGCTTTTTGGGTAGCATCTGCCCAGACATTATGCCGTGGATCTTCGTCCGAAAACGGATTCCTCTCAACAGGATCGCCCGAAGATCTGAATCCATCGGGCAGTCTGAGCAAATCACTATACCCAAGATGCTTCGGCGAATCGGCCATCGATTCCCGCTCGGGAGTCAATCGCACTTGATACTCCGCATCGCGAGTAGCAATTTCGAGCTTAGTGTTCCATTTTGCCCGAAGTTTCGCGATCTCTCGTTTCAGGTGCCCTTTGGTATGAGATAAACCTTGACCGAGGCTTGTTCCGGCACGCTTCTGGTGAAGCTCTATCTGGCTCCCAAAGCAGCCTTCGCGGGTTGAAAACATCGGCTGAAGGCACCAGTCGAAAATAGCTCGGAAGAATTGCTTTGTTTTAGCACGGCCCTGAATTTCCCATATTTTGCAGCAAGTCTGATAAGACCACTCCGCCCGCTTTTCAGCGTCCGCGATCTCCATTTCAACCAAAGCAGGGCCGTAATAGCTAGCATTCCCTCGTCTGCGGCCCTCGGCGAATACCGCATTCCATTCCTTCAGATGTTTGGCTGACCACTCACCTGCAACCATCGAAAGCCTGAGAGTGAAATCCTCTTCGATCAGTTTCCAAATCTGAAAAGTGTTTGCGGGGTTCATTGTCACCCTTCCGTGACCTTCCCAGTTTGCAGAGCAACGGGAAGGCGGGGCGGGAAGGCGCCCCACCTTGTCACTTTGGGTGATCAGCCAAAAGCTATCCGGTTGATTCACATTTTAGCGCTGAGGTTTCCACTCGCGTCTGAATCAAATGAGTCCTAAACTATTAGTAATGAACCTTAACGAGAAACCAGTGAATCCGGGGCGGCACCAGCGCAATTGTTCCATCTGCTCACACCCGGAGCGGGAAGAGATTGAGGGGGAGTTTCTCGCATGGCGGAGTCCAGCAGCAATTGCCGAAGCCTATGGCATTGCGGATCGGGCTAGCATCTATCGCCACGCGCACGCCCTCGGACTCTTCCCTAAGCGCCAACGCAATATCCGCGCAGCTCTCGAGCGGATTATCGAGCGCGCATCGGAAGTAGACGTTACAGCTAGCGCCGTAGTCGCCGCAGTCCAGGCATACAGCAAGATCAATGCAGCAGGCCAGTGGATTGACCGCACAGAACAAGTGAGCCTGAATGACCTTTTCGACCGCATGGATACGGAAGAATTGGAACAATACGCTCAATCTGGAACGCTGCCGAAATGGTTTGAGGCGGTCGCGCAGACCGCAACAGCGAGTGACAGTCAGGAATGAGGGAAAGCCGTACAAACCGCACTGGCGGCGCTCTGCTGCCCGCTACAGCCGCGAGTAAGCACTTGGGATCCTTCCGGCTTGGTTCGAAGCAATCGAGGGCCGCAGCGCGCTCTCTGGTAGCTGCTCGGCAAGTGAGCGAAGCGGAGGACCACTGGAATAAAGATCTTGATTGCACCGGACTCGCGGAATGCCTGAGCGCCGCCCGTGAGCGCTCACATCGTGGAGAAGCCCCGGAGCAATGGGAACCAATCCACATCCCTCCCGGAAAGGAAGATACGCTAAGGGGGGGATTGGCAGACCGCATCAACGCAGCGAGGGCGAGAGTGAGACAACATGAAGCCCGGTGACTATCCGCTGCGCTCCAGTCAATCTAGGGCCGCAGCTCGCCAGGAGTTGACGTCGCGGAGAACAGTTGAGTTCGAAGGGATTCTTGTGCGTTTCGTCTCCGCTGCGCCTCCCCCTGGCTCGGATCAGAAATGTACGTGTCCGCCCACTCGCGCTGGCTCCATTGCGTACTGCAGGTGCTTCCTATGAAGCCGGGGGATTTCCCGCTGCATTCCAATCGGTCCCGTGCTGCTGCCCGCACACTTCTGGCCGAGAAGCAGAGCGACTGTGAGCGCCGGGAAGTAATTATCAGCAACCGCGCAGATTCCCCAAGCGCAACGAGATGGCACTTGGACGTTCAGACGCATTCAGCCGTGCGCGTGGTTTCCATTCCGTACGGGATGACACTCGAGCAGGGTTTGCGGGTAATCGGTGGTTTCTCTGAGAAGGAACTATCTCATGCTGCGGAGTGTTGCCCGGAACCACTGCAACTCGGCACTACTCTCATGATGCAGCGATAGCTTTTGCTGCGATTGCTCAATTTCGATTGTCAGGATCCTCTTCAGGCGATTCTTGAACATCGGTTTCTGCAGCTTCGGGGTCGAGAATCGGTAGGCTTGAAAATCTACTTGTGCGGTTGATCCGAACTCGTTCGAAGAAATCTCCGTTCGAAGTGAGAAACCCGATTGATACCGGGAACAGCGGGTCTAGAGTCGATTCGTCAAGTCGTTGTCCGATGCGCCGTACCATTTTGTCATTGGGCAACACCAAAAACATCAAGTAGTCGTCAAGATTCCGGATGTCGATTTCCAATTTAGCGTGACGGAGTCTATCTTTAACTTGTGAAAGAGACAAGAGGTTCAGAACCTGGGTGGAGATCACATCGACTCCAACTCTGAGTCGATCGTGAGCTTCGAACACAAGGTCAACAGTTTGTCCTTCCTCCTCAATCACCCTCGAACCAGGATTATTTGTCAGAAACCATTTCGAAACCGCCTTAATTGCAAACTTTTTGAAGATTCTTTGGCTCGACCCCAAAAACCTCTGCGATCGCAGGACCTTTTCTAGCTCATTGTCCAGGTTAACGATTCGGAGTAAGTCTTGTTCTCGAATTTCAGCGGCGACATTCGTAGCATCGACGACACTACTGTCGGCGACTCTCAGTTTGAGCTGATCGGCCGCCAGTTCGAGAAAGCGGGCTGGATTTAGAATATGAAACTCTACCCCCGCAGTCTTTTTCATCTCTTCTCGCAGTTCGGGACGTGGTCCGAGTTTTTGCCCCCCGGTTATCAGCCACCAGTCCTCCTTATCATCATCGGTCACAAGAACTATTGGCGATTTGTTGGACTTTGCGTGTTTGAGCAGTTCAAACCAAATTAGAACGTCTCCGTATCGATCGGGTATTGGCTTCTGAAAGTCCAAATAGCCAGGCGGTTGTTTTTTATCGATTCGTTCCTGCGCAACTTTGCAACTTTCGTCGAACTCCTTCTTTTCAGGCTCGTCCCCTATAGAATCACCAACGATCAAGACGAGCCGCTCTAGGAAAAGATCGTCAGCAAGTAATTCGGGGTGTTTTGCACGGCGCTCGGAAATCAGAAGTTTTGCCTTTTCAATGGAAGGTTTCACGATCTGCTCTAAATCTTCAATGCGAAGGAACGCGCTCTTTGTAAATTCGCCTCCACGCATCTCCTTTAGCGTTGCGTCGAGCACCGATTCAAGACGATCGAACTTGCCCTTTTGCTCCCGAATCACAACGAGTCTGTTGACGTAGAACTCCTTCGCCGCCTGAAATGGCACCCAGATTCTTCCTTTCAGGTTCTCTAGGACCCGAAACAAATCTTCTCTGGTAGCATCCTCATATCGGTAGATATTCAAAAGGACATTGGCATCCAAAACGAATGTGCAACGGTCCCACAAATCCTTCCGTTCAGCTTCACTCATCTTGTGATAATGGCCGAACAACTCTCTCATCGACGGACACACTGTGAAACCCTCCGTTTCTAAGCTTGATGAGTCTCTTTGCTCCCTTTCACTTTCCCTTTTCGATAAATTCCTTCAAATGCTTAGCACAAGCCTCTGCAATGGACTGTTGTCCACGAGCACCAAAAGTGCCAAAGATGAGTGCACCGTGACTGTTCTTGTGCACCTCATATGCCCACACAACGTCCTTGCTTCTCGAATCTATGAGCATGATGCTTGCTTCGAGACCACGAGTTGAACTCGCGGCGGAACCGTAGCTGGCAGCGCCGCCTGCTCTGGTCCAGTTCGCTGTTCCTCCGGAACCGTAGACGAAGCCCTCCCATTCTGTATTGGTTGAGATCAAGAAATATTGTGCCGAAGCTTTGTCGAGAGTCAGCGTAACGGGCACTTTCTTTTCGCGAACCGCCGCAGCGAAGTAAGTTTCGAATCCTCCCATTGGAGCTATCACCACACGTACACCTGGAGAGATACGTCCAGAACCGTAAGCTGAGCCAGGTTCCGGGGTATAGGTCGGCCTAGTTGTGGTAGGTATCCCCGCTATCGATGTCACAGCGCTGCTTTCGGTCGGCACGGGCAAGGATTGAGATGTCGCTGGATGCGGATCAGGCAACAGTGCATTTCCGGGCGCTTTAAGCAGCAGAGCCGAGACGACCTTATCACTTACTCCGCCGCGTTTGAGAGCGATTATTCCATCCGTTGTGACATCGAACTTCCCCGGCGAGGCATTGATTGTGGAGAGGATCAAATCATCGGAAAGGCCTGCTTTGGCCATTCTAACGATGGAATCGTTGGTCAATGTTTGTTGGGCAATCACTAGCGAACAGCAAAAAAGAAGGAAGGCAGCAATCGAGCATTTGCGCATGAGTCTCTCTCCGCGTTAAAACGCATTCGAGCGATCTGGGGTGTAATAGGCATGATCCTCTCTCTGAGAGGGAGATACAACACAACCTTTGGGTTACCCAACGGCGGTAGCGCGCGGTTTCTTGGGAATTGGGTAACTGGTTAACCGCAGTTCGTTCCCGTTGCGTAGAGCAGACCGCGCTACCATTGTGGTGAGCGGAGGTGTGAAACGTGTCCCCTCATCGCATTCTCGTGTGTGTTGTTCTGCTACTGCTTTCCAATTTGGCGATAGGACAGAGCCCTGACGCGTTGAAGTACGCGCCCCGGCAGTTGCTTCTGGTCACACCGGAAATCGGCACCGAAGCGGTGCTCCCTATGGTGTTTACTCTCGATGGGCAGCAACGGCTTGAGTTTGTCCCTGTCTCTCAGATCAAGGAATCCTTGGAGAAGGGCGGCCAACCGATACGCCTCGGGGACGTGCTTTCCGCTCTAGGCGAGGCAACCGAAACGATCAACAAACTTCAGCAAGAAAACGTCCGGCTCCAGACTGAGAACGAAAGGCTCTGGAAAGTAGCGATGAAGGATGCACCGAGACCTGAACCACCCACAGTAATCGTCCAGCAGGCCGTGCCGCAGAGACCTAGCCCCTTCGAGAGGTACCTACTGCTTCGTTCCCTTCTGCCCCCACCTCAAACTTATCGACCCGTGCCCTTCAATCCGAATGCCAACAGACTACAGACAAACTGCACGACACGAACCCTCGGAGACACCACCACAACGGACTGCCACTAATGGATCTCGCGCATAATCAGGCAGCGCGCGAAATAGGCGAGACACTCCTTCACGATCTCCTCAGAACGTCTGCGGGATTGGGTTACTCGGGCGGCCCGTGCTCTGGGGGGCAACATCCAATCTTGGACGTTTAGTTTGTGCGCTCGGGCACATACAGGTCAATGTCACTGAGGTAGTGTAAGTCCCGAAAAAACATTGGAGATAAAAAGTGGTGATTGTTCTCTGCGCGATCATACTTGCGCTTGTCGTGGGTTCCTTGGTTTGGTCGCATTTGCGAAAGAAGGGCGACGGTCAGGAAATCTTGCCAGCAGTGCAGGCGCTCAACGAGGAAGCAATCGCGGCCAAAAAAGAGACTGCGAATGTGGTGCGCATGGTCCTCGACAATGTCGATCTCACAAGTGCAGAGGGCGATCTAATATCGAGGTACTGGAATGCCTTGAACAGAGAATTGCTAGAGGTTGGCATTCAAGTTCCTTCTATCAGCAAACTCTCTGAGACGGCAAAAACTGATCTTCCAGAGTTGTTGAGCGGCTTGAAAACGGTCGTACTTGACGGCGCAAATGAATATGCGGAAGCAACTGAAAAATGACAGTACGCCGCTCACACTCATATGCGGCGGCAGAAAAGGATCCGCCTGCTTTGCAGTGGGAAATGGAAAGGCATTCAGGCGTGAGACGCTGGACCAGAACCAGCCTCTTAGCCTTCGGTTTCGCTATCGGGCCGGTGGCTCTGTTGGTTCTCTCCAAATTTTGCCTTTCATCGGCATAAAAACTTCGTCCTTGATGAAATAGTAGCCAGCATTTTCCTGCGTGCCTTCGATTTGGTCACGCAAGAATGAGATTTCCAGGAGCAACCGCGATGACCCAGCGATTGCAAGTGCCGTTGTCCGAGGATGATTCTTTGGGTTGATGTCGGGCTTATCTGGATCATCGTCTAAGAGTGAGAGTCCGACGATGCCACCATGCGCCGAACCGGAAAAAGTGCGATAAAGGAAAGGCATCTCTCCCTCAGTTCTTTTCAATAATTCGCTCGGGCTCGAAAACTCAGGCTGAAACCAGTAGTTTTTCCGAGTTGAATCGGAAAGCAACGCCGTTGCGCGGGCTTGGTCTCCAGACGGAAGTTTCAAAATGGCTTGCTCGATCTCGGCGAGATGCCTACGTCGAACTTCCTTCGGCAGGGTCGTATCATTCACACGACCTAGTTGAAAAGCGAAGAGAAACCGGAAGGCCATGAACTCCGAATCTTCCTGCACAATGGCGATGCCGAGACAGTTCACATAGATATCAAGAAGAGTGCGAATCAGAATAACCGTTACAGGGGTCCAACCTGCTTCGCATAAGGTACGTATCGATCGATGGATAGTAATGGCTCGCATTTGAAGATTGGCCAATGCCAAATACGACACGTGCGGTCGTGCCTCTTGAAGGCGGGCCGATGAGCGCTGCACTTCAATGGAATAGTGGATTACGATTTCATGCAGTTTGTGCAGTTCATCATCAAGTGGCCACGGATGGCCCTTTTTTTCAGCTTCACTCATACGGCAATTATCGTTCGGCACTCCCTATTGGGAAATGGAGGCTTTCTCTTTGAGTCAGTTTCTCGCGGATATATGCGCGGTCCATTAGGATTGATGAAACAAGAATCCTGCGTATTCAGCAGATCCGAGGGCCCATGTAATGAGACTCATCGTTCGCTTCTTCCTTGTCGCTCTAGTTGCTTTATGCATTATCTTTGGCGGCTACCTAATCCACATCAAATTCGATGATAAGGAAACTTGGGCTACGCTGGCCGGACTTTTGGCTGTGATTGCGGCGTCGATTGCGGTCATTCCTGCACTTCGGCTTCTGGAGATTCAGGAGGATGCATTGCGTCCGCGTCCAACACCCTACTTCGATCTCACGAGCCGTTATGATCTCCTGCAATTGAGGGTCAAGAATCTGGGAGCAGGGATCGCGTATGACGTACGGATAAAGTGGAAAGAGCACCCGCTGGACCACAGAGGAACTGCAGTGACCAGCCTAGATCACATTTCGATTCTTTTGCCTCAAGAGAGTGCATCGACTCTTATCGGTACCGCTCACGACATGATTAAAGAGCTTTCACAAAAGACGTTTGAAGGAGAATGCCGTTTTAGAGACTCTACCGGCAAGAGAATGCGTGAGGATTTCATTTGCAGTGTCAAAGGGAATGAACGGCAATTGCTACATGATGACGAGATGCTCAAAGCGCTTCATGAGGTTCAGCAGATACCTGCGCAACTCGAACGAATAGGCACGTTACTAGAGAAACGCTCTAGCTCGATGGATGGCTTGAAATGACACTAACTGAGTTTTTCAACAGCATATTGGTGTCCTTGCCCCGTGGAGGTTTCGAGACGGCTGATTGTACATTCGATGAGTTTCTCGAAAGGCTCTACCGCGACTATACAGCCGAAGCCCGCAAGATTAGCGACCCCGGCTATCACGATATTTGTGAACGGGTCGCACATTCCGTGAGCGATATTTGTCATCTGTCGGATCAAATCGTCGCGGCGGCTAGGCACTACCTTCAAGGCTATCCGCACCAAGCGTATGAGGAAATCAAGCGATCTCTCACGAGCGCGACGTTTGACAGCTTAATCACTGAAGTGAGCGCATTCGATCCTACCGCGACGACGGTTCCATTTGATCTTTATCTGGAATCCACGCTTCACCCCGCCATGTACAGAATGAGACCGAACCTCGGATTGGCTGCGGCGGGCACGCTTAAGAGAAAGGACATCTTCCATGTGCCTTTCGAAAATCGGAATATGGTACGGAATCAGAGATATAGCATCGCGGGGCTACCGTGTCTTTACCTTGGTAGTTCAACCTGGATTTGCTGGGAAGAATTGGACCGCCCGGAATTGAACGCTTCAATATTCTCTAGATTCAAATTTGCGGAAAAGACCACCATATTAGATTTTCAACTCCCACCCGCCTACGCTTGGACCATCTATGAAAACGTGCTGAGGAACAGCAGGAGTTCTAGCCCGATGGAGAGAATAGGCGAATTAAGAGCCCGTTTTAACGATGACTTTATTGTGGCGTACATACTCTGTTGGCCGCTGCTTGCAGCATGTTCTATCCGAGTTGACGCGAGAGAGGGTTCGTTCTTTCCCCAATACATCGTTCCTCAACTACTGCTCCAATGGGTAACCAAAGAGCACAAGGTTGATGGCATTCGTTACTTCTCTACACGCGTGACGAAACCCGACGCATTCGTGAATGCGAATTATGTGTTCCCTACGCGGAACATCAAGCGTGCAGGTCGATGTTCTTTTTTGCAGCGGAAGATCCATCTCGTGCCTCCATTGCATTGGGCGCTGCTTCAGCTCGTAGCCTCGAACCGTAGGTGGTCTCCCGAACTCGGAAATTCAGGAGGACAAGTTCAGCTTGCCGAAACGATGACGGTCCCCTACCGGGACACACAGTTCTTTGAACTGGAGCAACGCCTTAGTGATTTGGCGAATGAGCCATCGGGTTCTGGACCGGTCGAAAACTAAGAGCTGCGCGATGGCGGTGGACCGATTCATGACCTTTCAACCGGAACAAACCCTCATCGATTTCTCACAGATCAAATTTAGAGAAGTTGGGAACTACTAGGAAATACTTAGTTTCCCCAAGGTATTTGGAGCCTGAAGGGGTCTCAAAATCCGCCAACATCGCAGTTATGGTCAGTCGGTTTTCCTGTTGCCCAAATTGTTGCCCGATAATTGCCGAATGAGGGGCTCTGAGCCCGGCGGGGACTGGTGGATACGGTTGTAAGTTACTGATCCGACAAGTGGCCCCGCTGGAACTCGGCTTTAGGAAACCGATGCTCTATCCATCTGAGCTACGGGGCCATGTTTTTCGTCAACAGCTTGCAGCGGCGGGCGTTATTCTCATTTCGCCCTCATTGAAATGTTAGCATCGGCCCAGCCACGCCTGAAATTGGCCGTTTGCTTCGCAATAAACATCTGATCGTACAGTTGCGAATTAGCTCA